>Ga0335071_10004872_pt1 | contig 14019 bp, 14 predicted proteins | sample Lox_Sample_15_FD_206724 | JGI IMG/M metagenome (GOLD analysis project Ga0335071, IMG submission 206724) | Soil microbial communities from Loxahatchee National Wildlife Refuge, Florida, United States - Lox_Sample_1.5 | ecosystem: Environmental > Terrestrial > Soil > Wetlands | place: USA... | reverse complement strand
TGTACGGCGGGTTCGACACGACGAGCGCGAACGGCCCCTCGAGCCCGGCGAGCAGGTCGGTGTGCACGAGCTCGACGTCGAGCCCGTTCGCGGCCGCGTTCTCGCCGGCGAGGGCGAGCGCGTCCGCCGAGAGGTCGGTCGCGATCACCTCGGCGTCCGGGCGCTCGTCCTTCAGCGCGAGCGCGATCGCGCCCGTGCCGGTGCCGACGTCGACGACGCGGGGCGCGGCCGCGCCTTCGAGCAGCGCCAGGCATCGCTCGACGACGATCTCCGTCTCGGGCCGCGGCACCAGCGCGCGGGCGTCGGTCTTGAGCGTCAGCCGCCGGAAGTCCCAGTCGCCGACCACGTACGCGAGCGGCTCGCGCGCACCGCGCCGCTGCACGAGCGCGCGGGCGTGCGCACGCTCCGCCTCGGTCAGCGGACGGTCGTGCTGCGTATAGAGCTCGATCCGCGACAGGCCGAGCGCGTGCGCGAGCAGCCACTCGGCGTCCACCCGCGGCGTGTCGATGCCCTTCGCCGCGAGGTAGTCGGTCGCGCCCCGCAGGACCTCGGCGAGCGTCACCTCACCCTTCGAGCGCGCGGCGGCGCTCGTCGGCGGTGAGCGCGTCGGTGTACTCCTCCAGGTCGCCCTGGAGCACCTGGTCGAGGCGGTGCGTCGTCAGCTTGATGCGGTGGTCGGTGACGCGGTTCTCCGGGAAGTTGTAGGTCCGGATCTTCTCCGCGCGGGCGCCCGTGCCGACCTGTGCACTCCGCGCCGCCGCCTGCTCGGCCGCCTGCCGTTCGCGCTCGGCCTCGAAGAGTCGCGCGCGCAGCACCCGCATCGCCTTGTCGCGGTTCTGGAGCTGCGACCGCTCGTCCTGCATCGCGACCACGATCCCCGTCGGCAGGTGCGTGATGCGCACCGCCGAGTCGGTCGTGTTCACCGACTGGCCGCCGGGGCCGGATGAGCGGTAGACGTCGATCTTCAGGTCGTTCTCGTCGATCTCGACGTCGACGTCCTCGGCCTCCGGCATCACCGCGACGGTCGCGGTCGAGGTGTGGATGCGGCCGGCCGACTCCGTCTCCGGCACGCGCTGCACGCGATGCGTGCCGCCCTCGTACTTGAACACCGAGTACGCGCCGTCTCCCTTGATCGCGAACACGCCTTCCTTGAGGCCGCCTCCCTCGTTCATGCCGGCCTCCAGCTGCTCGAACTTGAAGCCCCGCCGTTCCGCGTAGCGCTGGAGCATGCGCTGCAGCTCGAGCGCCCAGAGCGCCGCCTCGTCGCCGCCGACGCCCTGGCGGATCTCGACGATCACGTCCTTGTCGTCGGCCGGGTCGCGCTCGGCGAGCGCGAGCTTCAGCTCCTCCTCGAGCCGGTCGATCTCCGCCTCGTAGTCGGCCGCCATCTCGGCGAGCTCGGGGTCGCTGCGTGCAGCGTCCAGGTCGGCCTTCGCCTGCCGCCACTGCTGGGCGAGCGCGTACGGCCCCTCGAGCTGCTTCAGGCGGCGGCCGACGTCGGCCGCCTCACGGTGGTCGTTGTAGACGCTGGGATCGGCCATGCGGTCCCGCGTCTCGGTGTAGGAGCGCTCGAGCTCCCCGATCAGGTCGTCGAGGCCCGCCACCTAGGCCAGGCTTGCGTCGAGCGTCACCTCGGGGATGCCGGCGAGCGCCTTCGAGACCGGGCAGTTCTGCTTCGCGCCGTCGGCCGCCTCCTGGAAGGCGGCGGCGTCGATGCCGGGGACGGTCGCGCGGACCGTGAGGGCGCCCTTCGTGATCCCCTCGCCCGGCTGGAACGTCACCGTCGCCGACGTCTCGAGCCTCTCCGGCGGCGTGCCCGCCTGCGCGAGACCGTGCGAGAGCGCCATCGAGAAGCATGCCGCCCACGCGGACGCGATCAGCTCCTCGGGGCTCGTCTTGCCATTCGGCTCCTCGGCGCGCGACGGCCACGAGACATCGAGCGGCCCGAGAGCACCGCTCGTCACCGCTGCGATCGTGCCGCTGCCGCTCATCAGGTCGCCCTGCCAGACGACCTCGGCCTTGCGATCGGTTGCCATGGTTACGCCATCACCTCCACACGTCGGTCTGCCGGAAGATCCCGGCCCTCGAGCTCCAGCACCTCCCGCAGCGCCTTGATCGACACTTCGAGCTGGTCGAGCGAAGGCTCGCGGGTCGTCAATCGTTGCAGCCAGAGCCCCGGCGCGAGCAGGGTCATGAGCACACGGTTGTCCGAGTGCTTGCCGGCGAAGCGGATCAGCTCGTACGCGACGCCGACGATCGGCAGCAGCAGCACGATCCGCGAGACGATCAGCCAGTACCACGGCAGGCGTCCGAAGAACGCATAGACGAAGACGCTGACGACCATCACCCAGAGCAGGAACGCGGTCCCGCAGCGCGGGTGGATCAGCGAGTAGCGCTGCGCAACCTCCGGCGTCAGCTCCTCGCCCGCCTCGAACGCGTTGATCGCCTTGTGCTCGGCGGCGTGGTACTCGAAGACGCGCCGAAGCGACGGGATCATGCTCAGCACGACCAGGTAGAGGACGAACACGCTCACGCGGATCAGGCCTTCGACGAGCACGAACCAGCCGCCGCTCGAGATCGGGAGCGAGTCGGCCAGCAGCGCGGGCCCGACCTTGAAGATCATCACGGCGAACCCGATCGCGACCAGGAACGCGAAGACGAGCGCCCAGCGGCCGAGCTCGATCGGCTCCTCGTCGCCCTCGACGGCGTCCTGCGCCGCGTAGTTCGCCGACACGCTGAGCGCGCGGAAGCCGATCGCCAGGCTCTCGCCCAGCGCGACGACGCCGCGCACGATCGGCAGGCGCAGCGTCCAGTGGCGCGTGGCCAGCGGGTCGATCGTCGCGGACACGTGGGCGATCTGGCCGTCGGGCTTCCGGACCGCGACCGCCCAGTTGCGCGGTCCGCGCATCATCACGCCCTCGAGGACGGCCTGCCCGCCGATGTTCTGCGCCACGAGCGACCTACGCGGACGCGCGCTGGGCGCGCTCGGCCTTCTCGAGCCGGCGCTGGAAGCGCTCCACACGGCCGCCCGTGTCGACGAGCTTCTGCTTGCCGGTGTAGAACGGGTGGCAGGCCGAGCAGATCTCGACGTGGAGCTCGGGCTTGGTGGAACGCGTCGTGAACGTGTTCCCGCAGCCGCAGTGCACGGTCGTGAGCTGGTAGTCGGGATGGATGTCGGCCTTCATGGCCGGGCCAGGATAGCAGCGGCCGTCCGGCCGGCGACGTTGCCCCCCGAGACGAGAAGGACGGGGTTCTCGGCCTCGATCCTGCCGGCGAGCCAGGCCGCCGTGGCGGCCGCCCCGGCGGGCTCGCAGGCGAGCTTCGCGCGCTGGTAGAGCATGCGGAACGCGTGCTCGATCTCGTCCTCGGTGACGAGCACGTGCTCGAGCCGGCCGCAGATCGCAAGCGGAAGCGCGCCGGCGAACGGGGCGTTCAGGCCGTCGGCGATGCTCACCGGCGTCACCGGCGTCGGCTCGCCGCGCTCGATGGCGGTGCCGAGCGCGGTGCTCGTCTCGGGCTCGACGGCGATCACGCGCGTCGTCGCGCCGATCGCGGTCTGGATCCCGCTGATCAGGCCGCCGCCGCCGACCGGGACGACCACGGCGTCGGCGTCCGGCGCGTCCTCCTCGATCTCGAGCCCGACCGTGCCGGCGCCTGCGATCACGACGGGATCGTCGAAGGGATGGACGAGCGTGCGGCCGGTCTCCTCGACCAGCGTGTGCAGCCGCTCGAACGCCTCCGCCGGGCCGCCGGCCTCGAGGTCGACGGCGGCGCCGTAGCCGCGGGTCGCGTCGATCTTCTGCTCCGACGCGCCCTGCCACATGACGACGAGCGCATCGATCCCTTCTTCCGCGGCGGCGAAGGCGACCGCCTGCGCGTGGTTCCCGGCGCTGATCGCGATCACGCCCCTGCTCTTCTCCTCGGCCGTGAGGCTGCTCATCTTGTTCAGCGCGCCGCGCGCCTTGAAGGAGCCGGTGCGCTGGAAGAGCTCGCACTTGAGGCGCGCCCCGATCGTGCGGCTCACGAGCATCGGGGTGCGCGGCAGGCGGTCTCCGATCGTCGCGCGCGCGCGTTCGACGTCGTCGCGGGTCGGCGGCGCGTCAGCCACGCTGGCGGAGCGCTTCGTAGAGAAGGACCGCCGCGGCGGCGCTCGCGTTCAGCGAGTCGGCGGTGCGCGCATGCATCGGGATCTCGACGTGCACGTCCGCGATGCTTCGCCATGCGTCGGGCAGTCCCTCGTCCTCGGCGCCGATCAGGAACGCGGTCGCGTGCGTGTAGTCGGGCTCGGTGTGCAGCGCGTGCGCGCCGAGGACGGCCGCGACCTTGCGCTGCGGGAGCGCCTCGGCCTCCTCGACGGTCACGTCGAGGATCGGCAGCGTGAACACGGAGCCGGTGGAGGCGCGGATCGCGTTCGGGTTCCACGGGTCGGAGCGTGCGTCGCCGACGAGCAGCGCGTCGGCGCCGGCGGCGTCGGCGGTGCGCGCCATCGCGCCGAGGTTCCCGGGCTTCTCGATGCCGACCGCGACGAGCAGGAGGGTGGCGTCCGGCGGCAGCGTGCGTGTGGGGATCTCGACGACGGCGAGCACGCCCTCCGGCTCGGCGCGGTAGCTCATCTTGCGGAGCACGCGCTCGTCGACCTCCTCGGCGTCCGGGTCGTCCCACGTCATGAGCGCGGGCGCGACGTAGGTGGCGCGCACGGTGAGGCCGGCCGCACGTGCGCGCTCCACCTCGCGCGGCCCCTCGGCGACGAACAACCCGGCCGCAAGCCGCTCCCGCCCCTTCCGAAGCCGAAGCACCTCCTTGACGCGCGGATTGTCGACCGACGTGATCACGGACAGGGCGAATCTAGCCGCGTCTGGTGGCTGCCACCGTCGCGGAAGTGCACCAAGACTGTGCCAAGAGCGAAACCGCGTAGATCGGTCACGCATGGACAGCCTACGCTTGGGCGATGTCCACCTCGCTGCGTGACGAGAGCCCTGGATTCCATCACGTCGTCACACGCGGCAACAACAAGCGCACGATCTACCGCGACGATCGCGACCGCGAGTTCTTCTGCCTGACGGTCAACCGGATCGCCCGGAAGTACGGCTGGACAGTCCTCGCGTACTGCCTCATGGACAACCACTACCACCTCGTCATCTCGGTCGGCGAACGGGGCCTGTCCGACGGGATGTGTGAGCTGAACAGCGGCTACGCGCGAACCTTCAATGCCAACCATGGCCGCGTGAACCACCTCTTCGGGAAGAGGTTCTGGAACCGGCGCATCCGGACGCACGCGTCGATGCTGAACGTCATTCGATATGTCGTGCAGAACCCGCGCGCCGCCGGCGGCTCGAAGCCCCTCGAGGCGTACACGTGGACAAGCTACGCGGCGACGATCGGACTCGCCTTCTCGCAGATTCACCTGGCGCGAGATGAGCTCCTCGCGTTCTTCGGCTCGTCACCCGAGCGCGCGGTGGAGACATTCCGCGTGTTCTGCTCGGCGCGCGGCCTTACGAGCCTTACCCGGTGGCAGCCACCGTGAACGAAGGCGCGCCCCCGAGCTACGTAAGTGTGTACTCGGGGCCGCTGCCGCCCTCGGGCGGCGTCAGGCGGCCGCCCTTGGCGGTGATCGCGCCGCACTGAACGCAGTTCGACGGGGCGAGCTTCACCTCGACCGTGCCGTCCCCGTCGGCGTCGCCCACCTCGTACACCTGCGCGGGACACATGCGCGCCCACATCTCCGCCAGCTCGCGCGGCACCTTCGTCTGCACGCGAATGTGATTCGGCTGGTCGTCGCGCGTCCGGTTCCCCGACGCGAACACCGACGACAGCTTGTCGAATGTCAGCTGCCCGTCCGGCGCCGGATACGACGACGCGCGCGACGTCGACAAGAGGGTCTGGTCGGCGTCGCGATGCGTCTCCTTGTCGCCCGGCGGGAACTTCCCCTTCGTCGCCGTCATCGCGCTCGCCAGCGCGCCGCCGAGCACGAAGCCGTGCCCGAACGCCTGCCGCATGTTGCGCACCTCGCGCAGATCGCCCCACAGGAACGACTCGCGCAGCGACGCGTCGTACGACGCGAGCCCTTCCCGCGCCGACGCGCCGCGCGCGACCGAACGCCACGCCGCCTCCGCCGCCAGCCGCCCCGACTCGATCGCATAGTGGATCCCCTTCAGCGCCGGCACGTTGACGAGGCCGACGCCGTCGCCGCACAGCAGCAGCCCGGGCGCATGGAACCGCTTCGGCAGCGCGACGAACCCGCCCTCCGGGATCGTCTTCGCGCCCCACTGCACGCGCTCGCCTCCCTCGAGGATCTTCCGCACGCGCGGATGCGTCTTCAGCTCCTGCAGCAGGTCGTGCACCGACAGCTCCGCGTCGCGATAGTCGAGCCCCACGACCATCCCGATCGTGACCATGTCGTCGCCCATCGGATAGATGAACGAGCCGCCGAACTCGCGGAACTTCGCACCGCCGCGCAGCGGCCACCCCATCGTGTGCACCACTTCGCGCAGCGGCTTCGCGACCTTCCAGACCTCCTTGACCCCGAGCGCCCACACCTGCGGGTTGTCGCTCCGCAACCCGAAGCGGTCCATCGCAACCCCCGTGAGGTGCCCCTGCGTTCCCTCGGAGAGAATGGTCACGCGCGCGGCGATGTCCGAGCCCGGCTCGAAGTTCCCGAGCTCTTCCCCCTCGCGACCGCGCCCGCGATCGCCGGTGCGCACGCCGACGACGCGGCCGCCGTCGACGAGCAGCTTCTCGGCCGACGTCTCGGGGAGGATCGTGACGCCGAGCCCCTCCGCCTCCTCGGCGAGGAAGCGCCCGAGCCGCGACACCGACGCGACGTAATTGCCGTGATTCACCATCGTCGGCGGCGTCGGGATGCGAACCGCGCGGCTTCGCGTCAGGAACAGCACCGACTCGCCGGGAACCTCGCCGTAGAACGGCATCTCGTCGAGCCGCTTGCGCCCCTTGAAGAGCCGCTGCAGCCCGCGCGGGTTCACCACCGCCCCGGAAAGCAGGTGGGAGCCGGGCGCCTTGCCCTTCTCGAGCACCGCGACCGGCACCTCCCCGAGACGCTCCGCCGTCTCCGGGTCCTCCTCCATCAGCTGGCCGAACCGGATCGCCGCGGCGAGCCCCGCGGGGCCGGCGCCGACGATCAGGAACCCCACCTCGATCCGCTCGTCGACCGGATCGGTCGGCGCGCCGATCGCCTCCGACGGCGCGAACGGCGGCGGGAAGTCCGACGGCCGTACGGTCACGACCGCCGCGCGCGGACGAGCTCGGTCAGCTTCGGAACGATGTCGTGCAGGTCGCCGACGACGCCGAGATCGGAGAACTCGAAGATCGGCGCGTTCGGGTCCTTGTTGATCGCGACGATCACGTTCGAGCCCTGCATGCCGACCTTGTGCTGGATCGCGCCCGAGATGCCGAGCGCCACGTACAGCTTCGGCGACACCGTCTTCCCGGTCTGCCCGACCTGCGCCGAGTACGGGTACCAGCCCGCGTCGACGACCGCGCGCGTCGCCGCGACCGCGCCGCCGAGCGCCTGCGCCAGCCCCTCCGCCAGCGCGAACTTCTCGGGCTCGCCGAGACCGCGGCCGCCGGCGACGATCACGTCGGCGTCCTCGATCGACGGCCCCTGCTGCTCGGCGTGCGCCTGCTCGACCATCTCCGCTGCCGTCGAGAACTCCTCGAGCTCGACCGCCACGTCCTTCACCTCGGTTGCGCCGGCGAGCTCGATCGGGTCGAGAGCGCCTGCGCGGAAGAGGCCGATGCGCACCGGGCTCGTCCAGCCGACGTCGACGACGACGGTGTCCTGCAGGGCGGGCGCCTGGCCCTGGATCCCGTCGAAGTCGACGAGCCCCCAGTTGAGGCCGGCGTCGAGGCGGGCGGCGAGCCCGGCGGCGACATCGGCGGCGAGGACCGACTGCCCGAACAGCACGGTGTCGTAGCCCTCGTCGCGCACGAGCTTCGCGAGCACGTCGACGCGTGGCTGCGGCAGCGGCTTGGCGAGCCGCTCGTCGTCGGCCACCCACACGGTCGCGCCGACGCCCTCGGCGATCCCGCGGACGCCCGACCCCGCGAGCACACCGGCGACCTCGCCGACGGACGCGGCCTTCGCGAGCACCCCGAGCGACCCTTTCTGGATCTGCCCCTCGTGGTGCTCGAGGAAGACGAGCGTCTTCGCCATCTAGACCAGCCTCTTCTCGGCGAGGAACTCGACGATCTGCTCGGCGGCGCTGCCGTCGTCCTCGATCTTGCGCGCCTCGCCGCGCGCGGGCGGCGGGTTGAGCGCGACCACGGTCGTGCCGGATGCGGCGCCCTCCGCCGCGACGACCTCCTGCGGCTTCTTCTTCGCGCCCATGATCCCCTTCAGCGACGGGTAGCGCGGCGTGTTGATCGCATCCGACACGGCGACGACCGCCGGCAGCGGCGCGCGGATCGTGTCGTAGCCGAACTCGGTCTGGCGCTTGCCGGTGAGCGCAGCGCCGTCGATGGTCAGCTCGCTGACCTGCGAGACGACCGGCTGGCGGAGCCGCTCGGCGACCGCAGCCCAGAGGCACGCACCGCCGCCGTCGGCCGACTGCTGCCCGAAGAGCACGAGGTCGGCGCCTTCCTGGGCGAGCGCACCGGCGAGCGCCTTCGACGTGCCGAGCAGGTCGGCGCCTTCGAGCGAGGCGTCACTGACGAGCACGGCGCGGTCGGCGCCCATCGCGAGCGCCTTGCGCAGGGCGTCCATCGCGCGCTCCGGCCCCATCGACACGACGACGACCTCGCCGTCGCCCGCCGCCTCCTTCAGCTTCAGCGCCTCCTCGACCGCGTACGTGTCGAAGTCGGAGATCGCGAGCTCGACCGACCGGTCGAGCCGCAGCGTGGCCGGGTCGAGGCGGCGGCCGGCGGCCGCATCGGGAACGGCCTTCACGCAGACGGCGATCTTCACGGGCGCGACTCTAGCGAGATTGACTCGCGGATCAACCGCTAGGCGGGGACGCGGGACTGAAGGAACTCGACGATCTCGGCGGTCGGCGCGCCGGGCGTGAACACCTCGGCGACACCTTGCGCCTTGAGCGCCGCGACGTCGTCGGTCGGGATCGTGCCGCCCACGACGACGAGGACGTCGTCCGCGCCCTGTGCGCGGAGCAGGTCGAGGATCCGCGGGACGAGCGTCATGTGCGCGCCCGAGAGGATCGAGATGCCGACCGCGTCGGCGTCCTCCTGGATCACGGTCTCGACGATCTGCTCGGGGGTCTGGTGGAGCCCGGTGTAGATGACCTCCATCCCGGCGTCGCGGAGCGCCCGGGCGATGATCTTCGCGCCCCGGTCGTGCCCGTCGAGGCCCGGCTTCGCAACGACGACCCTGATCTTCCCTGCCACGGCGACGGAGTCTAGAAGACGGGCGTCTCGCGCCACGTCCCCCAGACCTCGCGGAACGCGTCGCACATCTCGCCCATCGTCACGTACGCACGCGATGCGTCGACGATCGCCGGCATCAGGTTGCGGCGCCCGTCGGCGGCGTCGGCCCGGAGCCGGGCGAGCGCCTGCTCGACCGCAGCCGAGTCGCGCCGTCCGCGCAGGGCCTGCACGCGCTCGACCTGCTTGCGCTCGAGCGCCGGGTCGATCTTCAGAATCTCAAGCTCAGGTTCAGCTTGAAGCTGGTAGCGGTTGACGCCGACGACGACCCGCTCGCCCGCCTCGACCTCGGACTGGTAGCGGAAGGCGGCGTCGGCGATCTCCTGCTGGAAGAAGTTCTGCTCGATCGCGGCGACGACGCCCCCGATCCGCTCGATCCGCTCGAAGTACTCCTCGGCCTGGCGCTCGAGCTCGTTCGTCAGGTGCTCGAGGTAGTAGGAGCCTCCGAGCGGGTCGATCACGTTGGCGGCGCCCGTCTCGTGCGCGATCACCTGCTGGGTGCGCAGGGCGATCCGGACGGCGTCCTCGGTGGGCAGCGCAAGCGCCTCGTCGAAGCTGTTCGTGTGCAGCGACTGCGTGCCCCCGAGCACGGCCGCGAGCGCCTCGATCGCCGTCCGGACGATGTTCACCTCGGGCTGCTGCGCCGTCAGCGACACGCCCGCCGTCTGCGTGTGGAACCGCATGAGGAGCGAGCGCGGGTCCTTCGCGCCGTAGCGGTCGCGCAGGTGGCGCGCCCAGATGCGGCGGGCGGCCCGGTACTTGGCGATCTCCTCGAAGAAGTCGAGGTGCGCATTGAAGAAGAAGGACAGGCGCGGCGCGAACGCGTCGATGTCCAGGCCGCGCTCGAGCGCCCACTCGACGTAGGTGAACCCGTCGGCGAGCGTGAACGCAAGCTCCTGCGCCGCCGTCGAGCCCGCCTCGCGGATGTGGTAGCCGGAGATCGAGATCGGATGCCACAGCGGCATCTCGCCCGCGCAGAACTCGACCATGTCGGTGACGAGCCGCATCGACGGTGCCGGCGGGAAGATGTACTCCTTCTGCGCGATGTACTCCTTGAGGATGTCCGTCTGGATCGTCCCCCGGAGCGAGGCCCGCGGCACACCCTGCTCCTCACCCACGCAGAGATAGAAGGCCAGGAGGATCGCGGCCGGCGAGTTGATCGTCATCGACGTCGAGACCTCGCCGAGCGGGATGCCGGAGAACAGGGTCTCCATGTCCTCGAGCGAGTCGATCGCCACGCCCTCCCGCCCCACCTCGCCGAGCGACCGCGCGTGGTCCGAGTCGTAGCCCATCAACGTCGGCATGTCGAACGCCGTCGAAAGCCCCGTCTGGCCGTGCTCGAGCAGGTAGCGGAAGCGCTCGTTCGTCTCCTCCGCCGTGCCGAACCCCGCGAACTGCCGCATCGTCCACAGCCGGCCGCGGTACATCGACGGGTAGACGCCGCGCGTGAACGGGAACGCACCGGGCTCGCCGAGGTCGCGGTCGTACTCGACTGGAGTCGACTCGGGCGTGTACAGCGGTTCGTTTTCGACGCCCGAGATCGTCGAGAAGAGCTCGCCTTCGCGGGTGCCTTTCGCCCGGGGTTCCTCGGTCGCAGCCACGCCGAGAGTGTGCCCGAATCGCCGTCCCCCGAGCGGGAGGTAGGAAAAGGGTAGGAACGCCGGTCCTTGATCCCTCGAACGGTTGATTTTACCCCCGTTTCGAAGGGACCTGTGGTACACAAAGTTCGGATTTGCACGCACCATCGCCGGCTCCGGCCGGCACTGCGGACACGGGATGGAGCGTGAGCAAGACGAATCGAGTCGACGCACGAACCGGGCGCTCCTCTGCGGTGTCGCTCCGGCCACGACGGACAACCAGCGGCTGCTTCAGGGGGCAGTCGAAAGGAGCGAGAGAGAGCAATGTCCAAGAAAGTCAAGCGGTACTTGATGCTGCTGACCGCGATCGGCGTGCTCGCCGTGGTCGTCGGCGGCGGGTCAGGCACGTTCGCGGGCTTCAACGCCGAGGTCGCGAACACCGGCAACTACTTCGCAACCGGGACAATGTTCCTGCACGCGACCAAGCAGGGTGGCACCGGCACGTGCAAGTCGGAAGTCGACAGCGGCAACTCGAACATCCTGTCGACGAACGGGTGCGACCTGCTCTTCAACCTTTCCAATGTGGCCGCCGGCCAGACTGCGACCGTGAACCTGGAGCTCGACAACGCCGGCTCGATCAACGCGTCGAAGCTCAAGTTCGCGCTCGGCTCGAGCGGCTGCGCCAACGGGAAGGCGACGATCACGACGACGACGGGCACGGTCTCCTCGGGGCCCGTGACGACGATCGCCGTCAACTCGCTGCCCTACGGGCTCATCGCCGGCACGTCGGTGACGATCACGGACGGGACCCATTCGGACACGCTCACGCTGGCTGCGAACGCGGCGTCGGGCGCGAACTCGATCACCGTCACCGGAACGGCGGCGAACACGTACAGCTCGGGCGCGAAAATCGAGTACTCGGCGACCTTCGGCTCGTCGAACCTGTGCCAGAGCCTGCCGATCTACATCCAGGAGATGGGCCCCAGCTGGTCGGGGAACCAGCAGTGCGTCTTCGGCGGCGGCGCGGGCACGAGCTGCGTATTCGGCTCGACGCATGTCTCGGACATCTCGACGTACAACACGTTCACCGATCTGACCGGGAGCCTCTGGAGCGGCGGTTCGAACACAACCGCGCTCGACGCCGGCGGCTCGCGCTGGTTCCAGATCGCGGTGCAGGCACCTTCAGCTCTGACGAACGCGAACCAGAACCAGTCGGCGACGTTCGACCTTATCTGGCACATCGAGCAGTAATCAGGGCGGAGCTCACAGCATGCGGCTGCTGAAGAGGCTCCTCCTGGTGCTCACACCGATGGGTGCCGCCGCCTTCGTGGCAGGCGGCGGCACCTTCGGCTCCTTCGCGGAGCTCGCCGAATGGTCGCGTGAGCCCCGCCCCCGCACCGACGTCCCGGAGAAGCACGACGGCCTGCGGACGACGAAGCGGCTCCTCCTCGCGGTGATGGCGATCGGCGCCGCCGCCTACTTCGGGCTCGGCGGCACGTTCGCGAACTTCCAGGCGGAGACCTCGAACAACGGGAGCTCGATCTCGTCCGGCACGTTGACGATGAGCAACACCGTCAACTCGAACTCGGCGTGCTTCTCCTATACCGCCCTGTCGGCCGACAACATCAACGCGAACTGCGACGCGCCGTTCGCGATCACGAACGTCTCGCCGGGCGGCTACCAGAGCACGCAGGTCGCCAAGATCACCGTCGCGAACAGCGGCTCGATCAACGGCTCGAACCTCTATCTCTACGCGTCGCAGATCAACGGCAAGCTCGCGACCCAGCTCACCTCCGGCAACCCGGTCAGCTCGCTCTCGATCTCCTCGCCCGGGATGGAGGGAACCGTTTCGAACGCCGACAGCATCACCGTCTCCTACGGTGGGAAGTCGCAGACGTTCACGGTCAGCGGGACGCCGACGAACGCAGCCAACTCGAACGGCGGCGCGACGACGATCAACGTCAGCGGCTCGCCGAACGCGAACTTCACCTACCCGGTCGGCTCGACCGTCACCGACACGAGCGGCAACACGGCGACGACGAACACCGACTGCTACGACACGCGCACCTCGTCGACGTTCAACTTCAACTCGATCACGGCGTCGACGACGCTGCAGGCGTACAACCCGTTCTGCGGCGCCGTGCTGATGTGGGTGCAGGAGCTGACCGGCGGCAAGACGTACTGCTGGTTCGGCAAGGGCTCCAGCTGGAGCAGCGGCTCGAGCTACACCGAGGACTCGAACGGCCGCTGCGTCGCTCCGCTCTACAACGTCGTCGGCGGCGGCGGCATCAGCGGAACGATCACCTCGATCCCGGTTCCGGCCGGCACGAACGGGAACATCTCGAATCTCGATCAGATCGTCGTGACACAGGGAACGACGACACAGACATTCACGGCCAACGGTGCGACGCCGATCGGCTCGACCAGCATCACCGTCAGCTCGCAGGCCGTCAGCGGCTCGTTCACCGGCAGCGCGGTCGGCGCGTCGATCACCGACACGACCGCGCAGACGTCGCTGGACTCGAACGCGTACGGCACCGACTCGATCACGAACTTCGACACGGGCCACCATCTCTCGTCCGGGAAGCTCGAGCTGTATCCGATCTCGACCAACGGCAACCTCGACACGTCGCCGACCCACGCCGCCGAGCTCGGCGCCGGCGCGTCGCGCGTGTTCTACGTCGGGCTGTACCTGCCGAAGCCGAACGGCCTCAACCAGAACGGCCTGCAGGGGCTCACCTCCGCCTTCGGCCTGACCTGGCACATGGACCAGTAGGTGCCACGGTGACGCGCGCGATGAAGAAGGTGCTGCTCAGCCTGATGGTGATCGGGAGCCTGACCTTCTTCACGGTGGGCGGCACGTACGCCGTCCTCAACTCCGAGACGTCGAACACCAAGTCTTCCGTCGCGTCCGGGACGCTCACACTCGGCAACACGGTCGCAAGCGGCACCACCTGCTTCTCGTACACCTCGACGACGAACTCGAACGCGACGTGCGACGCGCTGTTCACCGACTCGACGCTGAACTACCCGGGCACCGCGTCGACCGTCC
>Ga0335071_10004871_pt1 | contig 14020 bp, 11 predicted proteins | sample Lox_Sample_15_FD_206724 | JGI IMG/M metagenome (GOLD analysis project Ga0335071, IMG submission 206724) | Soil microbial communities from Loxahatchee National Wildlife Refuge, Florida, United States - Lox_Sample_1.5 | ecosystem: Environmental > Terrestrial > Soil > Wetlands | place: USA... | reverse complement strand
GGACGGCGAGTGCCTGGCCGCCCTCCGCCACGATCTCGGCCGCGACCGTGTCGAGTGCCGCCTTGGATGAGCGCGCGTTCACCACCACGGCCGCACCGGCCGCCGCAAGCTCGCGCGCGATCGCGCGACCGATGTTGCGCGCAGCACCGGTGACGAGCGCCACACGGCCTTTGAGCTCGCCGCCGCCTGTCGCTGCGTCGCTCACCGGCGAAACACCGCGAGATCCAGGGGCCCGCGGAACAGCTTGGCGATCACATCGAGTGCGGTCGCACTCTCGGTCGCCGACCATCCGCCGTAGGCGGCGTTCGCCTTGAACTTGGCCTCGAGGTCGGCGCGCGGCAGCGGCTCGTGTGCGCCGCCGCGCAAATACGGCTGGCGCTCCTCGATCACGCGGCCGTCACGCAGCCGGGCGCGCAGATGTCCGGTGAACTCGTTGGGATACGGGTTCTTCGGATCGACCTCGAAGCGGATCTTGGCCGCGAGCCGGCGGATCTCGGGATCGCGCGCCTTCTCGTCCGTGAACGCCCCCAGGCCTGCATCGCCGGTCAGGAACGCGACCGCGATGCAGAAGGGCCCGCTGAACTTCCCGGCGTAGCCGTTGGGCGGGCGCTGCTTGTCGGCGAGCGGCTCCCACAGCCGGTGCACGATCCCGTGCGCGACCTCGCAGGTGATCTCGTCGATCTCCTCGGCGCGTATTCCGCGAGCGGCCAGGCGCCGCGCGCAGTCGATATAGGGATGGTTCATGGTGCCGCACGCATACGGCTTGAAGGCGATCGTTTCCGTGACCCAGCGGCAGCCGAAATCGTCGAGCAGGGCCCCGTAGTCGCCGTCCGTCTTGTGCGCGAAGCCATGGAAGAACCCGTGCACACCCTCGAACACGGTGCGCGGGCCGACAAACCCGGCATGCGCCGCAAGTGCCGCGCGCAATCCCGCCTGCGCCGACCACCCGGGATGGAGACGCTTGGTCCACGCGCCTTCGGCAAGATATTCGATGATGCCGCTGGCCATGCTGCCGGCGATGCCGAGCGCCGAGACGAGCTCGGTCTCGCCAAGCCCGAGCGTGGCCCCGGCCGCGACGGCAGCCCCCATCGTGCCGAGCACGGCCGTCGGATGAAACCCGGCGCGATGGACGAGCTGCGGGGTCACGAGGCTCAGCCGGCATAGGGTCTCCACGCCGACTGCGATGCCGGCCAGCACCGAATCGCCATCGCGGCCGTAACGCTCGGCCGCCGCGAGCACCGTCGGCACGACGACCGCCCCGGCATGCACCGGACCGCCCTCGAACGTATCGTCGAAATCCTCGCCATGCGCCGCGGTGCCGTTGATCAGGGCAGCCTCATTGGCGGGGACGCGGCGCTTGAGGCCGAAGACGGTGCAGGGACCATCGCCGTCGGCGGTGTCGGTCAGCGCCCGCACATAGGGCTCGTGCCGCGCGGCGAGGCACAGCCCGGCGACATCGAGGACGAGATCGCGGCAGTGCTCGCGCACGGTGGACGGCAGGCGTTCGGCTGTCACGCCCGCGATCAAGCCCGCCAGGCGCTCGGCGACGGCTTGTCCGGCGGCCGGCAATTCGCTCATGCCTGCTGGTGTCCCCCGTTGGTTGCGCGGGGACGTTAACACACGGAATCCGTGCTGCCAGCCCCAACCTGCCGTATAGGTCTGACAAGTCCGTGAGGAAACCGGAGGGGCCGATGACCGACCGCGATGAATCCGCCAAAGCGCTGGCCGCAGCGCTCCACGATCGCTTTGGCGAGGAGGTGGCGGTCGATCCTGCTCTGCCCGGCCTCGCAGCACTCGCCCGGCAGGCTCACCACCGCTCCCACCGCCGCTTCGCCAGCCGGCCGGTCGAGGCATCGCTTCTGCGCCTCCTGTGTGCCGTCGCCCTTTCGGCACCGACCAAGAGCGACCTGCAGCAGCGCGACATCATCCTGCTGGACGATGCGGCGCAGAGGCGGCGCGTCCTCGAGCTGATCCCCGACAACGAATGGGCGACCTCCGCACCCGCGCTCCTCGTGTTCTGCGGCAACAACCGCCGGCAGCGGCAGCTGCACGCCTGGCGCGGCCGGCCGTTCGCCAACGACCACCTGGACGCGCTGTTCAACGCCGCGGTCGATGCGGGCATCGCGCTCGCCGCGTTCGTGGTCGCGGCGGAAGCCGTGGGCCTCGGCTGCTGCCCGATCAGCGCCATCCGCAACCACCCGCGGCCGGTCGCCGACACGCTCGCGCTGCCCGATCACGTGTTTCCGGTCGCGGGGCTCGGCGTGGGTTGGCCTGCCGATGGCGGGACGATGAGCCTGCGCCTGCCGCTTTCGGTCACCGTGCACCGCGACCGCTTCGCCGAAGACGACGTCCGCGCGCGCATCGAGGCCTATGACCGCCGCCGCGCCGCGGCCCAGCCCTATGCGCGCCAACGCTACGCGGATGAATACGGCGTGGCCCCCGAGTACGGCTGGTCGGAAGACAAGGCGCGGCAATACTCGAAGCCCGAGCGGGCCGACTTCGGCGCGTTCCTGCGCCTGAAAGGCTTTACGCTGACCTAGGCCTTGGTCGTGATGCGCTTGGCCGCCGCCTCGACCGGGCCCAGATCGGTGTAGGCTTTGGCGTCGATGTCGATCTTCAGGTAGCCCAGCTCCCTCTGGATGCGGAAATTCTCCTGCAGCGCCGCAAGGTTGGGCAGGCCCTTCGGGTTCCGGTAGTAGTCGTCCTTGGTGAACAGCCATTTGTCGAATCGCGCCGGCGGCTGCTTGGTCGCCTCGGCCACGATCTTCACCGCCTCCTCATGGTGCTGCGGATCCATGAGGTAGTGCTGGACCCGCAGCAGGTCCTCGAGCATGTCGACCACGGCTGCGTGGTTCTTCTTGATGAAGTCGGCGCGGGCGTTGTGGATGATCATCTGCGTCTGCCCGATCGCGTCCTTCTGCGTGAACAGCGGCCGCGAGATCTGCTGCAGCTCGGGATCGGCCGAGAACGGCAGCACCGCCGGCATCAGTACCACCTTGTCGTCGTTCAGCATCGATTTCATCACCGGGAACTGGGCCTCGACGATGCTCACGTCGGTTTTGTCGTTGAGCCCGTGCTTGCGCAGCATCACGCGCATGGCGATGTCGACGGCGCTGCCGATCGTGTTGGTGGCGAGGACCTTGCCTTTGAGGTCTTCGACCTTGCGGATCGGGCTGTCCTTGCGCACGAGATAGGTGTTGGTGTGATAGCCCTCCACGCCATCCTCGAACGAATCGGCGATGATCTTGAGGTCTGTCAGGCCGGCGTTCTGGATCGCCAGCGCCATCGATGAAAAGGCCAAAGCGCCCGTGTCGATCTCGCCCGATGCCATGGCGGTGATCATCGGTGTCGTGCCGGCGAAGTGCTGAGCCTCGATGACGTAGGACGTCCCGTGATGCTTCGTGACGTGCGGCATCGTCGGGATCAACGGAAACAGATCGGCCGGAACGACCACCCACCCGACGCGGATGCGAAGCGGTGCCGCCGCGCGGGCCGGGCGGCGGACAACCGTGCCCGCCGCCAGTGCCGCCGCCGTCGATGCCAGGACGAATCGCCTCGAATACGCGTTCGACTGCCCATTCGATTGCATGGGGGTCCTCCCGTTCGCCGCGGCGTTGTTTTTGAGAGCGGCTGTGCGGCAACGATACCAGCCGGCCAGGTCCCGGCCTATTGCACTTGGGTCGAACACCGTCGCTTTTTGGATCACCTGCAGCGTTGCCGGGGCCGCCACCGGGTGGTACATCCCTACCCGTCACTGGGGAGTAGCCGCCCTCCATTCGAGAGGGGTTCGCGTCAACACACTTGGTCCGGTTCATCCGGATCATGGCGCGGGCGGTTCCGGCGGGATGCACTCGCAAGGCGGGGACGTCCCATCGCGACATGGCGAGACCTTTGGCATCGGCAACCGTTCCGAGGGGTCGGACGGGTGTTGCCGAGCCATTGGTCCATGCCGTCCGGCCCCGGTCTTATTGATGGAACCGCTGTTCGTTTCGATCGGTGTCGTGGCGCTCGCCGAGATCGGCGACAAGACGCAGCTCCTGGCGTTGCTGATGGCGACGCGCTTCCGCCAGCCGGTCCCCGTCATCGCGGGCGTCGCCCTCGCCACGCTCCTCAATCACAGCCTCGCCGCGCTGGCCGGAAGCCTGCTGACCTCGGCGTTCAACGGGCCGTGGGTGCACTGGGCGGTCGGCCTGTCGTTCATCGCCATGGCCGGCTGGGCGCTCATCCCCGACACGCTCGCCGAGGGGTCCGCGCAGTTTGCGGAGCGATACGGCCCATTCGTGGCCACCTTCGTCTCCTTTTTCCTGATCGAGATCGGCGACAAGACCCAGATCGCCACCGCCGCCCTTGCCGCGCATTATCAGGCGATCGTTCCGGTGGTGGCCGGGACCACGCTCGGCATGCTGGTGGCGGACGTCCCGGTCGTGCTCCTGGGCGGGGTGGTGGCCAAGCGCCTGCCGCTCAAACCCATCCGCTTCGCGGCCGCTGCGGCCTTTGCCGCTCTCGGAGTTGCCGTGCTGATGTCTTGACGGCACACCGCGATCCGCCCAACTTTTGCCCGATTTTTTGTCTACCGAAGCACGACCTGATAACGCTTGAGACGCGGGGAGAGAACGAATATGCGCCAAGCGACGAGAGCCATCGTTGCACTTGCAATCTTAGCGTTCGCCGGCGCAGCACTGCCGGCGCAGGCGGCCGACGCGCCAAACATGAAGGGGTTGTGGCTGATCACCGACTACCCGTCGCTCACGGTGCGCGCGGGCGAGACCACGACCATCAAGCTCAAGCTGCAGAACGCCAACCTTCCGCCCGAGGAAGTGGCGTTGTCGGCGACCGGCGTGCCCGACGGCTGGAAGGGCGAGTTCCTGGGCGGCGGACAGCCGATCGGTGCCGCCATGGCTGCCCCGAATGCGACGGTCGACATCAGCTACCGGCTCGACGTGCCGGCCGACGCCAAGACCGGCACGCAACCCATTGTCCTGCACGCCAAGGGCGGCACCTTGAGCGCCGACCTCGCGCTGCGCGTGTCCCTGGGCGGAAGCGAATTGCCCGCCAAGCTCACCCTGAAGACGCAGCTGCCCTCGCTGGCCGGCACCCCGAAATCGAGCTTCGACTACACCGTCACGGTCGGCAACGACAGCGGCAAGCCGCTGGTGGTGAGCCTCGGCGCCGACGCGCCGCCGAACTTCCAGACGTCGTTCACCGAGAACTACGGCTCGCAGGAGATCACCTCGATCCCGGTCGATGCCGGCCAGACCAAGGACCTCAAAATCAAGGTCCAGCCGCCGACCGACGTCGCCGCCGGGACCTACAACGTGCGGGTGCGCGTGGCCGCGGAGGGTGCGGCGGCCGAGACGCAGCTCGGCATGAAGATCTCCGGCCAGCCGAAGCTGCGGCTGACCGGCAAGGACGGGCGCCTTTCCGGCCAGGCCGAAGCCGGCAGCACCGCCTCGTTCAACCTCGCGGTGGTGAACGACGGCAGTGCGCCGGCCGAGAACGTCGAGCTCACCTCGACCCCGCCCACCGACTGGAAGGTCGAGTTCAATCCCAAGTCGATCCCGCGCGTGGATCCGAACCAGACAGTTCAGGTGCAGGCGCTGGTGACCCCGGCCGCCAAGGCGATCGCCGGCGACTACATGACCACGCTGACCGCCGGGGCCAGCGGCAATTCGGCCTCGGCCGACTACCGGGTCACGGTTACCACCTCGACGATGTGGGGCATCGTCGGCATCATCGTGATCGCGATCGCCCTCCTGGTCGTGGTCGGCGCCGTCGCCCGGTTCGGGCGCAGGTAAGCCACACATGCCGCAGCCCGGCCCCGGCGTTCCGAACCTGGACCTCGTCATCGAGGCGCACGGCCTCGCCAAGCGCTATCGCGAGACCATTGCGGTCGATTCGATCGACCTCGCCGTGCGCCGGGGCGAAACGTTCGGGCTGCTCGGCCCGAACGGCGCCGGCAAGACCACGACGATCCTGATGCTGCTCGGCCTCACCGACGCGACTTTAGGCACGGTGCGGGTCCTCGGCTTCGATCCGCAGCGCGAGCCGCTGCAGGTCAAGCGGCGGGTCGGCTACATGCCCGATTCGGTCGGCTTCTACGACAATCTCACGGCGCGCGAGAACTTGCGCTACACGGCGCGCCTCGCCGGTGTCCCGCGCGAGGAGGTCGACGGCCGCATCGAGGCGGCGCTGGCCCGCGTCGACCTGGCGTCGGTCGCCGACCGCCGCACCGGAACCTTCTCGCACGGCATGCGCCGCAGGCTCGGCCTGGCCGAGATCGTGCTCAAGAAGGCGGAGATCGCGATCCTCGACGAGCCGACCTCGGGCCTCGACCCGCAGGCGACGCACGAGATCCTCGGCATGATCCACGAGCTCAAGATGAGCGGCGTGGCCGTGATCCTCTCCTCGCACCTGCTCGACCAGGTGCAGCGGATCTGCGACCGCGTGGCCCTGTTCAACCGCGGCAAGATCGCGCTGCTCGGCACGGTTCCGGAGCTGGCCCAGAAGGTCCTGGGCGGCGGCCACACGACCGTGGTCGAGGCCGACGGCGCCAATCTCGCCGCCATCCTGGCCGATATCCCGGGCGCACGGCGGGTCGTGCCTGGCGAAGGGAACGTGTTCCGGGTGCTGGCCGACCGCGACCTGCGCAACGACGTGGCCCAGCGTGTCACCGCCGCCGGCGGCCGCCTGTTGCGCCTCAATGTCGAGGAGCCGAGTCTCGATGCCATCTATCGCAGCTACTTCGAAACCGCCCGCCGCGCGGCGTGAGGGCTCGCCCTGGACGGGGCTGTCGGCGGTCTTCCTCAAGGAGTTCGCCGACCACCTCTCGAGCGCCCGCATGCGCGTGCTCGAATGGCTGGTGCTGCTGTTCGGCATCGCCGCGGTCTACACGGCGATCCAGGACCTGCGCAGCGTGGCGGCCCAGGACCCGTTCCTGTTCCTGCGCCTGTTCACCCTGTCGCGCGACCCGCTGCCGTCCTTCGTCGGCCTGCTGTCGTTCCTGATCCCGCTGGTGTCGATCGGCCTCGGCTTCGATGCGATCAACAGCGAGTTCAACCGCCGCACCATGAGCCGCGTGCTGGCGCAGCCGATCTACCGCGACGCGCTCCTGTTCGGGAAGTTCCTGGCCGCCCTCGCCACCATCGCGGTCAGCCTCGCCGCGCTGTGGCTCCTGATCGTCGGGCTCGGGCTTCTGGTGCTGGGCGTGCCGCCGAGCGGCGAAGAGGTCATCCGCGGCGTCATCTTCCTCCTCGCGGCGATCGCCTATGCGGCGGTGTGGCTGGCGGCTGCGATCTTCTTCTCGGTCGTGTTCCGCTCGGCCGCGACCTCGGCCTTGTGCGCGCTCGGGCTGTGGCTGCTGTTGAGCCTGCTGTGGCCGATGCTGGCGCAGTTCATCCCGCAGGCCGTCCTGCCCAACGACACCATGATCCTGTTCGGCATCCCGAGCGTCGAGCAGCTCGAGCTGCAGTTCACCCTCGCCCGGCTCTCGCCCAACACGTTGTTCGGCGAGATCGTGCAAGCGATGCTGAACCCCAGCACCCGCTCCCTCGGCCTCGTGTTCCCGCAGCAGCTGGTGGGCGCGGTGCGCGGCACGCCTTTGCCCTTCACGCAGAGCCTGCTGCTCGTGTGGCCGCAGCTCACCGCGTTGATCGCAGCCGCGATCCTGATCTTCTCGCTGACCTACGTCGCCTTTCAGCGGCAGGAAGTTCGCGCATGACGTCGTCCCCGCGAAAGCGGGGACCCAGGGCGAGTGCGGCGCTGACGGCCCTGGACTCCCGCTTGCGCGGGAGTGACGGATTGGTTCAATCCAGCGGCTCGATCTTGACGATCGTAGCGCTGTGGTTGCCGCCGACCCAGACCACCGGGCGGGGCCCGCGGTTGTCGACGAAGACGCGGCGGATGTTGGTCTCGCGCGGCAGCTGGTACTCGACCGTCTCGCCGGTCTTGGGGTCGAGGCGGACGATGCGGTCGGTGGTCATGCCGCCGGTCCACATCTCGCCCTTCTTGTCCCAGGCGATGAAATAGGGCCCCGTCCACGGCGTCGGCAGAACGTACTCGGTAAACCTCTCGGTCTTCGTATCGAACATGCCGATCTTGTTGCCGCGATATTCCGCAAACCACAGCCGGTCCCGGCTGTCCATCCGCGCCCGGCGGTTGCGCGAGAGCGGCGTCGGCGCCGGATAGGCCGTCACCTTCCCGGTCTTCGCGTCCACGCGCAGGATGTTGTTGGCCTGGAAGTCGGTCAGATAGAGGTTGTTGTGCGAGTCGGCGGCGTTGTCGTAGATCGAATGGCCCTTCTTGCCGCCGGGCAGGGCCGTCAGCGGGTCGAAGTGCTCGTACTTTCCTGACTTGAGGTCGAGGCGGTATTCGTCCTGCCGCCCCGCGTTGTCGATCCACATCTTGCCGTCGACGTCGAAGCGCATCGTGATCATGTTGAGCTGCGAGACGTTGTCGTTCATCTCCTTGGGCAGCGGAAACACCTCCGCCTTCCCGGTCCTGGGGTCGAGCCTAGCGACCGCCGCCTGGTACATCATCCCGATGTAGAAGGTCCCGTCCTTCGCCTCTTCGATGTCGAGCGAGCCTTGCGGGAAGTCGGGCTTCAAGGTCGGCAGGGCGTATTCGGTATGCTTGCCGGTCCTGGGGTCGAGCTTGCCGATGAACTCCTCGCCGAAATTCGTGTACCAGACCATGCCGTCGCGGCCGACGATCACGTCGTGCGGCTCGATCGTGGCGCGCGGCAGCTCGTATTCGGTGACGACGACATGGGTCGAGCGGCCCTTCAGGCGCGGCAGGGTCTTGAGCGGATAGGTCCAGGTTTCGGAATTGCTGAGGTTGATCGTGCTCGCGTATTCGGCCGCCTTGCGGAACTGCTCCGGGTTGCTCGTGTAGGACGGATCCATGCGCCGCTGGGGCTTGATCGGCTGGCTCACCTGCGCGTAGCCGTTCATGCGCGACATGGTCTGGATGAACTCGTCCGTGTCATGCGTCGAACGCACCACGCGCTCGAGCGTGTGGCAGCCGACGCAGTTCAGAAGCTGCGCCTTCTGGTCGTCCGTGCCTGGCGCGCTGATCATCCACTCGGCGTTGGTCATCTGCGTGCTCAGATTGCGCGTCTTCTTGAGCTTGAGGTCGGCGCTCGCCGCTTTGCCGGCCGCGACGTCCGCCGCGGGCTTGCCGTCCAGGTCGTAGCCCACGGCGCGGATGCGCAAGGTGTAGTGACCAGGGGCGAGGCGGCCGGCCGGGAAGCTGTAATGCCCTTGCGCGTCGGTGACCACCGAGACCGAGATCGGGGAGCCGGTCTTCTGGGCGCTCACCACCACGCCTTCCATGGCGCCTTCGTCGGCCGACGACACCCGGCCGCCGAGGGTCTGTGCGAATGCGCCAGAAGCCGTTTGCAAGGCGACCAGGGCCGCAGCAGCGGCGAGGGTGAGCAACACGCGTGCCCGCATGGTTTCCTCCGACTTTTGTACTTGGTCCTCAGCCTAGGGCCGGCCCGGGGGGAGTCAAGCCAAGCCCGCGACTCCCAGCAATAAAACGATATCGAGCACCAGGACGGCGATGGTACCCACGACGGCGGCGGCATGGGTCGCAAGCCCGGTGCGGAACGGCCCCATGATGTCGGCGCGTCTGCTGAAGACGACCAGGGCCACCATCGGCAGCGGCAGGGCGAGGCTGAGCACGACCTGGCTCAGAACGAGGGCGCGCGTCGCGTTGACGCCGAGCGCCACGACCACGAAGGCCGGCAGCATGGTGACCAGCCGACGGACCCAGATCGGAATTCGGAAATCCACGAAGCCCTGCATGATCATCTGGCCGGCCATCGTGCCGACCGTCGAGCTCGACACGCCCGAGGCGAGCAGCGAAATGAGGAACACGCCGGCGGCGCCGATACCGAGCAGCGGCGTCAAGGTGTGATAGGCAGCCTCGATTTCCGCCACCTCGCTGTGCCCCTCGTGGAAGGCGCTCGCGGCCATCATCACCATGGCCATGTTGACGAGGCCGGCGACCGTGAGCGCCACGACGACCTCGATATTCGACAGGCGCACCAGGCGCTGCCGCTCGCTGTCGCGGCGCCCGGCCACCCGCTCCTGCGTCAGGCCCGAATGGAGGTAGAGGGCATGCGGCATGACCGTGGCGCCGATGATGCCGACCGCCAGCAGCACCGCACCGGAATCGGCAAGCTGGGGCCGCACGATGCCCAGGGCGGTCGCCTGCCAGTCGATGTGCGCGACGAAGATCTCGACCAGGTAGCAGAGGGCGATCAGCCCCACGAGATTGCCGATGATGAGCTCGACCGGCCGGAATCCGTAGCGCTGGAAGGCGAGGATGCCGCACACGATGATCCCGGTCACCACCATGCCCACCAGCAGCGGCAGCTTGAACAGCAGCGACAGGCCGATGGCCCCGCCCAGGAACTCCGCAAGGTCGGTCGCCATGGCGGCGACCTCGCTGACGATCCACATCGTCCAGACGACTGGCGGCGGGAACTGCAGCCGGCACAGCTCCGCGAGATTGCGGCCGGTCACGATGCCGAGCTTGGCCGACAGGCTCTGGAACAGCATGGCGACCAGATTGGCCAGGATAACGACCCACAACAGGGCATAGCCGTATCTGGCGCCGGCCTGGATGTTGGTCGCGAAATTACCGGGGTCCATGTAGGCGATCGAGGCGACCACCGCCGGCCCCGCAAAGGCGAGGTAGCCGCGCGCGTCGCGACGCTGGCCCGCGAGCACCGCGCGGGCCGTGGCCGCCGTTCGTTCGGACAGGGAAGGCCGGGCGTCCATCGGGAACGCGAGCCGCCTAGCCCGTCTTCAGCACCGGCAGCACCACGTGCGAGGGGTGCTCGGCGTCGTGGAAGATTGTGTCGGTGCCGATCTTGTCGGGCCGGTAGACGTGGAAGAACAGGTTGTCGGTCACCGGCGAGTCGCCGCAGCAGATCTCGACACGGATGCGGCTGCCCTGCCTGAAGATGTGCGCGATCGGCTGCAGGGCGATCTCGACCTTGTAGATCTTCCCCGGGGTCAGCGGCGTCGCCCCCGCATGCGTGTAGTACGGGCTGTCCTCGGTGCTGTGCCGCGGATCGCGCTCCCTGTGCGAGGCGCGCAACCAGCCCTTGGTGACGATCGCATAGCGCGGCTGCACGCCCTTGCCCCGCTCCTCGGCGCCTTGCGGAAACTGCTCCGACAGCTTCACCATGAAGTCCATGTCGGTGCGGGTCGACGACGCGTAGATCACAGCCTTGGGATGCCCGGCGATCTCGAGATCGGCCGGCAGCGGCTCGCTCGTGAACGTCAGCACGCCGCGCGCCGGGTCCGGTCCTTGCGGCCCGATCGGCACCACGCCCAGCACCCATTTCGGGTTGGGATAGGCGTACGAGACGCTGCCACCGGCCGCATCGGGTGCGGCACTGCCGAGCCCGCCGTCGTTCAAGGAGGCGACGGAGCCGCTCGGGCCCTTCTTCAGATAGAACGTCGCGGCCCGCACGCCGGGCGGCGGCCAGGTCTCGAACGAGCGCACGACGTTGGTGTTGCGGATCGTGTATTCGACGTTCGGCCGCGCGGCGTAGCTCGTCGTCTCGCCCTTGAGGTACGTGCCGTAGAACGGCAGCAGGTATTTCTTGTGGAACTCGACGTCGGCGAAGTCGATCGCGGACGAAAACGCGGTCGCCGTCGGGGTGATCGCGAGCTTCTTCGGCGATTTGAGCGCCTGATAGCCGCGGATGTTGCCGTCGAGATGCAGGTCCTGCTTGGCCCATACGCCGATCGAGAACACCGGCACCTTGATCTTGTCGACCTGCTCGATCGCCGCGCGCTCCTTCCAGTACTCGTCGTAGAACGGGTGGCGCTGCATCTCGAGCAGGATGTCGTCGGGGACCTCGCGTGGATGGTGGCCGTTCGCGGGATAGAGGTTGGCGACGCGCAAGGACGCGTTGAACCAGTAGTAGAGGAAATTGCCCTCGATGCCGCCCGGATACGCCATGAACCGGTAGGGATCGTTGAGGCCGTCGTAGAGCCCGAGACAGGCGAGGTGCGGCGGGTTCTGCGCGCCCATGAACCACTGCGACATCGCGAAATAGGACTGGCCGATGCCGCCGACCTTGCCGTTGCACCAGGCCTGCGTTCCGATCCACTCGATGACGTCGTAGAGGTCCTGCTGCTCGGCGCGGTCGAGGAATCCGTATTTGCCCTGGCTGAAGCCGGTGCCGCGCACGTCCGCCTGCACGAACGCGTAGCCCTGGCTCACGTACCAGTCGATCGGCCCGGTCTCGCGCCACAGGAACATCGGCTGCGCCGGCAGCTCGTTGTTGTCGTAGCGATAGGGCGACGCCGCGAACAGCGCCGGATAGGGCCCGCTGCCCTCGGGACGATAAACCCTGACGGCGATCTTGACGCCGTCGCGCGCGGTCACGTGCACGTCTTTTTCGTCGATCATCGCTCCTCCCGGATGTTCCCGAACATGACCACGGGCGGTTTCACCGTGCAATGGTTTGCTGCTAATTTCGGCACAACCATTCGAGCGGAGGAGACCATGGATCGCATCCCGCAGCCCGTCCTCGACAAGCGCGGCGAGCCGCACGTGCGGCGCTGGAGCGAGCAGCGCTGGCTCATCGACAACATCATCCGCGCCAACGGCATCGACTGGGACCAGCCGCGCTCGCTCTACATCCATGCGCCCTGCGGCATCGAGGCGAACGCCGATTTCGCCGGCATCCGCGAGCGGGTCAAGAAGATGGCGGACATCGGGCCTGCGTTCGAGGCCGTCGCCAAGCGACGCGAAGCCAAGGCGCGGGCCGCCCAGGAGGCCGGCCTCACGGTGACCGCGCGCGACAACTACTTCATGGCGGCCATCCATTGGGGAGCGGCCCAGTGGCCCTACGACCAGAACGACGAGACGAACATCGCCTTCAACCAGAAGAAGCGCGAATGCTACGGCAAATACGCCGAGCTCGCCGACCACCATGTCGAAGCGGTGTGGATCCCGTTCAAGAACACGGCCATCCCCGGCTGGTTCCATTTGCCGCCCGGCTACAAGGGCGGAAAGATTCCGGTGGTGATCTCGATCCCGGGCATGGACAGCTACAAGGAGACGGGCGTGTCGCTCTATGGCGACCGCTATCTCAACCGCGGCATGGCGGTGCTGGCGATCGACGGTCCGGGGCAGTACGAGGCGCCGATCCTGGGCCTGTTCTATTCGACCGACGCGTGGGTCGCGACCGGCCCCGCGGTGCTCAACTGGCTCGCGGGCCGCGCCGAAATCGACATCGAGCGGGTGGGCGTGAGCGGCACCAGCTTCGGCTCGTTCTTCAGCACGATCCTGACCGCGCACGAGCCGCGCGTGCGGGCCTGCGCGGTCATGTCGGTCTGCCACGAGCCGGGCGGGCATACGATCTTCGAGGAGGCGTCGCCCACCTTCAAGAAGCGCTTCATGTACATGTCGGGCTACACCGACGAGGCGAAGTTCGACGAGTTCCGCAAGACCATCACATGGGAAGGACACGCGGAGAAGATCAAGGTGCCGTATCTATGCGTGGCCGGCGAGGCCGAGGAGCTGAGCCCGATCGAGCATTCCGAGCGCCTCGTGAAAGCGCTGAACGGACCCAAGCAGCTCGTCATCTATCAGGAATCCCGGCACTCGGTCGGCAACGTGCCGGCCGCCAATCTCGGGCCCTTCCCGCAGGTGCTGGTCGCAGACTGGCTGCAGCAGCGCCTGGCCGGCAAGCCGATGGCGAGCGAGCGCTGGTACGTGACCGCGAGCGGCCAAGTCAACAAGACCCCACTCTAGCGCTCAGGCCCGCCTGACCGCAGTGCGGCGCTCTTCGTCCTCGAGCGCCTCCTCGACGCGCGGCGGTTCCAGATGCCAGGGCACGGTGGTCACGACCACCCGGTCGCTGCAGTAGCGCAGGAGCGCGCTGCGCAAGCGCCAAGCCCGGTGGTTGTGCAGCAGATGCTGCCACCAGCGCTGCTTCACCACCTCCGGGATCACCACGGCGATCGTGCGGTCCGGGTGCTCGGCTTGCGTC
>Ga0335071_10004870_pt1 | contig 14021 bp, 17 predicted proteins | sample Lox_Sample_15_FD_206724 | JGI IMG/M metagenome (GOLD analysis project Ga0335071, IMG submission 206724) | Soil microbial communities from Loxahatchee National Wildlife Refuge, Florida, United States - Lox_Sample_1.5 | ecosystem: Environmental > Terrestrial > Soil > Wetlands | place: USA... | reverse complement strand
CGCTATCGCCAGGAATAAAATAGGCAGGTAGACGGAAAATGGTATCAGCCACAGGAGGGTTAGACACAGATGGAATATCGCCGATCCCATATTTTAGCATAGCGGGCAATCACATATTTATAAACGAATGCGTTATTAACATGTATAGCCATACGATTATGGGTGTTAGTGCATGACAGAATGGTGGGCTTTTAAGCCTATTTCAACGGCCTTCGAGAAGACTAAAAAACTCCTCCTGGAGCCGTTCAATGCCTGGACGTGGCTAAAGCTGATGGTCATAGTGTTCTTCGTGGGCATTGGGTCGGGCCGCATAGGCAACCAGTTCAGCAATACGATGAACTATAATACCGGATCATCGGACGCCTCGAACATAAGATATGCCATCAACTCGCTCCTCTCCAACCCCGCTGTCATCACGATGCTCATCATCGCGGCCGTCCTCATCGTCATCGTCGCGCTGATATTCGCTTACCTGCGCAACGTGTTCTCATTCGTCCTTATCCGGGACCTCGCCTCGGGCGACGTGCACGTCATCAAGCCTATGATGGAGAACCTGGGCAGGGGCCTGAGGCTCTTTGTCTTCACGCTGGTGGCGGGCATATTTACCCTGGCGGTCGTTCTTGCGTTCATCGTCGTTGTCGTCCTCGCGGTATTACTGGCGATAAAGATGGGAACGGCCTCGGCCGCGGGCATCATTGCCACGATACTGGCTATCTGCCTCATCTGCCTGCTCATACTTCTCATGATCATATTCTGCGTGACCATGGGAATATTCATCGGATTCACCTACGATTTCGTGGCCCCCATGGTATATTTCAAGGGCATGGGCATCGTCGAGTCGTGGAAATGGCTCTGGGCCTCCATTAAGAAGAACTGGCAGCAGTACGGCGTGTACGTGATCACGCGCTGGGTCCTTGAGCTGGGGGTCGGCATCGTTTCGCTGATCATCCTGGTGCCCGTGTCGCTCATCTTTATCGCGGTCCTCGTGCTCGGAGGCCTCGCCGCCGCCGCGGCGGTAAAGACCAGCATCGCTATCACCGTGCTCATCGGCCTGGTACTCCTGGTCGTGCTGGCCCTGTTCATCCTCGCCATACTGGCCATATCGATGCCCATCGCGGTGTACTTCCGGTACTACTCGCTCGACGTGCTCCGGCATATCGACCCGTCCGCCGTCGCGTTCTCGGAGAGGTTCACGCCTCCGCCGCCGACGCTGCCGGCCTGATCTTTTTACTTTTCTATTTTGAAAAAGCTTTATATAGCATACGATTTTACCTTTACTTTTACCACTGGTACGGCATGGGATATAACCATATGTAAATGGTTTATTTTCTGTTCCCGCCTGCCGGGAAAGGCACGTAGGAGGGCCATGGTCATGTAAGCCCTATGGAGGCTGAGACATGGAAATGGTATATCGTATATTGAACCTGAAGAAGTTACTCATAAATCGTCAAGCGAGAAACAAAGACATTAATTTTAACAATGGAAAGGCAGAGGCGACCACAGACCTGAGTATACGGGGGTATCGCGAGTGACCACAACCGGAGAGGTTCATAAGGGCGTAATGGTCTGGGCGGTCAAGAACTCCGTATTCCTGCTGATCATAGCGCTCGTCATCATCGAAGGCTCGGGTCGCCTGGACTGGCTCATGGGCTGGGCTTATATCGTGTTCATGTTCGTATTCGTCGCTGTGACGGGCGCCGTCCTTTACCGGCTTGACCCGGGACTGCTGGCCGAACGCTCGGGCCCCCAGGAAGGCTCCAAGCGATGGGACCTGGCGCTGGCAAGCCTCATTTCCGTCTGGCTTCCCCTGGCGATCTGCGTCATCGCGGCCCTGGATAAGAGGCTGGGGTGGAGCCAGGAAATCCCGCCCGGGGCCCAGGCTGCCGGCCTGGCGCTCGCGGCCGTGGGCGGATTGGTGATAATCTGGGCGATGACGGCGAACCGGTACTTTTCCGCCGTCGTCCGCATACAGGAGGACCGCGGGCACCGGGTGGCAACGACTGGGCCCTACCGGTGGGTCCGGCACCCCGGATATGCCAGCATGCTCCTGTATTATCCGGGAACGGCCCTGGCGCTGGGGTCCCTCTGGGCTTTCGTCCCGGTGGCGCTCATCATCGTATTGATGTTGCTGCGGACGTCCCTCGAGGATGAGACGCTGAAAAAGGAGCTCCCGGGGTACTTAGATTATACAAAAAAGGTCAAATACAGGCTTATACCGGGCGTATGGTAACGGATGCCCCTTATTATTTTTCATGCCGGTTAAGGTCTTTATGGCGGTAGATATCCATGCACCGGGTGGAGCAGAAGGACTTGCCGCCGTACTTCTCCACTTTACCCGTGATCTGCTTTTTACAGTTCGCACAGACTTTGGGTCCAAAAAGGCCGCCGAACATACCGCTCACCATTAAATATATAGTCATACCACAACATAAAACCCCCTGATGCTCACCAAGAGGGTCATTCCCTGCCTGGACGTGGTTTTGGGAGAACGCGGCGGATGCGTGGTCAAGGGCGTGGAGTTCGTCAACCTGCGGAACGCGGGGGACCCCGTCGAGCTTGCAAAAAGGTACAACGAGCAGGGCGCGGACGAGCTGGTTTTCTTAGATATAACCGCCTCGCACGAGGGCCGGAAGACCATGATCGACGTCATCGAGCGCACGGCCGACGAGGTCTTCATCCCCATGACCGTGGGCGGCGGCATCAAGAGTATCGAAGACATCCGGTCTATCCTGCGGGCTGGGGCGGACAAGATAACCGTGAACACGACGGCTGTCAAGGACCCCTCTTTCATCAAAAAGTCCTCGGACATCTTCGGCGCCCAGTGCATCGTGGCCGCCATCGACTGCCGGAGCAACACTAATATCGGGGACCCGAACGCCGTTAACGTCATAGAGAACAAGTCCGGGAGGCCGGCCTGGTACGAGGTCGTCATCTACGGCGGCCGGACGCCCACGGGCATCGACGCCATCGAGTGGGCCAGAAAGGTCGAGGAGCTGGGCAGCGGCGAGATCATGCTGACAAGCATGGACACTGACGGCACCAAGGACGGCTATGACCTGCCCATTACGAGGGCCATATCCCATGCGGTCAGAATCCCGGTCATCGCCTCGGGGGGAGCCGGGAACGTCGAGCACATGTACGAGGCTTTTTCATACGCGGACGCGGACGCCGCGCTGGCCGCGAGCATATTCCATTACGGGGAATACACGATCGGCCAGGCTAAAGAGTATTTACGCTCAAAGGGCGTGCCCGTGAGGCTCTAGCATGGACATACGTGAATTTCAGCGGCTGATGAAGGTGATATACGGCGCAAACGACTCGGAAAGGGGCCTCCAGAAAACCCAGCTCTGGTTCTACGAGGAATGCGGCGAGCTCGCCGAGGCCATGCGTAAAAACGATAAGAAGGCCATCGAGGAAGAGATGGCCGACGTGTTCGCCTGGATGGTCTCCCTGGCCAACATGCTGGACGTCGACGTGGAGAGAGCCTGCCTGGAAAAGTACCCCATGACATGCCCCAGGTGCGGCAGCTCTCCCTGCAAGTGCCAGGACAAGTGAAGCCGGCATTACCACCATGTTTTTTAAATAAGGAGGCCATTATCATGGTAAATGGACTCTATCCTATCGGCCTCCGTCAGGTATGGCAGCATGCGCACCCGGGAGCTGCTCTTCAGGCCAGTGGACCTGGCATTCTGGATCAAGTCGGCGCTGCATCTATCTGCAGGGGACCCGCGTCAGGCTGAGATTGCCCGCCTTAAGCCCTATTATAGAGGGACGAGGCTGCTGGCGGCCGCCGCCCTGGTCCTGATACTTCCGGCGCTCATAATACCATTCATGGAATTATTTTTCGGGCTCAGCGGGGCCATTATCGCATTAGTCGTCTACTGTATTCTCGTCCTCCTGCTGGGCTTCGCCGGCCTGTTCCTGGAGGCGAGCCTCGACGCCATATTCGGCATCGCCCACGAGGCCGGGTATGGCTTTACCCGGGCGGCGAGAGAGTTCATCGGCTTTGTCAGGGGCCACCCGGGCGAGGCGGTCGGGTATATGGGCGGAAAGCTGCTCGTCGACATGGGCGCGATGACCGCGGTATCGCTATTTTTCCTGCCGGCGCTGGCCGCCATGATACTGGTCCTGTCGTCCGTGCTGCATACGCTGGAGGCCGGCATGGCCGTCACGAGGATGACGGCGCTGGGAGGCCTCGGGCTCGTCGTTTTGTTATCCGTGGCCGCGGTCCTGGCCACGATGCTCATACTGGTGCCGCTTTCGGCGTTCTACGGCTACTATACGGAGGAAGCTGTACGGCGCATACGAAAAGCGTAAATGGCGAGGATAAAAAGCCGCTGAGGCTGCCGGACCTCGTCAGCCTGGGCGTGGGCGGCACGATAGGCTCGGGCATCTTCGTTGTGCCCGCGGTCTCCGCCGCCATGGCCGGGCCGAGCTCGCTGCTCGCATGGGCGCTCTGTGCCGTATCCTTCGGCTGCGTCCTCGCCTGCCTGATGTGGCTGTCCCGGCGCTATGCCGACACGGGCGCGTTCTACACGCTGTTCACGAAGGCTTTCAGCGAGAGGTTATCGGGCGCCATCATCGTCTGCTATATCCTGTCGGGCATCCTGGGCGTGGCCACCATCGCGGCCGCCATCGGCGACAGCGTGAGCGTCGGCATTCCGGCGCCGGTCCTCGAGGCGCTCGTCGTCATCGCCTTCGGCATGCTGAACCTGCTTGGAGTGGCGCTGTCCGCCTGGGTGGAGGACGCATTGACCATCCTGAAAATCCTTCCCCTGCTCATCATCACTCTCCTGCTATTGCCCTTCATCAGCGAGAGTAATTTCATCCCCTTCAGTCCCCATGGGAGCCTGGCCTTTTTAAGCAGCGCGGTGGTCGTTTACTGGTGCTTCACCGGCTTCGAGCTCTCCGCCATACCGTCGAAGCCCGTGAATGACCCCGACAGGGCCGTGCCGATGTCGCTCCTCTACGTGTTCGCCATCGTCACGGCCATATATCTCTCGCTTAACTTTTCATTGATAGGCAGCGTGGGCAGCGAGGCCCTGGCGTCCACCGCCTCGCCGATATCGTACGCGGTCGAGCACTTCTACTCAGGCTGGGGCGTCGTCGTCCTCGCCATCGCCATGATCTCGATGCTCTCCGCCCTGAACGCCTACCTCCTCGGCACGTCCCTCGTGATGGAGAGCTTTTTCGGCCGTTACAACCCGGCATTCGCCCGGGAAAGCCGCTGGCATGTGCCGGTCCTCGCAGTGCTTATCTGTACGGCCGTTACAGCCATATTACTATTGATCATGAACCGCTTCGTGTTCCTGGCCAGCGCCTCGGTCATCAGTACCCTTATCCCTTATGTATTCCTGTGCGTCGCCGCGTTCAGGCTCATCGATAGTCGCTGGGTCAAGGCGACGGCCATCGTCGGCATCGTATCCACTGCGACCGTCCTCATCACGTCTTTTATTTAAAAACCCGCTGTGTTGGATTACTCTTGTATTTTAATCCTTATAAGAGACGGAGATCGCCTGTTGTTGTAGCACTTAAACGGCATATTCAACCACAGCAAAAAATTTAAAAGATACTCGGCGACGTTAAGTATTTATCCTTGAGCGGGACACTAGAATCAAGGCATATAGCCATGGAAGACATCTTTTCATTATTCGGCAAGAGCCTTAAGGAAATGGGGAAAAGCCCCGTCCTGCTCATCGCAGGCTTCGTCGTGGGCGCGCTCGCGCTGCCCCTCCTGGCCGGATATGGCGAGACCAGTGAAACGATCCGTTCCATAGCCGTCGATTTTTCACAGTTCTTTGTACCGTTGCTCATATTGCCGTTCATAGGCGGCGGAGCGCTCGGGTACGCGATCGAGGTCCGTGAAAAGGGCGCTTCCAGCCCCTCCACGTTTATCGCCTCCGCGACGAAGTATTACCCGAAGATGATCATGGGCGGCATCATCGCTTTTATCGTTTACTATATAATTACAGCCGGCAGCCTGATGTTCGTGCTGGCGGGACTCATGGCCGACCCATTTTTAGGCTCCATGCTGGGCTTTCTCGCGGTCGCGCTGGCCTTCCTGATACTTATGGCCATCGAATTCTACGATATCAGCATCGTCGCCGATAACGCCGGCGTCATCGCCGCTTTCCAGAACAGCATCGACTTCACCCGAAGGAACCTTGCCCGGGTCGTAGTGTTCTTCATCATCGTGCTCGTCTTCAAGGCGCTGATCCAGATGCCCCTGTCTTTCGGCATGGCCGGCGCCATGATGGCCAACGATACGTATTATAATGCCCTGATGGCCGCTTCCAACGCCTCTTTTAACAACAGCACGGCTGCGGCCACGAACAGCACGCTCAACCTGACCTCGCTCCTGAGCATGGAGTCTTTTACGCTCAGCCCCGTCGCGCTGGCCGTCGTGGGATTCTTCCAGGTGCTGCTCCAGGGATTCGTCTTCGCGCTGCTAACGCTCTTCAAGACCGAGGTCTACCTGACGACGAAGAACCGGAGGAAGATCACGGACTTCGACTACGACTTCTCCGACGAGAAGATGGCCTGAGATCGATAATTAGCGATCTAACTTTTATCTTGGGGGGTTTACAGTCATGTACTCCCTTTTTGCAGGTAGACCGGGATAAAACCGGGGAAAGCCATCATTATATTTTTGGATCGGGCACGGGATTAGTAGGCTTTTTCCTCAATTGTCTATAGCACAGGTATATGACGTATAGCAGGATACCGGCTGCCAGGCCTATGGTCGGGTCCACGAGAAGCGTAACGGCGCCCATTCCCAGAGTCACGGGCCAGACGTCTGTTTTTATGGCGCTGCGCAGGAGCTCCGCGCCGGCGAAAAAGAGCAGCGTGCCCATGATGCCGAGAGGGATAACGTTCAGCATGGCGGACGTGGCGATGAACGAGAGGGCGACGAAGATGGCGCCTATCATGATGTCCGCGCCGCCCGTCCTGGCGCCGAACCGGTAGTGGGCGGCCATGCCGCCGGCGCCGTGACACATGGGCAGGCCGCCCAGGAGGGGCGCGATCAGGTCCGTAACGCCGATGGTCACGCATAATTTCCTGTTGGATATCTTTTCCCTGAACAGGTCGGATGCCAGCAGGCTGGTCGCGAGCACGGCGTTCGTGAGCGTCAGCGGCACCTGGGCGATGCCGGCCTTGTAGATGCCGCTCAAAACCTCGCTGACGCCGGGCACGTAAAGCTCCAGGGGCAGGCTGATGCTGACGGGAGGGATGCCGTGAACGTAGAGGCCGTAGGCGATGCCCAGGGCGAAGATGATGAGAGCCCCCGGGAAGCTCAGGTTATCGTGATCGCGATTCCATAGCAGGGACAGGGAAAATATGCAGACGGCTGCGATGCCGATGAGCAGGTCCCCGTAGATGTACTGGCCCCCTTTTAAAAGCAGTAGCAATGCCAGGCCGAGCTGGACGCCGCGTATAATGCTCAGGGGAAATATTTTCGCGATGTAGTCGATGAGCCCCGTGGCGCCGATAAATAAAAACACCACGCCCACGAAGAGCCCGGCGCCTACGATCTCGCCCTGCGTTAGGCCCGCCGACACGATGAGCGCCCCGACGACCTTGAGGGGCTCGACGGCCACGGGGAGCCTGTAGATCAGCCCCGTGATCACGTAGTAGAGGCCGAACATCAGCAGTATAGGGCCGAGTTTCATGCCGGAAAGGCTCACGGCTATCAAAATAAAAGGGATGATCGTCCCCAGGTCGGCCATGGACCCGGTCAGCTCTGGCAGCGTGAACTTTGGCTCGGCCATCAAGGAACCATGTATGGCCTCATGCTTTATAAAAGGGTCACGATGACCTCGTCCCCGGCCTTCATGCTCTCGCGGGCCAGGAAATACCCGTCGGCCACGATGGCCCGAGTCGACGAGGACACAAGCGACACCCGGTACTGCGGCCCCGGGAACAGCTCCAGCGGCGACCCTTTATAGCCCATGGGCACGGCCGTTGAATGGCCCAGTTTGACGTAGACTACATGCTCGAAGTCGCCCGCGTTCACGCCCACGTCCTTTTCCAGGCGGACGGCCACGGACGGCTGCCTGACATCGCCCAGCACGAAGCGCTTTACGATGAGCTCCATCGAGGTAAAGGAGCCGGTCGGCTTGCCGGGAAGCGAAAATACGGGCCTGCCTTTGTAATACGAAACGAGCAGCGGCTTTCCGGGCCGCAGCCGGTAGCCCTTAAAAACGACTTCGCCGCCGTCCATTATCGTTGAGACCACATAGTCCTTCTTTCCGACCGAGATGCCGCCGATCGTGACGATGACGTCGAACCTGCCGGCGGCATCGTCCAGTATGGCCTTCGTTTCGCCGGCATCATCGGGCACGGCACCGGCGTTCCCGGCGTCGCAGCCCCAGCGCTGCAGCATGGCGCAGACCATGGGCGCATTACAGTTCCTGACCATGCCGTTCTTGATCTCGTCGCCCGTCGAGAGCACGCCCACCCGGATCCTGCGGAATACCGGCACATCTTCGACGCCAGCCGCGCTCATGACGCAGATCGCCGGGGGGCCGATGACCGCGCCTTTCTCCAGTATCACATCGCCGGCCTCGAAGTCGGAGCCCGCGTAGACCAGGTTCTTTTCCTGGCCCGGCGACGGGCCGGATACGATTAAGTCGCCTTCGGCCACGACATCCTCGATCTTAAGCACGGCGTCCGCGCCTGCTGGGACCGCCGCGCCGGTGGCGACGTAGACCGTCTCGCCTTTGCCCAGGAGGACTTTATTCCGGTCACCTGCGTATACGTCGCGTATGATCCGGAGGGGATAGCCGTCCGCGGGCCGGACGGCGTAGCCATCGACGGTGGACATGTTGAAGCGCGGTGAGCGTTCCCGGGCAGATACGCCGGAAGCCAGCCGCCGGTCCAGAGACCGCTGAACGGGAACGGGCTCGCATTCGAGAGAGCTATAAAACGCCTTTCGCATCCCATCCACGAGCTCCAGGGCCCGGCTCAACGGCACCATGGCCTCTATTTCTTTCTGGCTCGGCACACCTTCACCCGCTATAGCTAATGCCGCTGATGCGCTCCTTCCCGCTGTACACGAGCATCCTGGGCGGCCGGGCGAAGCAGACCAGCGTCATGTTCAGCTGCCTGGCCAGGTCTATTCCCGTCGAGAATGGGGCGGTATTACTAATCAGGATCGGAACGCCGGCCCTATATGCCTTTGCCACCATGCCTCCGGCCATGCGGCCCGTGCAGACGATAAAGCACCGGGAAAGGTCCCGCCCCTGAATGAGGGCCTTGCCTACAGCCTTATCCATCGAGTTGTGGCGGCCGATGTCCTCGGCATATGAAACGATGCCTCCTGCCGCATCAAAGATGATCGTACAGTGCATGCCGCCGGTCTTTTTCCAGTTGCTGGCAAGCTCGTTTATGAACCCCAAAGAATAAAAGATCGTATCCTTGCTCACAGAGAGCTTCGACGCTATCGGCTCCTCCAGCCCGCTCCAGGACGCCTTTACGCCCACACAGCCGGAGCTCCGGATCTCCACCCACAGGTCGGCATCCTCGCCGCCGAAGGAAGGCACGGAAACGTCCACGTTCGGCCACTGGACGTCGATACTTCGGATATCTTTAACGGATCTGATCAGGCCTTCACATACGAGATACCCGCGGGCGAACGCCTCCAGGTCGGCGGGCGTGATCGTCAGGCTGGCGACGCGTGTGCCGTTGATGAGCAGGTTGACGCTGTCCTCGACGCACACTTCCGCATCGATGCCGTGCGCCGTATCGCGGTCGATGCCGACCGCGTGATAGCTGGCCGTGATATCCCTTAAAACGGCATCGTGTTCTTTTTCTTTTTCCATCATGCCTTCCACCGGGTCAATTCGCCTTATACCACCGTTTCAAAGTTTTTATTATTCAAATAGTTAATGCTATTTAATTACAATTTAGACATCAATGTAACACAAAATAATAAACAAGCGCCCGCCAGATCACCAGCCGGCTGGCTGCATCAGGCGGTCCCGGTAAAACTCGATGCCGGAGATCGCTTCTTCGCCACAGTATATGCATGCGCGGGCCGGGCTCTCGAAGCGCATGATAACGATGTGCCCGGATCGGGCGGATTCTATCGCCCTGTCCGTGGGCAATGCCGGCGACAGTACCGCCGCGATACCGGCCCTGGCAGCCGCTTCGACCATGGTGGAGTCCACCGGCCCGGAGCAGACGGCCACCGTATCGCTCAGGCAATGTCCCGATAGCAGTACTTTACCGGCGGCCTTCCATAGCACACAGTGCCGGTCGACGCCCACGGCATAGCTCATCAGCCCGCCATATGCGGAAAAAATGACCGAGAAATGGCCATGCCCGGGATAAATGGCCGGGGCCATCTCCTGTAAGTGGAGAATATCATAGAAGAGGCTCCGGATGTCGAGCCTCTCTCTCGCCCTGGCATCCGTCGGCACCCCGCCGGATGGCGGCTTCAGCCTGACGTAGACTTTATCGCCATGGACTTCGACGGACAGGATGTCCCCGACATCCCGGGCCATGCCCTCGCCGATGGCGTAGCCATAGGCCAGGGATTCAAGGCTATCCGGCGTGGACGACAGCGAAGCGGAGAACTCTCCATTCACGTAAAGCCCGATCCGGCGGTCGCGCAGCACGTCCATCCGGACCGGCTGCGCCCGGCCGCCGACGACCTCCACGGCCTCGTATGAGGCGGTGGGCGATGACTCCATGCGGCCCCCTCAGCTGTGGCTGACCTGGGAAGTCGTCTTATCGAGGTACTTCTTCGCCTCGTACTCCTGCCCTTTACCGTTCTTCGTAAAGTTCGCCCGCATCAGCGCTTCCGGGCCCAGGACCGGGCCTTCACACTTTTCGATCTTTACTGGCAGGTTCTTATAGCGGGGGCTTCCCGTGCTTTCGGTCTCTGGCGTCACGACCGTGTTCGCCCATATGCCGCGGGGGATAAAGACCTCGCCCTTCTGCTGGGTGCCGGTCTTCTTCGCCTTGACGACGACGCTGTCCCCGTACTCGTTGGTGACCCGCACGTACCATGGCCTGCCGAGCGCCTCGAAGTCTTCCGGGTTGATGTTACAGTAGGCGGCTTCCCTGACGTATCCCTCGGTGAACTTGTTCCCGCCCTTGATAATGGCGCCCTGGTATACGGTCGAGCCGGTGTTAAGTATAATGTCCATCATGTCGCTCACTTCCTCGGCTTCTTTTCCTTGACGATCTTCAGAAGCTGCTTCAGCGTATCCTCGTTCGACTTGGTGAAGTCAAAGGGCGGCGTCGTGAAGCTCCTCGCGTATATGGGCACGTTGTCCATGCGATAGAAGGTACCCTCGCACTCCATGCCGTCCAGCACGCCGGGCAGGATGACGTCGCTCACGAAGGCCTGTGGGCCGGGGGCGATCTCCAGCGATATGACCGGCACGTCCATCATGTGCTCCACGGCCTTCTTCGGCAGGTGCCCGCCCAGGTCGGCGCACATGCACAGCACGGCGTCGACTTCTCCTCTCGTGAGGGCGTCCACGCACGAGTACTCTCCAGGCTGGTACCGGGCATATCCCCTCGAGTAATCCACGGCGAACGGGAAGCCGCACGTCCAGGAGAGAACGTGGTTAAAGCCCGCCACGTTACAGTGGCCCCGGTTGGCCAGGATGACGAACTTCGTGTAATCGTTGCAAAGCTGCGTCAGCCGCATCGCGATGGAGGCATTATAGTGCTTGCCCCTGGTGCTGGCGATACCCAGGCCGACCCAGATGACTCCGAACTTGCATTCCTTGATCATCTCCGCCATCTTTTTGATGGTCTCCTCGCTCACGCCGGTGACCTTTTCCGTGTCCGGGTTGAGCTCCTTGCCCCGCAGGGCGACCATGACTGCGTCCAGCAGCTCATAGTCCTTGCCGGGCTTGAGCTGGACATGCAGGTCCGCCTGCGCCGCGGTTGGCGAGCGCCGGGGGTCGACGACGACCATCTTGCGGCTCTGATACCCCTGCTCGGTGAAGAAGCCTCGCATATACATGGAGTGGCGGCTCATGTGCCGCGGGTGCGAGTCCGCAGGGTTGCAGCCCCAGTAGATCGCAAGGTCGGAACGGTTCCGGCATTCGCCGAGCGTGCAGGCCACCTGGCCCGCGTCCTGGATCGCCATGACCGTAGGGCCGTGGCAGATCGTGGCGTTGCCGTCCACGAGGCCGCCCAGGTATTCGGCGATCTCGATGCCGACCGCCATCGCCTCGTTCGAGGTTTCGCTGCCCATGAAGAAGAAGGGCCGCTTCGCCTTGACCAGGATATCGGCCGCGGCGTTCAGCGCCTCTTCCCAGGATACGCGCTCGCCGTTCACCGTCGGGTAGACCAGCCGGTGGGGGCTGCGTAGCTCCTGGAACTTCGCGTCGCCCATCAGGCACGCGTTCTTCGTCGTCACCGACGTGGGCGTCAGCTCGATCTCGCAGTCGTCGCATGACATGCCGCATACGGGGCAGGTCACGTCCGTGCACTTAATCACTTCGCCTTCTTTTTTGACCAGATCGGTCTTCACGATGTTCGATATCAAAGATTGCACCTCAATTAACGTCAGACAGTAATCATCCGCAGGAGCGGCCGATGCGGCGTATGCCTGCGGGATTTCCGGCTCTCTGAGTAGAGTTTTACGGCCAAAACGTCATATAAAGATATCTGCAATGATTAACACTTTGCGAATAATTAAACAAATACATTAACAATCCCGAAATTGTTTAATATATTATTAACTATATGCAAATGCTGGGGCTGCTTTATTAAAATATATCATTTTTATAATAAATAATACACCGGCCTTGAGTATTCGTTGAAATATTCGGAAAAGTCATAAACTATATACGTTAGTATTTAACAAAAATATTAAACACAGGGAGTGCCTTCATGAGGGAAGACGAGAAGAACATGTTATTGACCGAAAAGCAGATAGAGATACTGAGGATGAAAAAAAGGGGCATGTCCCAGGCGGACATAGCCCGGGCCCTGAAGACAACCCGCGGGAACATTTGTATAATCGAGAACACGGCCCTTAAAAACATCGAGAAGGCGAAGAACACTATCAAGTTCTACCGCGCGATGGAGGCGCCCATCTGGCTGACCATCCCCGGGGGCACAGACCTCTATGACATTCCCGGAAAAGTGTTCAAGGCCGCGGACAAGAAGCGCATCAAGATCACGGTCGACTCCGCCATGGTCATCGTAAAGCTCAAGACCGAGGCTGCCGACCGGATCCACGGCCGGCTCACGAACGACGATATCGACATTTCCGTGGACGAGCACGGGAACCTGGCCATTAATTAGTGGAGCTCTCCACCTTTTCCCCCTTGTCGTAGTACGCCATGCTGCCGCAGGCACGGCATACGCCGCTCTCCAGCGTGCTGGACGGGACCATCTCGCCGCAGGATAAGCACTTCGCCGAATCCCACTTTTCCTTCGGAGTGAAGCGGACGCTAACATATTCCCAAGACAGGACGTTCCTTCCGGCCTCGATGATCTCTTTCAGGAGGTCCTCCCCGTCGACGCCTCCCCGGTATGACGGGTCATTGATATACCATGCGTACAGCGTGGGGTAGGCGGACGCTTTTTTCGCATCTATGTAAACGCGCACGCCAGGCGCCGTTTTTCCTTCTGAAAAGCGGTTGATGGTGATGGAGAACCTCCCTGTGTTGATGACCCTGAGCCGGTGGTTCCCGTACGTGCAGTGGGTGATCACCTGGACCGCGTCCGGGAGACACTTGGGAGATTCGGTGACCGCATACAGCCGGCCGCCCGGCTTCACGCCCAGCTTTTCCAGGGCCAGGTCCACCATGAATACGCCCAGCAGGAGCCCGGCGGCCGGGAACGTGTGGAACTCCACGCAGTCGTCGATATAGCCACGGACTCTCGGGTCGACGTGGTATTTTTCCATTAGCTCGTGAATATCATTGGAGTGTTCATTGTTCATAGGCCATCGAACATTAAATTGTCTTATAGAATAAATATGTTATCGTAAACAATTGCAAAATGTATATAATGTAAGCTAAACTTGTTTAGTGATATACATAATC
>Ga0335071_10004869_pt1 | contig 14024 bp, 11 predicted proteins | sample Lox_Sample_15_FD_206724 | JGI IMG/M metagenome (GOLD analysis project Ga0335071, IMG submission 206724) | Soil microbial communities from Loxahatchee National Wildlife Refuge, Florida, United States - Lox_Sample_1.5 | ecosystem: Environmental > Terrestrial > Soil > Wetlands | place: USA... | reverse complement strand
CGCCGGCGACGCCCCCCCGCTACGCGGGGCTCGCCGATGCGCTTGCGGTCGACGCCGATGTCCAGGTGCGGCTCTTCGGCAAGCCCGACGCCCGCCCGAACCGTCGCATGGGCGTCGCGCTGGCGATCGCGGCCGACCCCGACGAGGCACGCGCGCGCGCCCGGCGCGCCGCCGGCTCGGTCAGCGTGCTCCCGGGCTGAGCGGGGCGGGAGCCTGGACGGGTGCGCGGCGGCCCGCAGGACGAGGATCCCAGGGCGACGCGCGCCATCGTGGGGCAGCCGGCCGCCGAGCAGGCGGCGCTCGAGCGGGAGGCGCTCGAGCGGGAGGCGCTCGCCGAGGAGCGGGAGTTCGAGGAGCAGCGACGCCGCGCAGCGACGCGCACGCGCCGGCAGGTCATCCGCTGGGTCGCGATGCTGACGCTCACGCTCGTCGCGCTCTACGTGCTCGCGCCGAGCCTGGTTGAGACGCTCTCGTCCGCGCCGCGCCTGCGGCGGATCACCTGGTGGTGGTTCCCGATCATGTTCGTGCTGCAGGCCGGCGCCTTCGCCGCCCTGTGGGCCGTGCAGTGGATCTCGATCCGGCGCACCCGCTGGTGGCCGGTGATCGCCTCGCAGCTGGCCGGCAACGCCTTCGGGCGCGTGGTGCCGGGCGGCGGGGCGGCGGCGAGCGCGCTGCAGTACCGCATGCTCGTCGATGACGGGACGCCGCCGGCCGCTGCGGCCACCGGCCTGACGGCGTCGAACCTCCTGACCTTCGGCGTGCTGCTGGGCCTGCCCGTCCTCGCGGTCCCGGCCATCCTGCAGGGCAGCGTCCCGCGCAGCCTGCGGACGGTTCTCGTCTGGGCGCTCATGATCCTCGTGGCGCTCGCGGCGGGGGCGATCGTCCTGATCGTCGGCGACCGGCCGCTGCGCTGGCTCGGACGACGCGCACAGCGGCTGCGAAACCGCCTGCGCCCGCACCACCCGCCGCTCGACGACCTGCCCGAGCGGCTCGTGCACGAGCGCGACCTGATCGTCGCGGTCGTGGGCGAGCGCTGGAAGCGGGCGCTCGGCGCGTCCATCGCCCGGTGGCTGCTCGACTTCGCCGTGCTGATGGCCGCGCTGGCGGCGCTCGGTCAGCACCCTGCGCTGTCGCTCGCGTTGCTGGCCTACTTCGCCGCGCAGCTGCTCGGTCAGATCCCGCTGACCCCGGGCGGCCTGGGGTTCGTCGAGGCGGGCCTCGCCGGGACGCTCGCGCTGATCGGCGTCACGGGCGGCGACGCGGTGCTCGCGACGCTCGCCTACCGCCTCTTCTCCTACTGGCTGCCGGTGCCGTTCGGCGCGCTCACGTGGCTGCTGTTTCGCCGAAGGCATCCCGAGGAGCCGCCGCTGGTGGCGGGGGGATGAGCCCGAGCGCGCGCCACAACCCGGGATCCTCGAGCGAGTCGTGCACGGCGTCGACGTGGCCGGCGAGCTCCACGCCGGGGATCGAGGGGACGCCCAGCACGCGCATGCCGGCGGCGCGCGCGCTCGTGGCGCCGGTCGGCGAGTCCTCGAGGGCGATGCACGCCGGCGGCGCAACGCCGAGGCCGGCGGCGGCCGCGAGGTAGGGGTCGGGCGCGGGCTTGCCGTGCGCCACCTCGTCGCCGGCGACCGTCACCGCGAAGGCGCCTGCGAGCCCGCCGCCCGTGAGCGCGAGGTCGACGAAGCGTCGCGGCGAGTTCGAGCACAGTGCCACGGGGACGCCGCGCGCGCCGAGCGCCCCGAGCAGCTCGACGGCGCCCGGCATCGGCTCACAGCCGCGCTCGAGCTCGATCGCGAGCAGCTCGTGCAGCTCGTCCATGAGTGCCGGGCCGGATCCTGGCGGTGCGTCGAGCATCCGCTCGATCTTCGCGCCGGCGATCGCGCCCGCGCTGCCGACGAGGTCGAGCTTGTCGCGGTGCGTGAACGTGCTGCCGTGCCGCTCGAAGAGGGCCACCTCCGCCCTCGTCCAGACGACCTCCGTGTCGAGCGTCAGGCCGTCGTTGTCGAAGATCACGGCGGCGGGGAGGATGCTCACGGCCTCCATGATGGCGGGCGCCGCCGTGCGGCGTGGCGCGCACGCGCGCCGCGTAGGCTGTGTCCATGGCCGATCGGGCTCGCGTGCTGCGGGAACCCGGCGCCGGCGAAGGCGGGCGCCGGCGCGCCCTTGCGGCGGTGCTCGGCGCTGCACTCGGCGGGGTGCTCGCGCTCCCGACGCCGGCGCTCGCGCTCGGCGGGGGCGGGTCGGGCGGCTTCGGCGGCGGGGGAGGGGGCGGCGGGTTCGGCGGTGGCGGCTTCGGGATGCACGGGATCATCTTCGGCCCGGCATGGCTCGTGATCGTCGTCCTGCTGCTGCGCTTCGCGATGGCCGCCTACCGGCGCGACGCCATGCAGCGTCGCCGCGACGGGCGCCCGCCGTTGACGTTCGGGATCGCGCTCTCGCTGCTCGCGCTCTGGCTGCTGTGGCCGTTCGCGGTCGCCGCCGAGCGGTGGCGGCGCAGGCGACGGGTGGCGCGCGTGCGCCTCGCCGCGGCCGAGGCGAGCGAGGAGGACCCGATGTTCGCGCCCGACGTCGTCGAGCGTGCCGGCGAGGCGCTGTTCCGTGACATCCAGGCGGCCTGGTCGCGCGATGACCGTGAGCGCCTGGCGGCGCTCGTCGGGGAGACGCTGATGACCGAGTGGAACGCCCGCCTGGGCGACTTCGCGCGCCGTGGCTGGCGCAACGAGGTCGACGTGATCGGCGACGTGCGAGTCGAGTACGTCGGGCTGGTCAATCTCGGTGACGAGCGCTCGGAGGTCTGCGTGCGGATCGCGGCCCGAGTGCGCGACATCGTGCGCGACGAGGGCGGCGGGACCGTCCGCCGCCGCGGCAGCGTCGCTGAGACGCACCGCGTCTGCCAGTACTGGACGCTCGGCCGTCGTGACGGACGCTGGGTCCTCGTGCGCATCCAGGAGCGCCGCGAGGGCATGCACGAGCTGCGCGCGCCGATCGTGGCCACCCCGTGGTCCGACGACGAGCGCCTGCGCCGCGAGGCCCTCGTCGAGCAGGCGTCGGAGTCCCTCGTCCCTGCGTCCGCGATCGCTGCGATCGCCCGGCCGGCGATCGACGAGGACGCCCGCCTGGCGGCCCTGGACCTCTCGCTCGTCGACGGGCGGTTCGCACCCGACGTGCTCGCCGGCGAGGCGCGCTATGCCGTCGCCGCCTGGGTCACCGCGATCGACGGTGACCGCGCCGCGCTGCGCGAGATCGCCGACGAGCGTGCGATCGGGCAGCTCCTGTACCCGGACGGGCCCGCCACCCGGCTGGTCGTCCGCGGCCTTGACGTCGGCGAGGTGCGGATCGTCGAGGTCGCCGCGGGCCGCGTGCCACCGACCATGACCGTCGAGGTGCACGCCGCCGGCATCGTCTACACCGAGGACCGCGCGACGCTGATCGTCGTGCGCGGCGACCGCGCGCTGCGCCGCGGTATCACCCTGCGCTGGCTGATGGAGCTCCGCGACGCCGGCACGCACCCCTGGCGGATCGTCGAGATCTGCGCGCCCGGCCAGGAGCCTCCCGCCGCCGCCCGGCTCGAGTCGCCGCCCGCGGCCTCGGCGGGCTGAGCGTCCGGCGCCTACGTCGCCGCCAGCTCGCCCAGCACCGCGAGCACCTGCTCGTCGTGCGTCTTCGGCGAGACCTTCGGGATCACGTGCCGGACGACCCCGTCCGCGTCGATGATGAACGTCGCGCGCAGCGCGCCCCAGTAGGTCCTGCCGTACATCGACTTCTCCGCCCAGACGCCGTAGGCCTCGCACACGCTGTGCTCCTCGTCGGCCAGCAGCGGGAAGTTCAGGTCGTACTTGTCGTGGAAGCGCTTGACCTTCTTCACGGGGTCGGGCGACACCCCGAGCACCACCGCGCCCGAGCCCTCGTAGTCGGGCAGGTGATCGCGCACGCCGCATGCCTGGGTGGTGCAGCCGGGCGTGTCGGCCTTGGGGTAGAAGTAGAGGACGACGGTCTTGCCGCGCAGGTCGGCGAGGCGCACGGGCTCGCCGTCCTGGTCGGGGAGGGTGAAGTCGGGGGCCTGCTCGCCGGTCTCGATCATGGCTGGATCCTCTCGGGTCGTGTGCTCCCCGACGATACGCGCCGGTTGCTCCCGCCGGTTCACGGTGGGATGGTGCGTCACCGATCCGGGGGCCTGCGAGGACGAACCGTGCGTTTCAGCGTGCAATTGCTGCCGGAGCAGCCGGTCGACGAGTTGCTCGATGCGATCGTGCTCGCCGACGGCCTGGGGTTTCACGGCTGCTACGGCGCGGACGAGATCTACCACAAGGACATGTGGCTGATCCTCGCGGCGGCAGCGGTCAGGACGACGGAGATTCGCCTCGGCCCATGCGTGTCGCCGATCTTCATGCGCGACCCCACGCACGTCGCACAGCTCGCAGCGACGCTGGACGAGCTCTCACAGGGCCGCGCCGAGATCGTGTACGGGATCGGCAACCTCGCGATGCTCGATCAGTACGGGATCCCCTGGCAGGGGACCCGCCCGCTGGCGCGCCTGCGCGAGGCGCACGCGGTGATGCGCGCCGTGCTCGACGAGCAGGCCGTCGATTTCGCCGGAGAGTTCTACCGGTATTCGGGAGTCTTCACGACGGCGCAGCCGGTGCAGGAGCGTCTGCCGATCAAGGTCGGCGCGATGGGAGGGCCGCGCTCGATGGAGCTGGCGGGCGAGATCGCGGACGGCATGTTCACCGCGTGCGCGTACTCGCCGGACGCGATCGGCTACGCGATCTCGCACACCCGGCAGGGCGCGCAGCGCGCGGGACGCGACGCGAACACGCTCGACATCGCCGACAACGTCCTCGGCGCGATCGGACCCGACGGCCCGGCGGCGCGGCGCGCCGCGCGCGTGCTCGCCGCGTTCTACATCCCGTCGATGCCGGCGTCCCTGCTGGAACGCCACGGCCTCACGCGCGCGGCGCTCGAGCCGGTGATCGACGCGTTCGCCGCGGGCGAGGTCGAGCGAGCGCTGAGCCTCACACCCGACGAGGTGGTCGACCGGCTCGTCGTCGCGGGCACCCCCGATGACTGGGTCGAGCAGCTCGGAGCCATCCGGGAAAGCGGACTGGAGCACGTGCTCCTCTCGTTCGCCGACCCGTTCACCGTACGCGCCTGGAGCGGGCACACCGCCGCCGGCGTCCCCGGCCTCGCCGCCCAGATCCGCCTCGTCCACGACGAGGTCCTCCCGGCGTTCAGCTGAGCAGTGCAGCGAGGGCGTCCCCCGCCGGGGCATCGAGGGGCGCGGCCCGACCGCGCCCCTCGCATCGCCTCGTGGTCAGTTGACGTCGAGGTCGGCGAACACCCCCCAGTGGTCAGACGCCCAGATCGGAGCCGGCGACAGCCGGAACGGGATGACCCCGGTGCGGACGGCCAGGTTGACGTCCCACCCGCTGCCCTTGGTGAGGATCAGGTCGATCCGCTCGTTCGCCGTCGGCGGGAAGTTGCTCAGCAGCTCGTTCTCGCAGCAGCTGTAGCCGGGGTTGAGCGGCTGGAACGCGTTCCACTCGTCTGTCAGCCCGCCCGCAATGAGGTTCGCGTAGGTGGGCGTAGTCGACCCGTCGGCGGCGGAGTTGTAGTCCCCGAGAGCGACGACCGGGTAGGGACTCGAGTTGATGATCCCGAGCGCCTCGGCGCCCTGCGCGACCTGTACGGGAGGCACGTCCTCGGTCTCCAGATGGGTCTCGAAGACGCGGATCTTCCTTCCGCCCCCGATCGCGTAGTCGACCGACGTCCATCCGCGCGTGAACGTGACCGGCCCACCGAGCGTGGGCACCGTGAACTGCACGGCGTAGTGGCCGTTCTGCGGATTCGAGAACTTCGACGCCAGGCTCGAGCGAACGAGGATGACGTCGCGATCCGTGAGCCGCACGTCGGTGAAGCCGTCCGGGGAGGCGGGGTTGATGCGCGGCGCCTCGACGTCCGCGTTGACCGACGTCGACACCGCGGTGTACGGGATGCCGCGCGAAGCGAGCTCTCCCTGAAGGATCCCGAGGAAGTCGTAGACGACGTTCGTCGCGTTCGGCGTCGAGACGCCCTGGACGGTGTCGCTGACCAGCTGGTCCCGCCAGAGCGACACCTCCTGCAGGCCGACGACGTCGGGGTGCGTCAGCTGGATCTCCGTCGCCAGTGCCTTGGCGCGGCGCGGGAAGTCCGTGGCGACGACGTTCGACCAGTCCTGCGAGACCGCCTGGACGAACTCCGGGAACGTCTGTGCCCCGACGACATTCGTCAGGCCCGTCCCCAAGTAGATGTTGCGCGTGAGCACGCTGACGTGCCTTCCGCCGCCCGCCTGCGCCGCGGATGCCGGGATCAGGGCGGCGGCGACTGCCGCGAACGCGCAGAGCAGCACACGGGCCCGAACGCCCGTGGAGAGGCGGTGCCTCATGGGTCTCCTCCTCTGGTGGAAACTCCCCGCCCGCTCCGCGAGCCTCTCAGGCGACGGCCCCCGCGGTCAAGCGCGGGCGTCACTTCAGCAGGCGCGAGAGGCGCCGGTCCTTCAGCACCCGGCCGCCGGTCTGCTCCTGCGGGCAGTAGCAGAGCACGTAGTCCTCGTAGTGCACCGCCTCGATCGTGGACCCGCAGCGCGGGCAGGGCGAGCCGTCGCGGCGGTGGACCTCGAGCGGCATCGGCAGCTTGTCGGGGATCGGCAGCGACAGGACGGCGGCATAGTGCTCGAGCGCCGCGCCCAGCCGCCCGACCATCGCATCGCGCAGGGCCCCCGCCTGGTCGGGATCGAGCTCGTCGGCGCGCTTGAACGGCGAGAGCCTGGCCGTCCAGAGGATCTCGTCGACCCACGAGCGCCCGATGCCGGCGATCACGTGCTGGTCGCGCAGGACGGCGTGCAGCGGGCGTGCGCCCTGGGCCGCCAGGAGCGCCTGCAGCTCAGGCGGATCGGGCCACGCCTCCGGGCCGAGCGGGGCGATCGCGTCGTCCTGCTCGACCGCCGCCGTCGCCAGCAGCTTCACCCATGCCCGCTGGCGGGTGCCGAACTCGCGCAGGCGCAGCTCGCGGCCGTCGGCGAGCCGCACGAGCAGGCGCGCGGTGCGGTCGCGCATCGACGCGCGCGTGTCGTAGAGCTGCAGGCGCCCGGCGGACATCAGGTGCAGCAGGAGCGACAGGTCGCCTGAGACGTCGACGATCAGGTGCTTGCCGCGCCGGCGCACCGCGTCGACGGTGCGGCCGGCCAGGACATCGAGCGGCGGGTCGTAGGTCTTCAGCGCGTTGATCCCCGGCGCGGCCGCTGACTCGATCGGCACGCCGCGCAGCGCGGCGTCCAGAAGCCGTGCGGTGATCTCGACCTCCGGAAGCTCCGGCATCCCGCCACAGTCTGCCGCACGGCGGGCGCCGCATCGAACCGGCGGGCGACCTTCGCCCGCCGGTGGGCTGGGTTCGGGACGCGTGGCGTCCGCGATCCGGCCCACCGGGGTCCTGCGAGGTGGGGCGCGGCCGGTGGGCTGGATTTCGGACACATCGCGTCCGCGATCCGGCCCACCAGACGCGCGAGCGCCCACTCAGGGCCGGTTCCTTGATGGTCCCGATCGAACGGCGTCGATACCCGCCGGCAGCGACGCCCCCCGGCGGCGCCCACGCGCACGCTCGCCCACAACCCCCGCAACAACGACGAACGCCCCGGCATGGGCCGGGGCGTTCGAGGAGTCGGTGTGCGGGGCGCGTGCCTAGAACCGGTTTCAGAAAGCCGGTGCCCGTCGGTTCGCGGCCTCGCGGCGCCGGATCACCGTCCGAGGGCTTGCCGATGCAACCAGCATCGGCAGCGCCATCGGTCGGCGCCCGGCATCCGCGATCCCGGCGCCCGACGCGCCCCGCCTCATTCCGAAAAACCGGTTCTTACGCCGCTTCGCGGAGCGCGTTCACGCGCTCGAGCGTCGCCAGGCGGTCGAGCGCGCGCTGCTCGAGGCGCTGGGCCTCGGCGGTGCTCACGCCGAGCTTGCGGCCGGCCTGGGCGGCGGTGTGCGGCTGCTCTCCGCTGCGGCCGAAGCGCAGCTCGATGACCTTGCGCTCCTCGGTCGGCAGCTCCTGCAGCGCCCGGTCGAGCTGGTCGGCGACGTCGTCGCGGCCGACCTCCTCCTCGGGGGAGAGGGCGTGGCTGTCGAGGAGCTCGCCGAGGCTGGCGGAGTCGTCGTCGCCGACGCGGGCGTCGAGGCTCGCGGGCTTGGAGTCCAGCTTGCGCAGGCGCTCGACCTCGGCCGGCTCGAAGCCGGTCTCGGCGGCGATCTCCTCCGGTGTCGGGTCGCGCTCGAGCTTCGCCGCGAGGTCAGCGGCGACGCGGTCGACCTTGCGCGTCTGCTGGGCGACGTTCGCCGGCAGGCGGACGGTGCGGGCGGTGTTGTCCAGCCCGCGCTGGATCGCCTGGCGGATCCACAGCGTCGCGTAGGTCGAGAAGCGGAAGCCCTTGCGGTAGTCGAACTTCTCCGCGGCGCGGATGAGGCCGATCATGCCCTCCTGGACCAGGTCGGACATGCCCAGGCCGAGACCCTGGTAGCGGCGCGCGATCGAGACCACGAGACGCAGGTTCGAGTTGATGAGCAGCTCCTTGGCGCGCAGGTCGCCGCGCTCGATCCGCTTTGCGAGGTCGAGCTCCTCCTGCGGGCGCAGAAGGCGGTACTGCGCGGCGCGGCGCAGCAGCTGATCGACAGGGTCCGCGACCGTGGTGGGCTCGCGAACCTCGTCGGGAAGGTTCTTCGCGATGTTCAGTGTCATTTCCATGTATATCCGATGCCTAGAGTCGGATTTTACCGCAGGTTCGTTGCGTATGCAACTGTGTTCGCCCGACCGATCCCGGTGAGGCCGGTCCGCATGCCGGAGCGTCACGAGGAGGGTCGAGGAGCCTCAGCCGAAGCTGACGCGTCGCGGATGCTTTCGCACGCTCGTAAACCCCACATCAAGACCTGAGTGGGGCCGACGCACCAACAGCTACACCGCCACGACGGAAATGATACGCGACGCGGCCGTCCGGCGAAAGGCCATGCACGCCCTCGTGCGTCGCGCGGGCTCCCGGATGCCCGGAGAGTGCGGGAAAACCCTCACCACGCGCCCGCGGGCGGCGGGTAGCCTGCCGCCATGCGGCAGCTGACGAGCCTGGACGCGCAGTTCCTGGCGCTCGAGAACGACCGGACCCACGGGCACGTCGGCAGCGTGGCGATCTACGACCCCTCCACGGCGCCCGGCGGCACGCTCACGCTCGCAGCCCTCAAGCGCATGCTCGCCGAGCGGATGCACCTGCTCGAACCGTTCACGTGGCGGCTCGTGCGGGTGCCGTTCAGCCTCGACCACCCGTTCTGGGCCAAGGAGGCGCAGGTCGACCTCGACTATCACGTGCGCGAGCTCGCCCTGCCCGCCCCGGGGAACCTGCGCCAGCTCGCCGAGCAGTCCGCGCGCATCTTCGAGCGTGGCCTCGATCGCGATCACCCGTTGTGGGAGATGTACCTCATCCACGGGCTCGAGGACGGCCGCGTCGCGCTGCTCACGAAGATTCACCATGCGGCGCTCGACGGGATGTCCGGCGCGGAGATCCTCGTCACGCTGCTCGACCTCGAGCCGGCCGGGCGCGAGATCCCGCCGCCGCCCCCGCGCGCGGCGAGGGACACCATCCCCGGGCGGGCGGAGCTGCTGGCGCGCGGCCTGATCGCCACACCGCGCCACTCGCTGCGAGCGCTGCGCTCGATGCCGGGAACACTCCCGAACCTCGACCTCGTGCCGACGCTGCGCAGCGTCCCGGGGGTCAACGCCGTGGCCGGTGCTGCGCGGCGGGTGGCGGGCGCCGTTCCCGGGCACGACGAGATCGTCGCGGTCGAGCGCATGCTGGCCCCCAAGACGAGCCTCAACCGCCGCATCTCCGCCCACCGGCGCATCGCACTGACGACGATCTCGCTCCAGGACGTCAAGCGCATCAAGAACCACTTCGGCGTCACGGTCAACGACACGATCGTCGCGATCACCGCCGGCGCGGTGCGGGCATGGCTGCTCGAGCACGACGAGCTCCCGGGGGACCCGCTGCTCGCGATGGTCCCGGTGTCCGTCCGCCTGCCGGAGGAGTTCGGCACGTTCGGCAACCGCGTCTCGATGATGGTCGTCCCGATTCCGACGAATGAGCCGGATGCGGCGCGCCGCGTGCTGCAGACGCACGAGGCGCTCGACCACGCCAAGGCGCGCCACCGCATGACCCCGCGGATGCTCATGCAGGACGCGAACGAGGGCATCCCCCCGGTTCTGCTCGGGCGCACCGCCAGGGCGCTGCTGCGCGTCGCCGGCTCCGGCCAGCTCAATCCGCCGCTGAACGTCGTCATCTCCAACGTCCCGGGCTCACCGGCGCCGCTCTACTGCGCCGGGGCGCGGCTGGAGGCGAACTACCCGCTGTCGGTCATCACCGACGGGATGGGGCTGAACCTCACGATCATCAGCTACCTCGACCGGATCGACTTCGGCATCATCGGCGACCGCGAGGAGGTGCCGGACGTCTGGTTCCTGGCCGACGCGGTCCAGGAGGCGTTCGCCCAGCTGCTCGAGCTCGTCCCCGAGCCGGCGAAGAGCGCGCCCGCAACGCCCGAGCCCCGCTCGGACAAGAAGAAGCGCCCCAAGCAGCGCGGCGACAAGTCGCGGGCGGCCTGACGCGCAGGGGCCTCAGGGCTTCGCGGCCTGCGTGCGCGTCGACGTGCAGACGCGCACCCGCCTGCCCGCGCTGGCGCGATGCGTGACGCAGCGCGGGTGCACGCAGACCCGCACGAGCTGGTGCGTGCGCTTCGAGACCCGCAGCGTGCAGCGCGCCGTGCACTTCACCGTGCGGCGCAGCGTCCGCCCGCCGGCGCTGATCGTCGTCGTCGTCGTGCATGCCTGGCTCTGCGCCGCGGAGGCGCCGCCCCCGGTGCCCCCGGCCTTCTGCACCGGAGACAGGGGCGGGATCGGCGCGCCGACGTCCGCAAAGCTGTTCTCGGCGTAGTACGGGCTCCTGATGCCCGCGGCGAACGCCGCCTGCGCCGCGGGCGAGGTCTCGATCCGCCAGTCGACGCTGAGGCTCTTGTCGGCCTGCTCGAACCAGACGAAGCCCTTGACGTTCGGGAAGTGGCGCGGAAGCTGAACGTCGAGCATGTCCTTGATCCAGGCGGCCTTGTTCCCGCCGTGCTCGCTCGAGGCTGTCTCGCCGATCAGCAACGGCTTGTTGGGCGCGATCGCCTGCACGACCTTGTAGGTCGGCCCGAACGTCTGCGAGAAGGACTCCCAGCCGGACAGGTCGGTGCCCCAGTTGTAGCCGTCGATGCAGGTCCAGTCGACGTACGCGTCGCCGGGATAGAGCGTCTTCAGCGGCTTGAATGAGCCGTTGTACTCGATGTTCGGGCACCACGCCCAGGTGGCGTTCGTCGCCCCCTCCTGCACGAAGATGTCGTGCACGTGGCGCCAGGCCCTGACGAAGTCACCCGGGGCGTTCCCGCTGCGCGCGGGCACGTAGGGCCAGACGCTGGCGAGGTTCATCTCCCAGTCGAACTGCAGGAAGAACGGGTGGCCCCAGGCCTTCGCCTGATCGGCCCACTGGCGGATGAACGCGTCGTAGTCCCCGGCCGCGATCTTCGAGGTCTTGAAGTCCGGCTCGTTCTCCGACAGCGGCTGCGAGTAGCTCGCCCACCCGAAGACGGGGATCGCCCCGCGCTCGCGGATGGCCTCCATCTGCGCCGTCGGGAACCCCTGGAACGTGCACGGCTGCGTGTCGCAGAACGCCCACGGCAGTGAGAACTGCATGAGCGACATCCGCTTGCCAGTGAGCGCCTCGAACGCGTCGGCTCCCTGCATGTTGTACGGCGGACGCTCGCCCTGGGGGTTGAACTGCCCGCCGATGTTCGCACCCCAGTAGACGGACGCCGCGTGTGCGGCCGGCGTAGCGCTGGGTGCGGCGAAGATCGCCGCGCACGCCACGAGCAGCAGGCCGACGCGCGAGATGTCCGAGAAGCGCAGCCGCATGGAGGGTCTTCGGAGGGTAGACCGCGAGCGGGGCGCGTGCATCGGTACGTGCGTCGAGTGGGCCGTTCGCGCCGCCTGCCTGAACGGCCACGGCGGCGGGACGCGGCGCAGTCCGCGCCCGCTCGGGAACCGGCCGGCGTCAGCCCCCGGGAGGGGCGATCGGCCCCGGCGGCAGCGCGGCGGCTGTGTTCGCGACATAGCGCGGGTCGGCCACGCCGGCGCGGAAGGCGGCCGTCGCGCTCGCGCTCGTCTCGATCGGCCAGTCCATGCCGTCGTCGAGCTTGTCGAACCACAGCAGGCCGCGAATCCGCGGGAAGCGGGTCGCGAGCGACTGGAACATGTCGGTGATCCACTGCGCCTTGGACCCGCCGGTCTCGGTCGACGCCGTCTCGCCGACGAGCATCGGCTTGCTCGGCGCGATCGCGGTGGTGATCCGGTCGTACGTGGCGCCGAAGAGAGCGGCGAAGGAGGTCCAGGGGGTGTTCCAGTTGTAACCGTCCAGGGCCGTCCAGTCGACGTAGGCGTCGCCGGGGTAGACGCTGCTCAGCGGTGTGAGCACGCTGTCCGGGTCGATGTTCGGGCACCAGACCCAGGTCACGTTCGTCGCGCCCACGCGCGTGAAGATGTCGTGCACATGGCGCCAGGCCGCGACGAAGTCGGCGGCGCTGTTGCCGTTCTTGCCCGGGCTCCAGGGGAACCAGTTCCCGTTCATCTCCCAGTTGAAGCGCAGGAAGAACGGGTGGCCCCAGTCGCGGGCGGCGGTGGCCCAGGCGGTGATGTATGCGTCCTGGCCGCCTGCGGCGATCGTCGACAGGCGGTAGGCCGACTGGTCGCCGCTCAGGGGGAGTGCGTCGGTCGCCCAGCTGAAGAACGGGATCGCGCCCTGGCCGCGGATCGTGTCGAACTCGGCGGCCGGGAAGGCGTAGGTCGTGCACGGCGAGGCGTAACAGTTCGCGAACGGGCTGGAGAAGTTGACGAGCGACGGCGCCTTGCCGGCGTCGCGGCCGAACGCCGTGATCGCGCCTGCGTCCCACGGGGCCTCGGTCCCGGTCAGCGACGAGCCGATCCAGGCACCCCAGTAGACCGGAAGCGTGCTCGCCGGGGGCATTGCGGCCTGGGGGGGAGCGGGGTTCACGGGCTGCGTCGCAGTGGTGGGGGGCGCGCCGGTCGTCGCAGGCGTGGTCGTGCCCTGGGCCGTGGGGGCGGGCTGGGGCGCCGCGGTCGTCGGACCGGCAGACGGCAGGTGTGCGCGGTGGAGCCGCTGTGCACCGCTCGCCGCGATCCGCCGTGCGGCGCAGGCCCGCGTGGCGTGTCCGTGCGGCGCGCCTGCGCAGCGGACGGGGTGTCCGTGATGGCCGTGGGCAGTCGCCTGCGCGGCGGGCGGCACCTGCGCGCCGAGCGCCGCCAGCACGGCGCCGAGCAGCGCGGCGCGCCTCGTGCCGGACACCCTCATGTCGCGAGGTGTCGGCGCGCCTGCGGGCGTGCCCAACCCGCCTCGACGGATGACCCATGGGTACGCGCCCGGCGGCGGGCCGGGCGCGGCGTGCGGCGTGTGTCAGGCGGTGCCGATCAGCGCGCCGCGCAGCCGCGCACGTGCGCGGTGAGCGTGCGCGGTGAGGTCCGGCTCGCCGCGTCGAAGACGACGTGCGCGCGCACCACGTGGACGCGCCGCGAGAGGTGATGGGCGGGGAGCTTCATCGTGAAGCGCCCTGCAGCATCCGGGCGCAGCACGCGCCGTGCGAGTCGCCCGTCGACGAAGAAGGTCGCGCGGGCGATCCGGCTGCCGGTGATGACCGCGCTCGCGCCGCAGCGCGGCGAAAGCGCAAGACGCGCCGACCCGGACCGCAGGTGGACCCCCGCAACGGCCGAGCGCGCGGGGGACAGGGGTGTTGTGAGGGTGCTGCTCGCAGCCGTCGCGGTGCCTGAGGCGTCGGTCGCGGCCGTGCGCCCCGTCATCAGCAGCTGCGCCGTGCCCGCGGTGGTCTGCACCTGGCACTGATACGTCCAGGTGTCGCCGG
>Ga0335071_10004868_pt1 | contig 14025 bp, 12 predicted proteins | sample Lox_Sample_15_FD_206724 | JGI IMG/M metagenome (GOLD analysis project Ga0335071, IMG submission 206724) | Soil microbial communities from Loxahatchee National Wildlife Refuge, Florida, United States - Lox_Sample_1.5 | ecosystem: Environmental > Terrestrial > Soil > Wetlands | place: USA... | reverse complement strand
ACGAGGACGGCCTCGACGAGGCCGCTGGCGACGGCCAGGTAGCCCTGGCGGAGGGCCGCGCCGCCCGAAGCGCCGGCCGCCTCGACGGTTTCGGCTTCGATCCCGCCCAGCCCGGCGTGGTCGGCCATCAGGGTGGCCAGGTGGGCCTGATGCGACAGGTTCCCGGCCAGGATGTTGCCGACGTAGATCGCCTGCGGCTGCAGGCCGCCGGCGTCCTGGATGGCGTCCTGGATGGCCCTGGCGCCGAGGGCGCGCAGGGAGGTGTCCCAGAATTCCCCGACCGGGGTCTGCCCGATTCCTGCAATGACGACGTCTGTCATGATTCACCTTTCAAGAGGTCCTGAGCGAAGCCGCCGTAAGCGGCGCAGACGTAGGATAGCAAAGTCAGTAGCGCACTACCTTGGTGGTCCTTCGACTTCGCTATGCTTCACTCAGGGCCTGGTCTATTTCATCGTGATCTTCCCGCGCAGGCGGGCGTAGGTGGCGTAGTCGATCTCGGTCCGGCGGGCGATATAGTCCTGCGTTTTGGGCGCCTTGTCGCGGCGCTCGAGTAGTTTGTCGGTGACCTGGATGTCGAAGGCGTCCGATCCGGCCCCGGAGCCGAACGAGACCACCAGGATGCGATCGCCCGGCTCGGCTACGTCGAGCGTGGCGGTCAGGCCGATGATGGCCGCCCCGGCGTAGGTGTTGCCGATGACCGGTGAGAGCAGGCCGGGGGCGATCTGCTCGGGAGTGAAGCCCAGCAGGGTGGCGGCCCGCTGCGGGAACTTGGCGTTGGGCTGGTGGAAGACCGCCCACTTGTAGTCCTTGGGGGAGGTCCCGCTGGCTTCCATCATGGCCTTCCCGGCCGAGGTGATGTGCTTGAAGTAGGCCGGCTCGCCGGTGAAACGCTGGCCGTGTTCGGGGTAGACCTGGTGCTCGCGCCGCCAGAAATCCGGGGTGTCGGTGACGAAGGAGTAGGAGGACTGGATGATGGCCAGCGACTCCTCGGCTGGGCCGAGGATGTAGGCCGCCCCGCCGGCCGCGGCGGTGTACTCCAGGGCGTCGCCCGGTTTGCCCTGGGCGGTGTCCATGCCGATGGCCACGGCGTAGCGGGCCATCGACGAGCCGACCATCCCGATCGCCATGACCATGGCTTCCGTCCCGGCCTTGCAGGCGAACTCCATGTCGGCGGCCTGGATGTGCGGCCCGGCCCCGATCGCTTCGGCGACGATGGTCGAGCTGGGCTTGACGGCGTAGGGATGCGACTCCGAGCCGATCCAGACCGCCCGGATCTCGGCCGGGTCGATCCCGGCGCGTTGCATGGCGTTCCGGGCGGCTTCGATGGACATGGTGACCACGTCCTCGTCAAGCCCGGGGACGGCTTTCTCCTTGATCGGCAGGCCGGAGGTCCGGCCGCCGGTCCAGATGCGGGCGACTTCCTTGGCCGGCAGGCGGTAGCGCGGCACGTAGGCCCCGTAGCCGACGATGCCGACGGGACGGGATGTTTTCAAGAGGGTGTTGGATTCTGGCATGGTTGTATCTCCTGTAGGGGTCGACCGGTGTGTCGGCCCCTACGAATTATTTCAGGGTCTTGAGGATTTCCTCGGCCCGGTCGATGCGGACCGTCTTCTCTGCCACCATCCGGGCGGCAACCCGTTCGATCTGCTCGCCGGTCGCCCCGGCGGCGACGGCCACCTGGCGGGCGTGCAGGGACATGTGGCCCTTTTGAATTCCCTCGGTGGCCAGGGCCCGCAGGGCGGCCAGGTTCTGGGCCAGCCCGACCGAGACGATGATCCCGGCCAGCTCGGCGGCGGTCGTCACGCCCATCAGCTTCAGCGCGGCTTTGGCCGCCGGATGGACCTTGGTGGCCCCGCCGACGATCCCGACTGCCATGGGCATCTCGAGCTTGCCGGTCAGGTTCCCGGCCGCGTCCCTGCCCCAGGCGCTCAAGCTGGTGTAGCGGCCGTCGCGGGCAGCGTAGGCATGCGCCCCGGCTTCGATGGCGCGCCAGTCGTTGCCGGTGGCGATGACGACCGCGTCCACGCCGTTCATGATGCCCTTGTTATGGGTGGCGGCCCGGTAGGGATCGGCCGCCGCAAAGGCCCAGGCTTCGATGATCCCGTCCCGCACCTGCTCGCCGGTGAAGGACAAGATCGTATCTTGTCCCGTCGATTTGAAGGCCAGCTCAGCAAGCGGGATCGTGCAGGTTGCTTTTGCCAGCCTGCGGTCCGCCAGGTTGGAGAGGATGCGCAGGTGAACGCGGCCGCCGGTCAGGCGCTCGACCTGGGGCGCCAAGCGCTCGCAGGCCGTGTTAACCGCGTTGGCGCCCATCGCATCCCGTACGTCGTAGATCAGGTGGAGCACCAGGAAGGGTCCGATCGGGGAGCTCTCGATCAGGCGGACTTCCAGGTCACGCGCCCCGCCGCCGAATTTCTTCAGCACCGGATCGATGGCGTCCGCCTCGGCAATCAGCTCCGCCTTGTGCTCACGCAGGGCCAGGCTGGCCGCCAGCGGGTCCTTGAGGTCGAGGACCTGCATCTGGCCGATCATCTCCGGGGCGGTCGTGGTGACGGTGAACCCGCCCCCGGCCCGGACCAGCTTGGCCATGAACGAAGCCCCGGCCACCACCGAGGGTTCCTCGATCGCCATCGGGACGAGGACCTCCCGCCCGTTGACGACGAAGTTCAGCCCGATGCCCAGCGGCAGGCCGAAGGTCCCGACGGCGTTCTCGACCATATGGTCGGCCTGGTCCGTCGAGAGACCAGCCGGTCCGAACGCGGCCAACTCCTCCGGGGAGAGCCCGGAAGCCTGGGCCAGTTTTTCGATCCGTTCTGGCAGGGGCAGGTTGTAGAAGCCGGCAATTCGAGATGAAGTCATGAAATCCTTCCGTAATCCTAGCTATTTTACCGTCTCAGGCTGGCAAAATCTATCAAACTTGCTATTAAGCGGGCTTGTAGAGTAAAATTGTCTGGATTAACGAGGTGTCCACGTGCTCCTGACGCGCGAAGAGCTACAAGACAGATTGATTGCCCTCCATCGAGCAAGCCTGGAACTTGTCAAGGACGTCTCGCTTGAAACGCTATTGGAGCGCATCGCCGCCCTGGCCTGCGAGCAGGCCGGGGCCAAATACGCCGCCTTGGGCGTCCTGGACGATGAGGGGAAACTCAAACAGTTTATCACCGTTGGCATGACTGCCGAGGAGATCAGACGCATTCCCCACCCGCCGCGCGGGCTGGGGTTGATCGGCGCGCTGATGCACAGCGACGGCGAGCCGATCCGCATCCCGGAGATTGCCGACGATCCGCGTTCGGTCGGCTTCCCGGCCGGCCACGTGGATATGCATCCCTTCCTGGGAGTGCCCATCCGCCAGGCCGACCGCCAGCTGGGCCAGATCTACCTCACGGAAAAGATCAACGCCCCCGAGTTCACCCAGGACGACCAGACGGTCATCGAGATCCTGGCTGCCTATGCCGGCGTCGCCATCGATAACGCCCGCCTGTACGAAAGTTTGCAGGAGCGCGACCAGGCCCTGACCCGGCGCAACGAAGAGCTGGCCCTGTTGAACCAGATCAACACCGCCCTGGCTTCTTCGCTCGAGCTGGATGAGATACTGAACAAGACCCTGGCGCTCCTGATCGCCCACTTCAAAGTGGAGGCCGGCGAGATCTTCCTGCGGGAGGAGGATGGGGAAACCCTCCGGCTGGTCCTGCACCGCGGCGAAGCTGCCGAGGCATTCTGGACCCGCAACCGCTACAAGTTTGGCGAAGGGATGGTCGGCCAGGCCGCCCAGACGAAGGAGCCGGTCGTCAGCCACCACCTCGAGAAGGACGAGCGCGTTACCCGGCAGGCCGTCGTCAAGGCCGGCTTCCGGCAGATCGCCTGCATTCCGCTCACCTCCCATGGGGAGGTGGTGGGAGTGCTGACCATCGCCACGCGCAGCCGCAAGGCGATCGCCAAAAGCGAGCTGCAGCTGCTGGTCTCGGTCGCCGCCGGCGCCGGGACGGCCATCGAGAACGCCCGTCTGCATTCCGATGCCCGGCGGGTGGCTGTACTCGAGGAGCGCGAGCGCTTCGGGATGGACCTGCACGACGGCGTGATCCAGTCCATCTACGGGGTCGGGCTGGTGCTCGAGAACGCCCGGGCCACCCTGCGCGAAGATCCAAAATCCGCCGAGACCCGCATCCAGAAAGCGATGGATGACCTGAACCGGACCATCCGGGACATCCGCAACTACATCTTGGATCTGCGTCCGCGCCAGTTGCGCGGCGAGAGCCTGATCGAAGGCCTCAACCGCCTGATCCAGGAGTTCCGCCAGAATACCAAGCTCGAAGTCAGCCTGGCTGGTCCGAAGGCCCCGCTGTCCAACGTCCCCCAGCCCAACGCCATGGCATTGTTTCACATTTGCCAGGAAGCCCTGGCAAACATCGCCAAGCACGCCAACGCCGGCAAGGTCACGGTCGACCTGTGGACGACCAGCGACCGGCTCCTGCTGGAGATCCACGACGATGGCAAGGGCTTCGACATGGAAAAGGCCAACAAGACCGTCGGCCACGGGCTGGCGAACATGCAGACGCGGGTTGCCAACGTCGGCGGCGACCTGGACATCATCTCCGCCCCCGGCGAAGGGACGACCATTCTTGCCTGGGTGCCGCGCCTCTCCCCTCAAGAACCAGCCTGACTGTCCCGGAAGCCCCGGAACGAAACTCCATTTCCTGCGTTTCACAATTCCATCCCCCGCAGCTTATCAGTTTAGCATTTTTTAAGGTGAAAATTCCCCTCACCCAGTGGGTGGATAAGTACTCGAGACTCTCCCCTATATCTGGCGGATGTATTTCCTCCTGCCTGAGCGGTGGGGGGAGTCTGCCCGCCGGGCCGGCGTATCTGGCCTGCCATGTTTCACAACTCGCTTTAACATAGAAATGACCTTAAAAATTCGTAAGTTTTTAAGCTTGCGTAGGTTAGACGTATGGAATGTGGTCCGGATTTCTGCTAGAATGTTGCTACGTGAACGGGATAGCGAACCCTATCCTCCCCAACGAGAAAGTCTGCAAGAAAACTAAATCCAGTACGAGGGGCCGACCCACTGCCTTGGCAGTGGGCTTCTGTCCCTGCATCTTGACGCCGGAATTATTTCGATCCTGGAGGAAGAAGACATGGACGCCACGCAAGCCTGGCAGTCTGCCTTGGGGCAACTCCAGATGGAGATGCCAAAAGCATCCTTTGACACCTGGGTCCGCGATACCCAGCTTACATCCTACGAAGACGGGCTGTTCACCGTTGCCGTACGGAATGCCTATGCCCGGGATTGGCTGGAGAGCCGCCTTTCGAGCACCGTGAAACGTCTCCTGATGGGCATCATGAACCGGCCGGTCGAAGTAGCCTTTTCGGTTCACACCAGCGCGGGCGAGGAAGCCGCTCCCGAGCGGCACGCCGCCGCACCCGCCGGAGATGCCTCTGACGATGAAGAGCTCTCCACGATCGCGCGCCCGAGGAATTCCACCCTCAACCCGCGCTACACCTTTGAGAATTTCGTCGTCGGCCCGAACAACCGGCTTGCCCATGCCGCGGCCCAGGCCGTCGCTGAAAATCCCGCCACTGCCTACAACCCCTTATTCCTGTACGGCGGCGTCGGGCTGGGCAAGACGCACCTGCTGCATGCGATCGGGAATTATTGCCAGGATCACGGCCTGAACGTCCTGTATGTTTCGTCGGAAGAATTCACCAACGACATGATCACCGCCATTCGCCAGCACACCACCCAGGCCTTCCGTGACAAGTACCGCTCGGCGGATGTCATGCTGGTGGACGATATCCAGTTCATCGCCGGGAAAGAGTCCACCCAGGAAGAGTTCTTCCACACCTTCAACACCCTTCACGGGCAGAACAAGCAGATCATCGTCTCCTCGGACCGCCCGCCGAAGTCGCTGGTGACCCTGGAAGAGCGGCTGCGGTCCCGGTTTGAGTGGGGGTTGACCGCCGACATCCAGCTGCCCGACCTGGAGACCCGCCTGGCCATTTTGCGCTCCAAGTCCGAGCGCCTGGGCCGCAGCGTGCCGGCCGAGATCATGGACCTGATCGCCCGGCGCGTCCAGTCCAACATCCGTGAGCTGGAAGGCGCCCTGAACCGGATCGTCGCCTTTGCCGACCTGAGCGGGATGGCCCTGACCGCCCAACTGGCCGACGTGGCATTGGCCGACCTGCTTCCGCAGCGCGGCGACGTCAAGCCAGCGGCCGTCGTGGACGTGGTGGCGCGGGCGTTCAACCTTTCCGTCGACCGCCTGCTTTCCGCAGACCGGTCCCACGACGTGGCCCTGCCTCGCCAGATCGCCATGTACTTGATGCGCGAGACCAACATCTCCCTCCCGCAGATCGGACAGGCGCTGGGCGGCCGCGACCACACCACGGTCATGTACGCCTGCGAGAAAGTGGCCGACCTCCTGGAGCGGGACGACCGCCTGCGCCGCCAGGTGGTCCAGATCCGCCAGCAGTTGTACGCGTAGGCGGTCGAACCCTTCCCCCTGTCATAAAAAAGCGCCTCCTGTGTTTTTTCCACAGGAGGTGTCTGCTATCTCTGGCCGGACCGTTCAGAAGGTGAACTTCCCATCCTTGTAAACCAATTCACCGTCCACGTTGATCTCGGAATCGTCCTTCATCCCGCAGATCATGTCCCAATGGATGATGCTCTTGTTCTTCGAGCCGGTCTCGGGATAGCCTGCCCCGAGGGCCATGTGGAAGGAGCCGCCCAGCTTCTCGTCGAACAGGATGTTGCGGGAGAAGTGGTCGATGTCGTAGTTGGTGCCGATGGCGAACTCGCCGACGTAGAGCGCCCCGGGATCGGATTCGAGCATTTCCAGGAGGAATGGCTGGTTCTTCTCGGCGGTCGCCTTCGTGACCTTGCCGTTGGTGAAGGTCAGTTCCACGCCCTCGACCATCACCCCGTTGTAGATGGCGGGATAGGAGTACCGCACCCAGCCATTGAGCGAGTCTTCCACCGGGCCGGTGTAGACCTCGCCGTCGGGCATGTTGTTGAGCCCGGCGCCGTTGAGGAACTTGCGGCCCTTGATCGAGAGGGTCAGGTCGACGTTCGGGCCGTGCAGGCTGACCTGGTTGTGGCCTTCCAGGCGGTCGATGATCTTACGCTGGTTGGATTCGACCTGGTGCCAGACGGCCACCGGGTCCGCCTCGTCGGCGTGGCAGGCGTGATAGACGAAGTCTTCGAAGGCCTTCTGGCTCATTTCGGCCTCCATGGCCAGGCCTTCGGTGGGGAAGAGGGTGGTGACCCATTTGAAGGAGCGGTCGGCGCCCCGGCGCATCTGGGCGGCCAGGATCGGGGCGAGCGCCTTCTGGCGGCGCTTCTGCTTGACCGGATCGACCGTCGAGAGGGCCCGCGGGTTGGTCGCCGAGTGGATGCGGATGCGGCTCTCGAACTGGTCGTAGGCCAGCTTGCGGAACGTCGGCGGGAAGTCCAGCTGCTCGTCGCCGGCGTGCTCGAAGAGCAGCTCGTCCTGGTCGGGGAGCTCCAGCAGCAGGTGCGGCTGGCCGCCGTGCTCCAGGATTTCCGCGTACAGGGCTCGCACCAGCGGCGCGGCGGCCGTGGTCGCCTCGATCGCCACCCGGTCGCCGGGTTTGATCTCGGTGGAATGCCCTACCAGGATTTGAGCGAGCTTTTCGACGCGCGGGTCAGCCATTGCAATCTCCTTCTCCTGATTTCGATAAAAAAATTATATCATCCCGGCCGGAGAACGGCAGGGATCAATCCTTCCGGTTCAAGGTTTCCAGCAGCCTGGCGTGGATGGCCGGGGAGGCGGCGATCAGCGAGCAGGGCGGGGTGAGGATGTCGGGCCGGCCTTCAAGCGTGGTGACGGTCGCCCCGGCCTCCGTGGCGATCAGGCTGCCGGCCGCCATGTCCCACTGGCGCAGGGACAATTCCCAGTACCCGTCGAAGCGCCCAGCGGCGACATAGCAAAGGTCGAGGGCGGCCGAGCCGAGCCGGCGCACTCCCTGGCTGAGCTTGGCCAGGCGCCCGAAATTATCCAGGTTGTCGTTGGGAGTGGTCCAGAGATCGTAGGCGAAACCGGTCACGAGCAGGCTGCGCTGAAGCTCGGAGGCCTGCGAAACCGAGAGCGGCCGCCCGTTCAGGTGGGAGCCCCGGCCGCGCTCGGCGGTGAACAGCTCGTCGCGCAGGGGATCGTAGACTGCGGCCAGGACGATCTCCCCGTTATGGGCGTAACCGATCGAGACGCAAAAGACCGGGATGCCGTGAGCGTAATTGACCGTCCCGTCCAGTGGGTCGACGAACCACTGGTCGCCCTCCCGGCCGGGGACGACCCCGATCTCCTCGGAGATGATCTGGTGACCGGGAAAGGCCCGCTGGATCTCGCCCAACAGGAGGTCCTCGGATTGCTTGTCCACCTCGGTGACCAGGTCGATGACGCCTTTGTAGCTCACCTGGTGTTTGCCTTCGTAGCCGAGGCGCAATATTTCACCGGCCTGGCGGGCCAGCCGTTCGAGGTCTGCAAGGACAGGCGGCATGTTTAGTTTTTCTTCAATTTCTCGAGGATTTCGTGCACCTGGCGCAATTCGGCCTGGATCTCGTCGCGGTCGTTCTGGGTCTGTTTGAGCAGGGCTTCGAAGGCCGGGCGCTGGACGATCGGCAGAGTCGTCAGCAGGCGCTCGGTGCGGGAGATCTGGGTGTTCTTGTGGCGCAACTTGTGTTCCAGCCGTTCGCGGTAGCCGTTGTAGAATTCGCCGTCGCCCAGGGGCTCCGGGGCCGGCTCCGAGCCCTGGGTGAGCAGCTCGGCGACGGTCAGGAGGAATTCCTCGGTGTCGATGGGTTTTTCGATGAAGCGGACCGCGCCCAGGCTAATGGCAAATTGCTTGTCCTCGGGGGTGACGTAGGTTGCGGAGAGGAAGATGATCGGGATCTGGCGGGTCTGCGAGTCGGTGCGCAGGTGATGGGCCAGGGCATACCCGTCCAGCTTGGGCATCAGGATGTCGGTGATGACGAGGGCAGGGTGTTCGGCAGCGACCTTTTCGAGGGCCTCCTGTCCGTTATGAGCCGTCACAACCGGGTAGCCCTTGAAGCGCAGCGTCACTTCGAGCAGCTCCAGGACGTTGGGGACATCTTCGACGACCAGGATGGGACCGTTCGGTATGTTCATCATGAGGATATTTTAGCCGGAATTATAGCCGGGGACAAGAGCGGGCCTCTCCCCGGCAGAGGTCCGTCGACGCCTGCTAGAAGATCTTGATTACCCTGAAGTAGCTCAGGATCGCCACGATGACCAGGAGGACGAGGAGCACGGCGCAACCCTGCAGGACGAATTTCAGGATGTGTTTGAAGAAGAAGCGTACGAGGAAGACGACGATGACGATCACCAGGATGGCTGCCAGAGCCCAGATGAATGGGGCGAGCTGGGACAGATTAATGGACATTTTCAATCTCCCGAATCGAATAACCGGTTCCCACCTCATAAACCCGGCCGCGCTTGACCACCTGGCGGACGAGGTTGGTCCCGAAACGATACCCCAGCTGGCGATAATCCGCGACCGACAGGATGAGCAGGTCGGCCTGCTTGCCGGGCTCGAGCGAGCCGATCCGGTCGGCGCGGCGGATGGCCTGGGCGGCGTTGATGGTGGCGGCGGCGATCGCCTGGGCGGGGGTCAGCTTGAGGGCCCGGCAGGCCAGGGCGATGACGAACTGCATGGATTCGTTCCAGGCCGTTCCCGGGTTGCAGTCCGTCGCCAGGGCCAGGACCCCGCCGGCGTCCAGGATTTGCCCGGCCGGGGTGAACTCGCTCTCGGCCAGGCCGAAGGGCGTGCAGGGCAGCGAGACGGCGACCGTTTCGCTGCCGCCGAGCGCCAGGATGTCGGCAGCGGAGGTCTTGACCAGGTGGTCGGCGGAGACGGCGCCCAGTTCCACTGCCAGGGGGGCCCCACCCAGGTTGGCGAATTCATCGGCGTGGAGCTTGAGGGGAAAGCCGAGCTCACGCGCTCTTGCCAGGATCTGGCGGGATTGGGCCAGGTCGAAAGCGCCCGCCTCGCAGAAGACGTCGACAAAAGGAAGGGGCTGTCCCCGGGTGGAGGCCAGCCAGCGTTCCTCGACTGCCGGAAGCATCTCGCTGCAGATCAGGTCGGTATATCCCTGCGGGTCGCCCGTGAACTCGGGAGCGACGGCGTGGGCGCCCAGGAAGGTGGGGGCCAGTTCGAGCGGACCCTCGGCGTCCAGGCGCAGCACGGCCTCCAGCATCTTCAGTTCGGATTCGGTCTCGAGCCCGTAGCCGGTCTTGGCTTCGGCGGTGGTGGTTCCGTGGGCGAACATCCGCGCCAGGCGCGGACGGGTCTCGCCGAGGAGCGTCTCGAGGCCGGCGGCCCGGGTCTTTTTGACCGTCGAGAGGATCCCGCCGCCTGCCGCCAGGATTTCCATGTATTTCGCCCCGGCCATCTTCATCTCGAACTCGGCCGCCCGGTCCCCGGCCCAGATGACGTGGGTGTGCGGATCGACGAAGCCGGGCAGGACGGCGCAGCCGGAGGCGTCCAGGAGCGGTTCCTCCGGGTAGGCTCGGCGCAGTTCCCTGGTCCGGCCGACGGCCTGGATGGTCCCATCCCGGACCAGGACGGAGCCATCCTCGAGGATGCCCAGGGCGCCTAGGGCGCGGCCGCGTTGCGGGCCGCCGGTCAGGGTGAGGAGTTGGGAGGCGGAATGGATCAACATGGCGGGATTATTTTACCTCCAAACAAGGACCCGCTCCTCGGAAGGAACGGGTCCGGTCACCCCGCGGTATGGATGCGAATGGATCACTCCATCCCTTTGATCAAGCCCCCGGGCTGGCATGCCCGGCAGAAGTTGGTGATGCGCTGGTTGGCGGAGACGAGCGAGATGGGCGTGCCGCAGCGCGGGCAGGGCTGGCCGGTCTTCATGTGGATGGACATGAACTCACGCGGTTCGAGGTGGATGGCCTCGCCCATCCCGGCGCGGACCTTTTCGGTGGCTTCGGAGAGGGTCGTTCGCATGGCTGCGTAGAGCACATCCACATCCTTGTCGGTCAGGGTGGCGCACTTGCGGTAGGGATGCAGGCGGGCGGCCCACAGGATCTCGTCGGCGTAGGCGTTGCCGATCCCGGCGAGGAAGTCGCCGCGGGTCAAGACGCCCTTGATCTCACCACGGAACGGGCGGAGGCGCTTCCGGAATTGCTCCAGCGTGACCTCGAACGGCTCCGGCCCCAGGCCGGCATACTCCGGGAGGATGCCCGGGTCGGCCGCCAGGTAGAACTGGCCCATCTTCTTCTGGTCGTTGTAGCGCAGCTGGCCCCCGCCGGTGAACGTGATGACGACGTGGGTTTTGGCGAGGCGTTTTTCAGATGGCAGGGCCAGCTGCAGCCGGCCAGTCAGTTTGGGGTTGAGCGCCAGGAACAGGTCCGGCCGGTCGAAGGCGAAGACCAGGAACTTGCCGCGCCGGCGGACCCCGGTAACGGTCCGGCCGGCCAGGCCGGTTTCGAACCCTCTGCCGGTCAGGTCGCGTACGACGATCGGTCCGCCCGGCGGCAGGACCCGCACCTCCGCGATCGTCTGGCCGACGACCTTGCGTTGGAGCACTTCACAAATGGCCTCGAGTTCGGGGAGTTCGGGCATAGAAGGATAGTCCTGGAAATGGGGAAACGGTCGAAAAAGGATGCGGAAGTTGCGTTTGCCGGTCAGCCTTGATTCGGGCGGGTCGTGCGGATCAGGTGCTCGATCAAAACCTGGCTGGTTGGCTCGACCAGTTCATCCTCCTGATGCGCTTGCCCGCGCCGATGAAAGGCTACATATATTTCAACCAGCCGAACAGGCCGGAGAAGAAGTTGATGATCCCGACGATGATCGCACCGGTGAACACCACGTAGGCGACGCCCAGCTGCGAAAAGATCAGGCTGGCGATCACGGTGGCGGCAATGCCTCCCCCGGCCCACAGCAATCCACTCAGCATCCGACCGCGGTACTTGCGTGCCAGGGCCTTACGCATCTCCGGCTTTTGTTTGAAGGCCTTGAGTTTGGCCTTCGTATACTTCACATCCCACTCGTCGATGCAGGCGCGACGGGGATTTTTTGGATGATAACTGACCCATACGCCGGTCCCGACCGGGTAGTTCGCCGCCAGGATCTGTTCGTCGACGGCCGTGACGCTGCCCTTATCCGCCCAGGGATGCCGGATCGTAAAATCCTTCCCATCCACAACGTACAGCGCCACGATCTCGGCGTAGTAGGTTGGCCCATACCGGCTGCGCACGGCCCGCACCCCGGAACGATCCACGACCCCGGCCACGGTCGGCCAATCGGGATACTTTTTAGGGATCGGGAGGTTCGGGGGCGGGGTGCGCGGGGTGGCCCGGGCGAGGGGATCGGGGACCGGCGCGGCCGCAGGCAGCGGCGGGGGTTCCCGGGAGATGTTCCCGGAGGAAATAGCCGGTCCGGGGGTTTCCGGCAGGACCGGCACGGGCGGCTGCGGGAGGGGTTCGGCCGGCAGGCCAGCGCGGGTCCGCAGCACCGCCAGGGCCCGGCTGACTTGCGGCTGGCCCGGGTTGTGTTCCAGGCAGATCTCCATGACCTTGGCCTTGTCGCAGTCGGCGGAAAAGAGCTCGGCCTCCCACATCCAGGCATTGATGTTCTGCGGGTTATCCTGGATGTAAGGCTCCAGGAGCAGTTGGGCCTCCGCCTTGCGGCCGGTCTTGATCAACCGGATCGCCTCGTTCAGCCTGTCGTCATTGGACATATCTACCGCCTCCGAGAGTCCCTGCCCGCCTGCCGGGTTGACAGGTGGAATAGACAACTGCCTGATACTTATTATTGCATATTTTGCACCCCTTTTGCAACTCGCCATTAAGGGTGGAAGGCTGTCATCGGCGGCCCGGCTTGAATTCCGGGATGTTTTACCGCCGCAGGGGAACGGCACTCAGTTTTGGGGACTTGGGAAATTGCGGCTGCTTCTTGCCGGGCATCGCCCCACGCCGGAGCGTGCCCCGGGCGAGGAGCTATGGATCGACACGGCGCAGGGTGGAAAAGAATTCGGAGACCGACCCCGCGGCCTGCCCGACGAAATCTTCCGTCAGGGCGTCCGTGAGATACTGCGGCACGATCCCGGGCTCCTGCATCGTCTCGTCGAACCAATGCAGGGTATGATCGCGCCAGGCGGCGATCTCGCCGGCGCCCAGCAGTGGGGAAAATTCGGGGGCCGAAACCCGGGCCAGCCCCTCCCAGACGCGCGGCCGCCAATCCGCCCGCCGGTAGATGTCGAAATCGACCTGGTCGGTTTCCAGGTAATAGAGCTTGCGCATGGCCTCGGGATCGAGGCGCTCCAGTTTGCGTTTGAATTCCGAGTAGACGAGGACCATCCACAGGCGGTCGGCGATCAGGTGGGCGGCGTAGCCGGCGGTAAAGTCAGCCAGCGGGCCGGACCTGCGGTCCCCCTCGGCCAGCAGCGAGCGGATGCGGTCAAGATCCGGAAGCCCCTCCACGCCTCTCAGGTGGCAGGCGTCCTTGTCCGCCGGCCTCGCCCCGGCCCGCATGTGGATCGCATCCGGCGCCAGGCTACCGAGCAGGAAATCCGGCTCCCCGGCGGCTGGAAAAGAATCCGCCAGCCGGACGGCGATCGCCAGGTGAACCATCGGAAGCGGCATCGCTTGGCCTTTGCCTAGTGATGGTGGTAATGATGGCCCGGACGCATCGGGACGAACATGGCAAAGATGCCCGCGGCGACGAAGACGCCGCAAAACAGGACGGTCAGCGGATTGAGCGGGACTTCCGCCTGGAGGGTCTGCGCGGCGCTGTCTTGCTCGAACCGATTGATCTGGTCGGCGAGGGCCTGTTTGTCGGTTTTCCCGGTGGAATAGAAGTCTGTGACCGCGGTCGTCCCGTTCGCCCCGACCAGTTCGACCCGGTAGGAGCAATTGTCGCCTCCATTGCAGCTATGACCGAGCCGGGCGGATTGCAGGCCCGCGACGGTTGCGCTGCGCAGCGGGACCAGCCCCACGGCGGAAGTTTGCAAGGTGCAGCTGATCGTCCCGCCGT
>Ga0335071_10004867_pt1 | contig 14027 bp, 16 predicted proteins | sample Lox_Sample_15_FD_206724 | JGI IMG/M metagenome (GOLD analysis project Ga0335071, IMG submission 206724) | Soil microbial communities from Loxahatchee National Wildlife Refuge, Florida, United States - Lox_Sample_1.5 | ecosystem: Environmental > Terrestrial > Soil > Wetlands | place: USA... | reverse complement strand
CACGATGTCGTCGCTGAAGCGGTGATTGTTCATCAACCCGCCGTCGCGGATGGTGACGTCGAGCACCTTGATCTCCGGGCGGTACGACACCCAGCGCTGTACGAACCCGTTTTGCGTCTCCATCTTCTTGGTCACGTTCGACACCTCTGTCTGCGGATTCTTGCGGCCGCGGGCGGCGCGCAACGTCGATCACATAGCGTTCACCCGGCCCCCACTGCAACCATATGCCTGGCCCACGCGCTGTGGCACCACGCGCTCCGCCCGGCCGCGGCCGCGTGTCAAGATCGGGCCGCACGGCACGCCTGCACGAGTGTGCAAACCTCGTCGCCGATGCGGTCGTATCGTCCCGCCGCAAGCCAGTCCGGGCGAAACACACTGGCACCGAATGCCACGGCCGCCGCGCCCGCCGCGAAGTACGCCGCCATGTTCTCGGCGTTCACGCCACCGCAGGCCAGCAACGGGATCTGCGGGAACGGCCCGGTGATTTCCTTCAGATAGCGGGGGCCGAAGCAACTCGCGGGAAATACCTTCACCATGGTGGCGCCCGCCGTCCAGGCATTGAAAATCTCCTGCGGCGTCAGGGCGCCGGGGAAGACCGGGATGCCAGCCGCCGCGCACCGTTCGACCACTGCCGGCACCAGCGTGGGCATGACGACGAAGGTGGCGCCGGCGTCGACGGCGGCCGCGAGGTCATCAACGCAAAGAACGGTACCCGCACCCACCATGAGGCGCCCCGTCGCCGCAGCAACCATCGCGGCGATCAACGCCGGTGCGTCCGCGGTGTTCATCGTGATCTCGACCGCTTCCAAGCCGGCGGCGACCACGGTCTCCGCTAGCGGCGCGACTGCAGCGGCCGTGATACCGCGCAGAATCCCAAGGACCGGCAAGCGGCGGAAACGTTCTACATCCATTCTGCGGGAGCGGGGGCCCGGACTATCTTGATTCCCTGGTAACGGCGGACGCGGTTCATTTCAGTACGTTTCGGTCCATCCGCCGCGGTGTCGTGCTTGCGGCTTTCGGTCATTCCAAACTCTGTAGCAGGTCGAGTAGCCGTCGGGTACCGTCGCGCAGGTTGCCGGTCGACAGGCGTTCGTTGAGGCCGTGCTCGCGGCTGCCTTCGTCTTCCGTCAAGACGAACGGAGCAAAGCCGTAGCTGGGGATTCCCTTCTCGCGGAAGTAGTGGCTGTCGGTGAAGCCGGTGAGCACGCTCGGAACGACGGGCAGGTGCTCGTGCGCCGCGAGCGCCTGCAGCGCTGCATACAGGGGCGTGGTGGTAGGTGATGCCGAGGGCGGAAAATTCAGCAGGACATCGATGCTGACCTCTGGGTCGTCGATCACGCGGCGGACCGTCTCGATGAACGCTGCCGGCTCCTCACCCGGCAGCAGCCGGCAGTCCAACTCGGCGCTCGCCGTGCGCGGAATGACGTTCGTCTTCTCGCTGCCGCTGAGCACGGTGGGGGTGAGTGTGTTGTGCACCAACGCCGCGTCACTGGCCTTGTCGAGGAACGCGGCGCGGAACTTCTGGTTCCGCAAGGCGCTGCGCAGGTCGCTGTACGGCTTGCGCCGCGTCTCATCCTGTAACGGGGCGAGCGCTGCGTAGTACGCCTCGACCTCGGGCGTTACCCGCAGCGCCGGTGGATACTCGCGCAGGCGTTCGAGGGCGCGCACCAGGCGGGTGACCGCCGTCTCCTTCTGCGGCGCCGAACCATGGCCGGGCCGCCCGCTCGCCGTCAGCCGCAGCCAGCAGGGCGTCTTCTCGGCGACGGCGACGCTGTACGCACGCTTCCCGTTCGGAAGGACGTCGATGGCGCCGCCTTCATTGAGGAGAAACGCCGCGTCAGCGAAGCGATCGAAGTGATGCTCGACCATCCATCCCGCGCCCAGCTTGCCGCCGCTCTCTTCGTCGGCTGTACCGAGGAAGATCACGTCGCGTTTGAGCGTCACCCCATGTTGCTTCAGCACCACCAGCGCCATGGCGTCGACCGTGCCGACGCCCTTGCAGTCGAGCGCGCCGCGGCCATACACGTAGCCGTCGCGCACCACCCCAGCGAACGGCGGCACCTCCCAGCCATCCGGGTTGGCCGGGACGACATCGAGATGGTTCAGCAGAATGATCGGCCGTCCGCTGCCGCTGCCCTTCAGACGCGCCAGTACGGAGGCGCGTCCGGGCGCTGCCTCGAAGGTCTCGGCCTCGATGCCCGCCTGCCGAAACCACTCGGCGAGAAACTGCGCCGCCGCGGCTTCGTTGCCGGGCGGATTGGTCGTGTCGATCTGAATGTACGCGCTCAGGAAGGCGGTCGCCTGTTGCTCGACATCGGCCCAGTCGATGTCTGCCGCCGGTGCGTCAGTGGCCGCTGCCAGCACAACCGCCAGCGTCGCTGCGGCCGCGACGACGGCTCGTCTCACGCGTGCTCCTTGAGTTCGACCACATAGCCGTCGGGATCTGTGATGTAGATCGACAGGCCCATGCCGGTGGCGCCCAGGCGCGGTACCGGCTGATCGTCGAGGACGTCCACGCCGCGTTCGTGCAGCCACGGGATGATGCGTCCGAGCTGGCCGGCGGCAATGCCGACGCAGAAGTGCAGGAAGCCACCGGCGGTCTTGCCGGCGGCGCGGTCGAAGGCGGGGTCGGGGACGAGATCGAGCAGTTGGTTGCCGATGCGCACCGACACGAACGGCCGTTGACCGGCGCGATACTCCTCGAGGAACTGAATGGGCAATCCGAGAATGTCGCGGTAGAAGCCGAGCGACGCATCGAGGTCGCGCACGCGCAGAACGAAATGATCGAGAGCGGTGACGGTGATCACCGGATGGCCTACCGCTGCAACGCGTCGACGATGGCCGTCCCCGGCGCGTCCTCCAGATCGACCGCCGTCGTTTCGAGCAAGCGCGCCACAGCCATGTAGAAGCCGATCGCCAGGATCAGCTCGACGATCTCACGCGGCGGGAAGTGTCGTGACATCTCGGCGAACGTGGCATCGGACGCGCGCACGTCACGCACCACCTCGTCGGTGAAGCGCAGCACGCGCTGGTCGCGCGCATCGAAACAGTCTGCCCGCGCATTCCCCGCTTCCAATGCCGCGATCTGCGCATCAGTGACGCCCGTGGCCTTGGCGATCGGCACGTGCTGGGTCCACTCGTAGCGCGCCCGCGACAGGGTGGCGACGCGCAGGATGGCCAGCTCGCGCAGGCGGGCGCTGAGCTGCTGGCGCCCGAGGATGCTGGCGCCGTAGCGCAAGAACGGGCGGAAGTTGGCCTCGGCGTGCGCCACGATGCGGAAGATGTTGAGCGGCGCCGCCAGGCCCGCGAATGCCTCCTGCACTTTGGGCGGTGCACTGGCAGGGTCAACGTACGGAAGTCGCGCCATGGAGCCTCCTCTGTGTGCGGCCGATCGTGACAGCGTGCCGGCGGAATGTCGAGAGGGGCGCGCGGGGGCTGGCTCGGCGACCGCCGAGACTGTCGTCTCAAGGTTCTGAGCCCGCCGCTCGTTGCCTTTGCGTCGGCGTTCGCGTAAGCCGCCACGAGGTCATGACCGGCGCTGCCATCGCCCTGGTACTGCTCTCCGCGCTCTTGCATGCCACGTGGAACTTCCTCAACAAGGGCAGCAGCGACCGCTGGGCCTTCTTTGTCGCGCAAGGCGTACTCACCTGTGTGGCCTATGTACCATTCGTCGTGTGGCAGTGGCCGCAGGCGGGCATCGCGCCGATCGGGTGGCTGTGGATCATCGCATCGGCGGTGACGCATGCCGCGTACGCCGTCTTCCTCCTCAAGTCATACGATGCCGGCGACCTGTCGGTGGCCTATCCGCTCAGCCGCACGGCGCCCGTCTTGGTAGCGGGGTGGGACGTCGCGACGGCGCGCAGCCAGTTGACGGCCGGTGGTGTCGCCGGCGTCGTGCTGGCGGGGATCGGAGCGGTGATGCTGCAGCTCCCCGCGCTGCGCGCGCGCGGCGTGGGTGCGGTGCTGCGCGATCCGGTGACTCGCTACGCGCTGATGACGGCGGTGTTCATCGCCATGTTCACCATATGCGACAAGCAGGGCGTCGCCGATGTTCCTGCCTTCGTCTACCTCTATCTGCTCTGTCTCGGTGAGTTCTCGCTCATCTTGACAGGGCTCGGCCGAACCGCCCCGGGGCGCGCGACGCGCGAGCTGCGCGGCAACACGCGCGCCGTTCTGTTCACCGGGCTCGTCGGCCCGCTCTCCTACCTGCTGATCCTGTTGGTGCTCGAGACGGCGCCGGCAAGCTACGTGCTCGGTCTCCGTCAGACGAGCATCGTCTTCGGCGTCATTCTCGGACACATCTTCCTGGGCGAAGGCGAAACGCGCTACCGCCTGGCCGGCGCGGCGATCATCACGCTCGGCAGTTTGTTGATCGTCGCCGCAGGGTGAACAGATTTCGAATTGCGGATTGCGAATCGCGGATCTCCGCTCCCGTCCGACCATTCGCAATTCGAAATTCGCGATTCGCAATTCTTTACGCGCCGATCTCCGCCAGCGCCCGCACCGCCTCGATCTGCATGATCGCGCAGATCATCGTCGTGACGCCCGATTCACGCCAGGCAGCGAGACGATCGCGCAGGCGCTCCTTTGGGCCGACCAGGGCGACCTCGTCGGCGAGTTGGTCCGGCACGGCGGCCGCCGCTTCGTCCTTCTTTCCACTCAGGTACAGGTCCTGGATCTTCTTCGCCTCGGCTTCGAAGCCGTAACGGCAGGCCAGGTCGTTGTAGAAGTTCTTGCCGCGCGCGCCCATGCCGCCGATGTACAGGGCGAGGAACGGCTTGATGAAACTCAGGCAGGCGCCGACATCATCGCCGAGCATGACCGTCACCGCCGGCGCCACGTCGAAGTTGTGCAGGCCCTTGCCATTGCCGGCTTTCTTGAAGCCGGCGTTCAGTGCGTCCTTGTACACGTTGGTTCGATACGGTGAAAACCAGATCGGCATCCAGCCGTCGGCGATCTCCGCCGCCTGCTCGACGCTCTTTGGGCCGATCGAGGCGAGATAGATTGGGATCTGCCGGCCGTGCAGGATGCTCTTCAGCGGCTTGCCCAGACCGCTGGCGCCGGGGCCGCGGTAGGGAATCTGGTAGTGCTCGCCCTGATGTTCGAGCGGCTTCTCGCGCGACCAGATCTGGCGGACGATCTCGACGTACTCGCGCGTGCGCACCAGTGGCTTGCCGTAGGGGACGCCGTGCCAGCCTTCGACGACCTGCGGCCCGGACACGCCGAGCCCGAGCAGGAAACGCCCGCCGGAGAGCTGGTCGAGGGTGGTGGCGGTCATCGCGGTCATCGCCGGTGTGCGCGCCGGCATCTGCATGATCGCGGTGCCGACGTGGATCTTCTGCGTCTGTCCGGCGATCCACGCCACCGGCGTTACGGCGTCCGACCCGTACGCCTCCGCCGCCCACACGGAATGGAAGCCGAGCTTGTCGGCTTCCTTCACCAGTTCCATGTTGATCGACATCCGCGCGCCGGAGTAGCCGGCGTTGAGTCCGAAGCGCATTGGGAGTTCCTCCTGCGGGTGTCCTATGCTGGTGCCGCTGCGTGGTCAACCGGGCAGTCGCCAATGGGCAATGGCATTTCAAATCGAATCGCACGACGCTGGAAGGCCGCCTCCCTGGCCCTCTCCGTTCGCGGACGTGCTCACAGGAGGAGGGACAAGAGGTCAGCATCGCGTCAACGCGAGCGCGCCTTCCAGTGTCGGAATTCCGGGTCGTCCGCCCAGCTTTTCACACTTGAGGGCTGCGGCCGCCGCGGCGAAGCGCAACGTGTCTTCCGTCGACCACCCTTGCAGCAGTCCGTAGATGCTGCCGGCGTGGAAGATATCGCCCGCACCCGTGCTGTCGACGACGGGAACGCGAAAGGCTGGGACGTAGTGGAACTCGCCGCGTACGTAGGCGAGGGCCCCACCGGGCCCCAAGGTCACCCCAACGAACCACGGCCCCCGCTGCGCGGCGGCGCGCAGTGCGCCGCGCACATCGGAGATGCCAGTGAGCCGCGCCGGGAACTCCGTGCCGACGATCAACACGTCAGTGAGCTGCAGCAGGCTGTCGATGCCGGGTGTCGGGTTGTCCGTGTCCAGGACGGTAAGGACGCCCTCGTCTTTCGCGTGCTGCGCGGCAGTGATCGCCGTCGGCAGGTCGACCGCGTCCATCAACAAGACGCGCCCCTGCACCACGTCGTCGGGCGGAATTTCATGCGGCTGGAGCACCAATTCTTCGACGCGTTCCCACAGCACCGAGCGTTCGCCGGAGATCTCGTCGATCAAGATGACGGAGACCTGCTGCCGCGTGTGCGCACGCACGACGGTAGCGGCGAGATCCACGCCCTCGGTTTCCAACGCGCCGCGTGACAGCACGCCACCCGCGTCGTCGCCGAAGCCGCCGATATAAGCAGTGCGCAGTCCCCAACGTTGGAGTGCCACCAACGCGGTCGGGACCTGGCCTCCGGGCTGCACATCGTAGGTCACCAGCTGTTGCTTGGAGTCGAGGCGCGGGTGGCGCTTGACGACACACAGATGATCGACGCTGCTCAGGCCGAAGCCGACGACGTCGAAGCGCCGGGCCGGCGGGAACGGATACGTCACTCCGGCCGCTCCGCAGCATGACCGGCCGCCGCGGCATCGACGCTACCGACAACCGGGATTGTCAGCGTCGGGTGCCGGGTGCTGTTCGTGCGGACCGTTACCGTATCCTTGAAGCGTCCAGGGGGTGCGTCGGGCTTGATCGTGATGCGCAGGCGCGCGCCTGCCGGCGTGGTGCGCAGGCTCGCATCGACGACCTTGCCGCTCCCTTCGACGCTGCCGACCGCGACCCCTGGGCGTGCCAGCAGCCGCACTTCATTCTGTGCCACTTGGTTGCGTTGCAGGTGTCCCACATACAGCGCCGGTGGATCGGCTGCGAGATCGGCCTCGACGTCGCCGGTAAGGCTCAACGTGGTGACCGGTTGTCCCGGATCATTGGAATACACGGTGATGGTGCGCGTCTTGCGTCCGACCTCGCGTGAGGTGTCGAGACTCACGGTGATGGTTCCGTCGTCACCCGGATGGAGGACGCGACTCGACGGCGCCGTTACGGTGCAAGCGCAAGAAGCCCTTACGTTATCGATGGTGAGGTCGAGGCCTCCGGCGTTGCGGAACACATAGGCGTGTGTGACTGGCGATCCCTGTGCGGTACGACCGAAGTCGTGCGTGGTTTCTTCGAACGAGATCTTCGGCGGCACCGGTGGCGGCTCAGAGGGACTGCAGCTGCCGAGGACGACGATGCTAGCCATCACGATGCCAAGCAGGGTGCCAAGCCCCGCACTGGTGGAGGGCGCCCGGCGCCGGGGAATGAATTCCCCGGCTGAGTTCCTGAAAAGTCCCCTGAAGGGGACTCCGATCACTATGTTTGTAGTCGGCTTCAGCCGACTTGCGTGGACTGAGCCGGGGAATTCATTCCCCGGTGGAGGCGGTCGCCGGCTCGCTACACGAGGTCGCGCTGCCAGCCCAGGCTGATTGTGCTTTCTCACGGTAAGAGAGCGATGATGCGTGCCGGGCCGCCAGTACCGCCGGTGATCTTCATGGGAAGTGCGATCACAGTCGCGCCCTTCGCGGGCAACCGGTCGAGGTTGGCGATGTTCTCAAAGCCCGGCTTGTCCGCGCCGTTGATGATGCGATGGACGAGAAAATCGGTGGACGGACCGTAGTCGATGCTCGCAGTGTCGACGCCGATGGCGGCGATGTCGCGCTGGGTGACGAGAAACTCGGCCGCCTCCTTCGAGAAGCCGGGAAAGTGGAGATTCGCGGTGTCACCCTTCTTGTCCGTTCCCATGTACCGCAGCTTGTTCCCCCAGTGTTGACCCCAGCCGCTGTACATGATGACGACGGCGCCGGCGGGAATGCGCCCGTTGCTCGACTCCCACTGTTGCAGGTCGTCGACGCTGAGCCGGTAGTCGCGGTTGGCTGCCGCCTTCTGGCGAACGTCGACGATCACCGCCGGGCCGATACACGACGCCAGTGGCACTTGCTCATTGGTTCGCCTGCCCTGGGCAAAGTGGATGGGAGCGTCCATGTGCGTGCCGCCGTGTTCGGCCATGCACAGGTTGTTCGCCGCGTACCAGTAGCCCTGGTCTGTCGGACCATAGTGCACCCGTTCGAGGGTGAAAGACTCCGCCGTCGGCCAGTAGATGGTGTCGGGACCGAAGGCGTACGACAGGTCGACGACCTTGTGGACGTCGATCACAGTCGGCGGCTGTGAGTGCATGCTGCCACAGCCTGCGGCCAGCGACAGCACACCGATCCAGAGTGCCGGCAGCAGCGATCGGGCCCGCATGCCGTCGTGTCTATGGAACAGGATCGGACGAGTCAACTGGAATGGAGGAGCCTAGCAGCCGTGGGGGGCTCCCCCTTGCGTCTTCACGACGGGATAAAGTGCTCGGGTGTCCGGCACGGAAGGATGCGGGCGATGCTGCGGAAGTGAGTGTCGTACGCAACGATGGCTTCGCATCCATGTACCGAAGCCGCGATGGCGTGCGGCAGGTCGCTCGCATCACGCAGGGCGGCGAATCGTGCTGCGTGGCGGCGTCGTTCAATGCGCGAGACAAGGGGGAGAAGCTGTAGGGGAATCGAAAGGATTTGGAGCAGTGCCTGCCGGCCAAAGACAGCCCCGGTCGCGAAGTCGGGAGCGTTCTCGATCGCGAACACATGCACTTCGTGCAGCGCATAGAACGAGGTGGCTCCTGACAGTGCGCCCGAGATGATCTGAGCGAAGAAATGCGCCGTCGCTCGGTAACGTTCCGGTTCGACGGCCTGCGTGAGGGTGTAGACGAGCAAGACCGAGGTGTCGATGTAGAGCACCTATCGCGTCCCGGTTCGCTTCAGCGCCGGCGTCTTCCGCGGCGCTTCGATATCCTCCGCGTTTGCCAGAATGCGTCGGAGGCTTTCCTTGCGTGCGCGGTGCAACAGCTGCGAAATGGACTTCCCGCGAAGGTACTTGCCGAAATGCTTCGGTTCCATCCAACACATCGTCCCCGAGTGTAGCGCACAAGTCAATCGGCGACAGTCGCGAGCTCAAATTCCTGTCACGCCAAACAGTTGATACCACGCTCTCACCCTCTCACTCTTTCACGCCCGCGCAGCCACACCTTGACGGCTCCGTCCGCACCACTCGCATCCGGCAGGCGTTGGTAGCGTTCCACCCACTCCGCCCCGGCGCGTTCCAACCAGCGCGGAATGACCTCGCGCAGCACGCCGCGCCCGCCGGGGCTGCCGTGTCCCTTGCCGTAGACAATGCGCACGACCGGTTCACCGAGGGCGGCAGCGTGCCGCACGAAACCCTCGGTTTCCGCCAATGCGTCGCGCACGCTGAGGCCGTGCAGGTCGAGTGTCGGCGTGATACCGAGGAACTCGCGAAGGATGCGCCGCAGGCGCTGCAGCCCCATGATGCAGACCGCCGCCTCAGCGGCTGATGGCTTCGGCGTGGTAGCGATCGATCTCGGGGCGGTTCTCGAAGGTCGCCGAGAAGCTGGCGGTTGATCCAGGTGCGATCAGCTGCGTCGAGGGAACCGGATTGACGCTTGCGACGACTGCACCGCCCTTGTCGAGGGCCTCGACGTGGACATGGACGCTGCTGGTCGTGCGCGTCCCCCGATTCACCAAAGTTCCCGTCACCGTCACTGCCTTGTGATCCGCGCTTGGGGCTTCGTGGAAGTCGATGATCGCCACGTCGAGCCTCTCGGGCGGTGCGATCGTTTCCTCAGACAGCGCGGGGGTTGGTGGCGCAGCTGGCGGCGTCACCGGTGCCGGAGGCACGCAGGAGATCAAGAAACTGGCCACGACGATCCAGCACGGCAGGGACCTGGCGATGCAGCTTTGCTTGATGTTTCGCGTGGTGTGGTGCACGTCTTGCCTCTCAACTCCAGTTCACTCCTCGCGCAGCACGGTTGCTGGGTCAAGCCGTACGGCAAGTAGGGCGGAAGCCAGACCTGGAGAGGCGCCGCCTGCCTCGTGCACTTGAAGCGCCGTGGCCATGTTGGTACCTCGTGGCAGATGCACACCGAGCTTGCTCCTGTCGAGAGATCGCTGACCTTTGATGACCTGGCCGAACGGGTGCTTGCCGGCGGCGCGGTAGAACGGCAAGAGGCCGCGGCAGTGCTTCGGGCACCTGACGACGACCTGGTGGCCGTCCTGCACGCGGCGTTCCGCGTACGTGAGCATCATCACGGACGGCGCGTGAAGCTCTGCCTGCTGCGCAACGCACGCAGCGGGCTGTGCCCGGAGGACTGCCACTATTGTTCGCAGTCGGCCATCTCCGATGCGGCGATTCCGCGCTACCGCCTGGATTCCGTGCCCGAGCTGTTGGCCGGAGCGCGGCGTGCGGTGGCGGCCGGAGCGCGTCGCTACTGCATGGTCACCAGCGGCCGGGGTCCGAGCGCCAACGATATCGCCCGCTTTACCGGCGCGGCGCGCGCGATCAAAGCAGAGTTCCCGCACCTCGAGCTGTGCGTGTCGCTCGGTCTCATGGGCGAGACGGACGCGCGCGAGCTGAAAGCTGCCGGGGTCGGCTGGGTAAACCACAACCTCAATACCAGCCAGCGCTTCCACCCGGCCATCTGTACAACCCACTCGTATGAAGATCGTATCAATACCGTGCGCAGCGTTCAGGCCGCCGGGTTGCACACCTGCTGCGGCGGCATCATCGGCATGGGCGAAACGGACGACGACATCATCGACCTGGCGTTTGCCCTGCGCGAGCTGCACGTCGACTCGCTACCGCTCAACTTCCTGATCCCCATCGACGGCACGCCGTTCAGCGACCAGCGCGAGCTCACCCCCGGGCGCTGTCTGCGCGCCCTGTGCCTGATGCGTCTCACCAATCCGGAGAGCGAGATTCGCGTCGCCGGTGGGCGGGAGGGCAACCTGGGTTGGTTTCAGGCGTTGGCGCTGTACCCGGCGAACTCCATCTTCGTCGACGGCTACCTCACCACACCGGGGCAAGCGTCCAGCGACGCGCATCGGATGATCGCTGAGATGGGATTCGAGATTGAAGTGATGGAGTGATTGCGGATTGGCGGAAGCGCTTCCTTCAACTCCGCATTCCGCAATCACCTCGCATTTCCGCTGCGCTTGCCGGCAGGCGTAGTGGACCTCACGGGGCCCCAACGCACGTTCCGTTGAGGCAAACGGCGCACGGGGCGCGCGTGCCGTTGCCGCAGGGCAAGCAGCAATCGGATGTCTGCGAGCAGCCGGAGGCGAACAGCGGGACACAATTCGGCGTCACGCACACGCCGATGGCGTCGGGCAGGCGCTGCTGGCACACCAGTCCCGACGCGCACACTGGTGGCGGTGAGAACACGTTGCCGCCGCAAGGACCGCCCGCACCCGAGACGCATCCGCAGCCCGCCTGTGCAGTGGGCTGAATCTCGCAGTCGGCACCAGGCGGACACACCCCGCCGCAGGTGCCCGCTGCGTCTGCCCCACAGGGTGGAACACAGAGCTCCCCGGGGCCCCTGCAACATGTGGATGTCCCGCTCGCAGTCACACAGACGCATGCATGTTCGCACTTGCCGTTGACGCAATGATCCGCCGTGCAGCTGTTAGCATCGTCGCAATCAGCGTCGCTCGCGCACGTCGGTCTCGCGCTGGGCGTCGGCAGCGGCATCGGTACGCACGCACAATTCCCGGCTGCGTCGGGAGTGCACTGACCAAGCCGCGTGGGAAACTCGGGGCACGGCTCGCCGGAGCGCCAGGAGGGACCAATCGTGCATGTGCCACCACAGGGCACGTCCTGGCATTGCGGCGTCGGTGTCGCTCGTGCGGTGGGCGTTGGGCGCGGAGAGACCGGCACGCACCCGCAATTCCCGTTCGCGTCAGGCGCGCACTGACCGCGTTGACGCAACTCGGGGCACACGGCGCCCGGCGGGCAGTCGGAAGCGAGGATGCAGGCGCCACCGCATGGCACACTGGAACACTGCGCCACCGGTGTGGGCGGTGGACACTGCAGGGTGCAGATCTGGTTCGGGAGCGTGCAGCGATGCCCCCGGTCACAGCTTTGGTCGGTGCATTGCTTGGTGGTTGTGTCGAAGCACTTGCCCTGCGGGAGTGGCGGCGGGCACGTGGGCAGGCACGTCTGGTTGGCCTGGGGGCACGGTTGCGTCGGCGAACACGTTTGATCGGTACATTGTAAGGTGCTCGAGTCGAAGCACGTCCCGCTTGGCGAAGGTGTGGCACAGCGTTCAGAGCAGAACTCATTCGGCTGCGAACAGGGCTGCCCCGGTCCGCAGGACTCCGTGGTGCACTCCATCGCTGTCGTGCTGAAGCACACGCCTGCCACCTCGCCCTGGCAGCCGGCGAGACATCCTTGAAATGCCGCAAGAGAAGTAGCGGCACTGCTGCCCAACCCCACGGCGCACTGTTTCAGGCACCCATCGAGCCCGGAGCCGCCGCTGGCTTTGCAGTTCTGCACGCATGTCTGGAGCGCCGCGACGGCGTCGGCGTAGTTGGCCTTCGCCGTGGCGCTGCAGCCTGCGGCACACGTGCCTGTGCTTGACGATCGGGGCGGACACGTTGTCTTGCAATCGTCACGGGTCGCCTGACATGTGGCGCGGGCCGTGCGCGATGTGGTTCGGCACGTGCCGGCGCACTGCGGATCCCCCGCGGCGCAACTCTGCAAACACGCCACGTAAGCGGTGCGCGCCTGCATGACGCACACACTGCGGCCGCGGGCGCACGTGTTCGCACACGGCTCGGCAGATGCCGGCTGCTGCAACACGAGGAAGCTGACGGTGGCAAGTGCAGGGAGCAGAGTTCTATGAAGCGACGCGAGGGTCATCTGGTAATCTTTCTCCATCAATCAACGCTACCATAACCCGAGAGTCTCCCGAACGGGATTTTCAAGCTAGCTGGCTCACTCACGTGGCACTTGCCAACACACTTGCTTGGCCGGAACCAAGCCGCCGTGCGCGGCGGGCAGATACTGGTCAATCGCTGTGCGAGCGCTTGGATGTATCCGCCTTCCGCAATCCGAAATGCCCAATCACTTGGGCCGCGGCAGCCCGAGTACCCGCTCGGCGATGATGTTGCGCTGGATCTCGGAGCTGCCGGCAGCGATGGTGCGGCCGCGGGAGTACAGCATGAGATGCGGCCACTGGCCCTTGTCGGGCACGTGTGGTGATCCCTTCACCAACTGCGCATACGGTCCCTCGATGGCCAGCGCGGTCTCGAGCATGCGCTGGTACATCTCGCTCCAGAAGAGTTTCTCCATCGAGCCTTCGGGGCCGGGTACGCCGCCGCGCAGCGTCTTCGTCAGGCTGCGGTAGGCGGTGTACCTGATCGCAGCGCTGTCGATGAATGCCTGGGCCAGCTGCTGGCGGATGATCGGGTCGGTGGTGGCGCGGCGTCCGTTGTGCTGCCAGGTCCGGGCGAAAGCGAGCATGTCCGCCAGCGCCGTGCGCGACTGCAGCTGTCGGCTGAAGGTCAGCGTGGCGCGCTCGTGCATCAGCGTGGTGATGGCGATCTCCCAGCCGCCGTTGACGTGGCCAATGACGTTCCGGCGCGGCACCCGCACGTCTTCGAAAAACACTTCATTGAAGTCCTCGTCGCCGCTGATCTGCTTCAGCGGCCGCACGGTCACGCCGGGGCTGTGCATATCGACCAGCAGGAAGGTGATCCCCTTGTGCTTCGGCGCATCCGGATCGGTGCGCACCAGCAGCATGCTCCAGTCGGCGTAACGCGCGAAGCTGGTCCACACCTTCTGGCCGGTGACGATGAAGTCGTCACCGTCGAGGACGGCGCGCGTCTTCAAGGCAGCCAGGTCCGAGCCCGCGTTGGGCTCCGAGAATCCCTGACACCAGATTTCCTCGGCCGTGAGGATGGCCTTCAGATAGCGGCGCTTCTGCTCGTCGGTGCCGTGCGCAATCAGGACTGGACCCCCCATCGTCAAGCCGGCGAGGTTGATGAGCAGCGGTGTCTTGGCACGCGCCATTTCTTCTTGAAAGATGATCTGCTCGATGAGGGTGGCGCCGCGCCCGCCGTACTCCTTCGGCCACGCCAC
>Ga0335071_10004866_pt1 | contig 14028 bp, 11 predicted proteins | sample Lox_Sample_15_FD_206724 | JGI IMG/M metagenome (GOLD analysis project Ga0335071, IMG submission 206724) | Soil microbial communities from Loxahatchee National Wildlife Refuge, Florida, United States - Lox_Sample_1.5 | ecosystem: Environmental > Terrestrial > Soil > Wetlands | place: USA... | reverse complement strand
GACGGCGTGCCCGCCAGGGTGGCGGTGTTATCGCCGTTGTCGGTCAAGGTGACCCCGCCCGGCAGGGAACCGGTCTCGGAGATCGCCGCGGTCGGGAATCCACTCACGGTCACGCTGAAGATTCCGGCGCTGCCGACGGTGAAAGTGGTATTGTCGGCGCTGGTGATTGCCAGGTCCTGGTTGACATTCAGGGTGAAGCTCTGGCTGGCGTCCGGGCTGACGCCGTTGCTGGCCGTGATGGTCAAGTTATACGCGCCGCCTGTTCCGGGGCCGGGGGTGCCGGCCAGGGTTGCCGTGCCGTCGCCGTTATCGGTGAAGGTCACGCCGGATGGCAGGGCACCCGACTCACCGATGGTCATGGATGCGCCGCCCGGGAAACCGGTCGTCGTCACGGCAAAGGTCCCCAGGCTGCCGACGGAGAAGCCTGTCGAGCCGGCGCTGGTGATGGCCGGCGCCTGGTCGACCGTCAGGGTGAAGCTCTGGGTTGCGTCCGGGCCGGAGCTGTTGTGGGCGGTTAAGGTCAGGGGGTACGTGCCGCCCGTCCCGAAAGCGGGTACGCCGGCCAGGGTCGCCGTGCCGTCCCCGTTGTCGGTGAAGGTCACGCCGGATGGCAGGCTGCCGGTCCGGGAGATGGTCACGACCGGGTAGCCATGGGTGGTGACGGTGAAGGTCCCGGCGCTGCTGGCCGTAAAGGTGACGTGGTTCACGCTCGTGATGGCGGGCGCCTCGTTCACCGTCAGGGTGAAGTTCTGGCTGGCGTCCGGCGAGACTCCGTTGCTGGCGGTGATGGTGAGAATGTATACGCCGCCGGTCCCCGCGCCGGGGGTGCCGGCCAGTGCCGCCGTGCCGTCCCCGTTGTCAGTAAAGCTGACGCCGGATGGCAGGGCGCCCGACTCGCCGATCGCCATGGAAGCGCCGGATGGGAACCCAGTGGTCGTTACTGTAAAGAGCCCCAGGCTGCCGGCGGAGAATGTCGCATGGTCCGCGCTGGTGATGGCGGGTGCCTGCGTGACCGTCAGGGTGAAGTTCTGGATGACGTCTGTCACGACCCCGTTATGGGCGGTGAATGTGATGTTATAGATGCCGGTTGTGCCAACGCCTGGCGTGCCTGCCAGGGTTCCGGTGCCATCCCCGTTGTCGGTGAAGGTCACGCCGCTGGGCAGGGTGTTGGTCTCGATCAGGCTGGGAATCGGCGTGCCGGTCGTGGTCACGGTGAAAGTTCCGGCGCTGCCGACCGTAAAGGTGGTGTGGTCCGCGCTGGTGATCGCCAGGTTGGCCTTGACTACCAGGGTAAAGCTTTGCGAGGCCGCGGGGGAGACTCCGTTGCTGGCGCTGATGGTGAGCGGGTAGCTCCCGTGCGTTCCGAAGGCCGGCGTACCGGCCAGGGTCGCCGTGCCGTCCCCGTTGTCGGTGAAGGTCACGCCGGATGGCAGGCTGCCGGTCTCGCCGATGGTCATGCCAGGATTGATCGGGTAGCCGGTGGTCGTCACGGTAAAGGTCCCGGCCAGTGTTTCGGTGAACGTGATCGTATTGGCGCTGGTGATGGCTGGCGCCTGGTCGACCGTGAGGGTGAAGGATTGGACGGCGTCCGAACCGATCCCGTTGCTGGCCTTGATGGAAATCGAATAGCTCCCGCCTGTACCGGCGCCGGGTGTACCGGCCAGGGTCGCCGAACCGTCCCCGTTATCGGTGAAGGCCACGCCGGACGGCAGGCTGCCGGTCTCGCTCAAAGCCATGGATGCGCCGGTTGGGAAGCCGGTCGTGGTCACGTTGAATGTGCCGGCCGAGCCGACTGTGAAGGTTGTGTGGTTTGCGCTGGTAATGGCCGGCGCTTGGTCGACCGTCAGGGTGAAGGATTGGGTCGCATCCGACGGGATGCCGTTGCTGGCTTTGATGGTAAAGTGATATTGCCCACCGGCGAGGGCGGCCGGAGTACCGGCCAGGGTGGCCGTCCCGTCATGGTTATCCGTGAAGGTCACGCCGCCGGGCAGGCCGCCGGTTTCACTGATGGTCGTAGTGACCGGGTAAGCCGCGGTCGTCGTCACCGTAAAGGTGCCGGCGCTGCCGACCGTGAAAGTGGTGCTGTTGGCGCTGGTGATCGACGGGGGTTGATTGACCGTAACCGTGTTGGCGCAGGTGTTATTGCTGTCGCTGGTCTCCGGGATGTTGTTGTTCGGATCGATCGCGCACGTACTGCTGGTGCGCGGATTGACGAATTGGCCGGCCGCGCTGGGCGTGTTGCTAAAGCTGGCTGTGAAGGAGCCGCCCGAATTGATCGTCACCGCACCGTTGGCGGCGCAGGTCAGGTCGTCGGTGATATTGATGCTGCAATCGATCGTCCCAGCGGCGCCGCTGACCAGGCTCACATTCACCACGCCGTAGGTCAGGCCGGAGTTCGGCAGGTTGTCGGTCAGGATGGTCTGACCGTTCGAGTACCGGGCTTGACCTGGACCGGCATTGCTGCCGGTCAGGGTCCAGGTCCATGCGGTCGGGAAGGTGGTCGAGCCGCTGACGTTGTTGGTCTTGGAGACTTGCAGGTCGGGACAGTCGATCGTGACGCTCGCCGTGGCGGTGGTATCGTTTGACTGGACGTTGTCGACCTCGGCTTCGCCCTTGCCGACGTTCCCGCAGTCGGCGCTCGTGCTCCCGGCCGTGAAGGTGGCGGTCGCCGTTCCATTGGATTGAATCGAGGTCTGCTGGTTGGAGAGGGTGCCGTGGGCCGCGTTGGTCCAGGTGACCGGCAGGCTGATCAGCACAGCGATCTGTCCGCTTGTCAGAGTGCTGCCGCTTGAATTTTGCAGGAAACTGGCCGTCAGGGTGGTGGCGTCGCCGTAATTGACCGTGCTCGGGCTGGCGGTCGTCTTGAGGACGATCCAGGGATTGAAGTTGTTGGTGCCGCTTCCGCCGACGTTGTCGCAGCCGGTCGCTCCCGGGCCGCCGTCGCAGCCCCACCAGTTGTTCGTGATCGAATTGGTCGAGCCGCTGCCGGCGTGTACGTCGGTCGACGAACCGCTGTTATTCACGATCCGGTTGAAGTTGGCGGTAATGTTCGCTCCGCCTCCATCCGGTGAACCGAATGCATTGCCGCTGGCGCTCACGCCGGTGGCCTGGTTGCCGGTAAAGGTGTTGGTGTTGGCGTTGAGCGTGCCCGACTCGTTGTAGATCCCGCCGCCGCCGCCGGCGGCGCTGCCTGCGGTATTGTTCTTGAACGTGCTGTTGGTGACGCTGTAAGCCGTGCTGGTCTGGGTGGTGATCAGGCCGCCGCCGTTGCCGCTGGTGGAAACGTTGTTCTCGAACGTGGATGTGGTGACCGACAGGGTTTTGGCGTCGGCGATGTTATTGTTCGAGTAGTACACCCCGCCGCCGCTGCCGGTCGACTGGTTGGCGCAATTGATGTTCGTTTGCGAAGCGCACGGGGCGAGCGAGCCGCCGAAGGTGCTGCCGGAGATGGTCAGGCCGCCGGCGCCGTTGCCGAGACCCCCGCCCACCGGGCTGCCGCCGCCGGATGTCTGGTTGTTCGAAAAGATAACGTTGGTGACGGTGGTCATGTCACCAGGGGCGCCGGAGATCATCCCGCCGCCGCCGACGCCGAAGGTCTCGCGTCCGCCCGTGATGGTCACGCCCGAGATGCTGAAATTGAAATTCCCGTCCAGGAACTGGTCCACGCAAATCACCCGGTCGTGGGGCATGGTTTGCTCGATGATCGTGGTGGCCGCGCCTGCTCCGGTCATGGTGGTGTTGTTCCCGGCAATGTCCAGGTCGCCGATGGTCGCATCGCCGCAATTCCCGGCCTCCGTGTGGCCGTCGATGGTCAGCACGTAGGTCCCAGCGGGGATGTCGATCGTGCTGCCGGGATTGGCATTGGCGACCAGGGTGGCCCCGCGCAGGCTGCAATCGTTGGCCGCGGCGGTACAGGCGGCCGCCCCGCTCCCGGCAGTCGTCACGACGGGATCGTCGGTCCGATCGACGGTGACGGTGACCGCGGCGTAAGCGGGCAGCACGGGTGAAACCGTCCAGGCCAGCCCGGCGATCAAACTTGCCATCATGAAGATCGAAATCAGGCGCGGCAGCCCTTCGACTCGCAGGCGCCGGCTGCTGTGCGAAAGAAAAACGATCAGACTATTCCCTAACATGGCTCTCTCCTCCAAAGTCCGGGTAAAAAATCAATCGTCGTCTTGCGAAAAATCCATTTCACGATGGCTGGAAATCCTTGGGCGATCCATTCTCCCTGCCCGAGGGCGGCGAGGAAATCGCCGTCCTCGGATGGCTTGTCCTTCGTGATTAACTACGTGGCGGGAAGACCCCCTGCATGGCGATGCAAAAATTAAGGACGAGATAGGGCATCAGGTTGTTGTGCGGTAAATTGCCTCCGTTGGGCGAAAGGGCCTGCGGGCTCATGGTCGCCCCGCCGGCCGTGCCGTACAAATTCTGGCCCTGTCTCAACACCTGTGCGGAAGCCCAGACGTTGCCGGTCGGATCGTGGGAAGTCCCGGCGCCGCTGAAAGCATTCACCTGATGTGTGTGGATGGGCATCTCGGTCGTGAGCAGGGTCACGGCATCTTCCCCCCCGGTTTCGCCCAGGTCCCGGATGGATAGACCGGCGCCCTGTCCGGAGCCCAGGGGGGCGCTGCCCTGGAAATTGGGCAGGCCGAAATTGGATTTCCCGTCTCCGCCATAGGTCGTTCCCAGCAAGGAGAAGAGGGCCGTGTTCTGGCTGATCGGCAGGATCTGGCCGTTGCATTGGGCCCAGCCGGTGGGCGCAAAGTTGAAACCGAAGATGCGGATCTCTGCTACGAATGGATTCGACATGGCTGCCTCCGTTAGTTGCGCGAGGGGAAGATCCCCTGCAGGGCGATGCAGAAGTTGAGCACCAGGTAGGGCGACATGTTGTCGTGCGACTGGCTGCCGCCCACGCTTGAGACGGCTTGGGGAGCCATCGTTGCGTTCGTGCTGGAGTTGTAGATATTCTTGCCCCCGTCGGCCCAAAAGTTGCCCACCGGGTTGCCGGTGCCGGCGGCGGCGGAGCTGGCTCCTGTCACGTGATAGTGCGTGGGCATCTCCGAGATGTTCAGGCTGTGCGCCACTTCTCCGCCTTGCTCGCCCTGGACATGGCCGTCGCCGATGTGGAAGGGCACCCGGCCCTGGAGATTGGGGAGCGCGAAATTAAGCCGGCCGTCACCGCCATAGATGGTGCCGAGCAGAGAGAAGAGCGCCTGGTTTTGGTTGATCGCCATGAGCTGCCCGTTGCACAACGCCCAGCCCTTGGGCGGGAAATCGAATGAGAAGATCCTGAGCTCGCCTAAAAAGGGTTCTGACATGGGTGGTACTCCTTCTGACTCCGCCTAACTTCTCGTTGGGAAGATCCCAAACAGCGAGATGATGAAGCTGATCGCCAGGAACGGGATCATATTGTCGTGTGGCTGGCTTCCGCCGCTGGATAGGGCGGTCAGGGCATTCATTTGCCCGTTAATGGAGGCCGGAGGGGCGAACTGCGCCAAATCGGGGTCCCCCGCCCACAGGCTGTTGGCAGGGCTGGTCCCGCTGCCACTGGTATTGGCCTGCGGAGGGTGATTGTGCACCGGGATCTGGTTCGTGGTCAGTGTGACCTGCTCCTCGCCGGCTTTCTGGGCAATGACGAAGTTTCCTCCGCTGTTCGCCCCCATGTGGATGGGGACGCGGCCTTGCAGATCGGGCAGGTTGAAGGCCGACTGTCCGTCGCCGCCGTAGGTCGTACCGATCAGGTTGAATAAAGTCTCGTTTTCGGAAATAGGCACCTGTGCGCCGTTGCAAAATGCCCAACCCTGCGGGGCGAAGTTCCCACCGAAGATGCGGATCTCGCCGACATATGGATTGCTCATGCTCTGGATCCTCCTTTGACTTCGCTGGCCGGAACGTTTTCCGGCTGGCCGGATGATGGAATTAGATAATTGAAGACGGCTTCATATTCAAAACCGTCCTCCTTCTTTCCTATGGGAACGATAAATAGCTCGAGCTCACCCATTTGCGCATGTTTCAGGAGCACCGTTCCCTGCGGCATGAACCGGTCCGCCGGACCGCGGAAGAAGACCGAGAAAGCCTCCTGCCGGGAGGTGCGAAGGTGCTCGGTTACGTCCGTCAGTGTCAGGATGACCGGCTCCGTTCCCGGGAGGCAGGCCTGGAAAGTGGTGTTCACGAAGGGTGCGAATGATTCCTTGTGCAATTTATCCGGCATGCTATTTCTCCTCCCCGGCCTGCGGCTGGCGGGTCATCTCGTGATAGAAGCTGAGCTCCCCGGTTTCGATAAAGCCCAGCCGTTTGTACAGGTTCATGGCCGGATTGAAGGTCTCCACATGGAGACGGACCGGGCGGGCGGTCCGATCGGCTTCATCGAGCAGTTCCTCGATCAGACGCGTCCCGATGCCGGCGTTCCGATATTCCGGCAGCAGGGCGATGTCCATCAACAGGAGGTCGCGTCCCGTCCGGTCGACGATCAGGCGTCCGATGGGGGCCCCGTCCTTTGCGATGACGGAATACTCCGCCTGGGGATATTGGGCCAGGTAGGACTGCCGCTGGGCGTTGGACTGCATGCGCAGGAAGGCTTCCTTCTGCGCCTCCGTCCAATCGGTCAGCGCCATCTCGTCTGCCCGCGTGCTTGCATAGACGCGGTAAAGGAACTCTTCGTCTTCGGCGGCAGCGGAACGTAACGAGACATCTGCGGCTGTTTTTTTCTGGTGAAGCAAGCTGGTTTGCATCATCGGCCCCCTGGACGGCCAAAATTCACCCACACCCGGATAAGAATCCGGTTGCGGGGATGAAAGCCGGAAAATAGACGAACTTGCTTTGGCATACCATTGCTCCGATGGCAGGCCGGCATATCCTGGAACGGCGATATCTGGGTCTACGAAAAGGAATCAGTGATAAAGCGATACCGCCCTTGTTCCTGATTGCTTCGACACAAACGCCCGCGTGGCGAAGCGCAACAATTACCGGTAAGTGAAGGGCCAATAAATTATTATCTTAATATTACCATAATTGTCCCGTTATGGTAATATTGTGCACAATTGGTTTGAGCAGGGACCCTTCCCGTCTTTATTCGTACTTTGGATGCTCGGCAGAAATCATGCGTGGAACCTGGAGGTGCTGGAATGAACCGTAGAGATTTCCTAAAAGTAGGGGGAATGTTTTCGGCAGGCCTGATTTTCCTCTCCAATCCATTGAAGGGATTCGTGAACGGTCCGGCCGAGTACTCGGCTGGCGGGAAGACCTTTCGCGGCACGGCCTCCGGGGAGGTGTATGTCTCCGAAGACGCTGGCCGGACCTGGCGCCTGCATACCCGGCTCGGGCCTGAATACTCCATCTCGAGCATTTTCTCCGGCCGCGACGGACAGATTTATCTCATCGCCGGTTATAAGGGCCATAGCTTCCATCTCAGCCTTGCTCCGGATGAAAAATACTGGCAGTTGAAGCCGCTGACGCTCGCGACCCTCCTGAACATGGCTTAGGCCGACCCGCTCCGGTCATAACTCCAGTCAACCAAACCGCCCTGCTAAACCGGCAGGGCGAAAATATTGATTCGATGTTCCGTCCGACCGCTCGACAGAAGCCGGGCGGTCATTTGCGCGCCAGCAGGATTGCCCCGATCAATAGGATTACGCCGGCCGCGTCAAAGGAGATGAACCGCACCAGCGAAGCGTGCAGGATGACGTGCTCCGCCGGGATCGAGAACAGGATCAGACTCTCGCCGAGCACCCCGACTGCCTGCATCGCCAGCGCCTGCCAGAGCGAGACCCGCTGGCGGCGCGGCTGCCAGACCGCCACCAGATAGGGGATGTTCCACATCACGAACAGGACGGCGAAACCGCGGATGGCTGCCTCCCCCGGAACGCCGCTCATCTCGAAGCCCGGGGCGAAGACGCCTGGGTTGAGGAGGAAGACGATCGCACACTGCAGGTTCCAGGCGACGACGGTGGCGATCAACAGCCGGGCGGTCCACAGGCGGGAGTCGATCTGTTTCATTCCACGCTCCTTAGAATCCCTGGTGCTCGGTGCGGGTAATGATCTCGTCCTGGAGCGCCCGGCTCAGGTCGCAGAAGTAGTCCGAGTAGCCCGCCACCCGCACGATCAGGTCTCGGTGCTGCTCGGGTTTTTCCTGGGCGGCTCGCAGCGTGGCCGCGTCCACCACGTTGAATTGGATGTGGTGCCCATCCAGGCGGAAGTAGCCCCGGATGAGCTGGACCAGCTTGTCCAGCCCGGCCTCGCCTTCCAGGGCCTGCGGCGAGAATTTCTGGTTGAGCAGGGTGCCGCCGGTGCGGACATGGTCCATTTTGGCGACGGAATTGAGCACGGCAGTCGGGCCATGCCGGTCCGCGCCCTGGACCGGGGAGACGCCCTCCGAGAGCGGCTGACCGGCGTGTCGCCCGTCGGGCGTGGCGCCGGTGACCGAGCCGAAATAGATGTGGCAGGTGGTCGGCAACAAATTAATATGATATTTGCCGCCGCGAGTGTTTGGTCGCCCGTCGACGGCGTCGAAATAGGACTCGAAGACCCGCACCAGCAGGTCGTCGGCTGCGGCCTCGTCGTTGCCGTAGCGGGGCGTCCGGGTGAGCAGGAGCCGGCGCTCGCGCTCGTCGCCGGCGAAATCTGCCTCCAGCAGCGTGAGCAGCTTTTCCATTGCCAGGTCCTTTTGCTCGAACACGTGCACCTTGAGCGCCGAGAGCATGTCGGTGATACTGCCCATGCCCACGCCCTGGATGTACGAGGAATCGTAGCGCGGGCCGCCATCGTGGTAGTCCCGGCCCTTGCGGATGCAGTCGTTGACCAGCAGCGAAAGGAACGGGGCCGGCATGTGGCGGGCGTACAGGCGCTCGATGACGTTATTGCCGCATACTTTGACGTCCAGGAAATAACGCATCTGTTCTTCGAAGGCCGCATACAGTTCCTCGAAGTTCGCAAACGTTTGCGCCTGGCCGGTGTGAGGCCCGAGCTGTTTCCCGGTGCGCGGGTCGCGGCCGTCGTGCAGGGCCAGCTCGAGCATCTTCGGGATATTGAAGTAGCCGGTCAGGATGTAGGCTTCCTTGCCGAAGGCGCCCGTCTCGACGCAGCCGCTTGTCCCTCCGTCACGGGCATCGGGCAGGGATTTACCGACCCGCATCATCTCCTCCACGACCAGGTCGGCGTTGAAGACCGACGGCTGGCCGAAGCCGGTCCGGATGATCCGGGCTGCCCGTTTGACGAACTGATCGGGGTTCTTCTTGCTGACCTGGATGGACGAGCTGGGCTGGAGCAGGCGCATCTCCTCGATCACGTCCAGGACCAGGTAGGTGACATCGTTCACGCCGTCCGAGCCGTCAGCCAGCAGGCCGCCGGTGTTGATCTGGGCGAAGTCGGTATAGGTGCCGCTCTCGGCGGCGGTCACACCGACCTTCGGAGGGGCAGGCTGGTTGTTGAATTTGACCCACAGGCACTGGAGCAGCTCTTCGTAATACTCCCGGCTGTGCTGCCCGAGGTCGTAAAACGGCGCCAGGTGCCGGTCCAGGTGGCCTGGGCAGAACGAATCCCAGGTATTCAGCTCGCAGGTCACACCCAGGTGGACGAACCAGTAATACTGCAGGGCTTCCCAAAAATCCTGCGGAGCGCCCGCCGGGACACGGGTGCAGACCTCGGCGATGCGCTCCAGCTCGACCCTGCGCTGCGGATCCGTCTCCGCCCGGGCCAGCCGCCTGGCTTCCTCGGCGTGCCGCTCCGCAAAACGGACCAGGGCGGCCGCGCAGATCGACATGGCTTGCAATTCCTGCTCCCTGTCGTAGGCCAGCGGGTCGTGGAGAAAGTCCAGGCTTTTCAGGCTGAGCTGGATATCCTCCTGGAAATCCAGCATCCCCTTGGTGTAGATCTTGCCGTCCAGGACGGTGTGGCCGGGAGCGCGCTGCTCCATAAACTCGGTGAAGATCCCGGCCTCGTAGGCGGCTTTCCATTTGCCGGTCATCTCGGCGAAGAGCCGGTCGCGCAGCGAGCGGCCCTGCCAGAACGGGATCACGGTTTCCTCGTACGCTTTTCGGACTTCCGGGCCGACCGCGAAGGAGGTCTTTTCGCGAGTGTCCAAAATGTCCAGGTCTTCCAGGCTGTGACAGCACAGCTCCGGGTAGGTCGGGGCGGCCTTGGGGGCGGGTCCCTTCTCGCCGACGATCAGCTCGCCTTCGCCGACGTAAACGGACTTGTGTTCCATAAGGTATTGGAAGGCTCGGGCGCGCTGGACGGGAACGGAGATGTTCGGAGTATAGCCGCCCGGGTCTGTCCGGTAGAACTCGGTGACCAGGAGAGCCCGTTCGGCTGAGAGGCTTTCGCGGGCTTCGATGGATTGCTGGCGCAGCTTGCGGACGCGTTCGGTCATTGCCATAGGGAGATCCCTTCGGGCGCCGTCACCCTTCCAGGTATTCCTTGAGCAGGATGGCGCTGTTGTGCAGCTCGTCGTGGGCGGCATAGACCAGGGTCAGCTGACCTTCGGCGGCCATGCGCCGAATCCGGTTGATGACTTCCGGCCTGCCCCTCAACTCGGCCAGATAGCGCTCCTTGAATTCCCCCCATTTTTGCAGGTCGTGGCCATACCACTTGCGCAGCTCCGGGCTGGGCGAGGCCTCCTTGAGCCAGAGGTCGACAGCCGCCCGTTCCTTGGTCAGGCCGCGCGGCCAGAGCCTTTCCACCAGGACCCGCCGTCCGTCCGCGGTGGATGGCGGCAGGTAGACTCGCTTGATCCCGATCATCCCGTCACTCCTTTCGGAGCCGGTCCGCGGAGACGGATCGAGGCTGGACCATCTCTTCGAGGATCCCGGTCAGTTTTTCCGCCATGGCGGCGCGACTGAAATGCTCTTCCAGGTACCTGCGTCCGGCCAGGCCCATCTGCCGGGACCGGTCCCTGTCGACGGCCAGCGAGCGAACGGCCTCGGCCAGGGAGGCCGGGTCGCCCGGACGGGCGAACACCCCGCAACCGGCCGCCTCGACCACCTGACGGATCACCCCGTCGATCGCCAGCACCACCGGGCGCCCGGCGGCCATGTAATCGAAGACCTTGTTCGGGTAGGTGGTCTTGTACTCGTCGATCGGCTTGAGGATGGCCAGACAGGCGTCCGCCCCGGCCAGCGCGGCCGGCATGCCGGCTTTGGGGACCGGCGGCAGGAACTGGACGTTGGCCAAGCACATTTCGGCGGCCTGTTTCTGCAGGGCCGGTTTTTCCTTGCCGTCGCCCAGAAAGACGATCCGGATTGGGATGGGGACCGTGACCTCCTGCAGGATCTTGGCCGCTTCCAAGACCACCGCCAGGTCATTGGACATGCCGTGCGCCCCGGCGTAGAGCAGGACGAATTTGTCCACCAGGCGGTTTCCCAGGCGGAAGACCGTACCCTTATCCGCCGGCTCGAACATCCCCGGGTCGGCGCCGTTCGGGACGAGCTCCACCCGGCGCGCCCCGCGTTGGCTCACGTGCGCCACGTAACCCGGACTGTTAACCATCAGCCGGTCGGCATGCCGGTACAGGAAGCCTTCCAGCCAGAGGGACATCTTGATGAGCGTAGGGTTTTTTAACACCCCGACGGCCATCGCGAACGACGGCCACAGGTCGCGTACTTCGAACAGGAACGGCACCCGCTTCAGCCGCGCCAGCACCCAGGCGGTCATGCCCTGGAAGATGGGCGGTGAGGTGCCCCAGACCAGGTCCACGTTCCGGACGCTCAGGCCGGCAAAGAACGAGGAAGCCATGAACGAGATAAAAGCAAATATCCGGTGGACGAAGGACTTGTGCAGGGCCTGGTAAGTATAGGCGCGGATCACCCTCACCTTGCCATCCAGTTCATCTCCAGCTTCGCGTGAGAGGGGTGTAGGGGCGAGGGGGGAACCGGTCAAATAGCTGACCGGGCTGGCGATCACGGTCACGCGGTGGCCGCGGGCGGCCAAGTAGAGCGCCAGTTCGTGATGGCGCGTCCCGCCCGGCTCGTCCAAGGCTGCAAATGCCTGGTGGATCAGGAGGATGTGCATGTCATTCGTCGTCGTGGAGAACGGGTGCAGGGTCGGGCCAGCCAGCCGACTGAGCCTTGACCGTGATCTCGGCCATCGAACGCGGCAGCACCGGCAGGTCGAGCAGCTCCCCGATGGGTTTCCAGATTGGCTGATAGCTGCCCTTCTCGGGGAGTGGGGCTTTCATCTCCTCGCCGCTGCCGGTCCCGAATTCGCCCCCGAGCCTCTCGACCAGGTAGTAATACTGCGGCTTGGTATGCCACCAGATCGTCGCCAGGAGCCGCCGGATGCCGACCTTCAGGCCGAGCTCCTCTTCAGTCTCGCGCACGGCGGCCTGCTCGGGGGTCTCGCCAGGTTCCACGTGCCCGCCTGGGAACGTAAAATAATGCTGGCCCTGGCGGTGGCGCTCGATCAGGGCGATTTGCCCATTTTCGATCAGGATGATGGCGGCTCGATGGCTCATGGGAAGAGGACCTCGCTGATAAATTGTACTTCATTTGTGGAGCGGGTTTCGACGGCCAGGGACAGGGCCGGAAGCTTGACCCCATATGTGGGGGAGATCCAGCCGCGGATCGGATCGGCAGCGCCGGAGCCGTAGACGGTTTCGCCCGCCCGGACGAGCGTGATCCTCGATCCGCCGTCCGTCATCGGCGAGCCGTCCCGGATGGTCAGCGTCACCCATCCGTGCGGAGATTTCAGGCGAAGTTCGAAGGCCGATTCCCGAATCCCGGCCTTCCACTCCCAATCCGGGAGCAGCCAATGCAATCGATAGGTGGATGGCCTGACGATCAGGGAGGTCGCCAGCCAGCGCAGCGGCAGGACCTCGTCGGTGATCCGCCAGTGGTCGTCGGCGAAGACTGCGGCGCGGCGGGTATGCCGGTAGGCCCGGCGGAGGTTCCAGTAGCGCCCGCGGACTTGCTGCAGGATGGCCGGGTCGCCTTCACTGCCGCCGTGCCGGTATGCGTTGACCCAGTCCAGGTAGAGGAACCGCCCGGCGCGGGTCATCTGGTCGCGGCCATCGACCGTCACCGTGTTGTGGACGTGCGTGGCCGTCAGCTGGTTGTCCCAGGGGGGATCGGCGTTGTAGAGGTACGTCCCGGCATCCCGGGTTACGTTCAGGCCGCGCCACCACAGGTCCATGTGGAGTTGGTCGGCGTGGGAAGGCCGGTTGGTGAACTGGGCCGTCCGCAGGTAGGCCCAGGATTCCTTTCCATATAACTGGTCGCCAAGATAACGCGGCAGTTGGACGTATTTGCGGCTGTCCAGCGGGATGCCGAACCACAGCGACAGCTCGTCCCAGGGACCGCGCGGTAGGTCATAGTCGAGGAACGCCCGGGCGGCCGCATGCAGCACCGGCCGGTAATCCGCGAATGGGCAGACGGTCAACGGGAGGATGTAGGCCCCGTCGTTGGCGCCCAGGTTGGGGACATGCCCGCTTTCGGCGTCCTGGAGGGCCAGCAGCCAGTGGATCGACCGGGCGATCGCCTCCGTGGCCTGGCGCGACCAGTGCAGGTCATGGGTCCTCACCAGGGCGTTCGTCCACAGGACCAGCTCGAGCATCAGGCGCTGGTAGTTGGTGCTGTGCTGGGCATACTCGCCGTACCCGTCGACCTGGGACTGCAACCCGTGATTGAACCACTTCCAGCCAAGGGCGCGCCAGCCGGCCGCCTCGGGGAGGCCGGGCAGGGCCAGCCCGGCCGTCAGCAGGCCGGCGGCTTCGCTGAGCAGGTGATTGTTCTGCTGGGAGCGGGCGTACGGCAGCGTCGGCGGGATGCGGGCGGCGTGGGCGGCGACGGAAGCCGCCAGCCGGGCCAGGCGTTCGGGGGTGGAGGCGGGCGCGGGGGCAAAGACCTGGGCCGACCAGACGAAGGCCATCAGCCGCAGGGCGGCTTCCTGGGCCGAGGTCCAGTGCGGGCCGCGGCAGGGGGGATTGGCGTCCGAAAAGAGCTCGAAATACTGCCAGAAGCCTTCGGCGTATTTATCGCCCCCGCTCAGCTGGTAAGCCCGCCCAAGGGTGAAGGCCCTGCCGAAACGGGCCGGCTCCCA
>Ga0335071_10004864_pt1 | contig 14030 bp, 9 predicted proteins | sample Lox_Sample_15_FD_206724 | JGI IMG/M metagenome (GOLD analysis project Ga0335071, IMG submission 206724) | Soil microbial communities from Loxahatchee National Wildlife Refuge, Florida, United States - Lox_Sample_1.5 | ecosystem: Environmental > Terrestrial > Soil > Wetlands | place: USA: Florida... | reverse complement strand
GCCCAGGATGTGCGCCCAGCCCCATTCAGTCTGACGGCCCAGTTCATCGTCGGGTATATGCAGATGCCGCAACGTGACCTCTGTCTCGTTGCCGCGGCCTTCAAACGTGACCGAAACGGTCGACTCCACCCCCTTGGTTCCTTCCGACATCCACGTATACTCCACTCTACCCGGCCGCTGAATCTCGACAAAGCGCCCGAAATGCGCCCAAGTGCGCCCTTTCCACAACACGGTGAAATAGAAGAGCGAGCCGACGGCGGGCGGCGCCGGCGCCACGATCAGCGTCTCCGATCCAAACCACGGCCCGCCTGGATTCTTGGGATCCATCCACACGTCAAAGACCTTGTCGGCCGACGCGGGAATCGTTCGCTTCACCGTGATGTCTATCAGCTTCGTCTTCGGAATCATCATTCCTCCTTATTTCTCTTTCTCAAAGAACGCCTGCAGACGATCCATCCGCTGATTCCAGAACTTTCCGTATTGCGGCGTCCACTCCGCCACTTCCCGCAGCGGCTCCGGCGAAAGCGCCAGCACTTTCGCGCGTCCGCGACGAGTGCGGCGCACCAGCCTGCTCGTTCACGGGCAAGATGCCTGTGCCACGTTGCTTGAGGCGGCATAGGTATCCTGGCCATGGCGTCGCGCGAGCGAGACCCTGTCATTCCGGGATTTCGTAGGGGAAGGCGCGGCGGAGTTTAGCCGGACGTTTGTCGGGGTGGAAGCCGGAACTTAGGAACTCCAGCCAGCCGGTGATTTCCTCGGGAGCGACCTCGGCGGAGCGCAAATCCAGCCCCCCGTAACTGTAGCGGTCGCGGCTATAGGGAACCAAGCTGCGCTTGTAGAAGAAAATCAGCGTATGGCCAGGCTTGGGGGAGAACAGTTTCATGCGCGCGCGATTGGCCACGCCGTTCGCGAGCGGGGCGCGGGCTACGATCTCCAACCCGCTGCCGTCTTCGGCGATTTCAAACGCTTCTGTCACGCTGTCGATCGCAGCGGACACTACGGCGACAACCGGATTGGCCGCGGCTTCCCTCTCCAGCCGGGATTGGACTGCCGAATCGGTACGATTGAGAATCAAAGAGCGCGCCCTCGTTTTCCCATGAACATTTGAAAGAGAATCTCGTCCCCCCCCGTCCGTCATCCGACGGACGGCCCCTCCTACATCAGGAGGGGAGCTCTTGCGGGCGCCTGGCGCCTAGGCCCCATTCTCCCGGGGCCGCATTTTCCGCGCAAAGTAAGGCTGGGCCAGCCAACGCGCCAAAGCCATCTCCGTTTGGTAAAACGACGATGCCAAGCCGCGCGGCGCCAGGTACCGCGTGTCGCCTGGCTGCACGATGAGGCTGACCTCAATATTTGGCGTCACGTCGAGCGGAATATTGTGGCGGCGGCAGGCCTCGTACACGTGCCGGAAAACCACTAGCATCTCTTCGTAGCGCGGCGAAGGCCACTGCTCCATATCGGAGCCGATGGTGGGACGGAAAATGCAGACCGTCGGGAAGGCGCCGATGCCGGTAATGTAATCGATCGCCTGCAAAGTGTCTTCCAGCGGCTCGACGCCGGCAATGATTTCACCCGAGCAGGCGCCCTTACCCAGCTTCTTCGCCGTGTATTCCATGGCGCGGAAAAACGTCTTCTGCCCCACCAGCTTCTCCTTGCCGGGAAGGAAACGGGCGAAGTACTCCAGATTGTGAAACTCGTAGCAGAAGCTGAAGTGGTCCGCGCCGAGGTCAATCAACCTATCGTATTTCCAGAAGTCCAGGGTGGGAATCAGTTGCAACCCTACGAGCGCGCCCACGCGCCGTTTGACGGCATCAACATAGGGCATCGCCTCATCCAAATCGCGGTCGGTCTGGTACCCGGAGTTGAAATGGACGAAGGTCACGCCCGACTCGCGCTTGGCCGCGGCGGCAACCTCGACGACGTCATCGATATCCTTGCGGGCTTGCTCGTTCACTCCCACGTTCAATCCCGTGGCGCAAAACTTGCAATTGACGGACGGCTCGTGGTACCAAAACCCGCACGAGTTGGCGATGTAGATCCCGAGGTAGGTACCTTGCAGCACGCCCACCTTGTGCATGGGAGTGCCACGGCTGGTCAGTTGCGTGTACCAGGCGGGTTCGGGCGGCACGCGCACCACATAACGGTAATCCTGCCGCGTGTCCCGGACCCAATATTCACCCTGGTCGCGGACGAGTTCATAACAGGATTGCTGAGCAAAATCCTCTTCCACCGGCACGTTCACCCAGATGTCTTTGAGAGGACCGGGGATGACCAACTCCAGCCCGCTACCCAGCCCAGCGCGGGTACGTGAAATGAAGCGCGCGTCGGTCTCCAGCGTGCACGTGGGATCGACACGCAAGCCTTTGCAGAAAAGGTCAATCTCGAGCTCGCAGGGATTCAGCGGAGCCCGAGGTTTGCTCGCCTCGCTTGCACGAGCAGGGCTGCTGGCCGTTGGTTGAGACTGCATCATGACAACCTTCTCCCGAAAGACATGCCGCGTCAGGACACCGCTTAAGTGTCCGTTCGGCGCGGCAGGGTTGTCAATAACTATATAGCGGACCTCGAATGATACCGCGCGAGAATTACGCGCCGGCATTTGACTTCACTGGGGCAACCGATCTCACCGGGAACTGCCGGTCCAAATCGAGGTTGAGAAGGAGGACATTGACACGTGGTTCGCCTAGGAACCCGAACTGACGCCCCTCCGTGTGGACAGTAATGAGCTGATTGATCTTGTCGAGGGCAACGCCTCGTTCTCGCGCTACACGGAAGGCTTGGGCCAGGGCGCCAGCGAGACTGATGTCCGGATCTAGTCCGCTGGCGGAAGCGGTGACCATATCGGCGGGTATGGGGCCCTGATACTCGGGATTCTCCTTGCGGAACTTGGCCACGTCGCTCTTCACACGGTCAATTAATTTCTGGTTCGTAGGACCCAGGTTCGAACCGCCGGAAGCGGCGGCATCGTAGCCATCATTGCCGGCGGCAGACGGTCGCGGGTGGAAGTACTCCGGCTTGCTGAAGTTCTGGCCGAGCAGGCGCGAGCCTTTCACCTCCCCGTTCACGACCACCAGGCTACCGTTAGCGGTGTGCGGGAACAAGAGCTGGCACAGGCCCGTAACCAGCCCGGGATAGATCAACCCGGTGAGAATCGTTAACAGCAGCGTGAAGCGAAAAGCCTGCGTAAGTTGGTAACGCATAACCAGCTCCTTGATAACGGTAAGCGCCCGTGGCACGGTGCGTCCCGCCCGTGACGGGTGCGGCTGCATGGCAGCGCTCGGTCATGGCCGGGACGGCCATGCCACGCTGGGCTTACGCCAGGTGCAAAACACCGAGCAATCGGTCAATCAGCCAGATAAACGGGAACGGGGCAATAAATCCGCCCAGGCCATAAATCCAAAGGTTGCGGCTCAGCATGGCGGCGGCGCTCTGGGGCTTGTAGCGCACGCCGCGCAAAGCCAGCGGAACCAGCGCGATGATGATCAACGCGTTAAAGATCACCGCGGCCAGCACCGCGCTCTGCGAGCTGTGCAGGTGCATGATGTTGAGCGCATTCAACTCGGGGTAGGTGGCCGCGAACATCGCCGGGATAATGGCGAAGTACTTGGAGACATCGTTCAAGATGGAAAACGTGGTCAAGGCGCCGCGAGTGATGAGCAATTGTTTGCCGATGGCGACCACCTCGATGAGCTTGGTGGGGTTCGAGTCGAGGTCCACCATGTTGCCGGCTTCCTTGGCGGCCATGGTGCCCGTGTTCATCGCCATGCCCACGTCGGCCTGAGCCAGCGCCGGCGCGTCGTTGGTGCCGTCGCCGGTCATCGCCACCAAGCGTCCCTGCGCCTGCTCTTTCTTGATGTACTCCATCTTGTCTTTGGGAGTGGCTTGCGCCAGGAAATCGTCCACGCCGGCTTCATTGGCGATGGCCGCGGCGGTAAGGGGATTGTCGCCCGTGATCATGACCGAGCGAATGCCCATGGCGCGCAATTGTTGCAGGCGTTCGCGAATACCGCCCTTGACGATGTCTTTCAAATGAACCAGGCCGAGCAGCCGTTGACCATCCGCCACGGCGAGCGGGGTACCGCCAGAGCGGGAAATCTTGTCGGACAAGTCGATGAAAATGGCCGGAACGCTCCCGCCCTTTTCGGTGACGAATTGCACAATCGCGTCCGTGGCGCCCTTGCGCAGCCGGCGACTGTCGATATCCACGCCGCTCATACGGGTGTACGCGGAGAACGGAATGAACTGCGCCTCATGCTCGGAGACTTCCCTCCCCCGAAGACGAAACGCTTGTTTGGCCAATACGACGATGGAGCGGCCCTCCGGAGTTTCATCCGCCAGGCTGGCGAGCTGGGCGGCATCGGCCAGTTCCGCGCCGGTAACGCCCTCCACGGGAAGAAACTCTACGGCCTGCCGATTGCCCAGCGTGATGGTGCCGGTCTTGTCGAGCAACAGCGTGTTGACGTCCCCGGAAGCCTCCACCGCGCGGCCACTCATCGCCAGCACGTTGTGCTGCATCACGCGATCCATGCCGGCAATCCCAATCGCCGACAGCAAGCCGCCAATGGTGGTGGGAATCAGGCAGACGAGCAGCGAAACCAGCACCGCCACGGAAGGCACCGCGCCGGCATGGGCGGAATGGACCGAGTACACGGCAAACGGTTGTAGGGTGACGACTGCCAGCAAGAAGATCAGCGTCATTCCCGCGATCAGGATGTTGAGAGCGACTTCGTTGGGCGTCTTCTGGCGTTCGGCGCCTTCCACCAGCGCGATCATGCGGTCGAGGAAAGTCTCGCCGGGGTTCGAAGTAATGCGGATCTTTACCGTGTCGGAAAGTACCTTGGTTCCGCCGGTCACGGCGCTACGGTCTCCACCGGACTCGCGGATGACGGGTGCGCTTTCTCCCGTGATCACCGACTCGTCCACGGTGGCGATGCCCTCGATCACCTCACCGTCGCCGGGGATGATGTCGCCCACCGAACAGATCACCACATCCTGAGCACGTAGCTTCGAAGCGGGAACACTCTCTGTGCCGCCACGGGAGAGCACCCGCTTGGCCATGGAGTCCGTCTTGGCTCGGCGGAGCGTATCGGCTTGCGCCTTGCCCCGCGCCTCTGCCATAGCTTCGGCAAAATTCGCGAAGAGCACGGTGAACCAAAGCCACAGGGCGATCTGAAGGGAGAAGCCGGTGCCCTTGACGCCGGCCAGCAGGTCGCGAACCAGAAACACCGTCGTCAACGCCGCGCCCACTTCCACCACGAAGATCACCGGGTTCTTGACGAGCGTGGCCGGATTCAGCTTGACCACGGATGCCTTGAGCGCCCGTCCCAACAATTCCCGATCGAACAGGGAACGCGCCCGCACCATCTTCTTCGGAACCAGCGTCGTCAGATCGGTTTCCGAGGGCGGCGTTTCGATAATCGTGACCATATATAGCTCAGCTCCAGAGGGTCAGCATCAGCGAGGACAACAGCTTGCCCTCGCGCATGAAGAAATGCTCGACCAAGGGGCCGAGCGAAAGCGCGGGGAAGAACGTCAGCGCGCCGATGACCACCACCACACCAACCAGCAGGCCCACAAACAGCGGGCCGTGCGTGGGCAGAGTGCCACTCGTCACCGGCACCTTCTTCTTCGCGGCCAGGCTACCCGCGATTGCCAGAGTGGGAAGGATGAACCCGAATCGTCCGATCAGCATGGCCAATCCCGTCATCAGGTTGTACCAGGGAGTGTTGGGGTTGATGCCGGCGAAGGCGCTGCCGTTATTCTCGGAAGCACTCGAGAACGTATAAAGAATCTCGCTGAAGCCATGGGGGCCGGAATTCGCGAGATTGGCGATGGCTGGGCCCGGGGGGTTCCAGTAACCATTTTTGGCGAATGGAACCACCGAGGTGATGGCGGCAAAAACTAGAATCGAGAAGGCGGTGGCAATCACCGCGACCATCGCCATTTTCACTTCTTTCTGCTCGATCTTCTTCCCCAGATATTCCGGCGTCCGGCCCACCATGAGCCCGGCAATGAAAACTCCTACAATCGCGTAGAGCAGCATTCCGTATAAGCCGGAGCCGACCCCGCCAAAAATCACTTCATCGGTCTGGATGTTGAACAGGGGGATGAAACCGCCGAGCGGTGTATAGCTGTCGTGCATGCTATTGACGGCGCCGCAACTCGCGTCCGTGGTGGCAGTGGCGAAGAGAGCCGAGCCGGGGATTCCGAAACGAACTTCCTTGCCCTCCATGTTGCCGTGCCACTCGGTGACGCTGGCGGTCTGTTCCGTGCCTAACCTTGCCACATTAGGATTCCCGTAGTGTTCCGCCGCATAACAGACGAATACTCCCACAAAGAACAGGAACGCCATGGCTGCAAACAAGGCCCAGCCCTGACGCGTGTCGTTCACCATCTTCCCAAAGGTGTAGGTGAGACCGGAGGAGATCATCAACAAAGCCAGACCTTGCAGGAAACTTGTGGCGGGGGTGGGGTTCTCGAAAGGATGCGCGGAATTAGCGTTGAAGAATCCGCCGCCGTTGGTCCCCAACATCTTGATGGCTTCCTGCCCCGCCACCGGTCCCACGGCAATCGTCTGCTTGGCGCCTTCCACCGTAGTGACCTGCTGATAGGATTTGAAAGTCTGCGGCACGCCTTTAGCGCAGAGATACAGAGCAAACACGAGCGACAGCGGCAGCAGCACGTAGACGGTGGCGCGCGTTGCGTCCACCCAGAAATTGCCCAAGGTGTTGGTCTGCTTGCGAGCGAAACCGCGAATCAGAGCGATAGCAACCGCGATCCCCGCTGCCGCAGAGGCGAAGTTCTGCACCGTCAACGCTGCCATTTGCACGAGGTAGCTAAGTGTCTGCTCGCCGCCGTAAGCCTGCCAGTTGGTGTTGGTGACAAAGCTCACCGCCGTGTTAAACGCCAAGTCCGCGGTCATCGGCGTGGCAAAGCCGGGAGCATGGCCGGTGCTAAAGTGCATAGGGTTTAGCGGCAACCAACCTTGTAACCGCTGCAGGGCGTAAACAAAAAGAAAGCCCATCAGGCTGAAAGCAATCACCGAGGCGGAGTACTGCGTCCAGCGTTGCTCGGAGGTCTCACGGATGCTGCAGATCCGGTAGATGAGCCGTTCCAGCGGCCGTAGCAGCGGGTGAAGGAACGTCCGTTCACCTTGGAAGACTCGCGCCATGTGGAGGCCCAGCGGCTTCGTGACTACCCAGAGCACCAGGAAGAACACAAGAATGTACAGAAAACCGGGCATGGTCATGCAAGCCTCCTAAAACTGCTCTGGACGCAACAGCGCGTAGACGAGATATCCGAACAGGAACAACGCGGCCACGCCGGCAACAATGAAATCCATAGTTCCGCTCCTTGTGACTAGAGACGTTCGGCGAGCCGCGTGAACAGCCAACAACCCAAGAAGAACAACACGCACACCATGATGTACGCCAGATCTTTCACCGCAGTTTCACCTCAACTTTGGGCGACACTTCCGCCTCCATCCAGCTTGCCTTGAGGGACGTAAAGAAAACATAAAGAGTTGCTCAAGATTCCCATGCGAGTCTTCTCTAATGAATTGAGGGGATTAAGTTGGCAGAGGAACCGGCGTTCAAACAGGGACGAGCAAACCGGCGGGTTGCGTCCAGACCGCGGTCAGACGTATGCTCTCGATCGATTCAGATTTGAGACTCCGGCCTGCGCCGGGTATTGCTTGGCCGTGCGCCGCTGGCGGCGCGCTTCGCGAAGGGAGATTTGATGAACGCACTATTACTGCTGGCCGTGCTCGCCACTGCGCCCGGCATTACACCGGTGAATCTGCGCACCGAATACCGCGTCGAACCACAGGGCGTCGATGTCGCCCAGCCGCGCCTCAGTTGGACGCTCGATTCGGCGAGCCGGGCGCAATCGCAGTCCGCCTATCAAATCTTAGTGGCCAGTTCCCGAACGGTGCTCGACGGTGGTCACGCGGATCTGTGGGACTCCGGCAAGGTAGCGAGCAGCGCGACGTTCGGCGTTGCATACGCAGGTAAGCCGCTCAGCTCGCACTTGCGCTGCTACTGGAAAGTGAAGGTCTGGGACGGCCACAACACCCCTTCCAACTGGAGTCCGGCGGCAAGCTGGACGGTGGGCTTTCTGCACACGGAAGATTGGCACGCCAGTTGGATTGCCTGGAATCGAACCGCGCTCAATTCCGGCCCACTACCGATGTTCCGCCGCGGGTTCAACGTCACGCGCCCGGTGCGCCGCGCCACCGCCTATATCTCCGGCCTGGGATTCTTTGAGCTCTACGTCAATGGCCACCAGATCGGCGACCATGTGCTGGAACCCGCTTGGTCGAATTACCGCCGCACCGACTATTACGCGACCTTCGAAGTGGCGGATTTGCTCCGCTCGGGCGACAACGCGCTGGGCGTGATGCTGGGCAATGGCATGTATAACGTGGCGGGCGGCCGCTACGTAAAGTTCACAGCAAGCTCCGGCCGGCCCAAGTTCATCTTGCATCTTCGTCTTGAGTACGATGACGGCACAACAGAAACCATCGTGTCCGATGAAAATTGGCAAGCGGCAGCCGGCCCGGTTCGCTTCTCATGTATCTATGGCGGCGAGGACTACGACGCGCGCGAGGAACAGCCGGGGTGGAGCGAGCCCGGATTCGCGGCCAAGAACTGGGAACCGGTGGACATCGTTGACGACTCCACCGAGCACCTGGTTTCCCAAGCGCAGCCACCCATCAAGGTGATGCAGGAATTCTCCGTGGCTAAGACTACGGAGCCCGCGCCGGGCGTCCGCGTGTACGACTTGGGCCAGAATTTTGCCGGCTGGCCCGTGGTCGCCGTGCGCGGCAAGGCTGGCGCCACGGTGCGACTGACGCCGGGTGAACTGCTGGATGAAAAGGGATTCGTCAGCCAGCGCAGCTCAGGCGGCCCTACCTACTTCACCTACACCGCGAAAGGCGAAGGCACAGAGACGTGGCACCCGCGCTTCTCGTACTACGGTTTCCGTTACGTACAAATTGAGAGCGACGCGGAGGTGATTGATCTCAGGGGCCAGTTCCTCTACGCAGCGGCGCCACCGGCCGGCGAGTTCTCCTCGTCGAACGACCTCTTCAACCGCATTCACAAGTTAATTGACGCCGCGGTGCGCAGCAATTTGCAAAGTGTGGACACCGACTGCCCGCACCGCGAAAAACTCGGGTGGCTGGAAGTTCCCTACCTGATGGCATCCAGCATCGGCTTCGATTACGACTTGTCCGCGTACTTCCCCAAGCTCGTGCGCGACATGCGCGACGCGCAGACCGTCGAGGGTTTGGTTCCCGACACCGCGCCGAATTATGTCGTACACGCCTACGGCTTTGGCGATTCTCCCGAATGGGGCAGCGCCGTGGTGATGGTCCCGTGGTGGACCTGGGAGCATTACGGCGACCGCCGCGTGCTGGAAGAGACTTTACCCGCCATGGAACGCTATGTTGACTATCTTGGAACCAAAGCCAAAGACCACATCGTCGCTTACGGATTGGGCGACTGGTACGACATCGGTCCCGGTGAGCCGGGAGTCTCAAAGTTGACGCCCCTGGGCGTAACGGCGACCGCCACCTATTACCAAGACCTCCGCGTCGTCGAGCGGGCCGCTCGCCTGCTGGGCCGTACTGCTGAGGCCGACCGCTACGCGGTGCTGGCGAGCGAAGTGAAGACGGCTTTCAACCGAACGTATCTCAATGCAAAGACCGGCGCTTACGGAACCGGTAGCCAGACAGCGCAGGCAATGCCGCTGGTCGACGATCTGTGCCCGATCGCCGACCGCCCTCGTGTGCTCGCTGCGCTGGTGAACGACGTTGAACGCCGCGGCAATCAGCAGACGGCCGGCGACATTGGCTATCACTACCTGGTGCAGGCGCTGCTCGACGGTGGCCGCTCCGATCTGCTTTTCGCTATGACCAATCGCACCGAGTCGCCCAGCTACGGGGCGCAACTCGCGCGCGGGGCAACCTCGCTCACCGAGGCCTGGGACGCGGACCCTGCTTCCTCCCAGAATCACTGCATGCTTGGACATATCGAGGAGTGGTTTTACGCGGGCTTGGCGGGAATCGAAACGGATGCCACACACATTTCCATCCGGCCACGCCCGGTGGGCGATCTGACTTGGGTGAAGGCGTGGCATGACACTGTGCGAGGCCGAGTGGAAAGTAGTTGGGAGAAAGGTGCGGCCGGATTCGAACTCAAGCTTCGCATCCCGGCCAACACTCACGCGACGGTGTATCTGCCGGGCGGCACGCGCGAACAAATCACTGAGAGCGGCCAGCCCCTCTCGAAAGCCGAAGGCGTCCGCTACGTGCGCCAGGAAGGCTCGGAGTCGGTGCTCGAAGTCGCGTCCGGAGAATACAAGTTCCTGGTGTCGGGACGCTGAGACGTACAGAAGCACACATGCGAGGCAGAGCCGTCCTTGAGGGCGGCACGGTCAGGCGCATGGTGCCTGCCCAGGCGCGCGACGCATCGCAGACATTCTCCCTGTATCGGGTTGTGGGAGCACAATCACGACAAGAGACGCGGACCGCAGAATCGGCGGTCCACGCTACGGACTTCGTATCCGCTGCGGCGGTTGTCCTTAGTCGTGACGCGGGACATTAAAGCGGTAGCCAACCCATGGCTCGGTGATGAGATATTCGGGGTGGGAGGGGTCCGATTCGATCTTCTTGCGGAGTTGATTGATGAAGACGCGGAGGTATTCCACCTCTTCGCCATAATCCGGTCCCCAGATAGCCTGGAGGAGCTTGGCGTGAGGAATGGCAATGTTGGGATTGCCGGCGAAGTAGCGAAGCAGATCGAATTCTTTGGGGGTAAGCCGAACCTCCGTTCCCCCCACGGTGACGCGGCGCGCAGTGAAGTCGATCACCGTGTGGCCCAGGCTAAGCTGTTCCGGCGTGCCCGGACTGAGCATCGGGGCGCGACGCAGCGCGGCCCGTATGCGCGCCAGCAGTTCCGGCATGCTGAAGGGCTTGGTGACATAATCGTCCGCGCCCGCGTCCAAAGCCTCAATCTTTTCCTTCTCGGCATTGCGTACGGAGAGAATGACAATGGGGATTTCCCCCTGCGAGCGCAGAATACGGCAGGTTTCAATGCCGCCGATCCCCGGCATGTTGATGTCGAGCAGGATCAAGTCAAAGCGTTCCTCGCGCACTTTCTCCAAGGCCTCTTCGCCGCTGCGCGCCGTACTGACCATGTAGCCGCGCGCCACCAGCGTGGCCCGCATCACGCGACGAATCTGCGGTTCGTCGTCGACGATCAGAATTCGGGCATTGGTCACGACAAAGGCCCCCCGGGAGCGAGAGGAACCGAGAACGCAAAGCGCGCTCCCTTCCCCGGTTCGCTTTCCACCCAGATGCGCCCGTGCTGAGCACGAACGATTTCCCGCGCGATACTCAGTCCCATACCCGTTCCCGGAATCTTTTCGCGCTGGTCCTTGCCGCGATAGAACCGTTCGAAGATCTTCCGCTGTTCCGGTGGCGCGATGCCGGGGCCACAGTCTTCCACGCTCACCACCAATTCCGATTCGCCTGCCGCAGCCCGCACGCTCAAGGGACTGCCGGGCGGCGTGTACCGCAAAGCGTTGCTCAACAACTGCCACACCACCATGCCCGTGAGCTGGGGGTCAACGTTGGCGCGGGGCAGGCTTTCAGGAATGTCCACCTTCACTTCCCGCCCTTCCAGTCTCTCTCCCAGCTTCTCCAACTGAGCCCGTACGATGTTGCTGAGGCGATTGGGGCCGCGATGCAAGGGCAGTTCACCCGCTTCGATGCGCGACATCTGGATAGCTTCCGTCAGCATCGAGTTCAGGCGGTCCATCTCTTCTTCGACGATGCACAGCAACTCGCGATGCGCGGGACTGAGGTCGCTATCGGACAACATCGAGCTGACGGCCGCCTTGATAGAGGTGAGCGGAGTTTTGAACTCATGCGCCAGCGCATCGAGCACGGCGGACTTCAATCCTTCGCTCTCGCGGGCGGCCTCGGCGCGCGTGGCGATATCGCGAGCGCGGGCACGCTCCAGGGTAATGGCCGTCAGATTCGCCATGGCATGCAGCGCGGAGTCGGAAACGGACGCACCCTCAATCCCCAGGCTGCCCATCGACTCCCCCCCAAGACTGATCGGCATGACGGTGGTTTTGGTAACCGGGTCGTGAAACATCGTCCCCTGCACCGCCGCGTCACGGAGCTTGCTGCCCTCCACTTTGGTTTCAGCAGGGCCCGCTTGGTGAATCCGGCCGGCAGCACGGTCGTAAAACGCCAGCGCCGGCAAGGCAAAAACCTGGGCGATGGAATTAGTTATTTCTTGGGCGAGGGGACCATGCATGTCCATCATCAGCAAGTTTCGACTCAGCGTGTAAAGCTGTTCCATCTCCTGCTGCCGTCGTCCGGCTTGGCGTGCCTGCCGCTGGGCACTCGAAGAAAGATGGCTGGCAATGATGGCCGTCACCACAAACGCGGTCAACGCCACCCAGTTCTGGGGATCGGCAATGGTCAAGGTTCGTATCGGCGGCAGAAAGAAGAAGTTGAAGGCGATCATGCTGGCTACCGAAGCCACCAGTGCTTCCGTCAACCCCCAGTTGGCCGCGATAATCAACACCGCCAGCAGAAACGCCAGGGCCACCGTCACGTTGTTCACCTGCGCCAGACGGCAAATCAACGCCATGGAGGCAATGATTCCGAGTGCCCCTGCGATGCGCAACCCCAGCTCGACGCGCGATAGCGGAACGTTCTCCAATGCGGTCCTCGCAGCCCCTTCTATTCTACGCGTTTCGGAACCGGGAAGAGGGTCCGCCGCATATCAATCAGTGCGGAAGGGGACCGACTACTTTACCATTCAGCCACCGAGCCGTCTTCGTGAAAAACCATCTGTTCCAGCACCTCCTGCTGGAAAGGATGCTTCTTCGCTTCCGCTTCGTTCACCTCCACGCCCAATCCCGGCTCGTCCAGCGGCAGCCAGTAGCCGTTCGCCGACCTGAGCTTTGTTTGGACGACATCGAAGCGCCACGGCACGTCGCCGACCATATCCTCCTGGATAAGGAAATTCGGGGTGGCCAAATCGAAGTGTAGCGCCACCACGTTGGCAATGGGACCGTTAGGATTGTGGGGAGCAACGCCCATCAGATAAGTCTCGCCCATGGCGGCAATACGGCGCGCTTCCATCAACCCCCCGCAGTGGCAGAGGTCCGGCTGCAAGACGTGGCAGGCTTGTAATTCGCAGATGCGGCGAAACTCCCAGCGCGTGGCCAACCGCTCCCCCGTGGCGATGGGCGCGCGCACGCTCCGCCGCACTTCCAGCAAGGCTTCGGTTTGCTTCGGTGACACAGGCTCCTCACAGAAAAGCGGGTGAAACTCTTCCAGCGCGTGGATGTATTCAATTGCCTGCCCGGTGGTGGTGCGGCCATGGAAATCGATCATGATGTCGACGTCTTCTCCCACCGACTGGCGCAACTTTGCCATCAGCTCCGCCGAGTGGCGCACCGCGGGCAACCCGGTGAGGGGCATGGAAATGGGCACGATCAACACCTTCAACGCCCGGTATCCCCGCGCCAACACTTCCTGCGCGCGCTCAATTAGTAGCTCCGCCCCGGCAGTCTCGTATACGGCCTTCATATTACCTAAACCCAAATGGGTGTACATCCGCACCTTGTCGCGCACCCGTCCGCCCAGCAGCTTGTAGACGGGCACACCCAGTGACTTGCCGGTGATATCCAAACAGGCGTGCTCGATGGCTGACATGGCGCTGGCCCCAATCACTCCCAAGCGCCAAAACGAGTGGCGATACATGATCTGCCAGAGGAATTCAATGCGCGTGGGGTCGCGGCCCAGCAATAAGGGTTTGAAGTCTTCCACGCACCCGGCTACCGCGCGCGTTTTCCACTCCAGCGTTCCTTCACCCCAGCCGTACAGGCCGGGCACATCGGTGTCTATCCGGACGAACACCCAATTGCGCATCTGGGCGTTGACCACGAGAGTCCGGATATCAGTGATCTTCATTGCGTCCCCTTGGCGCGCGGTTGCACGGGGTATGGCG
>Ga0335071_10004863_pt1 | contig 14033 bp, 15 predicted proteins | sample Lox_Sample_15_FD_206724 | JGI IMG/M metagenome (GOLD analysis project Ga0335071, IMG submission 206724) | Soil microbial communities from Loxahatchee National Wildlife Refuge, Florida, United States - Lox_Sample_1.5 | ecosystem: Environmental > Terrestrial > Soil > Wetlands | place: USA... | reverse complement strand
ATCTTGATCTCGGTTCCCGAGTACTTGCCAAACAGAACGCGGTCGCCGGCCTTCACATCCAACGGAAAGACCTTGCCCTCGTCGTTCGACTTGCCCTTGCCCACGGAGATAACCTCGCCCTCCTGGGGTTTTTCCTTGGCGCTGTCGGGGATGATAATGCCGCCCCGAATCGTCTCAGTTTCCTCCACGCGCCGGACCAGAATTCGGTCGTGAAGCGGGGTGAACGTAGTCGTTACAGATGTTGTTGCCATCGCTTTGCTTCTCCTTGAACGCAAAACCGGATTATCCGGCTTACGGGTTGGAATGTTGTTGAGAACAAAACCTTTGGACATTTCAGAATGCGGGGCTACCGTGGTGCGGGCGCTCTTCCGGGCACTCCCGCCAGCGGGCTGCTAGCACTCTCGCCTTCCAATTGCTAACGATAGGCAAGAAGGCACAGGTTTGTCAAGGCTCAAGGTTTAAATGTGAGTGAATTACACTCAGGCCTGGCTAGCCGACGATTTCACACCGGAGCCCCAGTCACCGCGCACGCAGCCAGACGCCCAGCGCCAGAACTTCGACGATAGCAAATACCAAGCCGAAGATGACCTTGTTCCATCGCGCGATCCACCTCGGCAGGTAGATATCGAAGTTTGGTTGGCGCGCGTTTGAGCACTTCTCCGCCAGGTTCGTTAGCGGACACTTTCCACGATTTGCGGCCAGCACACCACATTCGAGCCACACGACGGCAGAGAGCGCGGCCGCCAGGCGGAAATCGTGCCGCAGTGCAGCGATCGGCACTGTTGCAATACAGGCGACAATCGCCGCCCAGATTGTCGTGTGAACAATCTTGATCGCGATCAGTGCCCGCATTTTCTCAGTGTCGGCCTGCCGGGACTTCGTAAATTCCATCGTTGCTGGCCTCACGCCCCACGATATGTCACCGCGATCCTGAGTCTGGCGGGCGGCCGTCACAGTTCTTTATGGCCATACCTCAAGGGCGTAAAATAACCTCCATGTCCTTACGTTTAGTCCTTCGTTCCTGCGCTCTCATCGCCTCCATCTGCCTCGTGGCGGGAACGCTTCGCGCCCAGGACCAAAGCACGCAGCATCTGAGGAAATACAAGGCTCCGCCGCTGGCTGCCCGGATCGAGGTAACAGTATTGCGCGATTTCAACGGCAAGCCGATTGAAGATGCTCACGTCATCTTTCACCCCATTCAGGGCGACAGAGACAAAGGGGATCTTGAACTGAAGACCAACGAGGACGGCAAGGCGATCATCGACGTCATCCCCATCGGCGATACCGTGCGCATGCAGATTATCGCCAGCGGCTACCAGACCTATGGCCAGGACTACAAGGTCGACAAGCCTGAGATGTCGATGGAAATTCGCATGAAGCGTCCCGGCGCGCAGTATTCCATCTACAAGGACAACACCACGGCGCCGAAACCCGACAATAACTCCGGCTCAGACAAGCCCTCGACTCCGCCTCAGGGTTCCGCCCCTCCGGCGTCCGGCGACAAGCCTTCGAACCCCCCAAGTCAACCCAACTCGCAATAGACCTGCTCACCCAGTGATCCCATCCGCTCCTCTGGCCGGCAAAACCGCCCTCGTCACCGGCGGTGCGCGGCGCATCGGCCGCTCCATCGCACTGGCCCTTGCCCAGGCAGGCGCTGACGTGGCGATCTCTTACCGCTCATCCCAGTCCGGCGCCGCTCAGACTGTCGCCGAAATCGCCGCACTCGGCCGCCGCTCCGTTGCTACCCACTGCGACGTACGCAACGAGGCTTCGGTTCGCTGTGCCGTCGCCTCAGTCGCTGCCGAATTCGGCCGCCTCGATATCCTCGTCAACAACGCCGCTGTCTTCGCATCCGCTGCTCTCGAGAGCCTCTCCATCAATCAATGGGACGAGGTTTTCGAAACCAATGCGCGCGGCCCGTTTCTCGTCGCCCGCGAAGCGTTGCCTCATCTGCGCGCGGCACATGGCCGTATCGTCAACATCGGGTCATTGGGTGGATTTCATGCCTGGGCTGGCCACGCCCACTACTGCGCATCAAAAGCCGCTGTGCATATGCTCACGCAGGCTATGGCCAAGGCCTTTGCGCCCGAGGTCAGCGTGAATTGCGTCGCTCCCGGCTGGATCGAGATCGCATCTTCCGCCTCGGAGGGAGTCCCCACCCTTTCCTCCGCGTCAGCGGAGAAGAGAGTAGGAGGGGAAGCCGCAAGGTTGGCCGCCCAAGCTGCCCATTTCGCCTCTAAGACTCCCATGGGTCGCAACGGCTCCGCGGAGGATGTCGCGGAGGCCGTCCTTTTCTTCGCCACAGGACCGCATTTCATCACCGGCCAGATTCTTGCTGTCGATGGCGGCCTGGGGCTCTCCTGATCCAACAGTCCGGGGGCCCGCCCTTACTTCGTGAAGAGCCGGCTCCAGAATCCTTTTTTGCCTGGGGTTCCAGGATCACCATCGGCCGGCGGCGCAGCGCGTCTTACCCTGCCTTTTGCCGCCGCTGTTCTCTCCGCAAATCGCAGCGGCTTCTTCTCCCACAGACCCTGGGCTTCGGGCTGATCCGGCCAGGCAGCGCCCTCAACTGCCGCCCGCGGATTGGTCACAAACAATCGTTGCGCTGTCTCCTCCCCGCGTGTCTCTGCGACGTACCCGTAGGCCTTCTTCAAGTGCGGCGCGCGCCACACCGGATGATGAGCGTCGGTAGCGATGAAGTGAATCCAGTCGCGCTCCAGCAGTTCGTTCGCAAATGCTTCTTCCGCTTTGCCGAAGCGTCCATACAGCGACCCCGCGGTCACCTGTACCAGACATCCATGCCGCATCCACTCGCCAAGCAGCTCAGGCTGGCGCAAGACCGCCGGATAGCGTTCCGGATGAGTTACGACCAACGTATATCCCGCGGATTGCAGCCGGAACATCGCCTCATTCATCGACGGCGGAATCACATGCGATGGAAATTCAATCAGCAGGTATCCCTTGCCATCGATCGAATAGCGGAGAGGATGGGTCACCGCATCTACGATGTTGTCAGCGGTGAGATGGAAGTCGCTTGCCAGGCTCAGCTGCAACCTGTCTTTCAGTCTTTCCTTCAGCTCGGCAAACCGTTCCTCGATCAGCGCCGTATTGTAGGGAAACTCATCATTGGCGTGCGGCGTGCACACGATGTGCGTAATGCCCTCTTCAACGGCGCAGTCCGCCATTGCCAGTGAGCTCTCCAGGTCAGGCGAGCCGTCGTCCACTCCGTAAATCAGATGATGATGAATATCGATCATGAAAACGGCTTCTAGCCGCTAGCTTCTAGCTCTATCGAGCAAAATCGGGATTTCCCGCCTCTTAGCCCAGACCTAGGAGCTGGAAGCTAGTGGCCGCTTTTCAAGCATCGACGCGAAAATCTTCCACCCATCCGCAGATCCCAGCAGCCACTCGCTCGACCGGTCAGGATGCGGCATCATGCCCAGAACATTCCTGCCCTCGTTGAGAATCCCGGCGATATTACTAAGCGATCCATTCGGGTTGGCCTCGCGCGTAACTTCTCCCGCCGGCGTGGCATAACGGAATGCGATCCTGTCTTCTGACTCCAGCCGCCGCAACTCTTCGGGCTCACAAAAGTAGTTTCCTTCCATATGTCCAATAGGAATCTTGAGCACCTCAGCCTTCTGCAACTGGTTTGTGAATGGGCTGTCCGCAGTCTCCACCCGCAGGTGCACCTGCTTACAGACGTATTTGAGGCCCGCGTTACGCATCAACGCTCCCGGCAGCAATCCGCTCTCAGTCAGAATCTGGAACCCATTGCAGATGCCCAGCACGAGCCCGCCGCTGGCCGCGAACTTCTTCACCGATTGCATCACTGGCGAGAAACGCGCAATCGCGCCGGTCCGCAGATAATCGCCGTATGCAAATCCGCCCGGTACCAACACCGCGTCCACACCCTGCAGGTCCTCTGAGTCGTGCCAGAGGAACACCACCGGCTGGTGCGCGATCTCGGCAATCACGTTGTAGGTATCGTGGTCGCAGTTAGAGCCAGGAAAAACCAGCACCCCGAATTTCATGAATTCAGGGTAACAGCTTGGCGTTGAAGCTGCCTTGGCTAAGGCTCGCTAAGTAAAGCAGACACCTGGATATATAGATCCTTGTAGACTTTTTCATCGAATCCACCGCTACTACGCCAGCGCACCGCGCCGTGTTTATCGATCAGGACCAGATAGGCTGTATCCGGTGAAGTGTAATCCACGCGCTGTTTCCAGGAATCGATGCCGCCGTAGACAGTGATTACATTTTCTTGATCTTCCCGGGGCGTTCCCTTGCGCATGCCACTGTCGATGAACCACTTTCCCAGGCGCGCCATGCCTCCAATCATCGGGATTTCGTAGAACGTTGCCTGGGAATTGCCTCCGAAGTCTTTGCGGAAGCGGCCGACCCACGCCTCAACCGGGAATCTCGAATTGTAAGTAAAGCCCAGCGCCAGCAAGGCAACGCGGCCTGTCGCGGCCTGGGGCAGCTGGGCCTCGCGGCCGGTGAGGAATTTGCCTTTGAGTTCCGGCAAGGGCTTTCCAGTGGTAAGACGAGGCAGCAAAGCAGACGCCATCAGAATCGTTGGCAGGATGTTCAAGAGGCTTTTCCTCCTTGCGCCTTGATGGCTTTTTCTGTGTCCATAGCAAAATGATTTCGACGCAAGTCTGAGAGATTGCGGCTGGATCCATCCCCAGCCGCGCACAAGAGTTGTGCGAGCTTTACTGGGGCAGAAGCACGGCGTCAATCACATGGATCACGCCGTTGGTGCACTGAATGTCGGTCTTGATGACGTTTGCATTGTTTACCATGACCTTGCCATCATCGACCGTGATCTTCACGTCCTGGCCGTTGACCGTCTTGGCCTCATGCAGCTTGACCACATCCTGGGCCATGATCTTCCCGGCAACAACGTGATAGGTCAGGATCGAGGCCAGCTTCTCTTTGTTTTCGGGCTTCAGCAGGTCTTCCACTGTTCCCGCGGGCAGCTTGGCGAATGCCTCATCTGTGGGCGCGAAAACTGTGAACGGACCGGGTCCCTTGAGCGTGTCCACCAGACCGGCGGCCTGGAGCGCTGTAGCGAGAGTCTTGAAATCACCTGCGGCAACGGCGGTGTCTACAATGTCTTTCCTGGAACCGGCGAAAGCACCGCCGCTGAAGCTTAGCGTAAGCAGGGCAAAGCAGATCGCAGCGTAAATTTGTTTCACGAAATTTCTCCTTGAATTGAAGTTTCCATTTCTCCAGCTCGATTCGGCTGTCACGCCTTTCAAAGGCGCGAAGAAGTGGGGCGTCGTAAAAGAACGCGGCGCCCCGCCTGAGGAAGTTACTCTTAGTCTTCGTCGTAGCGAAGGGGAACATCGATCATCACCTTCGCTGTGCCGATTCCGAATCCGCCCGCAAAGGCCGAGACATGGAAGACGCTGTTGAGAGCGCCGGCAGCAGTACCGTCCAGAGTGACGCCAACGCCCTTGAGAATGATCCGGCCGTCATGTGGCTTGAGGGGCAGAGTGATGCCGCTGGGGAGAGCCAGATCGAAGAGCGGCAAACGCCCGAGAAGCTTGCCATTCACAGAGACCAGTCCGGTGATGACGGGAGAGCTGGTGGTGTCGATGATGAAGCTCTGGAGAGTGACTTGGGTCTGTCCTGCGGTGAGAGTGAGTCCGCCGGAGTGCAGGATCTGGCTGGCGGCAGTGTCAAGATCGATGGCGCCGCCGGTTACAGGGAAGTCGACGGTGCCGTCGTGAAGGCGCGTTGGGTGGACGGTGCCAAGCGTTACGCCGAGGCCATCGAGCGCAGAGACAAAGCTGCTGGCGAGTGCGACGGTGGTGCGGCCGCCTTCGATGGTTTCGGTCTCCTGTGCAGACGCATTGTTCGCCGATGCCAGCATGGCAAGAGCCACGATGGGAGCGGCAAGAAACAGACGTGATCTCATACGCATGGGGAACATTCCTCTTTTGGTTTGGTTTGCCGAAGGCGGTTCATTCCGCCTTGCATCACTTGACAGTAGCTCAAAATCATTTGAGTATCTGTTAATAGTGAGTTGCGCACCCACTTCGCTTAACGGCCGGGAAAAAAAGACGAGGTAATTTTGAAAGACGCGAAACTAGCCCCTCAAGGCGAGAAAACAGGCGCGATCGAGGAGTCGATCCGGCCTTATGCGATTGCCGAGAAGTTGCGCTCTCTGCGCCTGCGCAAGAGCATGGGCTTAGCTCAATTGGCCGCGCACACAGGCCTGTCGGCGGCCATGCTTTCAAAACTGGAGAACGCAAAGCTGGTGCCAACTCTCCCCACCCTGGTGCGCATTGCCCTCGTGTTCAATGTCGGCCTGGATTACTTCTTCACTGATCCGCGGAAGCGGCATGTTGTCGCGATCTCACGAAAAGATGAACGGATAAAGCTGCCTGAGGGCGCGAAGCTGCGGGATGCAGCTTACGACTTTGAGAGCCTCAACTTTCGCGCAAACGAGCGAAAGCTCAATGCATTCCTGGCGCATTTCCATCATTTACCGGCAGCGAAGATGGCTCCTCACTATCACGCGGGAACGGAGTTTCTCTATGTCATCAACGGGGAGCTTGAAATCTCAATTGGCACCGAAATCCACCGGTTATCTGCTGGAGATGCCATCTACTTTGATTCCGTTCAAAAGCATGCGTACCGCGGTCGCGGCCCGGGACACTGCACTGCGGTCGTGGTTACCACCGGCATTTAGTCTGAGTGCATCGCGCGAGCATCCCGAATCGCGACGCCAACCTGCCACGAAGATGGGCGCCCCAGGACGCGTCGGAGTCGCGATCGATCTCAATTCTGAGGCCCTGTATAGCACAGCGCGCAACGCGACGCCTACAGGTGCAAGAACCGATTTGCCCCGTATACTAGGCCCAGCGTCAGCAGCGCGATGAATGCCTCGCCGATTGCTCCCACCGCGAAGGGTCGCCACCCCTGCTTTCCCAGCTCGCGCAGATTAGTGCGTAGGCCCACCCCGGCAAAAGTCAGCAGGAATGCCCATCGTGACAAGTTGGCCAGACTGGTGAGTTGTGGCTTGGTGAAGAAAGTGAGCGTGGCAAGCAGCGAAATCAGCAGGAATCCCAGAACGAACTTGGGAAATTTGCGCCACAAGAATGCAGCCTTATTCTGGATTGCCTCCGCCTGTCCGCGCGACGCCCAGAACAGCGCATAGGCGAGCACGACAAATCCAATCAACGCATTGCGGCTGGTCTTCGCCAGGACAGCCACTTTCCCCGCGGCATCGGAATAGAGCGCCCCCGCGGCTGTCGCTTCTGCCGTGTTATCGACGGCAAGACCCGCCCAGAGCCCGTAGGCCTTGTCACTCAGATGCAACGAATGCCCGATGAGCGGAAATGTGAAGAGCGAAATCGCGCCCAGCGCCAGGATCGCCGCGATGGCGTACGACGCATCTTCGTCGTCTGCGTCTATAGCCGGCTTGGCCGCGATGATGGCTGAAACTCCGCAGATCGCCGAACCGATCGCCAGCAGCGAGGTCAGTTTTGGTCTCAGCCCGAAGGCACGCCCCAGCAGATGCATGAAGGTCAACGACAGCGTCAGCGCCACGGCCACCAGCAGCAGCGAAATCCCACCGAGGTGCAATACATCTCCCAGCAGGAAGCGCGATCCGAGCAGCACAATTCCCGCCTTCAGCCAGAACTCATACGTCGCCACTCCGGCCTGAAACACGCGCGGAATTCCCACCGTGTTGGCGATGATCAGTCCGATCACGATGGCCCACAGCACATACTCGATATTGGGAAACGTGATGTGATGCGCTTTGGTGTATCTGGCAATGGATTGCTCGATGAGCTTTCCCGCAAAGCCCACCGCAGTCAACAGTAGAAGCCCCGGAATCAAGCCGAGAATGCGTCCCAGCAGTCCAGACGGTCTCGAAAGCGGAACCGAATTCGCCGATGAAGCAGTGGTCGCCATCGTGCCTCCTACCATTTAACCGCTGGAATCAGGTTGAACCGCACAAGCAGCGCTAGCACCAAAGCCAGCAGAACCGCATAGCCATCGAGTGTCAGACCGCGCGAACGAGGTTGTACCTCCGCCATCCTGCTCTCCTGTAAGTTGTCTTGGGGGCCTGCATCAAATCCTAACTGTTCACTGCTGCTTCGTCCAAATCTCTCAGAGAATTACCAGTGATTTGCGAACGGTTAGTGATTTGCCTCACAGCCCACCCGGCAACCAGCACGCTGGGCGCGGCTGCAGGTTCCGTTTCGCCTAGTGATCCCAGCGTCGTGCGCACTACTTCCTGGTCCGGCTGCGCCGCCCGCGAAACCACAATGCAGGGCAAATCGGCCGGCAATCCCTCCGCCATCCACTCCGCAGCCAGCATCGTCAGATCGCGCCCTGGCATGTAGACCACGCGAGTCGCGTCCTCCAGAGCCGGGAGCGGCGCCCTGTTGTGCGATTGCGCGTGATGCCCTGTGGAAAGAATCACATTCGAGGCCCACTCGCGATCGGTAAGCGACTGGCCAATCGCCGCGGCCGCTGCAAACGCTGCAGATACTCCGGGCACGATCTCCGCAGCGATCTCAGCTTCTCTCAGAGCCTCCAGCTCCTCGGCTGCACGGCCGAACAGCAACGGATCGCCGCTCTTGAGCCGCACCACGCTGCGCCCCGCCTGCGCGTGCCCGATCATCAGTGTGTTGATCTCTTCCTGCGTGATCGACTTTGCCCCGCAGCGCTTTCCCACATTCGCGACCACTGCGTGAGGCGGAGCCAGGGAGAGGATTCCCTGAGGGACGAGGTCGTCATGCAGAATGACATCGGCGCTCTCGATCAAGCGCAGCGCCTTCACCGTCAGCAGCTCTGGATCCCCGGGCCCTGCGCCCACGAGATACACGCGCCCTGCATCAGCACGCGTAACTTCCTTTCCCGTCCGCGCCAGTTCCTTCGTCGAGCAGAGCCCCGAATCGCAAATCTTCCGGTATGCCAGTTCATGAAGCAGCAGCCTGCGTTCTTCACTCCTCGGATGCGTTGCCAGCACCTGCCGCCGCAGCTCTCCCACTTCGGCCAGCCACGAGCCCAGGTCGTTCGGCAGCTGCTCGTCGATCTCTCGCCGCAGCCGCTGCGCCACCGCGGGGCTTTCGCCGGCCGTGGAAATCGCGATTTGCAGAGCGCCGCGCCTCACCACGGAACCAAAAAAGAAATCGCAATTCGGTATGTCGTCCACGCTGTTGCAGGGAATGTTGCGCTCCAGAGCGGCACGATAGACAGCGGCATTTACTTCGGGCACGTCGGTTGCGGCAATCACGATGAAGCTGCCATCCAGATCGCTTGGCTCAAACGCGCGCGGCGTCCACTCCAGCTTGCCTCGCTCGGCAAGCTCGTGAATTTCCGCTCTCGCCCGCGGCGCAACGACGTGCAGCTTGACCCCGGTAAGTAGCAGGCTGCCGATTTTTTCGAGCGCGACGGCTCCCGCACCCACCAGCAGGCACCGGCGTCCTTCAAGCTTCAGAAAGATCGGCTGCAAATTCATCTCTGCTCGCTGTCTCCTAGTCCGTTACTGTCTCTTTCCCTCGTCACCTTGTTCCCTGCCTGGGGTCCGGCTGGCGATTTGTGCCTGCCTGGGGTGGCTTGTCCCCTGTCTTCCTCACTCTGCAACCGCGTGCGGCACCCGGCCCGTCGGCAGATCGCGTTCCACCGGTTCGAGCGTCTCGCCGGCCAGTTGCGCGCGGAGTTCGTCATTGGTGTGGCGCGCAAACCACGAGCGCAAACTTTCCTCTGTTTCGCGGTCGCCCAGATAATTGCGCAGCAGACGTTCAATGGCTTCGGGCACCAGTGTTGCCGGGCAGCGGTAGCCCACCGGCCGCGCGACGCCCGCGTGCTCGCCCACAGCCCCGCCCAGGCAGAAGTAATACGCGTCCGCCAGTTTGCCCTCGTACTTGATCTTCTTGCCTTCAAGTCCGATGTCGGCAATCCAGTGCTGGCCGCAGCCGTTGGGGCAACCGGTCACGTGCAGTTTCAGCTGCTGATCGAACTGCGGCAGCCGTTCTTCCAGCTCGTCGACCAGCCAGCGCGTGAAGCCCTTGGTCTCGGTAATCGCCAGCTTGCAGAACTCGGTGCCGGTGCAGGCTACGCCCCCACGCCAGAAGTTCGATGCCTCGACATGGAGACCGATCTGACCGAGTTCTTTCGCTAATTCGCCCGCCTTCGACGTGGGGACGTCCACGATCACCAGATTTTGCGAAACGGTCAGGCGCACCGAGCCGCTTCCGAAGCGTTCAGCTAACTCGGCCGCCGCCACGAGTTGATCGCCGGAAAGCCGGCCGCGCAGCACCGAAGCTCCGACATATGCCAGTCCCGGCTGCTTCTGCGGATGAATCCCCACGTGATCGCGGAGAATGTCGTCCGGAATCTGCTCAGGCACTGCGGGATCGAGCCTGAATCCGATCTTGCGCCTCAGCTCGTCAAGAAAGCGCTCCGGGGTCCAACCCTCGCGCATGAAGAGGTATTTAAGACGGGCGCGATCGCGGCTCTCGCGCAACCCCTGTTGTTCGCGGAAGATCTCTGTGACTCCGCGTACAACGCGGATCGCCTGCTCTGGGCGCACAAACGCATCCAGTTTTAAGGCCAGGTGCGGTTCGTTCGAGAGTCCTCCGCCCACGCGCAGCGAGTAACCCACTTCGCCATCGCGGACCGCCGCCGTCAGCGCGATATCGTTGATCTCGGGATAGCTGCACCAGGAGGGGCAGCCCGTCGCGCAAATCTTGAACTTGCGCGGCAGATTGTAGAACTCCGGGTTCGCCGTCAGCACATGCGCGATTCCGCGCGCGATCGGCGAGGCATCGATCAGCTCGCCGGCATCCACTCCCGCCAGCGGGCAACCCGTCACATTGCGCACCACGTCGCCGCAAGCGCCCTTAGGCGAAAGCCAGATCTCATCGAGCTCGTCAACAACTTCGGGCAGCGACTCAATGGTGAGCCAGTGCAGTTGAATATTCTGCCTGACCGTGATGTCGGCAAGATTGCGCGCCTGCTTCTGTGCGATCTTGCCCACCGTGCGCAGCTGGCTGGCCGAGATGATCCCATTAGGGATGCCGATGCGCATCATGAAATACTCGCTCGCAAAGCCTTCGCCGCCGCTGCCGCCGGTCGCGCCCGCGCCGTCGCCCTGCGTGTAGACGCCCCACCATTTGAAGTAGGTTGACGCCCACGCCGGCGCCAGGCTCCAGCGCCCGGCGCGCGCGAATGCGCGAACCTCGTTAAAGGCTTCCCACGGATTCTTTTCACGCTTCAGGCGCTCTACGCGCTGCGCCTTTGTCTCTTTCTTTTGCTGAAGAGCGTCTGTCATCTGTACCTTTTCTGGTTCAAGAAAGTGGAATGCCCGCGAGAGCTGAGGCTCAATCGCGGGCATTGGGGAAACCGTGGGCTTTGTTTAGAAAGTCAGACCGTGGTCACCTGCGCCGCGTGAGCAGCAAACAGAAGCGACAACAGGCCATCCTTTCCATGCTTTGAATATTAGACTGATTTGGTCCGAATTGCAACTCGACCAAGGCGGCGGCAGGTATGACCTCAGGATCGCGGCTTAGACTGCCGGCGAGCCGGCGCTCAGCTCGGCAAGGATCTCGCCCACGGCAACTTGCGCGGCCTGTTTGCCTTCGTCCGACAAATCCATCGAAATGGGTTGTTGGGGGTTGATGGCAATCGCGTAGAGGATGACCTCGCGCGTGCCGCCCTGCATGTAAAACGCGTCGAGCAGATCCTTCACGCCGATATCGTGGGCCGTGAGTGTCGGGGGGTAGTCTTTGGCAAAGCGCGGCGTGGTGCGGGTTACGGTTCCAGGCGGATTGCCGTCCGCCGCGGCGTCGATCATGATGATGCGGTCAGCCTGCTGCAGGGGCTCCAGGAGGATGAATCCGCCCGTACCGCCGTCGAGGCACTCCACGCCGGGCGGGAGCGGGTGCTTTTCCAGCGCGCGCACCGTGTGAACGCCAACGCCCTCATCACCCATGATGACGTTGCCGAGGCCGAGGATCAGCGTTTTCCTGCTACTTTTTGGGCTGTTCGTCACTCTTCACCCGGTCAAACTTCCATCCGCCGATGATCGAGGAGACCGTGCCGCGGCCCTCGATGTAGTCATGGTAGAAGCTGAGATAGATGTGAACGATAACGAACATGACAAAGAACCAGAGGAATGTATGGTGCCAGAAGCGCACACCCATCTCACCGCCCATCAACGGCACGATCCATTTGAACATGCGGGGCAGCCAGGCATCGCTCATGCTTGAGTAGAGCGCGAAACCCGTGATGGTCTGGAAGCAGAAGGCCAGGAACGTCAAGAAGTAAATGAACGCAGCCAGCGAGTTATGCCCGGTCGAGATCTCTCCGTGCATCTTCACCTGCAGGACGTCGGTCTCGAGGACATCGACAATCTCGTTTTGCTGCTTTTTCGTGATCGGGAAAAAATTATTCCACTTGGCGTACTTATTGCCGACAAATCCCCAGTAGATGCGCGCGGCAAAATTGAAGACGTACACATAAGCCGAGGCGAAGTGCAGGAAGCGCACCCAGCCGAACCAGTATTGCTGGTATGCCTCGGCCGCGTAAGCGATGCGGACGGGCCGCCCGATCAAGTAGCCGGTCACGCACAGCAGCGTCAACGCAATCGCGTTGATCCAGTGGTACGCGCGAACGGGAAGTTCCCATACATAGACGCGCCGGTATTCAACCGGCGCGCTGCCGTTTGCCCGAAAGACGTCTCTGACACCAGTGCTCTGTGTACTCATGTCGCTACTCGAAAGAAATCTGGTGAAGGTGCCGTCCCTGCGGATCGTACAGATGCACGGCGCAGGCCAGGCACGGGTCGAAGGAATGGATGGTACGGATAATCTCCACCGGCTGCTCGAGATTTGCCACCGGCGTTCCGATCAGCGAAGCCTCGAACGACGAATGTTGCTGCTTGGCGTCGCGCGGTGAGCCGTTCCAGGTGGTCGGCACCACGAGCTGGTAATTGTCGATGGCGCCGTTCTTGATCTTGATCCAGTGTGCCAGGGCGCCGCGCGGTGCACAAACTAATCCCACACCTTCGGCTTCGGCGGGCCAGGTCTTCGGATCCCACTTCTCGCCGTTGAATGTGGATACCTCGTTGGTCTTCACGCGATCCATCAGATCGCCGAAGAACTCCTTGAGCCAGATCATCGCCAGCGCCGCATCGATTCCCCTCGCGGCTGTCCGGCCCAGCGTGCTGAAGAGCGCATCCACCGGAACGTTCAGCTTCCCCAGCACCATTCCCACGGTCTCTTTCACGTCGGCGTGACCGGCCGCATAAGACACGAGCAGACGGGCCAGAGGCCCCACTTCCATCGCGTTGTCTTTCCAGCGCGGCGTTTTCAGGAAGGAATATTTGTCGAACCCCTCGAGCGTTTCGAAAGGAGGCTTGGGTCCGGTGTAGTTGATCTTTGTCTCGCCGGCCCATGGGTGCACACCCACGTCGTTCCCGCCGTCGTAGTTGTACCAGGAATGCGCGATGTACTCCTTGATCTCCTGCTGGTCTTTCGCATTCACGGGATGCAAGGTACTGAGGTCGCGATTCAGCACCGCGCCACGCGCATACTTGAACGCGTCGGGTGTGTTGTAACCCTTGGTTGGGAACTCGCCATACGAGAGATAATTTTTCAGGCCCCCGCCGTATTTCGCCCAGTCCTTGTAGAACGATGCCACCGCCAACAGGTCGGGTATGTAGACCTGGTTTACAAATTCATCGGCGTCACCAATCAGCTTTGAAACCAGGTTCAGACGCTCGGAGTTGATCGCGGCAACCTCGTTGGCGTTGATCGAGCATGGCACTCCGCCTACGAGATAGTTCGGATGCGGGTTCTTGCCTCCGAATACCGCGTGGATCTTCACCACTTCTTTCTGCCACTGCAGCGCGTCGAGATAGTGCGCCACTCCGATCAGGTTTACTTCAGGCGGCAGCTTGTAGGCCGGATGGCCCCAATATCCGTTGGCAAAGATGCCCAGGCCGCTGGCCGCGAACGCCTTGATCTTGTCCTGCACTTCGGTAAAGTACGAGGGCGTGTTTT
>Ga0335071_10004861_pt1 | contig 14034 bp, 12 predicted proteins | sample Lox_Sample_15_FD_206724 | JGI IMG/M metagenome (GOLD analysis project Ga0335071, IMG submission 206724) | Soil microbial communities from Loxahatchee National Wildlife Refuge, Florida, United States - Lox_Sample_1.5 | ecosystem: Environmental > Terrestrial > Soil > Wetlands | place: USA... | reverse complement strand
CGATGGCCTGGAGGCACTAGGGATGTGGGAGGAGCAGCCGTACGACGTGATCCTGATGGACGTTCAAATGCCTCAGATGGATGGTTTCGAGGCTACTCGGCGGATCAGGACGGAAGAAGTTGGTAAAGGTGGGCATGTGCCAATCATTGCGCTAACGGCCCACGCAATGACAGGCGATCGGGAAAGGTGTCTGGAGGCGGGGATGGACGAATACGTGACCAAGCCGATCAACTTTCAGGATCTCGTCCACAGGATCGACTGTCTTCAAGCGAGCGCAAGCTCTTCATAAAAGGCCTGGAACTGCAGCGCCACCTCGGCGACCGAGAAACGGCTCACGCGCGCCATCCCGGCTAAGCCGGTGCGCCGCCGCAGATCTTTATCGCGTAACAGCATGTCGATCGTGCGGGCCCAGGCCGCGACGTCTTTTTCCGGCACGATGAAGCCGGCCTCGCCGACCACGTACGGTATCTCGCCGGAATCGCTCGCAACGACGGGAACGGCGCAGGCAAACGCTTCGATCAGCATGCGGCCGAACTGCTCTTTCCAATTGCGCATGGTCTGACTGGGCGCCACCATGATATCCACAGCGGAAAGATAGCGCGGCACCTCGTGGTGTTTGGCCAGCAGAACTTTGACGCGATCGGTCCAGCCTCGCGCGCGGGCCCAGGCCTCAATCTCCGTCTGCATGCTGCCGCTTCCCAGCAGAAGCAGGCTCCAGGGCAGCTTGGCGTCCAGGCGTTCGAGCGCCTCGGTGAGAATGCCGAGTCCCTTGGAAGGGACTAGGCGGCCCACGTAACCGATCACAGGAGGCTGGAGTCCCAGACCCTGGATAACGGCGGCGCGATCGGCGTCCTCCGCCGGCTGGAACATCTTCGTGTCCACAGCCAGGGTGATGACGCGCCCGCGTTCGGCAGGGTATCCGCGGGCCACGAGATTCTCAAAGACGCTTCGTCCGCCGGCGATCCAGCGGTGTGCTGCGCCGAGCGAGGTTCTTTCGAAGTGACTAAACGGCGGCGGATAGTGCTTATTCAAGCTCTGGGCGGTGCGAAAACAGTAGCGCGAACCCGACTGCTTGGCCAGGCGGGCAATCTGGTACCCGGCGGCGATGTAGGGCTCCTCCCAGGCGTGAATCGCGTCGAAGGGCTGAGGGAGGATCAGCTGACGGAGGTGTTTGTTGGAGTACCGGAAGATGTGGATGCGGGTGGTCCAGCGGCACGGAATCGGGACCAGATGGAGGGGACTGCCCGCCGGCTCCGGCTCACAGTCGATGGGGCGAAGGTCCCCATGGAAGAAGCTGGGAGCGGCAACGGTGACATCAAAACAAGGGTTCTGGGCCACTTCGCGGACGGTCGCACGATTCACAGCCAGGACATACGAGTGGCCGATCGTGAGGATCCGAAGGGGCTTCATCGTCCCGCGAACTTCCGGCAGATACCGTTCACCATGGCGTGGGTTTGAGGCTGCTCGCCGGGAGTGGCTACCGCGAGGGCTGCCCAATCGGCCTGTTCGATGGGACCTCCGCCGACGATGGCGCAATCGTAGGACAGCTTCTGCAGCCACTCGGCCACCGGCTGATTGGTGCCATGCAACTCGATCAGCAGCACCGGGCGGAAGCGCCGGATGGTCTGTTCGGCGCCGGCGAGGAAATCGACTTCGCTACCTTCGATGTCCAACTTGATCAAGTTTGGCCCTGGCAGCGACTCTTGTTCGAGCAAACTATCCAGCCGGCGCACTGCCACCTCGATGGTAGCAACTTGCTTGTCAACGCTCATGGGAGAGTCGCTCAGGGCGCCGAAAGTCGGGCGCTCCGACACGCGGAAAGACGCGGTGGAATCGCTTTGAGCCAGTGCGACGCTATGCACTTCGATGTTTTCGAAATTGTTTAAGCGGGCGTTGTACCGGATCTGCTCCACGTTGGCTGGAAGGGGCTCGAAGCAGTGGACGTGCCCGCCCTGCCCGACCAGCCGAGCGGCCAGAACGGCCAGGAACCCGACGTTTGCGCCCACGTCATAAACCGTCATACCGGGGCGAACACAAGCGCTGAGAACTTCCTGCGCGGCCGGCTCGAAGGTGCCCAGCAGAAAGCGCGAGTCGGAACCGCCGGGATTAAACCGCAAGCCTTGGGCGGGACCCGCCGGGATGGTGCCGTCGCGATTCTTGAAGGAGGAGGTCAGGCTCTCATAAGGACCTCTGAGCAACGGCGAACTTCGGAGCAATTCGGCGCACTGCTCGGTCCACGACCGGGGCAGCCGGCTAATGATACGTTGAGAAAAGGACATGATGGCTCAAATAGAAAGTGAAAAGTAGCGGCGCCGCTAGTTGCTCGCGGATGCAATCTCCCGATAAACGCGCATGGTTTGATCCGCGATAGCGTCCCAGGAAAAGCGCTCGGCGGTACGACGGCCGGCCTGGCCCAGGCCCGCGGCCCAAATCGGATCGTTGAGCAAGGCGGCCATGTGTGCGGCCAGTCCCGTTTCGTCGGATGCGTGGTCCAGGATGAGGCCGTTCTCTCCGTGAACGATCAGTTCGGAAGCGCCCGCCTCGCGGCTGACCACCACCGGCAAAGAGCAGGCCATGGCTTCAGTGACCACCAGTGCGAACGCATCGTAGGGCGTCGGCAGCAAGAGGGCGTCGGAGGCGCCGTAAAATTCTTGAATCCGGCTGGATGGAGGAAGCAGGTGCACGCGACCGCTCACTCCGAGATCTTTGGCCAGAGCCGCATATGGCTCCGGAGCGGAGCGGGAGACAAGTAGCAGGTGACCGCGGTCCAACCGGGCCAAGGCGCGAATACACTGGCGCGCGCCTTTGCGGAGGTCTCCCACGTAGAGGAAGACCACTTCCGACTCCGGAATCGAGAGTTCACGCCGATGCCGGGCCCGATGGCATTTGGCGGACGGTGAAAACGTCTCCAGATCGACGCCGTGATAAATCAAATGAAGCGGCGCCGAGCAGCCATAGTACTTCACGACATCGCCGGCCACACGCTCCGAAATGGCAATCACGTGTGCATCCCGAGCTCCGCCGTAAAGCCACTTTTCCAGACCACGCGCGCAGAAATTGAAAATTCGCTCTTTGACCGTCAGGCCACCGGTGAAGCGGGCCAGCGACTGGCTCCAGGCGGCATTACAGATATGGGTGGTAATGACGTTACCGCGCGGGCCGCAGAATCCCTGGGAATGGATGATATCGAAATCCCGCGGGAGCTGGAGGGCCGAGGTGACGGCGAAGCTGAACAGCGTGGTCATGACGTTGGTTCGCACGGCGGGAACGCTGTGAAAGATGACATTCGCTTCGTCGCGCTTCTCGATCCGGTTGGCGTAAACATGCACTTCATGCTCGCGGCTGAAGCGCGTGGCCAGCTCCGCCACATAGCGGCTGTGCCCGCCCCAGCGATGATAGTCGTGCACCAGAAAGGCGATTCTCATGCGATACGCCGGCAGCCCAGCGATGCGGAAGGACTCAGTTCAAGGATTGCCCGCGTTCCCGGAGCAGCGATTCGTAGATACGCAAGGTTCGCGACGTCATGATCTCGGAAGCGAACTCCTCGCGTGCGCGGCGCCGGCCGGCCTGCCCGAACGAATGTCGAAGATCCGGATGATCCAGAAGCTGGTTGAGCGCAGCAGCCATGGCGCCGGAATCTTCTGGCGGTACCGTAAGGCCAGTCTGGCCGTTCAGAGAAACAAACGGCACCCCGGAATCGAGGTCAGTATTGACCACTGGAAGTCCGGCGGCCATGGCTTCAATCTGCACTATTCCGAACGCCTCGCTGCGCGCCACCGATGCCAGCGCGAAGACCTGAGCGGCGTGGTAATAAGGAATCACCTGGGCGTTTTGTATTTCCCCGGCGAAGATCACCTTTTCCTGGACCCCCAGTTCGGCGGCAAGGCGCTGGAGCGGATCGCGCAACGGGCCATCCCCAATGATGAGCAGCTTTCCATTGACCTGCTGCATGGCGCGGATCAGATACTCAAACCCTTTGTAGTAGACCAGGCGACCCACACTTACAACCAGCCGATCGCCATATTGTTCGCGAACGCGGGCCGCGGCTGACGGATCGCAGCGCTCAAATTGGGTGAGATCGATTCCGTAGGGCGTGACGTGGCACCGGCCGGTGTGCTCGCGAAGGGCGACGGAGGTCCGCAGGTAGTTCGGCGAAGTAACGATGATGGCTGAGCTTCTTCGCAGCGCGGCCTGCAGGCACGGCTCAAACAACGCGCCCAGCACCCGTTGCCGTACTGTATCGCTGTGGTAGGTAGTCACCAGCGGGCCGCGATGCCCGCTGGCAAGGTACGCCAGCACCGCCGTGGGATTGGGCAAGTGGATATGAACAATGTCACACTGGGCTGACCGTATCTGGGCGGCCATGCCAGGGCAAAGCGGCGTGGAGAATAGTGTCGCCGCCGTGGCCAGCCTCCGCACGGGCACGTTGGCCACCAGGTCTTCCTGGGTTCGCCGGCCGTCGTTGGCGACGATCACGCGCAAATCGAGATGATTGCGCAGTTGTTCGGAAAGAACCTGAAGGTGCGTCTCGATGCCACCCATGTGAGGAGGATAGAACTTTCCCACTTGCAGCACCTTCAAGGTACGTAAGGATGTGGCCGGCATAGTGGATTCGAGAATGTTCTGTTGCATCGCTGACCTCATCACGGAGCCTTACGCCTTCACCAGGGCCGGCTCGGTGAACAAGTCCAGGTTCCGCGCTACCCAGTCGTAAAGCAGGCCGAGCCCGCACTCACAGTCGACCTGGGGCGTCCACCCGAGCTCGGTTTGCGCGCGGCGAATGTCGCTGACAAAGACCTTCTGATCGCCCGGCCGCCAGTCCGAGAAATCGAACGGGAGCTTGCCGTTCTGACGCTTCTCGATATATGCGATCAATTCGAGCAGCGACAGCACGTTGCCGGGCCCGCCGCCGATATTGTAGGCTCGTCCGACGGCGCGATCGCCGGCCTCGAAAGCGCAGTCGTAGGCGTTGAGAAGGTCGTCGATAAAGAGAATGTCGCGGACTTGTTTGCCGTCCCCGTAGATCGTGATCGGACGGCGCAGCTGACTGGCGATCATAAACCAGGCAACCCAGCCCTGGTCCTCGGCTCCAAACTGCCGGTAGCCGTAGATGCAGGATTGACGGAAACAGATCGTCTTCAGACCGTAGATGCGATGATAGTCGATCACGTACTGATCGGCCGCGCCTTTCGAGCAGCCATAGGGCGAGTGGAAGTCCAGGTTTCGGTGCTCGCTCACTCCCTCCGGCAGTGTGGCGTAAGCATACCGGCCGTTCTTCTCGACTGTACCGATCTCCGTCATCTCGCCATAGACCTTATTGGTGGACGAGTAGATCACGGGCACCTGCATGTCGGCTCGCCGCATGGCCTCCAGCACGTTGAAGGTGCCCAGGGCGTTAATTTCGAAGTCTTCGCGCGGCGACACCACCGAAGTCGTCACGGCCACCTGGGCCGCCAGGTGCAACACGCGGTCGGCACCGCGGTGCTTTTCAAACAACTGGGCCAGTGAAGCGCCTTCACGAATGTCGAGCTGGACGAACTCCAGCGAACCTTGGGGCCGGAGCCACTCCAGGTTCTTGCGGACACCGTCACGCGACAGGTTATCGATCACCACGACCTGATGACCGAGTTGCAAATAGCGGCTGGCGGCATTCGAGCCAATAAAACCAGCGCCTCCAGTAATAATGATCTTCATTCTTTTTCCCTCGAAACGGTCCTTATAGTGCCGGCGCGACGGCCTCAGTTCTTACCGGCGCCGACGAAAGCAGCTCCAGGTCGGCCTGAACCATTTCTTTGATCAGGCCCGCAAAGTTGGTCGTAGGCTCCCAATCCAGTTCGCGGCGCGCTTTGCTGGCATCACCGATGAGCAAATCCACCTCCGCCGGGCGGAACACCGCTTCATCTTTCTTGACGTAGTCGCGGTAGTCGAGACCGACCTCGCCGAAAGCGAGATCGCAAAGTTCCCGCACGCTGTGAGTTTCTCCAGTCGCGACGACGTAGTCGCCGGATTCCGGCTGCTGCAACATCAGATGCATGGCCCGAACGTAGTCGCGGGCGTGCCCCCAGTCGCGCTTGGCGTCGAGATTCCCCAGACGCAGTTCCGATGCCAGGCCCAGCTTGATGCGCGCCACCCCGTGAGTGATCTTGCGCGTCACGAATTCAAATCCGCGCCGCGGGCTCTCGTGATTGAACAGTATTCCGTTGGCGCAATACATGTTGTACGCTTCCCGATAGTTCAGGCTCAGGTAGAAGCCAGCCACTTTGCTGACGCCGTAGGGACTGCGCGGATGAAAGGGTGTGTTCTCCCGCTGTGGGGTTTCGCGCACCTTCCCGAACATTTCGCTGGAACCGGCGAAATAGAACCTGCACTGTGGCTGTAATTCACGTAATGCGGCCAGCACGAAATGGGTGCCGTTGATGTTCGTATCCATGGTCGAGAAACCGTCCGCGAAGCTCTCACCGACGAAACTCTGCGCCGCCAGGTGATAGCACTCGTCGAAATGGTTCCGGCTGACCACATGGAAGATGCTGGCGTAGCTCTCCAAACTGGCCGGGTGCAGGTGAATGCGGTCCCGGCAGGAACGCAGGCGTCCCAGGCGTAGTTCCGGCTGCTCGAGAGCGACGCGCCGTACGATTCCATGAACGTCATAACCGAGGTTCAGGAGATGCTCCGCCAGATAACTACCATCCTGGCCGGTGATTCCAGTAATTAAAGCTGTCTTTTTCATATTCATTTGTCCCCATTTGCCGCAGGTGCCGATTGGGAAGCCGGTCCTGCGATTTCAAAAAGATATAGGTAAAACAGAAACTCAGGTTTTCACTCGAGCGCCGTCCGGATGAGCTCCGGCTTTACCGGCAGCAACGTTGATCCGGCGCGCTCGAGAACCGATCGATAGAGGTCAGCCGTGCGGGCCGCGGCTTCGGTCCAGGAATACCGCGCGGCGTTGGCCAGGCTCCGGTCTTGCTGGTCTCTCCATTCCGGGCCTGCGGCGATCCGTTCCCGCAGGAGCTTCGCCACGGCTTGCTTCCAGGCTGCAATGTCGCCCACGGGCGCGTAGCAAGCGGCCGTTCCGCCGACTTCGCGCAGCACCGGCAGGTCGCTGGCAACCACGGGGCAGCCAGAGGCCTGGGCTTCGATCAGGGGCAAACCAAACCCTTCCGCGTCGGCGGTGTGGACCAACAGGTCGGCCCGGCGGTAAATCGCCGCCAGTGCCGGGCGCGACAGAAACGGCAGGTCCACAATAGCTTGTTCCACGCCGAGGTCGAGAGCCATATGGGCCAGATCCGGTGTCCATTGCCCGCCCACTCGAATCAAACGAACCTGCGGAAAATCCTCGCGGACGGCCGCCAGCACCTGCAACAGGACATCCAGCCGCTTGCGGCGCATCATGCTCCCAACGTTCAACAGCCATAGAGCGCCCGGCACGTTGGGGAGAAGACCGGCCGCCTGGGAATCCGCAATCGAATCCGGCTCGGACCGGCACGACGGATGAAGGCCGTTGGGAATCACGCTAATACGGTCGGAAGGCACGATGGCATACTGCAGCAACTGGTCGCGTACGGCGTAACTAACGGTAATAATGTGCGCCGCGCGCTGCAGTCCTTCCAGAACCCGGGCGATCATGGCGCGAAACCAGCGCGGGCGCTTCTCTCGGTCCGGATTCAGCAGGCAGCGAAAAGCGTCCAGGTCGTGACAAGTAACCACGGTTCGCTCAGCGGGCAGTTCGTGGACCAACTGCGCGTAGGTGTGATCCACCAGGTGGAACAGGTCGAAGTCTTGGGCTCGCCGGCGCAGCCAGCGCGGGTAGTCGAAGAAGCGATTCGCCAGCCGATCGGCATTGCGCAGAACTTTCCTTTCTCCCAGCCCGGGCACGCGGCTGAAGCGCATCGCCATCGGCGGACACAACCGCTCGACGTTAAACTCGGACGAGTGGTGGGCCTGCAACTCCGAGCTAAGCATTTCCGCCACCAAATCCATACTGGGCCATTTCTCTTCGACGAAATCGCACACCAACGCGACACGCGGCCGCGCGGAGGAAGGACGTACTTCCGGGGATGGATGCATCTGCACGCTAGGCATGCACACTCTGCATAGGCTGAGGCGACGCTCCCCGAGCCTGGATCAGAACGTCTTCCAGTATTTCCAAATGCGCGGCGACGTTGAATTTGCGCGACGACAGCCGGGCGCCCTGGCACAATTGCCGGTAATGCGCATCGTTGCCCAAAGCACGCCCGATGGCCTGGGCTAAGCCGTCGATGTTGGGCGGATCGCCGGGCGCCAGTTCTCCCGTTTGACCGTCGATCAGCCAGTCGGGGATGCCTCCGACGCGATATCCAACGGCCGGAACGCCAGCCGCGCCTGCTTCCAGGCCCACCAAACCAAAAGGCTCCGGCCACAGGCTGGGAACTGCGAGCAAGTCAGCGCCCGCCAGGAGGTCCAGTTTACGCTGCCGGTCCACCCAACCGGTGAACTCCACAGGCAAGCCTGAGCGTTGCGCCATTTGTTTCAGCGCTGCAAGCTGGGGGCCATCCCCTGCGATCGTCAACTCGAGGGGACGGCCGAGCGCCTGAGATGCCCGAATCACCGCGGGAATCAGATGATGCCCTCCCTTGATCGGGGTCAGCCTGCTGATCATCAATATCCGTGCCGGCGAGGAACGAGGTTCGCGCGGCGCTAAGTCTCCGCTGAGTTTGTCGCCCGGCAACGGCGCCAGGTGGACCTGCTCGCGCGGCAAGCCGTGGCGTAGAAATTCGTCGCGCATGTGAGCGCTGGCCACCAGCATCGACCGGTACCGTGGCAATCGCGAATGCCGGCCGGCCTGTCTCCGGAACGTCTCCCAAGCCTCGCGCGGGTCCAGCGCGCCGCAGTGCCGCGGGTAGTGCAGGGCCAGGCAGGCGGGACCAAAGCGCCTTTGGCAGGGCTGGATGCGCGGGAACGAGTGGCATTTGCTTCCAGTTCCGCACGTTCCGTAATACTCATGCGCGAAGAGCACCACAGGCTGGCTATCCAGCAGCATGTCTTCCACGCCGCCATTGCGCAGCCCCTGACTGTAGACGACGTCGGGCTTCCAGTGTTCCAACCGCTGCCGGACTGCTTCTATTCCCAGCTCTTCGACACACCAACTGGTCAGAGGCGCACAGTGTGAATCAATGCGCTCCTGTGTCGATGCTGCGGGAAGCTCGTACAGCAAAGCGACCTCGTGACCGCGTTCCACCAGCGCCGGGAGGATGACCTGGACATATTTTTCAGTCCCGCCGATCAAATTGGGATGAAATGTCGCGATTACGATCCGCATGGGCGATCCAGCGAAAGCGGCCGGCGAGGGCTGCCGGAACTAATTGGCATAGATCTCCAGGCAGCGCTGCACGACGGCAGACCAGGAGAAATTTTGAACCACATGGCAACGCGCGGCCGATCCCATCTCCCGCGCTTCACTCGCATGGTCACGCAGCCAGAGAATTCTGTCGCGCAACGCCGCCGGATCGTTGGGAGGAACCACAAAGCCCGTTACCTGATCGCGCACAACCTCCGGCATACTGGCCACATTGGTGCAAATCGCCGGTGTTCCACAAGCCATTCCTTCCAGTAGTGTTTGGCCGAGCAGCTCCGGAACCCTCATGTCCAGACCGTACATCGTCTTATAGACACTCGGCAACACAATGCACAGCGCCCGGCGATAGGCTTCGACGAGCATGGCGTCGTCGGACTCGTGATGAAAGACCACGCGTTTCCCTTCGGCCAGCTTCAGCAGATCCTGGTAATAAGCGGGATCGTATGGGCGGCCCACAAGTTCCAGCGTCATGTCGGCGGGTATGGCCTTGATCAGATCGTCAACACCCTTGTGAGGCATGAGCCGGCCGACAAACAGAACCGAGCCGCCCCTTGCCTGAGGATTGCCCGGCGAGAACTTCTCCTGATCCACACCGCCGTAGATCACGTGAGCCCATGGTTTACCGGCATGACCAAACACATTCCGGCTGTACTGGCTGATGTGCAGGTGGCCGTGATACCAGGCGTCGGTAGACCAGTAGGCGGAAACGTCGAAGCCTCCTCCGCCGAGATCGCTGACAAAGGCTTTGCGGCCGGTCAGACGGCACAGAGCGGACGCTACGCTGCTGGCCAGAATATGTTGCTGATGGCAATGCACCACATCGGCCCGCCGGATTTGCGGAAGCAACGAGCCGGCCAACGGATTCGTGCGCTGGCCGCGCACGTACCACGACGGCCCCAGGATCTGGACCTCCAACTGTCCGATTTGCCGTGTCTCGCTCTTGTCGCCAAAGGTCGCCAGCGTCGTGGGCACTTCCTCGGCCATGTGCTTGGCTAACTCCAAAGCGTAACGTTCGCCGCCTCCGACGATGCCGCCCTCACCGAACACGGCAGGAGAGATATGAAGAACCCGCATTTCTATTTGTTGACCAGATCCGCCGTCGCGGTCTTGACCAGCCCGAGCCGCGCCACCAGCACGTCATGGATCGGCTGCACCCTCGGTTGAACATAAGGCCACAGAACAGATTTCTTGCCGATGGTCAGCATGACGGCGACGTAGGTGATCCCCGCCAGCACTCCCGTAGCAGCGGTTTGCAGGAATCCGTGCGGCGTCCATTGACGGCCCAGCAGGCACGCCGCCACGCCCAGCGTCACCACTCTCCAACCCCAGGGCCATAACGGCCGCAGCAACCCCGGCACGGATACGCCCGCCTGCCGGGCCACAGCTGAGAGGTTTGCCGGCAAGCACACCACCAGGATGCTGAAGACCGAAGCGAGGGGGCCGCCGATGGGCCCCAACCAACTGATTAAGACAGCGGCCGTGGTCGCGGTGGTCACGCCGTCCAAAAGGCTCATCAGCGAGAGCCGCTTCTCCAAGCCGTAACAGAACATGCTGTAAACCAGCGTGACGTTCCACTGCCGGAGAAGCATCGCCACGGCGATGAGCAAGCTCAGCAACAGTCCGCCATACAAACGCGACCCAACCCACCAGGTGACGAACCCCTGATTCACAGCGACCACCGTACAGGCCACCGCCCCGGCGATCATCAGCGACGCCTGCGTCAACGCGGTTGTGACGCGAAAGACATGATCCTTGGATTCGCCCGCCTTCACTTCGCTCAAACCCGGCAGTGCCGCATCCAAAAGGGCCTGGGGCTGATTCGAAAGAACGCTGATCAACTTGCCGGTACAGGTATAGGGCACCACGGCCGCAGCGCCCAACACTTTGCCGATCACCAGGATGTCGAAGCCGCTCATGAGAGGCGTCGCGATTTGCGAAACACTGGCCCACATTCCGCGCTTGAAATACTCAGCCGCTCCCGCGCTGCTGAAGTGAGCCCGCTTCGACGGCAGTACGTGGGGGTAGCGGCTCACGATGCGATAGGCGAAAATGGCGGCGTTCAGAAACTGAGTCGCCGCCCAACCGATCGCCATGGCGTAGAGCCCGACTCCGGCGAAAATCAACGCCACCATGACCACCGTTCCCGCCACCCAGGTCAGGATCGTCACCTGCCCCATAAACTTCAGGTCTTGAAGACCCTCCACAGTGGCGCGAAAGACCCTGAGGGGGAAAAGGAGCGTGAAGGCGGCAATAATCAGCCCGATGAAACCATGCACGTTCGCCGGCACGGGAAACCAGAACCAGAACCCCGCCGCGGCCATGACCACCAGGGGCATCTGGTAGAAAATGATCCGCAGCGTCCGGCCGAATATGAATGGCAACTCGGAGGAATCGGTACTGCCGCCGGCCCTTCCCGTGGCGTAGGCGATTTCGCGGGGAAGGAGAATCACCACTCCGATGTCCACCAGGCTCAAGTAGGCCAGAACCTGCAGCGCAATAATCCACACGCCATAGTCGTGCTGGCCGATCCGCTTCAGCAGAAACGGGGTGAGCCATAGACCCACCAGCATCAGAAGAGCCTGGTAGGTATAAGTGAGCAGAACCGCGCTGAGAAATCGTTTACTGCGAGCCATACTTCTCTAGAAGGTCTTTATCGAACGAACGTGATCCTGAACCGCCTGCGGCCAGTGCGCTTCGTCCAGGCCGTGCTGCGCCAGAAACGCCAACGCCAACCGCTCGTACCCGAAGCCGATGCAACCTGTGTGAGCCGGCCCCTCCGGGGTTCCGATCCCGAAGGAGCGCCCAAAGAAATCCTGGTGGTAATTGATTGATCCCACGGCCAGCTTCTTGCCGCTATAGGGCAGCGGAACCAGAAGCTCAAACTTCAAGTCGAACCCCTGCTGGTAGGCCGCCTGCACCCCGTAACTATCGACGAAAAATGGATCCGAACCCGTGGTGATTTCGTACGCCAGACCTAAATCCTCCAGGAACCGGGCGGAAAGCTCCACCGAATTGTCCCTGCGGCTGACGACGTACCTGGACGGTCCGACGAAAACGATCTCGCGCATGGTGAAATCCCACATACGCTCCAGACCGGACAGGTTGCTCGATTCATATCGAAAACACTTGCCGTTGGCGGTAATCGCCCGGGGCTGGTCCAACACCTGATCCCGCAGCCACATGTACCAGTGGAAGCAAACCGAGGGAGACAACAGGCACTCCACCTGGCTCATCGCTTCGCGGTCGAAAACCAGCCGCTGGCCGTCCCAGTGGCCGGAGCGGGTAAACTCCTGCAATAGGGCATGGTCTTCCCGCAGATGAGACACCAGGTTCAACGAGGCCGGGAAATTCTTCAGGTACCGGCAGCGGTCGAGCACGTCGGCGCCAACCAGGGATGGAAAGATGTACGGCCGAGCTTCCAGCGCCTCGGCCATCCGTCGCGCTTGTGATTCGAAGCAGTCCATCAGCGCAACCAACATCGGCCCGAATCCGTAGCGTCCGCGTCCGAAACTGTTTAGTTCGCGCCGCTCCAGGAGCAGGGGATGCGGATCGCCGCAGAAGTCAGACGGCAGCTTCTCTTTCTTCCGCAGAGTCTTCACCCGGCCGGGACTGTGGCTGCGACAAAGCTTGGCTGCCACCTCGGCAATCCGGGAAGCGACCACTTCTCCCTGGCCTTCAAACCCGGGACGCAACTCGAACGACACTCGATTTGTGTCCGCGAGCATCTGCACATTACGAAGCCCTTCGGAAACGAAGGTCAGCCGCTTCAGAAATTCATCCACCAGGTCGTTGGGAATGTTGGTCTTCAATTGGGAAATAAAACTCAACGCCGCCTCCGAACCATAGCGTTGTTGGGTGTAACCGTGGACCGCTTCGCCAGTCGCAGAACAGTCGGAAAGCCGGGCCGCACGATCGGGAGCAAGGGGGGAGCTGAGCTCCCGTTCCGTCTCCATCAGAGGGTCCTATCCGTACGCACGGGCGTCGGCGTCTAGCGGCCGTACCGGATGATCTTGCCGTTTCCCAGATCGAAGAGCGGGCCGCCGAAGTTAATCAGGCAATTCGCACGGCATTGAGCGCTATCCAATGAGTCGGTGCCGTGATAGGAGCGGAAGCCGTAAAAGAAGTAGAGATTGCCCGGAATGAAATTGATCGCATAGTTCTTTACGAATTTTCGGAGCGCGCCAATGTGTGCCAGGTTGGAATAGATCCGATCCTGGAAGCGGCTCTGCGAGAACTTGCGAACGTTCGGCCAGATGCGGAACTTCCCATCACCGGTTCCACTGGGAGGAGGCATGACGACAGGCATTGCAATCGTCAGATAGGTCGCATCAAAGTGCCATCCGCCCACGGTATCTTGTCCGCGGTCGCCCACCAGGATGTTCAGGGCGGGATGAATGTCGGAAGCCTCCAGATGCACGTGGAATGGAGCGAGAATGTCGTTGGCCATCTGGATCGTGAACTCGTCGAAGGTCATATCCCAGAATCGGGTGTCGCGCAGGTCCGATCCGATCAGAGGCTTACGCTTTTCGCCGGCGTAGCAGCGCGGCGTCAGCTCTTCCACGCTGGACTGGAGCCGGGCCAGGAAGTCCGGGTGGAGAAACTGCTCCAGCACCGCCATGCCCTTGTGATCGATGTCGCTGCGAACTCTCTGGATCAGGCCCGTGTAATCCGTTCGAAGCTCCTCATGATAGCGGTCATTGACG
>Ga0335071_10004860_pt1 | contig 14034 bp, 9 predicted proteins | sample Lox_Sample_15_FD_206724 | JGI IMG/M metagenome (GOLD analysis project Ga0335071, IMG submission 206724) | Soil microbial communities from Loxahatchee National Wildlife Refuge, Florida, United States - Lox_Sample_1.5 | ecosystem: Environmental > Terrestrial > Soil > Wetlands | place: USA: Florida... | reverse complement strand
ACGGCCCGGCTGGCAGCCGCGCGCACCGCGAGCGGGTTGGCGAGGGTCGGGCGCTCGAGGTGGGCGACGCCGCCGTTGGACAGCAGGGCGGCCAGGATGTGGCCGTGCTGGCCGGCCTCGCTGGCGGCCATCGGGACCAGGGCCCCCGGGGGCAGCCCAGGTCGAGGCGGGGCCCGGATCCCGGCGCGGGTGAGGACGAGCATCCGGTGCTCGGGCAGCGCCCGGGGCAGCTCGTCGACCAGGGAGGATGGCATCCCTCCCGCGGTTCCTGGTCGAGCGGCCGCCAGCTCCCCGCCTTGACAGGAAAGAACCCGACCGGGACACTTCCGCGAACGACCGCCGGGGCGGGAAGGGACGACCATGACGTACTCGCCGAGAGACATCGCGAAGATGATCGACCACTCGCTCCTTCGCCCGGAGCTCACCCCGGCGGACATTGCCGCCGGCTGCCGGGTCGCCAGGAAGTACGACACGGCGACGGTCTGCTGCGCGCCGTCGGACGTCACCCTGTGCAAGCGGGAGCTGGAGGGGAGCGAGGTGAAGGTCGCTGCCGTGGTGGGCTTCCCCCACGGCTACAGCACCACCGCGGTCAAGGTCTTCGAGGCGGAGCGGGCCATCGCCGACGGAGCGGACGAGCTCGACATGGTCCTGCACATCGGGAGGCTCATCGCAGGGGATCGCGACTACGTGCGGGCGGACATCCGGGCGGTGGTGGAGGTGGCCCACCGGGCTGGCGTCCGGGTGAAGGTCATCCTGGAGAACTGCTACCTGGACGACGACCACAAGGTCCTCGGGTGCAAGCTCTGCGAGGAGGCGGGTGCGGACTGGGTCAAGACCTCCACCGGGTTCGCCAAGGGGGGCGCGACGCTGGAGGACCTGGCGCTGATGCGGAACGCGGTGTCCTCCCGGGTGCAGGTCAAGGCGGCCGGGGGCGTACGCGACCTCGACATGGCGCTGAAGGTCCGCGAGGTGGGTTGCTCGCGGTTCGGCGCCACCGCCACCGAGAAGATCATGGAGGAGGCCTACCGCCGCGCCGGCTCGAAGTAGGGCGGCGACGCGCGCCTGCCGGATCAAGAGGCTTCCGGCGGGCTCCTCGGCCTCCCTGTCGTCGAGGAGGGGCGCAACGACCGGGCCGCCATCACCCGGCTCCAGAGGGAGGCCCTCGCCCGAGGGACGAGGCCTCTAGTGCTCTCGCACGGCCTTGCTGGGCGGGAGCTGACGATGGGTCAGTGCGAGGCGAACGGAGAGGACGGCGAGGCCGCACGGGCACAGGCCTAGGGTCAAGAGGCCGTACCAGAACCCCGCCTTCTCGGCGACGAATCCGGCCGCCCACGGGATGGTCATGAGCCCCAGGGTGCTGAAGAAGGTGAGCGCCGACGACATCGCGCCTCCGTTCTCGGGGTAGGTCTCCCTGAGGAGGGAGTAGGCAAGCGGGATGGTCGCCCCCACGAAGAACCCGATAGCCATCAGGCCGATGGTCAGGGTCCAGTAGGTGTTGGCGAAGATGGCGAGCAAGGCGGCCGTCGCGGCCAGGGTGTTGCCAAATGCGAGCAGCGCGGGGACGCGATAGGCCCGCGAGAGGAAGGAGAACACGATCCTCCCCGAGATGGTGCCCACCCACAGCGCGGACACGGGGAGGCTCGCCTGCAGCGCGGGCCGCTCGAACACCTGGTGCATGTAGGACGGCACCCAGACCGAGAGCCCTGTTGCGAAGCCCACGTAGAGGAACCCCAGCAGGCACGGGACCAGTGCCCTGCCGTCCCTCAGCAGGGTGAACCCCGCGAACGGGCTCACGGCTCCGGGCGGTCGCACGCCGGCGAGGTCGCCGGGTCGGGCCGCCGGCGGCGTGGACCCGGCCGCCGCCGGTACCGCCGCCAGCTGACCCCGTCGGAAGCCCCTCTGGGCGAACACGAAGAAGGCCAGAGCGCAAAGGCAGAACGCCGACAGGCTGACGAAGACGCCGCTCCAGCGGAGGTTCAGGTGGAGGACGAACACGGACAGCGAGGGGCCCAGCAACGCGCCCACCCCGAAGGAAGCGTGGAGGAGATTGAGGTAGAACCCTCGATGCCGTTGGTGGATGTCGGCGACGTACGCGTTGACGAGCGAATCCAGGAGCCGTGTGCTCGCGCCGATCAGGAAGAACGCGACCAGCAGCACCTGGTAGTGGGGCAGCACGACGACGAGCAACGCCGAGGCGCAGTAGATCGCGAAGGCCACCAGGGTGGAGGTGGACCGCTTCACCAGATCGGCCACAAGGATTCCCACCAGGACGCTGAGCGATCCGCCTACCCCCTGGAGCGTGGTCATGAGACCAGCCTGAGAAAGGGTCAGGCCGTACTCGCTGCGCAGGGCCGGGATCAGGGGGCCCAGCATCGTGACCGATATCGCGTACGCGAGCATGAGCAGGTAGAGGCTCGCGGTGAGCACGAAGGTGCGCCGGGAGTGCTCCGGGTTCCCTGCGGCGAGCTCCTCCGCGGTGGGGGGCCAAGTCCGTGAAAGCTCGCTGGGCACCGTGCTCTGGGGCATCCGGCGAGCAAGGCACCTGTCCTGCCCGTCCGTCAAGAGACAGCTCAGGCCTGACCGAGCGGCTGGGATGCGAGCGATCGAAATCTCCCGGGGGGCGGACCGTCTTGCACCAGCGGTCAACGGTGCCGGGTAGTCAACGGCCCGCCACGAGGGACCTGGCCAGCGACCACCCGGTCACACGGACTCGCAGGAACGCAGGGCTTCCCTCGGCTTCCAGGAGCGTCTCTTCCCGCCCCGATCGCCTCGTGCCAGGGGAGTAAAGACTTACCCCTTGGGTCGACCCGGGTAGCGGACGACCGGGCTCTGGCGCGGGCCTTGCGCTGGCGATCCCGGGGGGTGCGAGACCGGGTACCTGGCATGCCGCGTGCTCAACTCCCTGACCTGTTGGTCCGACGAGGTAGCCCATTGCCAGGGCCGATAACCAGCGCGGAGGTCCCCGTCGTGCAGGTGCGCGCCGCAGATAGCGACCCAGGTGCGGACGCCGAGGGCAGGCCCGGGATCGAATCGTGGGTGCAGGCCTTCGAACGCCAGATCTCCCTCCGCCTCCCGTCGGGCGACGACGTGGTGCCCGCGTATCCTGCGGTCGCCGCCAAGATCCAGGAACTGGTGGCGCAGCGCGCGGACCTGGCCGAAATCGCTCGCGCCGTCGGTGCGGACTCGGCGCTGGCGGCGGACGTCCTCAGGTGTGCGAACTCGGCCATGTACCGGCGAGCTCAGCCCGCGGAGACGCTCACCCAGGCCGTGACGCATGTGGGCGCGCACCAGGTCCTGCGCCTGGCGCTGGCCTCGGGCCTGGCGGCACGCGCGCTCGCGTCCGGCCCGCTGGCACCTCTTCGCCGGCGCTACTGGATCGACGCGCTGGCCGGGGCGGCCGTGTGCCAGGAGCTCGCGCAGCTTCGCCGCCTGCCGAGCAGCCACGCCTTCCTGCTGGGACTGCTACATGACTTCGGGAAGATCGTGGTGCTGCGGGCGATCGAGTCGTCTTGGCGCGACGCCGGAGCCCGTCCCGCCGTCCAGGTCGACGCCCTGGACCAGCTGGCGGAGCGCCACCACGTTGCCATCGGCGCGGCACTTGCGCGGAGCTGGAAGTTCCCCGATCTCATCCAGGAGGTCATCGCCGTCCACCACAGCGACGGCGTCGCCTCCTTCGGTCCGTTCCCTGAGCTGGTGGCCACCTCGGATCGAGTCGTGGATCACCTCGGTCGACTGCCGGCAGTCACCGCGGAGGATCTGGGGGACCTCCCTGGGTTGAAGAGCGACGAGGAGCGCGCTTCGCTGGCCCGCTTGCTCCCCACCATCCCGGAGTTCGTCGCCTCCTTCGAGAAGGAGAGCCCCGCTGCTTCGCACGAAGAGGTGACGGTACCCTGCTCGCCGGGCCCGAAGGTCGAACCGCAATCGATATCGATCCCGGCCAAGGTCACCCTCCGCAAGAGGCTCATCGACTGCGTCGCCATCGCCATCCATCCCGACGCCCTGGTGGTCACGGGAACGGAGGAGATCCCGGAGCACCAGCTCGTGCGAGTCACCTTGCTCCACCCCCCGCAACCCCTGGAGATGTGGTGCCTGACCCGGAGGGTGGAATCTCGCGACGACGGGTGGATTCGCGTCGAGCTCCATCCCTTCGCACTCGACCGAGCCTGTCAGAAACGCTGGGTTGAGCTCGCGGCCCCCAGGTGATCCCGACCGACCATCGCCGGACCACGCGCAGTGCCATCCGGCGCCTCGCCCCCGGGGGCCGTCGCGCGCTGGCCTCCCCGGTGACCGGCGAGAGGCTCCCGGTCGAGGCATGCTCCGAGGCGACTTCCACCCTCGCGTGGTCGTGAACGGGACGCTGATACGCCGTCCGGCGTCGGACCTAGGCCCAGGTGACGTGCCACACCCACGCTTCCGGGTTGTGGGGCGGCGGACGGATGACGGGAGCCTTGGCGCGAGTCAACTCCAGCAGGGCGGCGAGGTGACCGGTCGTGGCCTCCCGCAGCGCGCGTGGCAACCCAGGGAAGTGCCTCACCACGAAGTCCAGGCTGGTGCCAGTCGCGTTCTCGGTGGCGGCCTCGCCGGTGTCGTAGTAGCTCCGCCACACGCTGGCAGCGCGCTTGGCGATGAAGTCGACGGTGGGGATTCGAACGAACACCCTGTAGACGCTGGAGTACGACATCCGCGCCAGAACCTTGTGCATCTCTGCTACGGATCCGGACTCCGGGTACAGGAACGATGCGGCCACCTCGTACAGCTCCGCCTGGAGCTCGACCGGATTCCACGTCATCGGGCTGGTCTCGAGGAAGATCCCGCGCAGCGCGACGGGAAGGCGATTCAGGAAGTCCTGCTCCGCCTGAAGCCCCTGCTGCCGGATGAGAGTTCTCAAGGAGACGATGTCGGTTCCCTTGACTCGCGCCATAGGCTCTCCGGTGCCTGGCTGCATGCGAACTCGAGACAGCGACACCCCTGACGTGGCGCCTCGGTCTGAGGCCCACCTTGACCCTCCCCCCTTGTACGGCCGGGCGCCCCGAGGCGCACCGAATTGTCGCGATCCGCCACGAGCACGGTCCCTAGGCCCTCGCCGCCATCCTCTTCCTCATGTGGGCCTGGACGAAGCGGCCGCTGGCCAGCGCCGCACAGATCGCCAGCTCCCCCGCCAGGAGGGAAGCGGCGATGATCTCCGAGAACTTCCTGGCCTTGCCTTGGCCGTAGCAATCCATGATCCGCAGGCACTCACCTTGGGTGGCGAGCTGGGTGCCACCTCCCACGGTGGCCACGATCAGGCTCGGGAGCTTGACGCTCATGTACAGGTCCCCGAGGGACGTTACCTCGGCGGTGGCGATCCCGATGGCAGAATTGACCACCTGTGCGATGTCCTGGCCGCAGGCAAGATAGATGGCGGCCAGGCCATTTGCGAAGTGAGCGTTCAACCCGATGATGCCGGCTTGGATGCTGCCCATCGTGCCCGTGTAGCAGAACTCGTTGACCTCCTCCGGAGTGACGCCAAAGTACCGGCGCAGGACTCGCCGCGGGATGGTGGCGTCGGCCACGACTTCCTTGCCGTAGCAGCGATGCAGGCTCAGGGAGGACGGCTTCTTGTCGGCCGACGCGTTGCACCGCAGGAAGTACTTCTGCGCCGGATACTGCTCCATGATGAAGGCGCAAGCCCGCTCGGTCGCGATGGTGATGATGTTCAATCCCATGGCATCGCCGGTCGTGTAAGCGAACGAGGCCAGCACGCGACGACCGAGGACCTGCGCCTTCAGGTCCACGAGCTCGCCGTGACGGGTGGTCTGCTCGGCCGCGGCCTTGATGCGGTCGAAGTTCTCACCCAGCCAGCGGGCGAATCGGATCGCGTGCGAGAGATCCTCGAGGATGAACGCGGAGGTGATGTCCACTCGGTCGTTGAGAACGTGGACCGTGGCACCGCCAGCCCTGGAGATGGCCATCATGCCGGCCTGGTAGGTCTCGACCAGTGTCCCTTCCGTTGTGGCGAAGGGCACGTAGAAGAGCCCACGTGCATCCGTCCCGTTGACGAGCAAGGGACCCGTGATCCCGAGCGGAACCTGGCACGCACCGATGAGGTTCTCGATGTTCTTGTTCGCGGTGCGAGCGTCGAAGGAGAAGGTCGCGACGTGCTCGAGGTCGACTCCCAGTCGCTGCGACAGCCAGGCGCGGGTGAGATCGCCCCGCTCGGTCTGGAGCGCGGTGCGCGGGATCAGGTCTTCCCTTCGCAGGGGGCGCGGTCCTGGGTCGTGGCGGGAGAGAAGGCTATCCCAGGCAGAGCACTGGTCCGAGCTGAGGGGCGCGAAGCGAATCCCGCACTGGCTGGTGGCGCCATGGTCGCTGGCAGCGCTCCAGACGATGTGTCCAGGAAGCTCCAGGGCGGGCAAGGGGTGCCCGGCGTCCAGGCGCAGGCGCAGGGTGGTGGAGGGGTGCCGGACGGGGGAATCGAGGGTCAAGCCGAGCCCGGAGGTGCTGATGTCCGTCGTCCGCCCAGGAACGACGATATCACCCTCGTCGCTGGACGAAGGAAGGAGGATCTGGATCGGGTATTCCGCCTTGCAGCGGGGGTGGGATCGCTTTTCGTCCGCAGGTTGCATGGGCTCGAGACACTCCTGCGCGTGAAATCTCGGTCGGCGCGGGCATCGCCTCCACACGGAGACGACACCGAGCGTTCCGGGGGATTACCCCATGGCTCACGCGAGTGCGCCACCAGCGTGGCATGCGTTGGCGCGACGAGCAAGGATCCGGCTTTGGAGGTACCAGCCGCGAGGCAGCCACGGTGGTCGAGGTGGATCAGGAGCCGAAGTCAGCGATGGCGGCATCCGAGGCCGCGTAGGTCGTTCACCGACGATCTCAAGGGAGAAGCCGTCCACTTCGTCCTTGAGGAAGGCCAGTCGACCCCGTGACTGGCTCGCGATCGCGACCTGTCCGCTTCCTCCCCACGGCGGTCGGGCAAGGGCGACCATGACCGGGCAAGCGAGCGGGGGGTCCCTCCGGTCCTCTGCGGCCTGCCAGAGCCGTGCAGAGGATCACGGCGAGGTCGCTCAACGCCTGCCTGCGGAAGGCGAGGTGCTCGCGGGTGGCCTGCCAGGATGTGCCTCTTCACGCGCTCGCGCATGTGGAACCTCTCGGAGCGCAGTGTGAGGGAGTGGTGAGCTACCCGATGGACGGCCCGAACGCCGAGGGCCCATCGGTCCTCGTTCCCGGCCTGTTTGCCCCTTCCACGCCCACAACTGGAAGCGGGGGCTCTCGAGAGGGTGAGGAGTGCGAGCGCCCGCCCAGCGAGTCCACGCCTCCGTCTCGGAGGGCAGGTTCCTCGCTTCGCGTGCAAGCCGGAGCGCGCCGGGAGAGCCAGCCGCGCGACCGTCCCGGGAAGTACGCTGCCAGCAGATCCGCCAGCTCGGGCTCCCCGGCAGATGCGGGACTCCCCCTGCGTCGCTCGCTGGGTGGCGCAGCACAAGGCATCGGGTGTCCCTCATCGCACGAGAGGGATCGAGATGGGTGCGCCGCTGAGGGAGGGTGCCGGTCGGCTCCGCCGTCGCAGGTCGCCCGAGGCTTCGATCCCGAGCTCGCAGGCGGAGCGGCGCGAAGGGAAGCCTCGGAAGGCTCGCCTCCAACCCGGCGCCTGGCCGTCTCCCCTTATGGCCTTGCCCACGACATGTTGGGCCAGGTCGAATGCCGCGAGAGCGCCAGCCGGGTTAGCGTCTCGACTCCGGGTAGCGGGTAACCTGGGTCCCTCCGACCCCTGCGGAACCACGCGCGCGCCAGGGCCCGGCCACGACGAGGCTCCTGAGGAGGGAGCGATCAATGGGGTAGGCACGCCCGCTGCACCACTTGCTCTCGCGGGCCCGACCGGACGGGCCTGCCGGAAGCGAAGCCAACGCGTGAGGATCCAGGTCTTCCATAGGTTGGGATGGCCTTCGCCCCCTCCCATCGACCCCGACCCGCGGCAGGCGAGCCGACTGCCGTTGTGGCGCGATGAGGGACTACACCTCATGGCCCGGGCAGCAAACATGACCCCTCACTCGGCTCCTCGCCGCCGAGCACTTCCTCCCTGGGCGGGCAGGGCACCCGCCCTTCTCCTGGTGCTGCTCGCGCTGGCGCCTGGTACCTCGACGGCGCTGGACCCCACCCGCGCCCTGACGCAGTACGTTCACGACCGCTTCACCGATCGTCAGGGCTTGCCGGAGAACTCGGTCCGCGCACTCCTGTCCTCTCGGCGCGGCGACCTCTGGATTGGCACCGACGAGGGGCTGGCCCGTTTCGACGGAACGCGGTTCGCCGTCTACGATCGACGCACCGCACCAGTCCTGGGATCCAACCTGGTCTACTCGCTGTCCGAGGATGCCAGGGGCGCGATCTGGATCGGTACCATGAACGCAGGGGTCTACCGGTTGGAGGACGGCTCGCTGGAAGCAGCCTCCTTCTCGGCTCGTCTGCCCAGCCAGCAGATCACCTCCCTCCTCGACGATCGTCAGGGCACCCTCTGGGTGGGCACGCGGGGCGGCCTGGCGCGGGTGGCCGGAGGAGAGCTACGGGTGTTCACCCCCGAAGACGGCCTGCCTTCGGCCGAGGTGAAAACGCTCGCTCGGCTCCGCGACGGCCGGATCTGGATTGGCACCAACGGAGGCGCTGCGGTCCTGGAAGGCGGGGCGATTCGTGTCGGCCCGGCCGAGCTACGCGGCGTGATTGTGACGGCGATCGCGGAGGACGGAGACGGCGTCTGGTTCGCCACCGACGGGAGGGGTCTGGCGCGGCTGGCGCGCGACGGACGGGTGGAGTTCCTCGGAGCCACCGAGAACGTGCCGGCCGAGGTCCACTCGCTCTTTCTCGACCGGGACGGGAACGTCTGGCTCGGCTGCGACGAGGGGCTCCTGCGGCTGACGAGAGGGAAGGCCGAGCGGTTCGTCCGTCGAGGCGGCGAGGAACCGTTGCGCACCTGGGCAATCACCGAGGACAGGGAAGGAAACCTCTGGACTGGAACGGAAGGCGGAGGGCTGGAGAGGCTTCGAGACGGGGACTTCGTGACCTTCGGCGTCGAGGAAGGGCTCCCGCACGAAGTGACCACCACGGTGCTGGAGGACACAGACCACAACCTGTGGGTCGGGACCTACGGCGGCCTGAGCCTGGCCGCGGGGGGAGATCTCAATCGCCTGCGCACGGTCGTGAGTGGGAGGCGACCCGTGATCTCGCTCGCGGACGACAGAAGAGGGACGCTGTGGGTCGGCTTCCTCGACGGCGCACTGTCCAAGTTTCGGAACGGCGCGCTGTCTCCAGTCGTCTCGCCCGCTCCGGGTCGGTCCGTGAGCGCGCTCACCGTGGAGCAGGACGGGACCGTCCTGGCCGGGACCTTTCAGGGGCTCTTCCGGCTCGAGGGCGCGAAGCTCGTCCCGGACGACGACCGTGGCCTTCCCGCCGGCGTGAGGGTCAACGTCCTCTCCTCGGCCCCCGACGGCGCGCTGTGGGCCGGGCTGGAGTACCGGGGTGCATATCGCAGGGAGCCGGGAGGGCACTTCCAGCCGGTGAGTGGTCTTCCTCCAGGCCATGACGTGAACGACTTTCTCGCCGATCGCGACGGCACCGTCTGGATCGGGACCCTGGGCGCGGGTCTCTGGCGCTGGCGTGCCGGTAGCCTCCGAGGGGTCACCACGCGCCAGGGGCTTTTCGACGACGTCATCTGGCGGATCCTCGACGACGGCATCGGCCACCTCTGGCTGACCTCCAACAAGGGAGTGTTTCGCGTCGACCGGACCGGAGTCGAGGCGGTGCTGGATGGTCAGGCGACCACCGTGACGTCCTCAGCCTACGGTGTCGACGACGGGATGCGATCGCGGGAGTGCAACGGGGGAGTCCAGCCATCGGGGTGGCGCACAGAGAACGGGCGGCTTTGGATCCCGACGGTGAAGGGTGTCTCCGTCGTCGATCCTCGCCGGTTGAGACCCGCAGCCGTGGCGCCGGTCGTCATCGACCGGGTGGTCGTGGACGGAGCGGAACGACCCGGGTCGGCAGGCATCGTTCTCGGGCCCGGAACCGCTCGGTTGACCATCGGATACGCGGCGCTGGCGTTCTCCGCGCAGGGGAGCATCCGCTTCCAGTACAAGCTCGAGGGGCATGATCAAGCCTGGATCGACGCCGCCGACGAGCGGATCGCCAGCTACACCGACCTCCCGCCAGGGAAGTACCTGTTTCAGGTCGAAGCCCGGGTGGCCCACGGGGTTTGGGGCGAGGCGGCCGTGCTGCCGATCGAGCAACGTGCCCGCTTGACCGACATGCCCTGGTTCCGGGCATTGGTGATGGTGCTGGTGCTCGCCGCCGTGGGGCTGGGCGCGGCTGCGCGGGTCCGCCAGCTTCGAATGCGCGAGGCGGTGCTCGAGATGCGGGTGCAGCGCGCCCTGGCCTCCATCCGCCAACTGGAGAAGCTTCTCCCCGTTTGCGCCTGGTGCAAGAAGGTGCGAGACGACGAGGGCTACTGGAAGGGTATCGAGGTGTACCTGCACGACCGCGGAGTGGTGGACGTCACGCACGCGATGTGTCCCGATTGCCTGGCGCGACACTACCCGGAGAACCCGGAGCTTCCCTCGTCGAAATGAGCGCGGGAAGCGGACAGGTGGCCGGAACCCCGGGGCGACGTGCACGACGGTGACGCGGGGAGGGTCCCTGGCGTCCAGGCGCGGGGGAGTCACCTGGTGGCCACGCCGGAGTTGCACGGCCCGGCGCCATGCGGCGGCCCAGAAAGGGAGAGCCTTGCCGCCCTCCTGATGGCCGCTGGGCGCCCTTCTGAACGGGGTCGCTGACATGGACCGCCCCGTGACGTCCTGCGGCGCCTATCGCGGCATCAGCAACCGGAAGAAGAAATGGAAGCAGAGCACGGCTGGGGGAGGGCGCCTCGACGCGATCGCGGACCGCACGGACGACATGATCCGGTCGGGGGCGCCGAGGGTCTCCGGCTCGTCACCCTCAACCGTGCGCTCCGGGGGGGCACCTCGCTCTCCCCGTGGAGGCGCTCCGCGGCAAGCAGGTCGCCCCCGCGAGCCCGATTGCCCCGCGTCCGCTTGCTCTCTATCCTCGGTGAAATGCAAGACTCAGTCATCGTCGTGGCCGGAGCTACCGGCAGTCTCGGTGGACGCATCACGAGAGCCCTGGTCGAACGGGGAGCCAGCGTAAGAGCGCTCGTCCGTCACGAGACCCCGCGTGACCGGCTTGAGGTACTGCAGAAGCTAGGCGTCACGATTGCTGGCGTGGATCTCCGGAGCCCTGCCGGATCGACGGCGGCATGCACGGGGGCATCCTGCGTGGTGTCCGCGTTGCAGGGATTGCAGGACGTGATCGTGGACGCGCAGGTGGCCCTGCTCCACGCAGCGGTCAAGGCCGGCGTGCCACGGTTCATCCCTTCCGACTACTCGATCGACTTCACCAAGCTTCCATCAGGGCAGAATCGCAATCTGGACTTGCGCCGGGAGTTCCACCGGCACCTCGCGCAGGCTCCCATCTCAGCGACCACGGTCTTCAACGGTGCGTTCGCCGACATGCTGAACGGGCAGATGCCGCTCATCCTCTTCAGGTGGCGTCGGGTCCTTTACTGGGGGAGCGCCGACCAGCGCATGGACTTCACCACCATAGACGACACGGCTGCGTTCACGGCGAGGGCCGCCCTGGATCCGTCGACGCCCCGTTTCCTGCGCATCGCCGGGGATCAACTCAGCGCACGGGAGCTGGCGAGCGTCACAAGCGAGGTGACGGGAGAGAGGTTTCGCCCGTTCCGGGCCGGGGGGCTGGGGACGCTCGGCATGCTCACCAAGATCGCGCACACGTTCGCGCCCGGAGGGGACGAGGTGTTTCCCGCGTGGCAGGGGATGCAGTACATGCACAACATGTTCGAGGGCCGGGCGAAGCTGGACCCGCTCGACAACGATCGGTATCCCGGCATTCGCTGGACGACTGCCCGCGAGGTAATCGCCTCGCGCCGGCCGGGTGGCTAGGGTCGATCCGGTCTGGAGGGGTCAGGGTGGAGTTCCGGCCGGAAGCATGAGACGGGGAAGGTCGTGCACGGTTGAACATCGCGACGCGTCCCAGTCCGCCGAGAGGCCGATGCCGGGGTCGCGGAGAGGACGCTGGCCAGGCCCCTTCGGTTCCGCCGCCTGGCCGTCCGCTACGAGCGTCGCCCCGACGTCCCCCGGGCCGCCTGGAGTCGTGCTCGTTCCGCCGGCCCAACTGGGCTTCGAGGCCCCTCTGCCGCGACCCGGCGGCAACGCGGGAAGTCGTAGCCCTTGCCGGCGTGGAGCTTCGTCGGCCGCTTGCGCGGTGGCCGCGTCGACCGCGCACGGGCCGAACGCCGTCGAGCGACTCCTCGAACCGGGCCGGCCTTCGCGCGCTCGTCTCGTTCAGGTTCGTCGGGAGGTTCCGTACGTCTCCGAATCGCCCGGTCCCTGCCGATTGGCAAACCCGGCGGCCGCCCCCTTCTGGGTCGACATGAGGCCCCCGTGCTCGGCGCGCTGCGCAGTATGGATGGACACGGACTGTGTCCCAGCGAACGGATCGGAGAACCCACATGGCCAAGCTCACCATGACCTCCTTCATGACCCTCGACGGCGTGATGCAGGCGCCGGGCGGCCCCAAGGAGGACACCACCGGAGGCTTCACCCACGGTGGCTGGTTCATTCCGCTCGCCGACTCGACATTCGGCGACTTCATCGTCGGCGTTTTTGGCCGCGCCGGTGCCTTCCTCCTCGGCCGCCGCACATTTCAGATCTTCGCTGGCCACTGGCCGCGGATCACCGACCCGAACGACCCGATCGCTGGCCCGCTCAACCGCTTGCCCAAGTACGTCGCCTCGCGCACGCTGGAAAGCTCCGATTGGAAGGGCACCACAATCCTGCGCGATCCCGTCGCCGAAATCCCGCGCATCAAGCGCGAGCTGGGCGAGAAGGAGCTGCAGGTGCATGGCAGCCCGGGGTTCGGTCAGACGCTGCTCCGCCAGGGCCTGGTGGACGAGCTGCACATAGTCCTCGCACCAGTGACGCTAGGCAGCGGGCAGAAGCGGCTTTTCGGGGAGGGCACCGTCCCCACCGCATTCGCACTGGTCGCGTCGCGTACGACCACGAGCGGCGTCGTGCTCCTGACCTACCAGCCGACGGGCAAGCTGGCCTACGGCGACGCGACCTTTGCGGACTGACGGACCGCTGTCCGGCGATCCCGGGCAGCACAGGGGCGAGACCGATGGGGTCGGTGTTCCTGCACTCGCCATCGACCCTCTTGCGAATCCCTCCCACGGAGAGGCTCTGTCAGTTGTTCGTACGGCCGTCCCGTCACAGCGTTGACGAGCGCGGCGGATCAGATCCTCCCGGATCTCGACAGGCGGACGGCGTTGTTAGCAGACGCTCGATCCGCCTTCGCCCTTCGCTCAGTGCCCCAAGGTGACCGTTTGTGATCGGGCTCCGAAGCAGTTCTGGGCGGTGGAGGTGATGGTGAACTCCATGTTGTTCCCGTTAGCGGTGCCCCGTCCCGACCAGGTTCCGTCGGTGGAGGTTACGTCGATGCAGTTGCCTGAAACCGTTCCGGAGAAGGTGGTCTCGGGGGAAGTCGAACCGCCAACGCACATCTCTCCGCATTGGCCGGACTCCACGCAGAGTTGGAGAAACCCCGACACCGTCGACCCCGATTGAGAGGTGACGGTGATGATGGCGACGTCCGGGCAGTTGTTGCCCGTGCAGGACCACGAATACATGAAGTCGGGTGGAGCTCCGCTGCCGCACGAAGGCGACGAGGAGGAGTTGGACGTGGAACCGCAAGCCATGAGCAGCGCCGCTGCACAAACCACCAACGCGATGGGTCGACTGAGAGTCATATCCATTGTCCCTTTCTTTGGCGCTATGACGCTTCTTGGCACGCTGCAGAGCAGCGGGATCAGGAAGACCGGGAGAGACCGGAAGACGGTAGGCCCGATGGGTCGGTCATGGTGTCGAGCACGGGCTTCCTCCCATCCTGCGCCCGGAGTGGAAGGTCATCGGGTGCTCTGGCCTAGCTCCA
>Ga0335071_10004859_pt1 | contig 14035 bp, 10 predicted proteins | sample Lox_Sample_15_FD_206724 | JGI IMG/M metagenome (GOLD analysis project Ga0335071, IMG submission 206724) | Soil microbial communities from Loxahatchee National Wildlife Refuge, Florida, United States - Lox_Sample_1.5 | ecosystem: Environmental > Terrestrial > Soil > Wetlands | place: USA... | reverse complement strand
CCATGAACCCGGATGGCGACGCTACCCTGGACGGCGTTACAACCGTTACATTCGATGACCTGGGTGGCAAAACGCGGCTGACGTTGTGCGCTCGTGTGCGCGCCATGGATGGAGAAGCCGCAATCAGGCTCGCCGGTATGGATGCTGGCTGGTCGCAGAGTCTCGAGCGCCTGGTGGACCACGTGGAACGGAAATGACGAAAGAGGACTCAATGAAAAGCGTCCTGTCCAAAGACGGGACCCGCATCGCTTTCGATTCGTACGGATCGGGTACCCCCGTCATTCTGGTTGCAGGCGCGTTCAGCTTTCGCAAATTCAAGACACTTCTTGAATTGTCTGAATTGCTGGCGCCCCGGTTCACGGTGATCAACTACGATCGCAGAGGTCGCGGCGATAGCGGAGATAAGGCTCCCTATGCGGTCGAACGCGAGATCGAAGATCTTGCGGCTTTGATCCAGGAGATCGGCGGCGAGGCGCACGTCTGGGGGTTATCTTCAGGAGCAACTCTGGTGCTGCGAGCTGCGGTGCGTCGCCTCCCGATCACAAAGATGGCTCTCTATGAACCGCCATTCCTGATCGATCGCGATGGCCATCTCCCGCCAGTTGATTTCGAACTCCGGCTCAAGGAAATGATTGCGGCCAATCAACGCAATCGAGCCATCAGGTATTTTCTCGTCGACGGAATGGGTGCGCCATTCCTTGTGCCGTACCTCCTGCGCTGTATGCCTGGGCCTTGGAAGGACCTTTCAGCAGTTGCGCACACGCTGCCCTATGATGCCGCGGTCCTTGGCGATACGATTTGCGGAAAACCTCCGGTGGCGCATGCATGGACATCGCCCATTCCAGCGTTGGTGATGAGTGGTTCAAAGAGTCCGGCGGCGTTGCAGAAAGGCGCGCGGGCCATTGCCCAAGTCCTGCCGAACGCACGACATATTTCTTTGCAGGGTCAAAATCACAACGTTTCTATGAAGGCACTCGCGCCGGTTCTGGCGGAGTTTCTTGCTGCATGACAGCGAGATGGAGGCTCAATGAGAACAAGCAAACAATCCGAACCAAGAGCAAGGACCATGATTTGGAGCGGCCGCGTCCTGAGCCTTCTCGTTGTGCTGGCCATGGGATTGGATGGTGTGGCAAAGCTCACCCGGGCGCCCCAGGTTCTTCTGGCGATGGCGAGAATCGGGTACCCTGCGGAGCTGACGATAACACTCGCGGTGCTGGTTCTCGCATGCACGGCGCTGTACGCAATCCCGCGCACGTGTGTGCTCGGAGCTGTTTTGCTGACAGCGTTCCTGGGCGGCGCGACTGCGGCAAAAGTTCGGATGGAAGACGCAACTTTCCTCATTTCCGTTGCCATTGGATTGATGGTTTGGATCGGAATTCTTTTGCGTGATGAACGACTTCGATCCCTTCTGCCTCTCCGGAAGAAGCTACGCGATTGTTGAAGGAAGTCAGTTGAGATTTTGGCGACGGCGACTCTTCGACTGCCCTCGGCTGCGCCGGTATCTGCACCAGTCTTCGAATCCCAAACGCAGCCGCCGGGAGAAGGGGGCACGTCGTCCGTGGATGGCCAGTCCCTAGCGCAGCAATGCCGACAGCAGCAGCGTTCCCAGGAGTCCGACGATGGAGAGGATCGTCTCCAGCGTGGTCCACGTGGCGAAGGTCTGTTTCATCTCGAGATTGAAGAAGGTCTGCACCATCCAGAAGCCGGGATCGTTGACTTGAGAAAAGATCAGCGAGCCGGTGCCGGTAGCGAGGACCAACAGCTCCGGGCGAACGCCGACGTGCCCGGCCATCGGTGCGAGAACTCCAGACGCCACGGCCATGGCGACGGTCGCCGATCCCATGGAGACGCGGACGACGGCAGCCAGCAGCCACGCGAGAACCAGCGGCGGCATGTGCGCGCCGAGAGCGATGCCGATGGTGGCTTGTGCCGCGCCCGAATCGCGCAGGATGCCGCTGAGCCCGCCGGCTGCAGCCAGAATCAAGAGCACATTGGCGATGGGTTCGAAGGACTGCGACGTGAGTTTGCGGAGCAATTCGCGGCCGTGATGACGGCTGGTTTGAATGCGGGGCCCGAGCAGAGCGAGAGCGGCAAGCACTGCGATCAGCAATGCCACGTCGGGACTGCCGGCAAAGTGGAGCGCGGCGTTGATTGTGCCGCGGGCGGCGGACAGCGTGTCGGCCCAGCTGCCGAGGAAGATGAGCCCGATGGGCAAGAGAACGGTGAACGCTGCGCGGATGGGACCAGCTGGCCGCGGCACCTGTGTTGCCACCTGCGGTGGGGCCGACTCTTTGGACTGAGAGTCGGGGCCGCTCGCGGCTTCTGCAAAGAGCGTGGTCTCGCTCGCCGCGGGCTTGTGCCAGAAACGCGTCAGCGCCCACTGGAGAACCGGTCCGGCCATGATGCCTGCAGGAATGCCGACGAGAACGCCCCAGACGATGGTGCGGCCAAGATCGGCGTGGTATTGCGTTGCAGCGAGCATCGCAGCCGGATGCGGCGGAATGGTGCCGTGGACGATGGAGAGTCCGGCGAGCATGGGCAGGCCGACAAGAATCGCTGGCCGCTGGCTGCGATGGGCGGCGGCGGCGATGATGGGCATCATCAGGACCAGGCCGACTTCAAAGAAGACCGGCATGCCGACCAGGATGCCGAGTCCGAGGAGAGCCCAGGGCAAAGCGCGTGGTCCGCACCGCTCCACCAGCGTGCCGCCCAGTGCGGCTGCGCCGCCGGAGTCGGCGAGAAGGCGCCCGAGGATTGCGCCGAGGCCGAGGACGATAGCGATGTGGCCCATGAGGCCGCCGACGCCGGCAGTAAAGGAAGCCGGAACTTTGGACAACGGCATGCCGGAGACGATGCCGAGCGCGAAGCCAGATACGGCAAGAGCGAGGGCGGGATGAAACCTTACCCTTGCGATGAGTATCAATAAGAGCAGGACGGTTCCCGCGGCGCAGGTGAGTAGAAACCAGCTGGAATGGTTTACGCCGGCGATGGAAAGCACGCAGGGATTATTCCACACAGAAACGCGTCGTGGCGCCCTGTGCTCCGGCGCACACTTTGGCATGTGGCCCGTCTGCTACCATAGGGACGATTGCAATGCCCGCAACTCCGCGGTGGATGCACCGTCCGCAGAGGGCAAAGCCAACCGGCAGCGGGACCCAGAACAAAAGGAGATTTCTATGCCTCTCGTATCGATGCGGCAGCTCCTCGACGAGGCCGCCAAGGGCGGCTACGGCGTCGGCGCATTCAATGTCAACAACATGGAACAGATCCAGGCGATTGTGGCCGCAGCCAAAGAGAACAATGCGCCGGTCATCATCCAGGCCAGCCGCGGCGCGCGCAAGTATGCGGAGGATAAGTACCTGTTTCATCTGATCCTGGCGGCCAACGAGCTGCATCCGGAAGTGATGATTGCCATGCACCAGGATCACGGCAACAGCTTTGAAACCTGCAAGAGCGCCATCGAACTAGGCTTCACCAGCGTGATGATGGACGGCTCGCTGAAGGAAGACGGCAAGACTCCCACCACCTTCGATGAGAACGTCGAAGTGACCCGCAGGGTGGTCGAATTCGCGCACTCGCGCGGCGTGACGGTCGAAGGTGAGATCGGCGTGCTGGGCGGCGTGGAAGACGGGCACGGCGCTGGCGGATCGGGCCTGGAGCACATCACCGATCCCGACCAGGCAGTGGAGTTTGCCGAGAGGACCGGCGTGGATGCGCTGGCCATCGCCATCGGCACCAGCCACGGCGCCTACAAGTTCAACAAGAAGCCGGATGGTTCGGTGCTGAAGATGGACGTGCTGATCAAGATTCACCAGCGCCTGCCGCACACTCACCTGGTGATGCACGGCTCGAGCTCGGTGCCGAAGGACCTGCAGGACATCGTGAACCAGTATGGCGGCCACCTCAACCCGACCTGGGGCGTTCCGGTGGAAGAGATTCAGCTGGGCATCAAGAACGGTGTGCGCAAGATCAACGTCGACACCGACAACCGTCTGGCGATGACCGGCGCGATCCGGAAGGTATTCGTTGAGACGCCGGACAAGTTCGATCCGCGCGACTACATGAAGCCGGCGCGCGATGCCATGCAGAAGCTGGTGGCACAGCGTATGCGGGAGTTCGGTCAGGCCGGCCACGGCAAGGACTACGCGCCGCTGCCGATCGAAGAGATGAAGAAGGGCTATGCGAGCGGAAAGCTCGACACGCGGCCCTCGCTGGTGGGTTCGAAGTAAACTCTCGATCTCAGATCAGGAACAAAAAGGCCGTTCCGCGCGATGCGGAGCGGCCTTTGGTTTTGAGGTGCAGAGCAGGGCCGGTTCGGACGGTGTTCCCCCTCGTTATTTGTGGGAGCCGCCGTTCGAGCTGGAACTGGACGAGGAGGAGCTTGAAACAGAGGAAGTGCTTACGCTTCCACTGCTGCCTCCGCTGCTGTGCGAACTGCCGCCGCCGGAGCTCGAGCTTGCTCCGCCGTGATAGCCACCACCGCCGCCAGAGCTGCCGTGAAAGCCGCTGCTCCCGTTGTAGACGCCCGAGTGCGACTGCAGGTCGCCTCCGCGATTGGTGATGGGGACCATACCGCTGCCACCCGATCGGAAGCTTGTCGCGGGCCGGCTCCCCTCCAGGGCGTGGTTGGGCATCATGAAGCTCTGCGAGCGATGGTCGAAGGTGATGGGAATGCCGACTGGCCGCGGGGCCGCCCCGCTGGCGATGGCTGTCGGCTTGAGTTGATGGACCTCCATCTTCGGATCGGCCGCGCGCGGGAGTGGCATCGGGGCCACGGCGCGGAATTCCCTGGGCGGTTCTTTCAGCAGCTGAATCGGGTGTGCGTTGTCGAGGGCTACGTGCTCGAGGATGTGGCCGTTTTTGGAATCGACGACGAAGGCCGGGGCTCTGTGGTTGACCGGGAGGTGGTCTTTGACGTCGTGCGGATTGATCGGAAGAAAGGCTACCGTGTGCCCGTCTTTGACCCAGTGCTCGCAGGGCCGATGATGGCGGTGGCCGACGACCCACCTGTAGTGATTGTCGGCGAAGATCCAACCGCCGGAGTGGCAGATCGTCCACGCCCAAGCTGGGGCCAGTTGCTGGGACACCGTGGCATTTGCCGGAAGCACAGCCCGCAGGTAGGTGGCTTGCAGGGCTTCGGGAATGCAGGGGAGGAAGGTATCGACGTATCCGGGAGGTGGGCCGGAGGCTGCCGGTGGGCCGATGAATTGAATGTTCCGGTGAGCTGAGGGCGACTGGGCGGAGGAGGACTGCGCAACGGCAGTTTCCGCAACAGGCGTCTGTGCCTGAGCAGTTTGTGTTGTTCCGCCGGTCGTTGCCGGTGCAGTTGGCTCCCAGCATTTCCCATATGGCTCGCAATCGAAGAAGCGGCCCTTGCCTGCCATGTCGGCCATACCCGGCAGAGGAGCAGCGAGTCCGGATTCCTTTGTGATTTCTGCGAGAGCGGCACTGCGCGTTGTGTAGCGGCCGGAGACCCACTGATCCCAGCCGGAGAAATCTTCCGGATGAATGGGGCCGGCTTCGAGAATGCGGCGGCCTTCCTTGAAGTAGAGGGTCTGGCCGCGCGGCAACTGTTCTTGCGCGGTTGCATTCAGGCCCATGGCGAGTGCTCCGCCATCGCTTGCCGCCAGAGCAATCCCATCCACGTAGCTGGTGACCCGCAGATTGGAGGCCATTGGATATCGGGTGAGGAGATTGTCGGTCGGGGTCCTGAGCAGGAAGACTTCGCCGGCGATGTAGGGGCGCACGCGCAGGGAGACGGTGCCGGAGAGCAGCGCGAGATCGGTGTGGGGCACTCCGCCCGTTGTGCTGAGGTCGTTGATGGTGAGAACTGAGTTGGGCGCGAGGTAGAGGGTCGACGCATCTTCGAGCTCGATTTCGGCGCGGCCCTCCCCGGTGACAATGCTGAAGCCGCTCTCGAGGGGAACTCCGGAGGAGGCCGCCTCCCAGGTCACGTCTTTCCGGTGGCCACTCTCCTGTCCGCGCTGGATACGCACATCGCCGTCGACAAAGCTGAGGCGGGCGATTTGCGGATAGATGGTGTCGGAGTGATGTTCGCCCATGATGAACAAGGCGCCCTGCTTCAGTTTTTCGGAGGCAGCGTCGTTGTTCAGGATCTGATCAATCTGCTCGAGGGCTTTCTTCTCGTCGTGCTGCATCAGCGACGCCAGGGCCAACAGCTTCAGATCGTCGCTGCGTTCGGCTCCGGGCGGCACCGGCTTGCCGCTTTTGGCGTGGATCTCGATCTCGAGCGCGCCACACTCTTCGAGCCAAGTGCTGTCTGGGTGTTCGCGGCGCAGTGAGCTACACGTGTCGAGGGCAGTGCCCGTCTGTCCCTGCTTGTTTTCTGCGTAGGCCTTCCAGTAGAGGGCTCCTTCGGCGTGGGCATAACCCTGGGCCGCAACGCGCGTGAAGATCGTGATGGCGTCGGACCATTTGCCGGCGTTGATGGCGCGCACGCCATCGGCGTAGGCATAGTCGTCGGGTGAGTTGCCCGCGCTGGGGTCGGCCGCAAGGCCGATGGCGTCACCGGCGGGAAGGAGACTCTGGCCGCCGGCTGCCTGCAGTCCATACACGGGCAACGCGAAGGGTGCCGCGAGAGAGAAACTGAGGATGAAGGAAAGAGGCTTCATGCAATCCCTCCTGTGATCCGATGGTGAACGGAGGCTTGCCGGTCGGGGATGCGCGAGCGCAGGACACGCACCTCAAACAGCAGGCCGTCTGTATTCAGTTCCTGCTGCAGTTTGGCGAGCGCGTCGGCATTGAGGCCGCCAGGGTGATCGGCCAGTTGCGTGAGTAGATCGTTCAGGCGGTCGAGGGCCTTGGTGAGCGCTGGATCGCCGGAGGCTTCTGCTTCCCGCTGACATTTGCGATTCGCGTCAAGCAGGCTTCGCGCCTCGTCGCGCAGGGGCAAGGCGAGCTGGTCATCGTCGGCGCTGGCATGCTTGAGCTGAACCAGGAAACGCTCGGATCGTTCAAGGTGATCGCTCAGGACCACAACAACGACACGCGGCGGAGCCGGAGGCGCCGGGGCCGAGGCGAGGGCAGGGAGCCGCTGAGGCTGGCGCTCCCAGAGGCGGCCCGCATAAAAGGCCGCAGCCAGCAAGGCGCATGCGGCGGCTGTCGTGAGGCCGAGCCATAACGGACGATAGAACCAATGCCTCTTGGCGGGTGTGTAGCTGGGGAGCCGGTCGGCGATCGATGCCCATACCTGCTGTCCGTAGGCTTCACTGCGCGGCGGCACCTGCAGGGATCTCATGTCTCCGAGATCGGCCTGCAGCGAATCGTAGGCTCGGGCACACTCCGCGCATGTATCCAGATGCCGCGCGGATTCAGGCCCGTCCTCACTGTAGTAGAGGTCGATCAGCTGCTCTTCGCTCAAATGATTCATGTTTTCACCTTCAGGAGTGCAAGGCGCTGCCGTAACTTCTGCACAGCGCGGTAAACCGCTTGTTTGGCCGCGTTCGGCGCGATCTCCAGTGCCCCCGCGATCTCTTCCATCGAGCAATCCTCCATGTGGCGCAATGTGAACGCCGTTCGCTCCAGGGGCGTCAGGCTGTGCATTGCCGACTCACGGAATGCTCCGATCTCGCCGCCCAGAAGCACCTGTTCCGGATTCGGCGCGCAATCGGGAACCTGGATCGTCTCCGCGTCTGTGTCCCCGGTGATGCTCGTCTGCGTACTCTGATTGACGCGGCGACTGACCTTGTCGAGCGCACAACGGACAGCGATACGGTAGATCCAGGTGCCGAAGCTTGCGCGCGACTCGAAGCTCTCGAGCTTCCGATAGCCGCGCAGGAACGCATCCTGCACCACTTCCTCGGCGTCGGATTCGTTGCCGGTGATGCGAAAGGCCACGCGAAACACGCTGCGGCTATGACGCCCGACCAGCGCTGCGTAAGCGTCCCTGTCTCCGGAGAGGACGGCACGGATCGCAGCGTGGTCGTTCGTGTCCATGCGACCCATTAGACACCCGGCTCCTGGGTGCGGTTAGGGAAAGATGGAGAGCGTGGAAGAAGGGGAGCTACACAACGAGTTGGTTCGCCCCGGAGCCAACGGAGGTTGCAGCCGATTCATCGCTCTTGGTCAGCAGCCAGTAGTTAAACCCGTCCACGATTGCCATGAGCGCAGCCTGGTTCATATCGCTGCTGACCCCGGCGGTGATCCATGGTTCATAGCCGTCGGCGTGGAAGCTGACGGTAACGCGGACATAGGCTGCCGAATCATGCGCCGCCACGTCGAGCGCGGTCACACTGAAGGTCCCAAGACGCATGTGGGCCAGGAGCGGGTGCCACTTTTCCAACTCCAGACGCATGGCCTTGGTGAGTGCATCGACGGGACCGGCGCCTTCAGCGCGCGTTGTTGTCACTGTCGAGTCGCCCACAGAGAGCGTCATGAAGGCCTGCACAAAGCGATGGCCGATCTCGTCGGACTCGTCGAAGACGCGCCAGCTGCGAATACCGAACCAATTGGGAAGCGTTCCAAGGATGCGCATACAGGCAAGCCGGAAAGAGATCTCGCTGGCTGTGAACCCGCCGCCTTCGATCATCGGCGTGTTGCCGTCGATCAGCGACTGCGCCTGCGTGGAATCGAGCGCGACGCCAAGACCCTCGGAGAGAAGGATGATGTTCGCTTTGCCCGATTGCCCATTGACACCGATGATGGGGCTGGCCCCCACGGCCGCCGGGTCGCACCAGAGATAGGCGCCGGGATTCTTGCGTTCGCTGCTGCCGTGCATGCCGGCCCACGTGCCGAACGCGCCCGGGCCTACGATCGGCGCTCCGTGAGGAGGCTCGAGACTGAAGGCCGCATAGGCAGAGTGCGCGAGGCTGGTCAGTCCGCGCAGAGACTCCTGTGGCACGAACTCCGCTTCACCGCGCAGCTGCATGCCGCCGATGACGGTGGTGAGGTTGACGTTGCCGCAGCGCTCGCCCGTTCCGAGCAACGTTCCCTGCACCTGAACCGCTCCGGCAAGAACGGCAGCGCGGGTGTTGGCGACGCCAAGGCCTCGATCCGTGTGGCCATGGAATCCAAAGTTCGCGTTCGGATAGCGCCGCACCAGGTCTCCGATGACGTCGGCCACCTCTTCTGGGCTGGCTCCGCCGGTGGTATCGCAGACAACAATGCGGCTGACATTCTGACGGACGCATTGCTCGGTGAGCTGGCGGAAGTAGCCCAGGGTCCTCTCGTGGTAGTCGGGTTCACACGGAATCCCGTTTTCGCGCCGGCCGCAGTTGGCGTCCATCGCATGTTCGAGATCGACGATGACTTCGAGGCCATTGTCCTGCAGGCAGTCGATCGTCTCCCACGCCATGCGGAGGTTTTCATCGGGCGTGGTCTCAAGCGATTTTTCGACGTCGAGGAGGCGCGATTTGACGACGACGACGGCCACCGGCACGCGCCGTTTGTGCCGCACGATGAACTGCACGTCGGGCCACTCCTGGACTTTCATGCCGCGGCCGCGGGTGCGTCCAAAGAGGGCCAGTCGCATAGCGCCGGTGTCGGTTGAAGCGAGGGCTGCAGTCAGGTCGCCGACAAACTGATTGGCCCCGGCGAAACCGATCTCGGCGAAATGCACGCCGAAAGCGCCCATCCGTTGCAGGAGGAGAACCGCGTTGGAGACGGAGATTTCGAGATTGGGCTGCTGCAGGCCATCGCGGAGGCTGGTATCGAACAGCTCGATCTTTCTGGGTTCGGGCGCCTTCATTTGCTTGATTTCACCGATGGTCTAGCAGTTGCCGGGATGCGGATCCGGGATGCGGATTTGGGCCGATTCACCAACAATCTATGATATCGCGAACTTCGTTGTGCCGTCGCCACCCGGCAAAGCCCGTCACCTGAGGTTACACGGCGGGGGCGATGCTCGGCTCACGGGAAGGCACGGAGCGGGAACCCCCGAACTCCTGATCCCTGTACTGCAACTGATAGAGCTTCCAGTAAAGTCCGCGGAGCGCGAGAAGCTCCTGATGGCTGCCCATCTCGCGCAACTGCCCTTTGTGCATTACCAGGATCGTGTCGGCGCGCTGCACCGTGGAAAGGCGGTGAGCAATCAGCACGCTGGTGCGGCCTTCGACCATGCGCTCGAGCGCGCTGCGGATGCGTAGTTCGGTGTCCGTATCGACGCTTGAGGTCGCTTCGTCGAGGATGAGGATGCGGGGGTTGTAGGCCAGGGCACGGGCAAAGTTGATGAGCTGCTTCTGGCCGGTGGAGAGGGAACTGCCGCGCTCGCGAACCGGTTCATCGAAGCCGTTGGGGAGGCTCTCGATGAAATCAAGCACGTTAACGTCGCGTGCCGCGGCGATCAGGTCATCTTCGGCGATTGCATCGTTGCCCAGACGGATGTTCTCGGCGATCGTTCCCGTGAACAGGAAAGGATCCTGCAGGACGACGGCGAAGTGCTGGCGGAGGCTGGTCAGGTCGTGTTCGCGCAGGTCGATACCATCGACGAGGATTTGACCGGCAGTAACATCGTAGAAGCGCATCATGAGGCTGGTCAGCGTGGTTTTCCCGGCGCCCGTGTGGCCAACGATTGCAACCGTTTGTCCGGGCTCGATGGTGAAGCTGACGTCTTTGAGAATCCACTCAATGTCTTTGATCGCGGCAAGTTCTGCGTGAGCATTGGAAGAGCGTGAAGCGCGATCGATGGCCTCCTGCTGTTCGGGGTCGAGCTTCTGGTAGGTAAACCAGACGTGGCGGAACTCGATGCGGTTGCTCTCGTCGCCGGCTCGCGGATGGGCGGGATTGACGATCTCGGGAGCGGTGTCGAGCAGCTTGAAGATGCGTTCGCACGCTGCCATCGCGGCTTGCAGGATGTTGTACTTGTCGCTGAGGTCCTGGATGGGACGCCAGAAGCGCTGGGAATACATGTTGAAGCTGGCCAGCATGCCGATGGTGACCGAGCCGGCGAGGACGCCGAATCCCCCGCGCCAGATCACCAGAGAGATGGCGATCGCAGAGAGCAGTTCGACGGCGGGGTAGTAGAGCGCGTAGGCGAAGATCGTGTCTTTGAACGCGATCATGTGCAGGCGATTAACGGCCTCGAAGTCCTTGTAGGCGCGCTCTTCGCGATTGAAGAGCTGCACCACGCGCATGCCGCTGACGTGTTCCTGCGTGAAGCTGTTGATGCGGGCGATGGCGGCGCGGACACGGCGATAACTCTCACGCACGCTGTTGCGGAAGATGCGCGTGACCACCAGGATGATGGGCAGAACGGCGAAGGCCAACAGCGCCAGCCACCAGTTGATGCTGAGCATCACGATGGCCATGATGGACAACGTGAAGAAGTCGTCGACGATGGCGAGAATGCCGCCGGTGAACATCTCATTGATGGCGTCGACATCGGAGGTGAGGCGCGTGACCAGCCGCCCGACCGCATTGGTGTCGAAGAAGCCGACGTGCAGCCGCTGCATGTGGCGGAAGATCTCGCGGCGCAGATCGAACATGATTTTCTGGCCGGTCCACTGCATCAGGTAGGTCTGAATGAACTCGAAGAGATAGGCCGAGATCTGGAGACAAAGATAGATGGCGGCCAGCTGCGTGATGCCGCGCATCGGGTCGGAACTAAGGCGATGGGTCAGCCAGTCGGCAGAGCCGAACCCGTGGCGCGCCGCGTGGGTTGCGGCCGGGCCGGAAGGGAAGTAGTGGTCGATGCCGACCATGACCAGGAATGGGCCGGAGACATCGCTGAGGGATTTGAGTGTGACCGAAATCGAAGATACGGTCGCCTGCCACCAGTAGGGAATCAGGTAGCGGCCCAGCCGCCCCATCAGCCGCGAGTCGTAGACCTTGCCGACAGGATCTTCGTCGGCTTTGCGCGCGTCGGGTCTGGGGGCCTGCTTTTGCGTTGGAACTGCGGGCTTGTGGTTGTCTGCGTGGTCCGCCATGGGCTGCGGGGAACGTCCTTCCTTATTGTACGGGGGCTGGCGCCGCATGCGATGCCGGCTGGGACTTGTGTTCGGCTCGCAGGCGAGCGTTTTGACTCTTGCGGGCCGCAGGGCAGGCGATGTCCTGCAGCAGGTCTTCCAGCGATCGTTGTGCGTCGCGCAGGGCGGCCTTCGAGCCTTCGAGCCGGCTGATCATCAGCGCGCCTTCAAGCGTAGCGATGATGGTGGTGGCGATTCGGCAGGGTTCGATGCTGCGGCGAATCTCGCGGCGGCGGATGCCTTCCTGCACGATGGCTGCCAGGCGCGTCTTCCAATCCTCGATGGCGTCGACCACAAGTTTGCGCAGCAGGGGGTTGCCGTCGTCGGCATCCACGGCGGTGTTCATCAACGGGCAGCCTCCCGGCAGGAAAGACGGCGCTTCAACGAAGCGACGGATGACGAAGCGAAGCTGGTCCAGCGGATCGCCGACCGCGTCGAGCCCGTCGGTCCTGTTTTTGGTGGCGTTTCTCAGCGCATAGCGAAAAGCCTCGGCGGCGAGCTCTTCCTTGCTGGAGAAATGACGGTAGAGACCGCCCTTCTCCAGGCCGGTCGCCTGCATCACGTCCTGCATCGAGCAGCCCTCGAACCCGCGTTGGTTAAAGAGGGGTGCAGCCAACTCGATGATTCGCTGGCGGGTTAGATCTCCCTTGCTCATGTGGGTTTTCCCTGGCGACCAGCTTACCGCAAAAAAGACGCATCGGTCGCAAATCTAGTGAATCTGATGTACTACGAGACCGAACGGTCTCAAATTTCTTCCCCTGGGGTCGTCCGTGGCAACCGCTGCTCTTCGCTCCGAACCTGTTCCGCAGCTACATCTTGTGGCCCGGCCGGCCGTTAATCCCTGGGTGGTTGCGCTGACCGTCACCCTGGCGACCTTTATGGAGCTTCTGGATACTTCCATCGCCAATGTGTCGCTGCCGTATATCGCCGGCGGTCTGGGCCGCTCCTTCGACGAGGTGACGTGGATTCTGACCACCTATCTGGTGGCGAATGCCGTCGTTCTGCCGATGTCGGCGTGGCTTTCGCGGGTGTTCGGGCGGAAGAACTACTACCTGATGTGCGTTGCCTTGTTCACCGCGACGTCGCTTCTGTGCGGAATGGCGCCGAGTCTCGGGATCTTGCTGTTTGCCCGGGTGTTGCAGGGGATTGGCGGCGGCGGATTGGCTCCCGTGGAGCAGGCAATTCTCGTCGACACGTTCCCGGCAGAGAAACGGGCTTCGGCCTTTGCGCTGTACACGATGGCGATTGTGACCGCCCCGGCGATCGGTCCGGTTCTAGGTGGATGGATCACAGACAACTTCAACTGGCGCTGGGTCTTCTTCATCAATATCCCCATTGGCCTGCTGTCCATGTACCTGACAACCCGCTTCGTGCACGACCCCCCGGCCTTTGCCGAGGAGCGCAAGACGGTGCGCGGGCCGGATGGCAAGCTGCGCGTCGACGGCATCGGGATCGCACTGATCGGGCTGGGCTCGGCTGCGCTGGAGGTGCTGCTCGATCGCGGCGAGATCGACGATTGGTTTGGGTCGCCGTTTATCGCATGGATGTTTGCGATTGCAGTTGTCTCCCTGGGGATTGCAATCTTTTGGGAGCTACGCCAGAGCGATCCGGTGATTCAGCTGCACCTGCTCAAGTCGCCGAACTTCGCCATCGCCAACCTCTTCTACTTTGTCTTTGGGGTGGGGCTGTTCGCTTCGACCACGATGATTCCGCAGATTCTGCAATCGCTCTATGGGTATCGCGCGATCGATGCCGGACTGGTTCTTGGGCCGGGCGCGCTGGTGATCACGGTCCTGGCGCCGGTGGGCGCGCAACTGGTGCAGCGGAAAGTGGTCCAGCCGCGGATCCTGTTGCTGGGTGCGGTGCTGGTGGTGGGACTCTCCTTTCTGCACTATAGCCATTTCAATCTGGATACCGACTATGACCACTACGCTCTGGCGCGCGCGCTGCAGGGGCTGGGCTATGCCTTCTTCTTCGTACCCCTGTCTGTGATTGCGTACTCGCAGCTGAAGCCGAGCGAGAACAACAAGGCTTCGTCGCTGACGAACTTCTTCCGCAACTGGGGTGGAAGCTTCGGGATTGCCTTCGTCAACACCGTCTCCGAGCGCCGGCTC
>Ga0335071_10004858_pt1 | contig 14036 bp, 10 predicted proteins | sample Lox_Sample_15_FD_206724 | JGI IMG/M metagenome (GOLD analysis project Ga0335071, IMG submission 206724) | Soil microbial communities from Loxahatchee National Wildlife Refuge, Florida, United States - Lox_Sample_1.5 | ecosystem: Environmental > Terrestrial > Soil > Wetlands | place: USA... | reverse complement strand
ATTGCGACGATCCACCTCGCGGGCGCCTTCGGGAACTATGTCAATCGCCTCAGCGCCCGACGGATCGGCCTCGTGGAATTTCCGCCTGATCGGATTGTATCTTCGGGGAACACCGCGCTGCGCGGCGCAAAGCAGGCGCTCTTCGCCGAGCGTGGGACCATCGACTCGATCGTGAACGCCACGCGCCATGTTCCTTTGCATGCGCACCCGCGGTTCCAGGAATATTACGTTGACGCAATGAGGTTCCCCGCCGGCTGACAGGAGATGAAACAAGATGCGTGACCTTAAGGATGAATGAACCATGGGACGATTCTCATCTCTCGTCAGAAATGCAGGCAGGCGCATGCCGCTGCCCATCGCGACGTACCCCGCAATCGCGCTTACAGGGAACACCGTGACGCAGCTGGTCACCGATGCGCGATTACAGGAGGAGGCGCAACTCACGCTTCATCGTCATCTGAAGACCGACGTGCTCCTGACGTGCATGGATCTCAGCGTCGAGGCGGAAGCGTTCGGTGCCGCAGTGCGCTTCTCCGAGACGGAAGTCCCCTCCGTTACCGGTCGACGCGCCACCACCCTTGACGAGATTGAATCTCTCCAACAGCCTTCACCCGGAGACGGGCGAACGCACGTCTATATCGAGACAGTCCGGCGTCTCCATGAGAAGTCGGAGGGTCGACCCGTGATCGCGGGCATGATCGGCCCATTTTCCCTTGCCGGGAGGCTGTTCGGCGTGAGCGAATGTCTTCTTGCAACGGCTGAAGAGCCGGAAGTCGTGGATTCCCTGCTCGAAAAAACGACGGCGTTTCTTCTTGCCTACGCGAACGCGATGAAAGCAGCAGGCGCGGATGGAGTGTTGATTGCGGAGCCTACGGCCGGACTTCTCTCGCCGAGGGCCCTCGGGAATTTCTCCTCAGCCCGGGTCAAAGAGATTATTGACGGCGTGCAGGATGAAAGCTTCGACGTGATACTGCACAACTGCGGCGCCTCGGCGCCTCACCTCGAATTCCTCAGGCAGTCCGGCGCCGGCATCTTTCACTTCGGCGCGCCGATGGACATTGTGGCAGCTCTCCAGAAGCTATCACCGAACGCCGTGGTCTGCGGCAATCTCGATCCGGCGGGTGTTTTTGTACAATCATCCCCGGAAGAGGTCCGGCAAAAGACAAAACTTCTCCTTGACGCCACCCGGAACTCCCCATTGTTTGTACCATCCTCGGGGTGCGATATCCCGGCCGCAACCGCTCTCGAGAACATCGAAGCCTTCATGACGGCAGTGAAGAGAACGGGGGACGTACGGGAACGCTGATCAACTAGAGATTCAGGAGTTCCAGGACCTTGTACATGACCAGTGCGGGCCAAACGATGGCCTTCAGGAACCCCAGGACGCCGCCCCAGAACGAGGCGGCGTGACCAATGAAATAAAAAGCCGCCCCAAAGAACGACATCCCATAGATCCCGCCGAGAAATCCGTTGTCTTTCATGCTTCGACTCCCTTTCTGGCCGTGCTTGTGCAGCATATCGTCATCAGCCATGGTGTTCTCCTTCTGAACAGATCTACTTGCAGTTGACAACCGCAGTGGCCGGACCCGACGTCCGATTTACAGGCGAAATCACATGGACCTTCTCCCAGACACGGAGATGTTCCTTCGGACTTCCCAGCGTCCACGAGTCATACACTCCTTGCCCCGCGCTCCGGATCTCAATCGTTTGGTGACCGCCAGTAGCGCCATCGCTTCTCAACCATTCGTACTCCACCGTGACGGGAGGATTCTTGACGAAAATCGTCCCGACAAATTGAATCGTCGCAGGACAGCGGCCGTTGAAGACCTTTGGTTTTGCTATGGCGACAACCTTTGTGACAGTCCCCTTCTTGATAACCTTTTGCCGCGGTTGCGCAGAGAGCGGCAGGGTGACCAAGCCGACGGCGAAGGATAGAAGGAAGCACACTGCAATGAGTCGCACAAATCTGTGTTTCATGGATCCTCTCCGGATACTTTGTTGAACACCCAGACATTTTTGTGCCGATGAGCACCGAAACTCACGACCTCCTCGGCGATGAAGCTCTTCCCCCCGTTGGTCAGCCTGTATCGTACGTTGTTGGAACCCTGTTGATCTCCCTTTCTCAATTCGGAATAAAATGCCAGCGTTTCGTTTTCCCAGAACATTCGAGCGTGAACTTCGGTTTCGTCTCGAATAAACTTCACTTCCGTTCCATCCGTCGTCAGATCGATCGAGAACGTGTCCGAAACATCGCCAATCCGATGCGTTCGTTCGAGATGAAATTGCGGTTCGCGATGGACGATGTTGAAGATCGAAGAGTCGGGCGGAGAGATTTCCAGCGTGCTCGCCTCTCGATCGAAGATCCAGTTCCCGGTGAAGTTTGGCAGGTTCATCGCGAGAAAAAGAAAGAAGCCCCTTCCCGGTTTCAGAAAGGGGCCGTCCAGTGCCCGCATGTCACCACAATTGCCGGGGCAATATACTGCGATAATGGAATATTGTCAACGAGCGATTCTCATCTCGTCGGCGCGAGTCGCTGGTTAGAAACCCGGCCCGGCACCACTGCAGTCAAAAGCCGATCCGTTCCAGCTCGTGTTCTTTCAAAATGTCATTCATCGTCCAGAAGAATCCTTCCCCTGTGTGCATGCGATAGATCTCCAGCAGCGGCTCAAGCGGTCTTCCGATGGTCCCTTCGATGAATCCCCGTTCCTTCAGTGCCCGCTTGGTCAGCTCGGAATCGTGCACGAGTTCCATCCTTCCCGTGATCCGCATCTCTCTTGCAGCCGAAAGGTCAGGGGCATTATTATAGAAGCAGATTTCGACCTTCGGATTCTTCTTCAATTGCTTGACCATATCTTTGGGTGACAAGAACACGAAATAGAATCCCTCTTCATCGGCAAAGAACAGCAAAACTGCACGCACACGGGGTTGATCCCCGTCGTTCGTTGCAAGGAAGCAGACAGGATGTTCCGTCGCGAAGGTCACGCAATCCTTGATGTCCATCGTGTGTCCCTTTCACTGTGAGAATGAAGATGAGGTGATTTCTAGAGATACTTTTCCGTTCTCGCTTTTTCAATCGCGTCTCTGCAGAGCCCCAGGATAAAATCCGGTTGTCTCTGTTCATCCCTGGCGGTAATACACAATCGCAAGGCGGTGGAAACAACGTCCGGCATCCGCTTCTGTTGAGGCTCGAGCACCGCGCAAGCATAGCGTACGGCATCATCCACCAAACCGTTCTTCACCGCGATGTCGAGTAGCTGCATCAGCGCAGTCCACTGCAAGGCGCAGCTCGCAAAGCCCGCAGGGAGCGATCGCCAGATCTCCATCGCTTCTTTTGCGCAACTTTCGGCATCCGCGAGCTTGCCTTCCAACCAGAGGCCCCAGGACTGATTGGCTTTCCCGGTCCCCACGTATTCGGTCATCTTTGCATTCGCGGCGACCTCCAGACTTCGCGGCAGGATCTCGCTGAACTTCTCCATTTGCCGTGTCCGTCGATAGACGATCGTCAAGTAGGTCAGACACCGCGATTGCAGAACAATGTCCCCCGTGCGTTCCGTGAACGATAGCGCCTTGCGAAGAACGTCTCCCGCCTCGTCGAGTCGATCGGCCCAGAGGTAGCCGAATCCCAGGAGAAAATGTGACCAGCTGCAGAGCGCTAGATTGGCCGTTTCCGACACCGCGGAGACGGCATTCTTCAGATAGCCCACGGTCTCGCTGGACAGGAGATACCGTTCACGCCGGAACCCTATCATTCCGAGAAAATTAAAGAAGGAGGCTCGCTGATCCGGAGACCCGAACCGGTCAAGATTTGGTCGAATCCTCTCGGCCAGCGTGGTCATCTCGGACTCCTGATTTTGCCAGTAGTGGAGCCATCCCCGGTTGAGCGTCACATCAAGCCACGCCCGTCGCCATGCTGCCTCTCCGACGTCGGCGGGCGGATCCCCCAGGACAGATTCAGCCTTTTTGTATGCCTCGAGGCTCTCCTCCATCTTGTGTTGAACCTCAAGAACCTTGGCACATTTCAGACAGAGTCTCGACTGCGAGACGACGTCATCCTTATCCACGTCCTTGATGGCACTCTGAAACTCCTTGAGCGCTTCATCGTGACTGCCGATCAGGGCAAGGACGTCACCGAGGCGTTCATGCAGATCGATCTGCATTTGAATCCATGGCCCTCCCCCGGTTGTCGATCGCCGGAGGATCGTCGCGACCAGGCGGAGGGCGGTCTGGTACGAGACGACGGCTTCTTTGTTGGCGAATATCTCCTTCGCACGGTTCGCTGCACGGATGCAATAGGCGACAGCCTGCTCGGGCATTTCCGCTCGTTCGTAATGGTATGCCAGGGTGGCGGCAAGTGGCTCCAGGTGGTCCACAAACAGGGTTTCGATCGCCTCCGCCGCACTTCGATGAAGCGATTTCCTCCGGGAGACCAGGAGACTCTGATAGGTTACCTCCTGTGTGATCGCGTGCTTGAAAATGTATTCGATTTCGAGCGGAACATCGGTGAGACCGTCTTGGCACTCCAGGTCCATCCAGCGCCGCCGGATGAGTTCTCGTCGCCGCAGCTCCGTCAGCGAAGGATCAAGCAGAAGCGCAGGATCTTCCTTCTCCATGATGAACTTCAGCACTCGTTGCTGGAACACCCGCCCGACGACGGCCGCCGTCTGAAGCGTTTGTTTGTCCCTGAACGGAAGCCGGTCGATGCGCGCGGCGATGACCTCCTGCAGTGTGCCGGGAAGATCAAGAGGGTGGATCGATTGTGCGATGACAGCCCGATCCCCGTGGATAATCACCGTGCCTGCATCAATCAACGAACGGAGCATTTCCTCGAGGAAGAACGGATTGCCTTCGGCCCTGTGGAAGATGAGCCGTCGCGTTTCGGACGGGATCTCTCCGATGTTCAACAAGTTCTGGACGAGCTGCTCGCTCTCCGGCGTCGAGAGCGGATTCAAATTGATTTCACGATAGGTGTCGGATTCCGAACTGCGCAGATCCTGGTGGAAGGCCCAGATTCTTTCTTCGGTCGCCGGACGGAACAACAGGACAAGGAGCAGCGGGGCGTGTCGCGTGACGGGGACGAGCGCGTCGAGGAGCAACAGCGAGGCGGGGTCAACCCAGTGCAGGTCTTCCCACACCATCACCACCGGATGCATCAGCGCCCTGGCGCGGACATATTCCGTGAAGGCCTGCCGGAGACGATGCTGTCGCGCCTCCGGGCTGAGTTCCTTGATCTGCTGCGCGAGTCTCTCTTCCAGAGGAACGTCGAGCAAATGCGCCAGGTGCGGGTAGATCTCCTCGGCTTCGGACGGCAGAAGCCGCCGGAGGTCCTCGGAGAGAGCTCTCCCGACTTCCCGCGCCACGGTATCCTCCTGAACATCGAGAAAGTGGTAAAGCAGCGATCGCACCGGCACGTAGCTCATAGTGCTCGTATAGGACAACGCACGTCCTTCGACCCACGTGACTCCTTCGCTTTCCTTCTGACGTGTCTCCGCAACCAGCCGGCTTTTGCCCAGGCCCGCTTCGCCGATGATGGAAACCGTACACCCCTTGCCTGCCGTCAACAACCTGACCGCCGCGGAAAGCTGTCTCAGTTCTTCCACCCTTCCGACCAGTGGAGAATGCAGTCCGGGGATGCCGTGTCTGCGGTCCAACCCACCCTTCACACTCGCAAGCCTGTACACATTGACGGGGCTGGCTTTCCCCTTGATCGCCATGGTCTCCGCAGGCTCGAAGTTGAACATCTGCGATGTCAGCGCGTGGGTTTCCTCACCAACGAAGATCTCATCCCGCTGCGCGGCATCGCTGAGGCGCGACGCCAGGTTCACCGCATCGCCCATCACGGAGTATTGCTGGCGCCCTTCCGAACCGATGGCTCCGGCCACCACCCAGCCGGTGTTGACGCCGATATGGAGGCCAAGGTCGGTGTGATGTTCCCTGTTGAATTCGTTGAGCCGGGCTCGCATCTCGAGCGCAGCCCTGAGTGCCCACTCATGGTCGCTCTCGTGAGTGATTGGGGCGCCGAACAGAGCCATGATCTCATCACCGATAAACTTGTCGACCGTGCCTCCGTATTTTTCAACGATGGGAACCAGTGTCCCGAAGCACGCGTTAACGAGGTCCCGGACGCTTTCCGGATCCATGACATCGGCGAGCGCGGTGTATCCGGTGATGTCGGCGAACACGATGGTCACAAGCTTGCGTTCGCCGGAGAGTGAAGGAGAGGGGCGCGAAGATGAGCCGGATGGTGCGGTGCCGCCGTCCCGACCTTCGAGTTCAGCCAGGCGCTTGCGAACCGCAGAGAGTGCGGCATCCACTGCGTCGTCGCCGAGCAGCACTCTCTGCGTTTCAAGTGTGGCTATCGTCTTTCGAACTTGCTCAGCGTCCTCCAAGGCAGTCTCCGACTGAAGGATGTTTCTCCTCATTCCCACACAACCCAAAAGAGGTCCTAAACAAAATCACAGCTCAGGCACCCGCGTGATGTTTTCCTTCCTGCTTTGGCGGCGGAGGAAGAGGAATATCGGAGTTAAACATATCGACGGCAACCTTCCACTTCCCGTCCGCTTGTTTCTTCCACACGGTGGCGTACTTCCCCTTGTCCACGACGGGATTGCCCTGCGGATCGTTCATGGACAGTTCGTACGTCCCAATCGAATACCCGAGGTCGCCGGAGACTGCCGCCTCGACTTTCGAGGGCTGCCATTTTATCGTGAATCCGGGGGCTGCGAACATTCCGGCAAACATCTTTCTAACACCTTCCTTGCCCGTGATCATGGGTCCATTCGGAGCCAGGAGCAGTTGATCGTCTACGCTGAACGCCATGAAATCTTCGATTTGTTTTGCCTCTGCCGTCTTTGACCAGGCGAGATCAGTTTGACGGATTGCGGCTTCGTCGGCGGCACGAGTATCGGCCGGTGGACGATTGCAGCTAAACGCCAGGATGGGAAGGCAGCAGGCGATAGAGGCGACCAGAAAAGTGTTCCGTTGCATGGAAAAACCCTCCTTCATGAGAATGGATGGTGAGGACTCAACGACACAGGATTCGTGGATCCCCGCCGGACGGCATCATGGTGAAGAAAAGTCAAATTTTCATCATGAACTTCGTGCAGGCGGGAGACTTCGTACGGCATTTGACGTACTTCAGAAGGTTCCGTCGGTCGGGCTCTACCACAAATTCAATTGGATCAGGGTCCAGTCGGCGTTCGATGGCAGGCAGCCATCGCACGGTGAGGAGCTAAAAGGCATTTCATGCGGGGAGTAGGAAGTAGGACGTAGGATGCAGGAAGAATGCGGCGCCTACGATCTACTTGACCATGGACATCTTCCGAACAGCTGTGTAGCTCCCCGCCGTCAGGCGATAGAAATACACACCGCTCGACAAATCTCTGCCGTCAAACGTGAACGAGTATTTTCCTGCCGGGTAGCGACCATCAGCCAACACCGCTACCTCTCGCCCAAGGACGTCGTAGACGACAAGCTTCACCCTACTGTCAACAGTCCACTGTCCGCTGATAACTGTGTTTGGATTGAACGGATTCGGGTAGTTCTGGTAGAGCGACGGGCCCAACGGCAAATCTGAATGATCCGATCCCACCCCGATGATGAGAGATCCCTCGGATTCGTATTTGTCAAACACAAGGGTCAATTCGTTAGCGGAATTGTACGTGGCGTTCTGCAAGTCGTTCCATATCAGTGCTCCAAGCGGACGTCCGTCGATGGCGGAGACGAACATGTTCTGACGGAAGCTTTCCGTCAGGTCGGTGAATTTCGTGATCCCCGCTCCGTCCGTCGTGTCCTTGTCAGTCTTGACTCCGTTCACGATGCCGGGGAGGGTCGTGGGATCGTAGTCCCCGTAGATATACTTGCTGCTGGTGATCGCAGGCACGTTCGGGAATCGTGGATCGCCCCACTGGTTCTGGTTCCAGACCGCCATCGAATCCACGACGGACGCGTCGGCAATGGCGGGCGTTTCGGTTTCCGGGTCTGACACAGTTGTCCGCTTTTCAACGAAGCCCCCGTTCGGTAGACCATAGCTCGAAAAGAGCGATTGCGTACGCTCGTTCATCCACATGCCGGGCGTGTTCTGGATCCTCCAAGGTCCGCCGCCGTAGCCAGCCCACGAGAGATACGAAGGGATGGTGCCCAGCGAGGGAAGCACATACTTGCTCGAGTGGTAGTATCCGTTGATCAAGAGGGTATCGTAGTAATTCACATTGTCGGACACAAAGACCGAGAGATTCTTCAGATCCAGGGCGGAGGTGTAGTGGCTTGAATCAGAGGAGTAGTACTTCGGCTGAACAAGAACCATTTCGCTCATACTGACCGAGTCGACATTGATCGTGCTTGTCGGCATATGGTAGAGGTTTCCCGAGCCATAAATAATATTCGTATCCTCCCCAACCCAGTTCTGATTGAGGAAGATATTGTTGACAACAAACAGCCTGTGGAAGAACGTCGCCCAGAGCCAGTTCTTCTTGTTGTTGACGAAGGTGTTGTGATTGAAATACGCGAAGTCGGTGAGTTCGTTCTGCTGCAAGAAAGAGATACCACCGGTGGTCACCGTGCAATTCTCCACCCACAGGGTATCGATGGGATGCTTGCATTGAAAAACCCTCGAACCCCACCACTGCCCCGGAGAGAACATGTTCCGGAAGTAGGAGCTGGTAATACGGAACTTCGCCCCACTGGGCCACCCGCCGACGGCGCCGGATTCGTTGGTGCAATCGAACAGATCGATGTTGCAGAATTCAAACAAGCAGTTGTCGATCTCCAGCGATTGCGCCGCGCCGGAGGCCGTCCCGCACAGGAACAGCTCATTCGTGATGGCTCCGTTCAGCTGCATCGCCTGATAGTGGATGCCGGCACACTTGATGCTTCCATAGACCGTATTGACAGCGTTTCCATATTCATTGGAGACAATCGAGCTCTTCGGAACAGGCTCGATGAGAATGACGGGCTTCTGCGTCCCTGTAGACGAGGGCGTGCCACAGATGATGAGCGTGCCGGTAGGATCATACACCTTGATCGGCGCCCTCTGGAAATAGTACTGACCTTGAAATAGGGCGTAGACTCTGTTGGGATTCAGTCGCGCTCCCGCGGCGTTGGTATCGCCATTGATGGTCGATTCAAGCAATCCGGCATGGGCACGACCGTGAAAAGTGTCGCCGGCAATATAGATCGTATCCTGGATCGCCGGTACTTGAGCAAACATCCTGCAGAGCGGGAACAGAATCAGGAAGCCCAGAAGGAAGCACATTTGCTTCGCGTTCATAGTCCTTCTCCCTGACAACACAAAGCAGAAAAAAAGACAAACGCCCCCCTCGCACATGTCACGAAGGAGGCATCCCGGCTTCCAACGAAGCTCCTCCGAAAAGTTACTTCAGAATTCTGACAAGGTCAAACTGCACTACCCGGCGTGTCGCCGACACATGGACACTTGACAGCAATGGCAAGAGCTTGAGGAGAAGAGAATATCGGTTCCAGGCCGGAGAAGCGTCGAGATTCAGAATCCTGAACGTCGAGGCCTGCAAACGATCAGATTTATCCCATACCTGCCTCCGCAGAATCTGACCGAGCACCGTTGCCGCTCTCACAGTTGCTTCCGGATGGCCTTCAATTCTCGGAGGTGTTGTTCGGTGGTTTTGGGGTAGGCAAGTTTCAATCTGTGGAGCGTATCAAGCACCACCTGCGACACGATCAATCGAGCGTTCTCCTTGTCGTCAGCGGGGATCACATACCAGGGTGCCTGCGCGGTGCTCGTCGCGGAGAGGCATGACTCGTACGCTTCTTGATACTTCTTCCAGTACTTCCGTTCCTGGATGTCGGCGAGGCTGAATTTCCAGTTCTTCTCAGGTTCATCGATCCGCTCGAGGAATCGTCGGCGCTGCTCACCTTTCGAGAGATGGAGGAAAAACTTCACGATCCGCGTACCGTTCCTATACAGATGTTCCTCGAAGTTTCTGATAGAACGATAACGGTCTTTCCAAATGCCCTTGTCGTCCGCCGCATCGACAGCCAGACCCTGCGCCTTGAGAAACTCCGGGTGGACGCGGACAACGAGCACCTCCTCATAATAGGAACGATTGAAGACGCCGATCCTCCCACGTTCCGGCAGGCGGCATGTGGTACGCCAGAGGAAATCGTGCGCCAGTTCTTCCGCGCTCGGCTGCTTGAAACTGAAGACTTCGCACCCCTGCGGATTCACGCCCGACAACACATGTTTGATCGCTCCATCTTTCCCACCTGCGTCCATCCCCTGGAAGATCAACAGCAGCGCGTAGCGAGCCGAAGCATAGTGAAGCTTTTGAAGCGAACTTAGCTCCTCTACATGTTTCAGGAGGAGCTCTTCGTACTTCTTCTTCGACTTGAAGAAAGGCTTGATCTTTGTTGGCCAGTCTTTCAGGTTTACGTTTCTCCCCGGCCGGACCCGGAAATCTGCCGCATCGATTTTCATGATCATCCCATGGATATACGTGGCTGGCTAATGCCGTGGTGGCGTGAATATAGGCGAAAGAGGGGCGGATGTCAATATGCGGAAATCGCTCGAGGAGCAGACAGCGGACAGCAGACAGTCGACAGTCGACAGTTCGTCGCAAGCTCGGACTACTGTCGACTGTCAACTCTCTACTGTCGACTCTCATTTCACCACGCAAAGCTGCCGTGTCTGGATGAACTCTCCCGCCCGAATCCTGTAGAAGTACACTCCCGATGCCATGCCCGTGCAATTAACGCGCACCTCATGATACCCGGGCCCCTGCTCTCCCCGCTGCAGCTCCGCCATTTGTTGACCGAGGGCGTTGAACAGGGTGAGGATCACATAAGCCCGTTGCGGCAGGCCGTAACGGATGATTGTCGACGGGTTGAACGGGTTGGGATAGTTCTGGAGAAGTTCATACCCTTTGGGGAGAGCCGGAAGAGGATGCTGCGCCACATCTGTCACAACAGTGCCGAATTTGTCGGAGACGGACATGACGCCGTAGGCGTCATCCAGGGTCAGGACATGGTTTGCCGAGACGGCAGCTTCGTTGTCGAGGTAGCGGGGTCCGTTCAGATCGACGCCCGGGTAGACCGCTCCGTATTTGTACTCGACCCTCGGAGAAACGCCATCCGCAGCCCGGAAGATCGCGATGCTCGACCAGATATTGTCCCCCGCGGTCAGATCGCCGTGGGCAATATTCCCGTCGTCATAGAGCTTCTCGAGCGTGCCGTTGGAAGTGTCCGGGAAGGTCCAGTCCAGGAGAGGCCACTGGAGGGGACGCTGATCTCCGGCAAGAAACACTCCCGTGAGTCCACTGATCACCTGACCGTTCACAAAGTCGCGCGCCCCCGCCATGTTCACGTGGAAGGTGACGGTAACGTCCCGGGCGATCATCCCACCTGCAGAAGCCTGTTCCAGCGTCACCGATTTCGCGCTCCCGATCGCCCCGGAAGCCGTCACCGTGATGGCGGCGGTCCGGGCATCGCTCGTCGAGCCGTTTGCCGTGTAGGCGACGGTGATCGTGCCGGTGTTTGTCCCCAAGGCCCCGGAGGTGATCGTCGCCCACGGTTGATCCGACGAAGCTGACCACGCCATGGTCCCTGTGCCGCTGTTCGTCACCGAAAAGGTCGAGCTGCCACCGTTAGTGGGGACATTCCGTATTTTCGGAAGCACCGAGAGAACCGGTTGCGGCCCGAGCGCACCGAACACATCGAGGACCGTCATGGACCCTGTATTGTCGTCGAGCATCAGCACATGGTTTGCGGAATACCCATTTTCGTTGTCCAGGTAGTGTGATCCGTTTTGGTCGACCCCGGGGTACACCGCGCCGTACTTGTACTCCACGCGCGGCGGCACTCCGTCAGACTTCTTGAAGGTCAGGATCGTGGACCAGATGCTGTCACCGGCCGCGAGATCACCGTGCTGGGGATTTCCGTCGTCGTACAGTTTCAGCAGACTCCCATTCCCGGTATCGGGGAAGGTCCAGTCCGACTGCGGCCATTGCAGGGGAAGTTGGTCGCCCGCCAGATACACCCCTTTGAGCCCGGAAATCCCCTGTCCGCTTACAAAATCCTTCGCGCCGGTCATATTGACGCGGAAGGTGACCGTTACGTCCTTCAAGATCGTCGAATGATCCGGAGCCTGGCATACGGTCACGGTCCGGGGACTGCCGGCGGCGCCGGTCCCGGTGACGGTTATTTTTGCCACGCGCCACACGGCAGAAGTGTTTGCCGTGACATTCACCGTCACCGTGCCGCTGTTTGTTCCGGCACTCCCCGAAGGAATGGTCGCCCACGTTTGATCGGAACTCGCCGTCCATGGCATTGTCCCCGTGCCCGTATTCGACACGTCGAAGCTTGTCGTCCCCGCACTGCTCTCGACATCCTGGTTGTCCGGGTCTACAAGGAGGACCGGTTGAGCTCCCAGCGACCCGAACACGTTGAACACCGTCATTGCGCCTGTCTTATCGTCGAGCGTCAGCACATGGTTCGCAGAGACCGCGTTTTCATTGTCCAGGTACTTCGGTCCGTTCAGGTCGACGCCCGGGTAGACGGCCCCGAACTTGTACTCGACCTGCGGCGACACCCCGTCGGAGGCCTTGAAAGTCAGGACCCTCGACCAGATATTGTCGCCCGCGGTTTGATCACCGTGTGCCGAAAGCCCGTCATCGTAGAGCTTCTGAAGGCTCCCGTTTGCGGTGTCCGGATAGGTCCAATCCGTCTGGGGCCATTGTAGGGGGAGCTGATCCCCCGCGAGATACACGCCCCTCAGCCCGCTGATCACCTGTCCGGTCTTGTAGTCCTTTGCCCCGTTCATGTTGACCCGGAATGTCACCGTGACATCCTGCGCAATTGCGGACTGTGCCGGGGCCTGGGTGATCGTCACAAGTTGTGGCGAGCTGAGGACACGCTGGCCGGGAGCAGAGAACGTGATCGTCGCCGTCCGAGAACTGCTGGTCGACGGGTTCGCAGTGTATGCAAGCTGTAGTGTCCCGGGCGCTATTCCCCCATTATCGCCCGTAATGGTGGCCCATTCTGCATCCGACTTGGCCATCCACTCGAACCCCCAGCTGCCGAGGTTCGAGACTTCAAAACTCGTACTCCCTGCGGTCCCTGAAACAGAACGCTCGCTCGGAACGACGGAAAGTGTTGGGATGTGCGCGATCAGGGTGACAATAGCACTGCCGCCAGCCACAAAAGTCCCATTGCCTGAAGACCAGGTCGGTTGGTCCACTATCCACTCTTCATTGAATTCGTTCATCCAGAACCGGAAGGTGATCGTATCCCCCGGCGTAAAACCATCCACTTCGCCTGTCGCAGGATTGTCCATGGAGGTCACAATGGTGAAGTTTCTGCCAGGCACAGGTCCCATCATGGCCCAACCGACGCATTCATGATTGTCAATAACCGCAATCTCATCACCTGCATAGAGGTCCGTGCCACTCACGGTGGCCATCGTCACGGTGATGTTCATCGGCTGATAGGCAGTTCCGCTCCACACGGTTTTCCAGTGAGTTTGACCGTATGAGGCGGTTACGAATGCCAAGGTGAGGGTTACAACGAGGGCAAACCGATAACACGAAGTCTTTTCCATCGCAAGAAACCTCCTTTGAGACTTGGTCGGTCGTAGGTCACCAACCGAATAATGAGAGTGTCAACTTCCGATGGATCAGCCGTTTCGCGCAAGACATGCGTGGACCGTGTATGCGGTCAGGCTTCACGCATCGCAGCATTGTGCATGGGGAGAAGAGAGAGCACTTCTCATATGATAGGACTTCGAGAACGTTACCGGACTCGGGGACGTCCGGACAAGGATGGATGTTGGTAGGAGCGGACGCAGAACATGCAATGCCACAAACAGAGCTTTGCGTCCGTCCCGGCGTCTTCGCTGAAGATACTCTTCGGACTTAGAATAACCAACACTGTCCGGTTGAGGAGAGGCTAGACTCAGCTCTTCCTTATAAATGATAGATTTCTTACTCAATGGATGTCCGCGTTAATCATCACCGCCCAATTCAAAGGCAAGTCCTCACTCTCACTTCACAAGAACCAGCTTTCGGATACTA
>Ga0335071_10004857_pt1 | contig 14037 bp, 14 predicted proteins | sample Lox_Sample_15_FD_206724 | JGI IMG/M metagenome (GOLD analysis project Ga0335071, IMG submission 206724) | Soil microbial communities from Loxahatchee National Wildlife Refuge, Florida, United States - Lox_Sample_1.5 | ecosystem: Environmental > Terrestrial > Soil > Wetlands | place: USA... | reverse complement strand
CTTGGTCGAGTGCGGCAAAGGGACATACGTGCGCACGCTCGCGGCCGACCTGGGGCGCTCCCTCGGAGTTCCGGCGCACCTCGCAGCGCTTCGCCGGACCTGTTCGAGCGGATTCACCCTCGAGGAGGCGATACCGCTGGAGCGCATCGAGGTGCTGGCCGGCCAGGGTGGGCCAGAGGCCTTGGCCGGGCGCATCGTGCCTAACGCGTTGGCGCTCGTGGGGTTGCCGGAGGCGCGGGTCTCCCCCGCCGAGGCCAGGGACCTCGCCTTCGGGCGGCCGATCGCCTCAGGGCTATTGCTCGGGGCGGGGGCTCCTCCATCCGCTTTGGGGATGCGCCCGCCAGGCGCCGCGCGGGTGCGCGCGGTGGACGAGAAGCTGCGCCTCGTGGCGGTGTGCGAGGCGAGGGGTGACCGGCTCTGGCCGGTGCGGGTGTTCGTCGCCGCGGCGGACCTTTCGTGAGGAGCGCTAAACGAGCGCAACCTGCCTAAATCGTTGACTCTAGGGCGCCGATCGCTTAAGACCCCCTTTCTCACTGCGCACTGCCGCCCGCGGCGCGCGCCTTCGCCCCCGCGGCGGTGAGCACGAAACGACACGAGGAGATATGGCGCTCGTCCAGGAGAGGAAGCAGGAGCTGGTCCGGAAGTACAAGCGGCACGACAAGGACACTGGGTCGCCCGAGGTGCAGGTCGCGCTCCTCTCGGAGCGGATCGCGTACCTGACCGAGCACTTCAAGACCCACAAGAAGGACCATCACAGCCGGCGCGGTCTGCTCAAGCTGGTCGGGCAGCGGCGGCGTCTCCTCGATTACCTGAGGACGGCAGACCAGGGCCGATACAAGGCCCTCATCGATCAGCTCGGCATCCGCAAGTAGCGGCGGTCGGGCATCTCGCCCTCGGCGGTTGCCGGAGGTGAGCGGAGAAATGCCCGCGCCACAGCGGGCCCGAGCGAGGAAACCGGCAGGGAGCTTCCGTTTCCGATTCGACCGCCTCTCCGGAGAGGGGCAGCGGAGTCAGGAACAGAAGCGCCTTCCCGCGTTCCCCGGCCGGGGCCCGGCCTCGCGGCCAACAGGGGGCGCGGCGCGGCTGCGCCGCCCGCCGGAAGGTGCACATGAATCCCATCCAGAGATCCGCCAAGGTCGGCGCCCGCGACGTCATCCTCGAGACCGGCAAGATCGCCAAGCAGGCCCACGGCGCGGTGTGGGTCCGGCAGGGCGACTCCATCGTCCTCGTGACGGTGGTCTCCGCCCCGGAGAAGCGCGAGGGGATCGACTTCTTCCCGCTCACGGTCGACTACCAGGAGAAGCTGTTCGCCGCCGGACGGGTGCCGGGCAGCTACTTCCGCCGCGAGGGCCGGCCCACCGAGAAGGAGACGCTCACCTCCCGGCTGGTCGACCGGTCCTGCCGGCCCCTCTTCGACGAGGGGTACGCCTACGAGACGCAGGTCATCGCCACCGTGGTCTCCTTCGACCAGGAGAACGACACCGACGTCCTGGCGCTGACCGGCGCCTCGGCGGCGCTCTACATCTCCGACATCCCCTTCAACGGCCCCATCGCCGGCGTGCGGGTGGGCCGCATCAACGGGCAGTTCGTGGCGAATCCCACCCTGGCCCAGCGGGCCGAGAGCGATCTCGACCTGGTCCTGGCCGCCTCCCGCGACGCCATCGTCATGGTGGAGGGAGGGGCCCAGGAGCTCTCCGAGGCGACGATGGTGGACGCGCTCCTCTTCGGCCAGGCGGCGGTGCGCGACCTGCTCGACGCCCAGGATGCCCTGCGCCAGGCCACCGGCGCCAAGCCGCGGCGCAGCTTCGAGCCCCCGCCCAACGACCCCGCCCTGCGCGGCAAGGTGAAGAACCTCACCTGGGAGAAGGTGCGGGAGGCCTACGGCCGTCACGAGAAGCACGACCGCTACGGGCGTCTCTCGGAGATCAAGAAGGAGCTCTTCGCCGCGCTGCGCGAGGAGGCGGGTGCCGACCCCGCCGCCCTGGCGGCGGTGGCCGTCCGGGAGAAGGAGATCAAGGGGTACTACGAGGACGTGAAGTACGAGTACATGCGCAAGATGATCACCGACGAGGGGCGGCGCATCGGCGGGCGCGGCACCACCGACATCCGCCAGATCACCTGCGAGGTGGGGCTCCTCCCGCGCGTCCATGGCTCGGCCCTGTTCACGCGAGGTGAGACGCAGGCGCTGGTGGCCACCACCCTGGGCACCGCCGAGGACGAGCAGCGGGTCGAGCAGCTCACCGGGATGAGCTTCAAGAAGTTCATGCTGCACTACAACTTCCCGCCCTTCTCGGTGGGCGAGGTGAAGTTCCTGCGCAGCCCGGGCCGGCGGGAGATCGGCCACGGCGCCCTGGCCGAGCGGGCCCTCCGCCAGGTGATGCCCGCCGAGGACAAGTTCCCCTACACGGTCCGCGTGGTCTCGGACATCATGGAGTCGAACGGCTCCTCCTCCATGGCCTCGGTGTGCGGCGGTTGCCTGTCGCTGCTCGACGCCGGCGTGCCCCTCCGGGCGCCGGTGGCCGGCATCGCCATGGGCCTCATCAAGGAGGGGGACAAGATCGCCATCCTCTCCGACATCCTCGGCGACGAGGACCACCTCGGCGACATGGACTTCAAGGTCTGCGGCACCGCCCAGGGGATCACCTCCATCCAGATGGACATCAAGATCGGCGGGGTGACCCGGGAGATCCTGGAGAAGGCGCTGGCCCAGGCGGCCCAGGGGCGCAAGTTCATCCTCGGCGAGATGGCCAAGGCGCTGCCCGGACCGCGGGCTTCCATCTCCGCCTACGCTCCGCGCATCACCACCATCCGCATCCGGCCGGAGCGGATCAAGGACATCATCGGCCCCGGAGGCAAGACCATCAAGGACATCACCGCCCGCACCGGAACCTCCATCAACATCGAGGACGACGGATCGGTCTCCATCGCCAGCCCCAGCAGCGAGAAGGTGGAGGAGGCCATCAAGATGATCCGGGGCCTCACCCAGGAGGCCGAGGTGGGCAAGACCTACCTGGGCACGGTTCGCAAGATCGCCGAGTTCGGCGCCTTCGTGGAGATCTTCCCGGGCACCGATGGCCTGATCCACATCTCCGAGCTGTCCGACAAGCGAGTGAAGAGCGTCTCCGACGTGCTGAGCGAGGGCGAGGAGGTGCTCGTCAAGGTCATCTCCGTCGACCGGCAGGGCAAGATCCGCCTGTCCCGCAAGGAGGCGCTGGCCGAGGCGGGGAAGAAGGCCGAGGCAGCCGACCCGGCCAAGTAGCAGACCGGTCGGGTAGACTCTCCGCTCGCCCGAGCCCCTGGCGCTCCGGCGAGCGGTGCCATTTTCGTCCTCCGCTTCCGGCGGTCTTCTCCGCCTCGTTCGGGAAATGCCGATGGTGACGATGAGAGTCCTTAGGGTGGGGGACCGCGGGCCACCGCTCGAGCTCCCCCGCTACGAGACCGAGGGGTCGGCCGGCATGGACCTGCGGGCCGACGAGGCGTTCTCGCTGGCCCCGGGGGAGCGCCGGCTCGTGCCCACCGGGCTGGCGGTGGAGATTCCGCCCGGGCACGAGGGCTCGGTGAGACCCCGCTCCGGGCTGGCGCTCCGGCACGGGGTGGGGATGGTGAACGCACCGGGCACGGTCGACGCCGACTATCGCGGCGAGCTGGCGGTCATCCTCGTGAACCATGGTGAGGCCGAGGTGACCTTCGCGCGCGGCGACCGGATCGCCCAGCTGGTGATCGCGCCGGTGGTGCGGGCCAGGCTGGAGCTGGTCGAGTCGCTATCCTCTACGGGCCGGGAAGGTGGAGGATTCGGATCGACCGGCAGGTGAGTCCCTGGGCCCGTCGCTCCTTGCGCGGGCGCGGAGGGGGAGGGAGGAGGGCACGTGATTCCCAGGTACACCCGCCCGGAGATGGGCCGGCTCTGGTCGTCGGAGCACCGCTATCGTATCTGGCTGGACGTCGAGCTCGAGGCCTGCGAGGCCATGGTCGAGCTCGGGGAGGTGCCGGCCGCCGACTTGGCGGCGCTGCGGCAGGCCTTCCAGGGCTTCGTCTTCGGGCCGGCCGAGGTGGCTCGGATCGAGGAGATCGAGCGGACGGTCAAGCACGACGTCATCGCCTTTCTCACCTTCTTGGAGGAGCGCGGGGGGGCCCCGGCCCGCCACCTGCACAAGGGGATGACCTCCTCCGACGTGCTCGACACGGCTTTGGCTGTTCAGTTCCGGGACGCCGGAGCGCTCCTGCTCGCCGACCTGGATCGAGTGATGGGGGCGGTGAGGCGGCGGGCCCTGGAGCACCGGCGCACGCCCATCATCGGACGGAGCCACGGCATCCACGCCGAGCCGACGACCTTCGGCCTCAAGCTGTGCGGGTGGTACGCCGCCTGGGGCCGGCGGCGCGAGGCCCTGGCCCGGGCGACGCAGGTCGTCTCGGTGGGCAAGGTCTCGGGGGCGGTGGGAACCTTCGCCGCTCTCGACCCTCGGGTCGAGGCCCGGGTGATGCAGAAGCTGGGGCTGGCCGGGCCGGAGCCGGCCGCCACCCAGGTGGTGGCTCGCGACCGGCACGCGGAGTTCTTCTCCGCCCTGGCAGCGGCCGGGGCGGTGCTGGAACAGCAGGCCACCGAGGTGCGCCACCTGCAGCGCACCGAGGTGCGTGAGGCGGAAGAGCCATTCACCGCGGGCCAGAAGGGCTCCTCGGCCATGCCGCACAAGCGCAACCCCATCCTCTCCGAGAACCTGACCGGCCTGGCCCGGCTGCTGCGCGGCTACGCGGTCGCGGCGCTCGAGGACGTGGCCCTCTGGCACGAGCGCGACATCAGCCACTCCTCGGTGGAACGGGTGATCGGCCCGGACGCCACCATCGCCCTCGACTTCGCCCTGAACCGGTTCGCGGCGATGATCGAGAACCTGCGCGTCTACCCGGAGCGGATGCGCCAGAACCTGGAGTTGACCGGGGGCCTGTACGACGCGGGCCGGGTGCTTCTGGCGCTGGTGGAGAAGGGGGTGGCCCGGCAGGAGGCCTACCAGTGGGTCCAGCGCAATGCCATGAAGGTCTGGGAGGAGAAGGTCGACTTCCGGGCCGGGCTGAAGGGCGATCCGGACGTGCGGCGCGTCCTCTCCGAGGCCGAGGTGGACGCCTGCTTCGACCTCGAGCACCACCTCCGGCACGTGGATGCCATCTTCAGGCGGGTGCTGGGGGACTGACGGGGCGGGCGGTCCCCGCCCCGGGGGGCGTACGAGCCGGCAAATCCCCCCGGGGAATCTCGCCGGGCCGGTCCTGCTGGTGGGGGGTGAGGTCAAAGACGAGATGCCGAAGGCGTAACGCCTGGGGTGAGGGAGCCTGGAATGGACGGAGCCCTTCGCATCACCGGCCCGGTGCAGCGGCGCGAAGACGAGCTGGAGGCCGTCCTGCGGACCCTCCCCGGGTGGTTCGGCATCGAACGGTCGCTCTTGGCCTATGCGCGGGACACCTCGATCCTGCCCACGTTCGTCGCGGAGTCCGGTGAGCGGCCGCTGGGATTCATCTCCCTGCGCCAGCACTTCCGGGCGTCCTGGGAGGTGAACTGCATGGCGGTCGCGGCCCCGGCCCGCGGCAGCGGCATCGGATCGGCGCTGCTCAAGCATGCGGAGGCGTGGCTCCTCGCCCAGGGAGCGCGCTATCTCGAGGTGAAGACCCTCGCGGCCTCGCACCCCAGCCCGGAATATGGGCAGACCCGGGCCTTCTACGAAGCGCGGGGATTTCTCCCCTTGGAGATCCTCCCGCTGCACTGGTCCGCCTCGAATCCTTGCCTCGTCATGCTGAAGGCGCTGGGGTGAGGGGGGCGGCGGGGCACCCTTCCCCGGGCGGTCCTCGGGCCCGGCCGCAAAAGGCAGCAAGCGGGCTCGCCGCAGGGCGGCGGCAGTCCTGCCGGGCCGATGCCCAAGGGCATTCGAGGTCGGCGCGGATGGGCCTGGCCGTCACCGGCAGAGGAGCCAGTCCGCCAAGAAGTGCAGGCTGCTGGCGACGACCATCGCCGGCCGGGCTCGCCCGGCACGGCGGTACTAGCCCAGGTATCCCTTGGCGGCGAGGTTCCTCTTGATCCGTTCCTCCACGGAGCCGACCGCGGAGGAGAAGGCCTCGCCGGTGAGCAGCTCGTAGAGGTTCACGTAGGTGCGGGCCAGGGAGACGCGAATCTCATCGGTGAGCGGGGGGGGCTTGCCCTGGCCGGAGAAGCCGTGCTCTTGGATGAGCCACTGGCGAATGTTCTCCTTGTCCAGCATGCGCTGCTCCTCGCCGCGCCCGAACCGCTCTTCGCTCCCCTCCTTCACCCAGTAGCGGGAGCTGTCCGGGGTGTGGATCTCGTCGATGACCACGAGGCGGCCCTCGGAGAGCCCCATCTCGTACTTGGTGTCCACGAGGATGAGGCCGCGGGAGCGGGCCCATTCCTGTCCGCGCTCGAAGAGGCGGAGGGCGATGTCCTTGGCCTGCTGCCAGGTCTCCGGAGCGACCAGCCCCTGGCCGAGGATGTCCGTCTCGCTGATGGGCTCGTCGTGCTGGCCGTACTCGGCCTTGGTCGAGGGGGTGATCACCGGCTGGGCGAGGCGCTGGTCCTTGCGCAGCCCGGCTGGCCAGGCAATCCCGTAGGCGCCGGCCTTGCCGGACTGGTAATCGCGCCAGAGCGAGCCGGTGATGTAACCACGGACGATGATCTCCACCGGCAGCGGCTTGGCGCGCCGCACCACCATGACGCTTGGGTCCGGCGCCTCGACGAGGTGGATGGGGGCGATGCCCTTCACCTTCTCGAACCAGAAGGTGGTGAGCCGGGAGAGGATCTCGCCCTTGAAGGGGATGGTTCCGAGGACGTGGTCGAAGGCCGAGACGCGGTCGGTGGTGACCATCACGATCCGGTCGCCCCGCGAGTAGTTGTCGCGGACCTTGCCCCGGTAGAGTTCGCCCAGGCCGGGGAGATCCAGTTGCCGCAGGGTATGGGGCAGCTGGGCGCGGAGCAGGTCGTCGGTCATCATGGCGCTCGATCATATACGGCGCGGGCGGGGTGGTGTGCAGGTGGAAGTGGGGCCGGATCAACGTAGGATGAACGGATGCTCAGCCGCATTCGCCTCGTCCTGCACCGGCCGCAGAGCGCCGACAACCTGGGTGCGGCGGCCCGGGCGATGAAGAACTTCGGCCTCTTTCGCCTGGCGGTGGTGGCTCCCGTCTCCTGGGCGGGTCCGCCCCGTCGAGGCGGGGCGGGTCTGGCCGGGGAGGACGTGCTCTCCCGGGCGGCGCGTCTGGCCCGGCACGCCGCGGACGTGCTCGAGGCCCTCACCGTTCACGCCGACCTGCGCGAGGCGCTCGGGGCGGCCACCTGGACCTGCGGGACCACCTCCCGCAGCATCCCCGGCCGGAAGGCCCTCGATCCTCGGTCGCTGGCCGTGGAGCTTTGCCGCCGGGCGGCGGGTGGGGGAGTGGCGGTGGTCTTCGGGGAGGAGCGGCGGGGGCTCTCGGACGCCGAGCTGGACCTGTGCCAGGCGGTCTGCACCATTCCCACCCACGACGCCTACCCCTCGATGAACCTGGCCCAGGCGGTGGCGGTGGTCTGCTACGAGATCGGGCAGGCGGTGCGCGTTCCCGGCGAGGAGCTGGCGCCGCCCCCGGCCGAGCCGGCGCGGCACGCCACGGTGGAGGCGCTCTGGGACCTGGCCCGCAAGGTGCTGGGGGGAGCGGGCTTCTTGAACCCGCAGAACCCGGAGCACATCCTGGCCGAGCTCCGGCGCCTGCTCTCGCGGGCGGAGCCGACGCAGCGCGAGGTCGAGCTCCTCACCGCTGCCTTGCGTGCGCTCCACCGCCAGGCCGGAGGGAGCGACGGCTGAAGCCTCGGTCTTGTTCCCGGAGCGCTAGGCGGCAGCCGGGGCGGTGCCCTGGTTCTTCTTGCGGGCCTTCTTCCAGGCGGTGAAGTGCTCCTCGCAAAGCCCGTGCTCCTTCACCTTCTTCTCGCACTCGGGCATGGAGCAGATCTTGTAGCGGGGCGGCTTCGACTCCATCTCGCCGCGCCGCCACTTGTCGTAGTGGAAGAAACACAGGCCCTTCGCCCGGTACGCGCGCTTGCAGCCCGCCACCGTGCAGGTCTTCTTGCCGCGGCCCTTGGCGCGCGGAGCTTTCTTCTTTGTCGGGGTAGTCTCGGCCATGGAGGGCGGTCGATACCACTCATGGCCCGCAGAATCAACCGGATAGAGCCGGGGGTCACTCCCCCAGGACCGGCCGGGATTCGGCCCGGACCTGCTCCGGACCCGGGAGCTGCGCCAGGACGACCCGCACCGTCCGCTCCGCCTCGCCCGGCCGCCGGACCGCCAGCGCCACCTCGTTCCCCACCCCGGCGGTCGACACGTACCAGCGCAGCCGCGAGGCGCTACGGATGGTGTGCCCCTGGACGGTGGTGATGACGTCACCTGACCGGACGCCGGCCCGCTGGGCGGGCCCGCCGCTGGCGACGTCGGTCACCTCCACGCCGGCGGTGTCGTCGAGGTCGGGAGGGAGCTCCTTCACCGACACGCCCATCCAGCTGCGGACCACCCGCCCGCTGGAGCGGAGCTGCCCGATGATGGTCTTGGCCATGTTGATGGGGATGGCGAAGCCGATCCCCTGGCCGGTGGCGTTGACAGCGGTGGCGATGGCCACCACCCGGCCGGCGAGGTCGATGACCGGACCACCGGAGTTGCCGGGGTTGATCGAGGCGTCGGTCTGCACGAAGTCGTAGCTGCCGGGACGGCCGATGGGGGAGATGTCGGTCCGGCCGGTGTTGCTGACGATCCCGAAGCTGACGGAGTGGTCGAGGCCGAAGGGGCTACCGATGACCAAGACCCACTGCGCTGCCTTCAGCTCGTCCGAATCCCCGAGGGGGAGGTACGGCAGCGGACGGCCGGCGTCGACCTTGAGCAGGGCCAGATCGCTCTCGGAATCGACGCCGACCACCCGGCCCGGCAGACGGGTGTTGCGCGCTCCGACCTCCACCTCGACCTTGTCGGCTCCCTCCACGACGTGGGCGTTCGTGACGACCCAGCCGTCGCGGTGGATGAGGAAGCCGGACCCGACGCCCTTGCGCGGCCCGTCGTGGAGCTTGTCGTAGAGATCGCGCAGCGAGTCGTTGGTGGGAGGGTTGGTGGCCGCCTGGCTCGTGAGGACCCCGACCACGGCCGGGAGCGCCCCTGCCGCGAGGTGGGTGAGGTCTGGCAGTCCGGCCACCGAGGCAGACGGGGGTGAGTGGGCCTCGGTGTAGAGCGTCTCCGGGGGGTCTGCGGCGGAACGCGCTCCCCACGCCCCGAGCTGGATCACCAGCATCCACCCCGCCCACCGCGCCATGAGGCCTCCCCGAGCCCGCGGCTCGAGCCCTTCTGCAAAGGTGCGTAGGCCGCCCCGCTCCGCCAACGTCGGTGTGGGCCGGTGTACGCGAGGCGGGGCCGACGCCGGGAGAAGGCGGGCGCGACCTCGGAAGGAACGGGCTACAGATGCTGGGAGAGCGTGCGGTCGAGCGCCTTGCGGTCGGCGTCGGAGTGCGACTCGGTCGGGTGGCCGCCTGGCGCCGTGCGCGCCTGCGCTCGCGTCGGAGGGCGGGGCTGCTGCTGGGCGGCGGGCGGCTTGCCCGCGAGTTCCGCCCAGCCGTGCTCGACGAACTCGGCGGGCGTGCGGGCGCGGTGCCAGCGGTCGCCGAGCGTGCGCCCGCCCAGGGGGACGAAGGCCCAGACGGCGGCCAGGGCCGCGGCGGCGAGGAGGAGCTTCAGGCCGACGCGCAGCATGCACGTCTGGGTAGCACAGGGGCAAAGGGGGGGCGAGTTTTCCCCCGGCCCGCTGCGAGCCGGGGGCGTGCCCGGGTCGCCCCGGCTAAGTCAACCAGCTGGCCAGGTCCTGGGCTCGGTCGACCAGGTTCACCGCGCCGGCCCGGACGAGTTCCTCCCGCGCGGCCAGTCCCCAGGTGACGGCCACGAAGGTGACGTCCGCGTTTCGGGCGGTTGCGAGGTCTATGGGGGTATCACCCACGAGCACCGCATCCTCAGCGCGGGCTCCCACGCGCTCGAGGATGGCGCGCACGCCGCCTGGGTCCGGCTTGGCCGGCCCCTCCCCGCCGCCCAAGACCATCGCGAAGCTCGGCAGAAGGCCCAGCCCATCCAGGATTCGGCGGGCCATGGCACCGGGCTTGTTGGTCTGCACGGCGAGCGGCCTTCTCGCCAGGGAGAGCACCTCGACGATCCCGGGATAGGGGCGCGTGTGGTCCAGAAGGTGCTCCTCGTAATACGGGCGCCAGATGGCGAGCACCTCCTCGACCCGCTCGGGGCGATCGCCCACCGAGCGGGCGATGAGCGGGCGCGCGCCGTTGCCGACGAAGCGCCTGACCTCGTCCCGGGTGCGAACCGGGAGCCCGACCGCCCGCAGCGCGTAGTTCACGGACACGGTCAGGTCGTCGACGGAGTCGACCAGGGTTCCGTCGAGGTCGAAGATGGCGAGCCGGGTGGTCAAGGGTTCTCCGATGGGCAGGGGAGGCGGAGCGAGGAGGGGGGTGGGTCGGGTAGGAGTCTCACCGGGAAGGTCGACGGCGGCAACAGGTTTCGGCCGGGGCCCTTGCCGCGAGCGCGGCGAACAACGCTTCCTGGCGGACCAGCATCTGCTGATAGAGCAGCGCCCGCGCCGGGTCCGGTCGGACGCGCCCGGCCTCGTGGATCACCTTGACCGCCTCGTCGAGGTCGGGCCACGCGCCGGCGCCCACCCCGGCGAGGAGGGCCGCGCCGTAGGCGCCGCCCTCGCAAGCGCCGGTGACGGTCACGACGTCGCGCCCCAGGCCGTCGGCCAGCAGCGAGAGCCAGAAGGGCGAGGCGGTGGAGCCGCCGGAGGCGCGGAGCTCGCCGCATGGCCACCCCCCGGCCAAGAACAGCTCCAGGATGCTGCGCAGGTTGAGGACGATGCCCTCCATGACGCTGCGCACCAGCTCGCCCAGGTGGTGGGCTCGGGTCAGGCCGACGAGTGCCCCTCGCGCCCCGGGTGCCACGTGGGGGCAGCGTTCGCCCATGAGGTGGGGGAGGAAGAGCAGGCCTGCGCCTCCAGCGGGTGCCGACTCGGCGAGCCGGGTGAGCACGTCGAGGTCGAGCTCCGCGCCGGGGACCTGGCCGAGCATCTCCAGCAGCCACTGGAACGAGCCACCGCCGTTCAGGCTCACCCCCATGGTGTGCCAGCGATCCGGGGCGTTCCCGCAGGAGACCTGGAGCCGTCCGCCCGGGTTGTCGGGACAGGTGCGGGTGGCGCCGGCGATGACCCCAGCCGTCCCCAGGATCGCTCCCAGCGGTCCCTCGGAGACGACGCCCATGGCCGTGGTCTGGGCTACCGAGTCGCCGCCGCCGCCGACCACCGGCGTTCCCCTGGGCAGCCCCCAGCCCTCGGCCACCTCGCGGCGCAGCCGCCCGGTCATTTCCGCGGACTCGTAGGCGATGGGTACCTGCCCGGGCGAGAGCCCGACCTGCTCGAGCAGCCGTTCCGACCAGCGCCGTTGCCGCACGTCGAACAGGCCGGTACCGGAGGCGTCGGACACGTCGGTGGCGTGCTCGCCGGTCATGCGCAGCCGCAGGTAGTCCTTGGGGTTCAGGAAGCGGTGGAGCTGCCGGTAGGCCCTGGGCTCCTCCTCGCGGAGCCAGAGGATCTTCCCGGCGGTGTCGCAGGGCCACCATCGGTTGGCGGTCAGCGCCACCAGGGCGTCCAGCCCTCCCAGCCGTTCGGTGAGCGTCTCGGACTGCGAGATGCCGCGTTGATCGCACCAGAGCATGGCCGGGCGGATCACGCCATCGGCCGGGTCGAGGGCGACGAGACCGTGCATCTGGCCGGAGAGGCCGATGGCCCCCACCGCGCCGGGGTGCCTTAGACGGGTCCGGAGCGTCTGCATGGCCAGGTCGGCCGCCCCCCACCAGGCGGTCGGGTCTTGTTCCGCCCAGCCGGGCCGGGGGGTGGAGAGGGGGTACTCCCCCACCGCCCGGGCCAGGATGGTTCCGGCCGCGTCGACGGCGATGGCCTTGCACGCGGAGGTGCCGAGGTCGAGCCCGACGAAGCACGCTCCGGCGCGGCTTGTGCTGCTCATCCGCCGGTCCGGCTCACCCCGGCTTGTCCGGGGGCGGGTAGATCTTCTCCGGGGTGGCCCGGCGCTTGGGGCGCTCGACCAGCTCGAAGGTGGTTCCGAGGTCGTCCTCGGTATCGAGGTAGGCGTAGGCGCCGTCGCCGTCCAGGCCGAAGCCGCCGCCGAACATGGTGACCCGGTAGCCGATGGCCTCGGCCTCGCGGATGGCCGCCTCCATGTCCTCGACCACCAGGCCGAGGTGCTGGAGGCCGTACCCGTGCTTCTCGATGAACTCGGCGTAGACGGTGTCGCCGGCCTTCTGCTCGATGAGCTCGATGCGGGTGGGGCCGGCGTTGGCCAGGGCCACCCGCATGGCGTACTCGGTGGGCGCCCCGCGCCGGGTCATGCGGCGGAGGAGCGGTTTCTCGTAGGTGTAGAAGTGCCAGGGCCCGATGCCGAAGCGGTGCCAGTAGGCCTCGACGGTCTTGTCGAGGTCCTTCACCACCAGCGCGACCTGGGCCACGCCTCGGGCCAAGAAGGACGGCAGCTTCCGCGGTTCGGTCACGTGTGCCTCCACCCGGCGCCGGCCGCGCCGGCGGGGAGCCGGCGCGGGGCGTCAAGGACGGGGCTGCCGGTCACGTTGCTGGCGGCGTCGGAGGCGAGGAAGAGCACCACCGCGGCCACCTCCATGGGGTTGGCCAGGCGGCCGGTGGGGGTCATGTCCATCCACACCTTGAAGGAGGGGCCGCCCTTGGCGAAGGAGAGGAGGGGGGTGTCGGTGTAGCCGGGGGCGACCGCGTTCACCCGGACGCCGCGGGTGGCCCATTCTGCGGCCATGGACTTGGTGAGCTGGTGCACACCGGCCTTGGCGGCGTTGTAGTTGCACTGCTCCTGGGGGGTGTTGACGATGTAGGCGGAGATGGAGCCGATGTTGACGATGGCGCCGCTCTTGCGGGCCAGCATGCCGCGGGAGACCGCCCGGGAGCAGTAGAAGACGCCGTGCAGGTTGACGTCCATGACCTTGTGCCACTGGTCGTTGTTCATGGACTCGGCCGGCACCTCGCTGATGGCGATGCCGGCGTTGTTCACGAGGACGTCGATGCGTCCGTGGCGCTTCTCGACCTGGGCGACCGCCGCGTCGACGTCGCGCCACTGGGTGACGTCGAGGGTCATGGCCTCGGCCTTGAGGCCGCCCTCGCGGAAGCGGGCCGCGGTCGCCTCGGCCCGGGGCCCGACGATGTCGCTCACCACCACCGTGGCCCCGGCCTCGGCCAGCGCCTGGGCGCAGGCGGCGCCGATGCCCTGGCCGGCGCCGGTCACGAAGCCAATCCTGTCCTTGAGAGAGAACTTGTCGAGAATCATAGGTCCTCCTTGACGGTGCGCTACTGTTGCCCCTGCGCTGCGTTCATGAAGCGGCGCTGATACGAGACCACCTGATTGTTGGAGGTGAACTTGGCGAGGTACCCCGGCTCGGCGGTGATGACCACCCGGTCGGCCATGTCGGCCAGCTCGGGCCGGGCGAGGAGGGAGTCGAGGTCGGGGTACATCGTCTCCCCTTCCATGCTGCAGATGATGAGCCGGGTGTCCGGCAGGTTGCAGGTGCGGAGCAGGTCGAGGTTGTGCCGGACGCCGTCGAGGCCGTCGAAGCCCTCGCGGTACTGGCGGTAGCGGAGGATGCGGTCGGCCATGGAAAGGAGCGCCCCGGCCTCGAGGTCCTTCTCCTCGGGGGGGAGGTAGTCCTTCTCCACCAGGAAGGCGCGGAGCTTGGCGAGGTAGGCGTCGTCCTTGGTGGCCCGGTAGCGCTCGACGAACTGGGCCAGGGCCGCGGTCTGGAGAAGCCGCATGCGGACGAAGCTGTTGATGAAGTACGGTTTGGCCTGGAGGGCCATGGCGGTCTGGTAGGGCTCGAACATGAGGGTGAAGTTGATGCGGAACCCGTGGTCGCGGAGCATGAGGGCGAGGTTGTGGCCCCGGAGCATGTCCGCGGTCGT
>Ga0335071_10004856_pt1 | contig 14038 bp, 12 predicted proteins | sample Lox_Sample_15_FD_206724 | JGI IMG/M metagenome (GOLD analysis project Ga0335071, IMG submission 206724) | Soil microbial communities from Loxahatchee National Wildlife Refuge, Florida, United States - Lox_Sample_1.5 | ecosystem: Environmental > Terrestrial > Soil > Wetlands | place: USA... | reverse complement strand
TTTAACGTGCAGCGAATCTTTATCGGCGTCGGAATAAATGGCGACGGTGCGGATCCCCAGCTCGTGTGCCGCGCGGATCACCCGGACCGCGATCTCTCCCCGGTTCGCTATCAGTATTTTCTTAAACATATATTGTAAATTCCCCTTGCATTATCGAGGGATTATACTATAATTAGGCATAAATCGCAATTGCGAAAGGAAGGTGAAATTAAATGGCACGTGGTGGTTTGAAGAAAATGACCGTTAATTTCAAGGGCCGCACCGAAACACTTGAAAAGATATTCGGCGCAAAGCCCATTCCGGTAACTGAAATGACTAAGAGGATCTGGAAGGTTGTAAAGAGCCACAAGCTCCTCAAGACCAACAAGTAGTCAGTTCTTTCCGTTCGAACAAAAGTTGGGAAGCGAAGGCTTCCCAACTTTTTTTATATTTACTTCCCGCTAAAAATGTGCTAGTTTTATCTCATGGAATTCTTTGATTTCCTGTCCCCGGCCAGGACCGCCCGGAACGCCAGCACGTTCAAGTTCTCGTTCCGCGCCAAGGTCATAACTCTCTGGGTGGTCGCCGCGATCGTCGTCCTGTTCCTGCTCCGTTTTTCGCGCATCCTTCCAGTCTTCGTCTGGGCGGCGGTCACCGCGTACCTGTTCAACCCGATCATCACGTTCTTCAGCGAAAAGACCAAGACCAGCAAGGTCCTCTGGATCCTTATCCTTTACATATTGCTGATCGGACTGACGTTCTGGGCGGTCCGGTCGCTGGTGCCGCTGATCTCGAACGAGGTTTCCGACCTGGTGAGCGGATCGCTCGACGATCCGACGACGTTTTTAGGAAGGATCGCCTCGCAGGGAAACATTTCCGTGCTCGGACTCGACATCAGCCTCAAGGACCAGGTCGCGCTCTTTTCAAACTGGGTCAAGGTCCAGTTCCCGTTGCAGGTGTTCCCGATCTTCTTTTCCGCCGTGGAAAAGCTGATCTACCTGCTGGTCTATTTCGTCATCACTTTCTACCTGATCCTTGACGCAGAGAAATACATCATATTATTGAAGCGGATCATCCCCTTCCCCTACCGGCAGGAGATAGTCGATCTGCTGCAGAACATCAACCTTACGCTGGGCGCTTATATCCGCGCCCAGGTGGTGCTGATCTTCGTGATGAGCGTCATCAGTTTCCTGGCGCTTTCCATCCTCAGGGTAAAATACGCGCTGATCTTAAGCCTGGCCACCGGCGTACTGGAAGTGATCCCCATCGCCGGGCCGATCAGCGCGACCGTCATCGCCGCGCTGGTGGCCCTGTTCCAGGTGGGGACGCCGTTCGGCATATCCAACGCCGCGCTGGCGCTGATCGTGATCGCGGTCTACTTCGGGCTGAGGCAGCTGGAAGATTATTTCGTCATCCCCAATGTGGTGTCGAAGTTCGTGAAGGTCCATCCGGTAGTGGCGATCTTTTCGCTGATGGTCGGGGGAACGGTCGGCGGGATACTCGGACTGTTCCTGGCCATACCCACCGCCGCAATTGTGATGGTGCTATCGGGATACATCTACCGCAAACTTATCGAGGATTGAACTCAGAAGAACGTCAAATACAGCATCGCGAACGAGATCAGGGTGAAGCTGGCGATCGTGATCCAGGAGATCCAGTTGGAAGCCCGGCTGTTGACATTGGAGCCCATCAGCTGGCGGTCATTTATCAACTTTAACATAACGAAGAATATAACCGGCAGGATCATGGTATTGAGCGCTTGTGAAGCCGTCAGGACGAAGATCATCGGGAAATTCGGGATCAACACCAACAGTGTGCAGACAAAAACACAGAAGCCGAATATAGAATAGAATAGCGGCGCTTCCTTGAACGTAGCATTGACCTTTCTCTCCGTCCCCAAAACCTCCGTAATGGCATAGGCCGTTCCCATGGTGATGACGCAGATCCCGAGCAACGAGGCGTTAAGCAGTCCCCAGGCGAAAAGATGTTTCGCGAAATCGCCCAGCAGCGGGCCGAGCGCCATCGCCGCGTCGAGCGCGCTTTCAATGCGCGCTCCCTTGACGAAAAGCGTCGCCGCGCAAGAGATGATGATAAAGTAGGCGACAAAATCGGTCCAGAAGGCGCCAAAGAGGACGTCGAGCCGGGCACTTTTAATATGTTTTTTATCTATCCCCTTGTCCACGAAATATGACTGGACGAAGAACTGCCCCCAGACGGTCAAAGTGGTACCGATCAGCGCGGTGGCGGTGAACATGAAATCGCGGTTCAACGACAGGGTCGGGACCAGACTGCCATGGACCATTGCCGGAATGTCCGGCCGGGCAATAAATCCATTAATGATATAGCAAAAGAACACGATGCATGAAGTGAGAAAAATATTCTGGACAAAGTTGAAGCTCCCCCTCAGGATGACGAACCAGACGATGAGCGAAAAGATAGGGACGAATATCAACCTTGGAATATGGTAAATGTCGGCCACTGAAGCGACGCCGGCAACATCGGCCAAAATGTTGGAGAAATTTGCCAGGAAGACCAGGCCGATAAGCAGCACCGCGAACCGGAGCCCGAATCTTTCCCGGATGAGGTCGGCCAGGCCCCGCCCCGTCACCACTCCCAGCCTCATCCCCATTTCCTGAGTCACATAGAGCATGATGGTGATCAGGATGAGGATCCAGAGCATCTGGTAACCGAAGTGGGCCCCCGCCACCGAATAGGTCGCCACCCCGCCCGCATCGTTGTCCGCCGTGCCGGTGATGATCCCCGGTCCGACCACCGACAGGAAGACCAGCAGTCGTATCTTCCAATAACTCCAACCTTTCCCGGTAAAGAATTTAAGCATCCCTCACCCTAACATTTGCCTCTTGCGGCGGGAGAACGGAGGGAGGATGAAATCGATCACGTCGTCGACGGTGACGATGCCGAGGATCTTCTTTTCCTTGTCAACCACCGGCACCGCCAGGAAATTATATTTTGAAATGACCGATGCGACCTCGCGCTGGTTCATCTCCGGCGAGACGGTGATGATGTCGCGGATCATGATGTCGACGATCGGCTTTTCGGGAGGGGAAACGATCAGGCTGCGGAGCGAAAGCGCCCCCAGCAGATGGTTCTCGCCATCCACTATATATAGATAATAGATGGTCTCGGCGTCGGGAGCAGTCTCGCGCAGCCGCTGGATCGTCTGCTCCACCGTCAGGTTCTGCGGCAGGGCGATGAATTCGGTGGTCATCAGGCCGCCCGCGGTCTCGTCCTTGTGCTTTAGCAGTTCGCGTATCGCCGCCGCCTTTCGTACCTTCATCAGCCGCAGCAGCTCTTCGGATTTATCGGGCGAAAGGTCGCCCAGGATGTCGGCCACTTCGTCTACCGGCATCTTCTCTATGATCCCCAACGCTTTTTTCGTATCAAGGTTGGCGACCAGCAGCGCCGCCAGCATCGGCTCCAGCTCATGCATCGATTCGGCCGCGGTCTTGTCGGAGAGAGAGTACAGGAGAGCCGTCTTGTCCTCGACTTTCAACTGCGAAAGCACCTGCGCCACGTCGGCCGGGTGCAGATCGGTGAAGGTCTTGGTCGGGATCGCCACTTTTCCGCCGGAAAGGTTCTGGACATGGTCCCATCCGATCATCTTTTCCGGGACCGTTTTCTTAAAAAATCCGAAAAGCCAGGATGCGAATCCGTCCATCCCCAGGCGCCGCAGCATTCCCTTCATCCCGACGTCGACCGCGATCAGGCGTACGTCCTGGTCGACCTTGGCCAGCTTCAGGTCGTTGACACGGATCACGCGCGCCCCTTCCAGATCGACAACCTGCTGGTCCATCACGTCGCGGAGAAGGAGCACTTCCCCTTCTCTCAGCGCTCCCAGCACTACCCGGTCCTTCGTCGAACGGGTAGTGACGAATTGCCTGCCGATCAGGTCGATCTCCGAGATTAGTAGGACTTTTTCCTCGCTTTTTTCACCGGAAGTACGGATGAGAAGCCCAATGACTTTGGGGAAGGTCTCGCCCAGCGCCACGATGATATCCTTGACCCGCCCGATGTTCTCCTGCAGGCGGTCCACCACCGGGTCGCCGATAAGTTCGGACACGAACATTTCAGAAAAGAGGACCATAACACGCTCCAGTTGTTAAAAAACCGGCTTGCACCGGTCTGGGAAGCGTTATTAAGGACTGGGGCATCTAATGATCGACCAGAGGGATCGTCAGATAACCAAGCCCGCTGCCGCTTCTTCCTTATTATTATAGCACAACGAAGTATTTTCCCGGTAGCGGTTTTACCAGGCCTTTTATCTCCAGAGTCAATAAAACGCTTGACACGGCCTGCACCTCCATGCCTGACCGCTCGACGATCTCGTCTATATATCGGGCCCGGGCGTCCATAACGGAAAAGACCTTCTTCTCCTCTTCATTCAATTCAATTCCCTTGCCCTCATATCTCTCAGTTCTTGCCGCTGCCCTTTTAATATTGAGGACCGTCGCCAGCTCGTCGAGCACGTCATCTATCGACTCGGTCAGCCTGGCTCCCTGCTTGATCAGCCAGTGCGGCCCGCGGCTCATTTCCGAATCTATGTTCCCGGGGACGGCGAACACTTCCCTTCCCTGCTCCAGCGCCAGTTTGGCGGTGATCATCGCGCCGCTTTTATATGACCCCTCGATCACGATCACGCCGCGCGATAAACCGGAAATGATCCGGTTGCGTCGCGGGAACGACCAGGCGCCTGGTGTAGTCCCCAAAGGATATTCCGAAACGATCGCGCCGCCGCCATCGAGTATTTCCATTCCCACCTCAATGTTACCGACAGGCGTGATATTGTCTACCCCACTCCCCAATACCGCGATGGTGCGCCCTTTGACCTCGAGCGACCCCTTATGCGCCGCCGCGTCGATCCCGAACGCCAGTCCGGAGACCACCGTCACGCCGAGCGACGCCAGTTCCCGGGCAAAGCGGCGCGCTACTTCCAGGCCGAACGGCGTGGGGACGCGCGTGCCGACGATAGAGACCGCATTGATGTCCGATGGCATTAATTCGCCCCTGACATACAGCACGATCGGCGGATCGTGTATCTGTTTTAACAGCTCGGGATAGCGTTCGGAATCTTCCGACAATACTGATATCCCCTTGCGTCCGGCGTTTTCGAGCTCCTCGCCGGCACGGGCGAGTGGCGCCTGCAGGCGTTCAGCCACAGCCTCCACTGTCCCCAGTTCCTGCAGCAATTTCCTTAGCTTTACCGGCCCGATCCCATCGATCATATTGATCGCGATCTTATTACTGATCATACATTTTGATTATACTTTATTTTTTGCCATAATGTGGTACAATTCAAGGCAGTTTTAATATCAAGGAGCAATGCATGAAAAGCAATATAATGTTCCTTTCCATTACCGTGCTCTTCGTCCTTTTACTTGCCCCCACTACCTTCGCCGCCAATGTCAACGTTATACTCGATAGCAATAACGGGACCAGCAGGTTATCCGTACTGAACAGCTCGACCATGGAAGTGATGGGAATCGGATCGGGCGGCAGGGTCGGTGTCGATACGACCAATCCCACGGCGACTTTCGAGGTCAAAGGAAAGGCACGGATCGCGGACCAACTCTGGAACACTTTCATCTCCGGTGGTACATGCACCAATGGCGATTACAACACGGTCGTGGGAGATTCGGCTTTGAACTTGAATACCAGCGGCAGTTTAAATACCGCGCTGGGGGCAAGCGCAATGCAAAACAATAATCAGGGATACGGCAATACCGCGGTCGGAGCAAATGCCGCTGTGGGTAATTCACAGGGAATAAATAATACGGCTATCGGCACGGTCGCGCTTACCTCCAACGTTAGCAGTTCTTATAACACCGCGGTAGGTTATTCCGCCGGTTACTATACCCTGGGCGACCATAATGTCTTTATCGGCGCTTACGCCGGTTCCAGCGAAACCGGGAGCAACAAACTTTATATCGCAAATTCAGCCGTCAACCCGCCCCTGATCTTCGGCGATTTCGCTTCAAAAGAGGTAGGGATCAATACCAATAAACCTATTTCCACCCTTGAAGTTAACGGGGACCTGAGGCTGGCCGCCATGTCGGCCCCAACCGGCGCGAAAGGAAAGATATATCTCGATTCAACCACCAACCGGCTCAACTATCATGACGGCACGCAATGGATCGAATTGGATCCCGCGTACACGACGCAAGAGACCAAGCTTATCACCGTCGACCCGACGGTCGAAACGCTGTCAATAACCGACAATAAGACCTATCATCAATTCACCAGTTTCTCTTATGTCAACTCAACGAATGACATCCTGATCACGTCTTTCGGCTGTATGGTGTATGGGCTTGTCAGCGATATGCCCGTTAATGCTCAGCTTCGGGTCGGAGGGGTCGCCAAGGCAAGCTTTTTCGATCTGGCCCAATCGACCGGTTATTCAGTCGCCAGAAAACAATTCCCGCTTCCTTTAAGGGTGGCCAAGAACAGCACGATCACAATTTATTTAGCCCGGGAGGCAGGGACAATAGGTTCCAACCGTCTGTCCGGCCAAGGACCGTTCCTTGAATATTTAAATTATCCGTTCTGATCGTGGAGGCAATGTTAAGATGAAAAAAAGATCGTTATTTGTCCTGATCACATTGGCCGGCGTGCTTATTTTCGCGGCGACCACCCATGCCAGCGTCCGGACCGGCACCATCGTGGCCGCGCCGGTAACGGTGGGCGATAGCACAAACACCTTCCCCACCGCGTACGAGGACGAGATCAACGGCGGTTATAAAGTGGTCTCCGATGAAGCCACGATGAACAGCATTCCCGCTTCCCGGCGCGTGGTCGGGATGCTTTGCTATGTATCATTGGAAGCGACCACATTCCGCCTTAATAAAAACGGCAATTGGGTTAGTGAATCGACAACCACTGCGGGTGGCTGGATCAAGGGAGGCAATCAGATCACGCTCGAGACCTTGACCAACAATGTCGGCATCGGCACCAGCGACGCTTCGGATGCACGTCTGGTAGTGCGCGGGACTTCCTGGTCAAAAAGTTTCGTTTTTATCAAAGACAAGAATGACGACGCCGGATTGCGGATCTATAGCGATGATGCGACCGTTGCCCATCACATCTTCAATTGGTACAATTCCGGCGCGAACATACTTAAGATCGCGCCTAATAACGGCTACAACAACGGCATCTATATACCGCAGAATGGAAATGTCGGCATAGCCAGCAGCAACCCGATCGCGACCCTGGAAGTCAACGGCGACATGAGAATAACCGCCACCCCCACCCCTTCCGACCAAACGGCGGGCAAGATATATTTTTCATCCGCCACCAAACGCATGAATTACAGCGACGGTACGCAGTGGATTGAGCTTGACCCCGCCTACACCACCAAGGAAGTGGAGCATGCGGAGATCAGTAGCGCGTCAAAAGGATAAAACAAGATACTTGACGCCAGCAATAATCCCAACGGGATCGTGATCACCAATATAACCGGCATCACTTATGTTTCAGGCAGTGATCACACTTCCCATTACTTCACCGCGAATTTAAAGATCGGCGGTTCGGGGGGCGTGAACAAAGCGTATATTTACGCTTATCACTATTACTGCGATAATACCAGCTACGGCCTTAACTCGGACCGTTACCGCGAAGTGGACAGGGCCCTGACCATTCCCGTAAAAGTCCCGGCGAACACCGAGGTCGGTTTTCAGGCCAACGGCGATGCTTCTTACGGGACCGGTTATGACTGGTATTTATTGCAGATACATTACATTGAACTGCCATTCTAATGGACAGTAAAATAGGAAAGGATCAAGTAAATGGATAGATCGAAATTGTCCCTGCTATTTCTGGTAAGTTTATTGCTTTGCACCGCGTCGTTCGCCAGCGTCCGGACCGGCACCATCGTCGCCGCGCCGGTAACGGTGGGCGACAGCACCAACACCTTCCCCACCGCGTACGAGGACGAGATCAACGGCGGTTATAAAATAGTTTCAAACGAAGCCACCATGAACAGTATCCCCGCTTCCCGGCGCGTTGTCGGCATGCTCTGCTATGTTTCTTCCGAGGCGACCACTTTTCGGCTTAACGGCAGCAATGCCTGGGTCGCGGAATCGTCTTCGGCAAAAGGCGGCGGATGGATCAGCGGCGGCGGAAGGGTAACATTAGAAACGATCTCCAACAACGTGGGGATCGGGGTTTCAAATCCGGCGGGAATGCTGGAAGTCGCGAACTATAACGGCGGAGATCCTCTGTTAAGGCTTTCCGGCAATGCCGCCTCCTCTAACGATCTGGCCCAGATCGGCGACATAAACAGTGCTGGCAATGGGGAAGTATTGACAATAAACGGCGCCACCGCGAATATGTATTATATCGGCGGCAAGGTCGGCATCGGGAATACCAAACCGGATGGGGCCTTGGACGTTGGGAACAGCCATACATTCGTGGTCAATGGGAGCAAAGGCAATGTCGGCATCGGAATTACCGCCCCGATCGCAACGCTGGAAGTGAACGGCGATGTGATGATATCCGCCTCCCCGACCCCTTCCGATCATAGCGCGGGCAGGATATATCTGTCATCCGCCACGAACCGGTTGAATTACAGCGACGGCAACAAATGGATCGAGATCGATCCCGCCTACACGACCAACGAAGTGATGATCACGGAAGTGAGGAACGGGTCTACCAGCGGCAGCCATACCACCGATAGCGTTTCCTTCACCACCATCAACGCCTCGAACGGCATCATCATCACCGGCGTCAGCGGGACGATCTACGCCGCCAGTGAAAATTATTCGAACAGTTTCCTGGTCCAAGTGACGAACGCGGGATCCACGACCTACGCAAATTTTCGCATCGGCTCTTTTGCCAGCGGCAACTCCGGCAGCAACGATACCGAGGCCTTCTATTGCCCGCTGCCGATCCCGACCAAGGTTCCCGGCAGTACAAGCATTCCGCTGGGCATCACGATCACCGGGACCACCAACTTCTATATGCAGGGGCTTTCGATCCAGTACATTGTCCTGCCCTTGTAGGCCAACTGCATGATCGATGAAAGTAGGTTTCCGGCGTTGCGCGTTATATAGAATGACATTCTCTTTCCCTGTTGCCAATGGCTGGCCGTTAATCTATAATTCGGTATCGCCGATAAATTAGGAGATAATATATGCAAAATTCGATCAAATTGGCCGTTTTATTGATGCTATGCCTGCTCGTTCTCTCTCCCGCCTATGCCAGCGTCCGGACCGGCACCATCGTCGCCGCGCCGGTAACGGTGGGCGACAGCACCAACACCTTCCCTACCGCCTATGAGGACGAGATCAACGGCGGATACAAAGTGGTCTCCGATGAAGCCACGATGAACAGCATTCCCGCTTCTCGGCGCGTGGTCGGAATGCTCTGCTATGTTTCCTCCGAAGCGACCACTTTCCGGCTTAACAGCGGCAATACCTGGGTCGCGGACTCATCCTCAGCAAAAGGGGGCGGATGGATCAGCGGCGGCGGTCGGGTCACGCTTGAAACAGCTGCTAATAATGTTGGAGTCGGGACCTCAAATCCGGGTTACAAGCTAGATGTTTACCAGAGCACCACCGGGAACGATGTGGCCCGCCTGATCAATGCAGGAACAGGTAACGCTTCCATAGTAATGGCGAACACAAACGGAACAACGGTCGCGCTTGCCGCCGGCGCCTCCACGGTCAGGGGCTTCATTGGAACGACCACTAATCATGATTTCCAGTTACAGGTCAATAATAATCCCATAGTATATGCCATGACATCAGGCAAGGTTGGAATCAACAGCACGAATCCTGGAGCGTCGCTTGAGGTCAAGGGCGATCTGAAATTGGTTCCCACTTCCACCCCCACTGATACGGCCGCCGGTAAAATGTATTTCTCCAATTCAACCAATCGCATGTATTATGCGGACGGTTCCAAGTGGATCGAGATCGATCCGGCATATACGACCAGCAGTATAGAAGCGCTAAAGACCGGGCCTTCGTACTACGCAGGCAGTGTCGCTTACGGGGTCACGTCCCATGTAAACATGGGCACGCTGCCTTCAGGCAACGATTCCATAATCACCTCTGTGATATTGCAAATGGCTGTTGCGTACGGTGCCGGCGGCTCCCCCGCCCATAATCTTGATATTAAGGTCCGTTCCGGCAGCTCAAATCTGCTCGCGGATTTTGTATATCCATACGATGCCTATAACGCAAGCAATGGTCCTTTTGTATATACTTTTCCCATCCCGGTCAGAGCTACCGCCGGCTCCACCATCTATCTTGATGTGTCGTGCATGGATTCCGTCGCCAGCAATACATCGCTCACTCTTACAAATTCCGCGGTAATGTTCCATCATCTGCCGTTATAGGAAGGAAAGGACCAGGGACTCCGCCGGCAACGCCGTTGCCACACTTGATTTCCACAGAAGGGTTAATACGAATTGCTCGGGCGGTTCTTTTGCCGTTAACGGCAGTAATATCAATTACCTCCCATCCTGATCTGGATATATAATAATACCGCGGTATCAAGCCGAGCTTATAAACCGCTCGCCTTTAGCGGACGACCGTGCTAAATTAGCGCAAGTGTTTTTTATCTTTTTTATTGTAAATACCTGCTACACATTATATAATGACTGATAATATCAAAGGAGAAAAACATGCAGCGTAGCACATGGTCTATCTTGGGATCGGCTTGTCTGATGGTGGTATCTCTACAACTATTTTCTTTCGCCGCTAATGTCAGCGTTACGCTCGACAGTTCCAATGGTTCCAGCAGATTATCGATATTGAACAATAATACTCAGGAAGTGATGGGGGTCGGATCGGGCGGCAGGGTCGGCATAAACGTCACCAGCCCCGCCGCGACCCTCGATGTTTCCGGCACCGTAAAAATATTGGACAAAAACACCAACACGTTCATCACCGGAGGGAACACTTCCACCGCTGGGACGGACAATGTGGCGGTCGGAAGCGGCGCCCTGCAGGCGAATGCGGTCGGTTTTTCCAACACGGCAGTGGGCTATAACGCGCTCAACACCAATACCAACGGCTACTACAATGCGGCGGTGGGTGACCTTGCTTTAAAGAACAGCACTAAGGAATGCAACACCGCCATGGGCAATGCGGCGCAGTTCTTAAATTCTTCCGGCACGAATAACACCTGCGTGGGAAATATCTCGCTCTACATCAATTCATCCGGTTCGCACAACACCGCGGTCGGAGACAGCGCGGGTTACAATGTCACGGGCAGCGGGAATGTCATGCTCGGGGACTCGGCCGGTTATAACGAGACCGGCTCCAACAAGTTGTACATTGCCAATTCTTTTGCCAACCCTCCCCTGATCTTCGGTAACTTTGCTTCAAAAGAGGTAGGCATTAATACCATCAATCCTGTTTCCACCCTCGAGGTCAACGGAGACCTGCGGCTCACGCCCATTGCCACCCCATCCGCCACCACCGCGGGAAGGATATTTTATTCCTCCGCCACCAACCGTCTCAATTATGCGGACGGCACGCAATGGATCGAGATCGACCCGGCATATACCACCAGCCCGCTGATGGTGACCGAAAATAGAAATTCAACTTCGTTTGAAGGCAGTACCACCAATTTCTACTACACCGCCATCTCCGCCATCAATTCAAGCGGGATAATAATCACGGGGATATCAGGGACATCTATTAACGGCATGAACGAGAACACCAATTTACTGTTCGAAGTAATGAACAACTCGACCGTGAAGGCATCGTTCCGCGTAGGCAATGACGCTTCTGTCGCCAATGCCGCTTTTAATTTTGACCATAATTTCCCCATTCCGGCCAAGATCAAAAGCACCGACACGATATTGAGGTTAAGGGTGACCCCCGGCGGCACCTATACCTCTCATATGCTGGAAAATGTTGCGATCCATTATATTGCGTTACCGCTGTAAACAAAGGGATTAATGATGAATAATAAATTCATGATCTCCTGGCTCTTCTGGTCGTTTATCATACTTTTACCCGTTTCTTCTCTTGCCGCGAACGTGGACGTTAAGCTCGACAGCGCCGACGGCAGCACCGGTATGATAATAAGGAATTCGGCCGGGAGCGCGGTCGCCACGGTTGATTCGTGGGGAAGGGTCCGCTCTAATTGCACGGGCGGTTCCGCCGTTACCGGATCGAGTCCTTCGAACAATACCTCCGGGGTCCTGGGAGGATCGACCTATGGGGTTTTGGGATTAAGCACTGCAACAAGCGAAAGTGGGATCCAGGGAATAGCTACCGGAACTTTAGGGGTCGGGATCTACGGATACGCAAGCAACTTTTCCGGATTGAATTACGGCGTGGAAGGCATGACAAACAGCAGTAATGGGTATGCTTTTTTTGGAGTAGGCGGCAAAAATTATTTTCAGGGCAGCGTTGGCATCGGGACCACGGCCCCCAGTTCGACGCTCGAGGTGAACGGGGACGTTAAACTGGCTGGGCTTTCCTCCACTCCGCCGGCGGCCGCGGGGAAAATCTATTACAGCAACGCTTCCAACCGATTGAATTATTATGACGGCAGTAAATGGATCGAGGTCGATCCGGCATACACGACCAGCACGATCGAGACCTGGCTTGGCACGGACACAGGCACGGCCTGGCCGGTAACCGATCTATTCACCGTGACCATACCTGAACTGTCGAGCGCGAACGGTATAATTATCACGTCGTTTTCCGGGATGATCGACGGGACCGATGGTAATTTCCAGGGATATTTCAAAGACGACTCGAACAATTACGCGTATTTTTGCGTGGGACACGCAACGCCAAATGGGGAATACTACGTGCCATTCAACGTCACTTTTCCGATCCCCAGAAAATTCAAAGGTTCGTCCAATACCCTGACCCTTTACCTTGCGCCGGTATCCGGCGGAACGCTTTATTATAAGTCGTTCAGCATCCAGTACATTCCTTTGCCGATGTAGAACGGCCGGCAATAATGGCCCGTTGATTTATCATTGAAAAAATGATAAAATAGGCCGACCACGCGAGATCCGTCACCTCGTCCTGGCCATCGCTATGAGATCATTCATCAACGAAGATAAGATCGAACTTCTGCTTAGCAAGACGAAAGATGCCTCCGCCCGCGCCGCCGGCGACATCATCGCCCGTTCCCTGCGTCTTAAAGGCCTTTCTCCCGAAGAGGCTGCCGTTCTGTTGAATCTCAAGGACCGTAAAACGATCGAACGGATGTTCCAGGCCGCCAAAAAGGTGAAGGAGCGGATCTACGGCCGCCGTCTGGTGATCTTCGCCCCGCTCTACATCTCGAACTACTGCGTCAATAATTGCCTCTATTGCGCTTTCCGCTGCACCAACCGCGAACTGAGCCGTAAAAGATTGACGATCGACGAGATAAAGGAAGAGGTCGTCATCCTGGAAAAACAAGGGCATAAGCGTATCCTGCTCGAGGCAGGGGAAGACCCGCTCGCCTCGCGGATCGAACATCTGGAAAAGGTCATCCCGGCGATCTACGCCACCAAGTGCGGGAACGGAGAGATCCGGCGGCTCAACGTGAATGTGGCCGCCATGTCCGTCCCCCATTTCAAGCGGCTTAAAAAATTAAAGATCGGCACCTACCAGCTTTTCCAGGAAACCTATCATCCCGCCACCTATGCCAAAATGCATCTCTCCGGCCCGAAATCGGATTATGACTATCATCTTTTCGCCATGCACCGCGCGATGGAGGCGGGGATCGATGACGTGGGGATCGGAGCGCTGTTCGGCCTGTACGACCACCGGTTCGAGGTACTGGCGATGCTTTATCACGCGCGGCAGCTTGAAAAGGATTTTGGCGTCGGACCTCATACCATCTCGGTCCCCCGAATCGAACCGGCGGCCAACACCCCCCTCACCTCCCATGCGCCCCGCCCCGTGTCCGACCTGGAATTCAAGAAACTGGTGGCGATACTGCGGCTTGCGGTCCCGTATACCGGAATGATCCTGTCCACGCGCGAATCGGCAAAAATGCGCAACGAAGTGATCGGGCTCGGCATATCCCAGATCAGCGCCGGGTCATCCACCGTGCCGGGCGGGTATAAAGCTTCGCTAAAGAAAAA
>Ga0335071_10004854_pt1 | contig 14040 bp, 12 predicted proteins | sample Lox_Sample_15_FD_206724 | JGI IMG/M metagenome (GOLD analysis project Ga0335071, IMG submission 206724) | Soil microbial communities from Loxahatchee National Wildlife Refuge, Florida, United States - Lox_Sample_1.5 | ecosystem: Environmental > Terrestrial > Soil > Wetlands | place: USA... | reverse complement strand
AGATCGTCGAGCGACTTCGTGTAGAGGGCCATCTCCTCGCCCAGGTCGCGGCCGGCCAAGTCCGTCTCCCGCGGCACCGATCCGACGTCTTCGAGGCCGACGAGCACGAATTCGCCGGCCCCGGAGAGGAAGATGTCGGCGAAGGCGATGTCGGGGCCGCCGAAGGGATAGAAGACCGGCCGACCGGAGTCGAAGACGGCCGCCAGCTCTTTCCGGGCCCAGGCCCTCATCTTGGATTCGGCCTCCCCGAACCTGGCCCATTGGCTCTCCGCGGTCCTGGCGTAGCGAATCCAAGCGTCACTCCGCGCCAGCCCGGCGAAGGGACCCGAGGGGTCGACGGGGAGGCCCGCCAGGAAGCGGGCGGTGTCGGTCAGGAGGCGGGCCTTGTCCGAAAGGGGAGGGACGACGGGCTCCGGCGCCCTTTCTCGAAGCCCGGCGGCCCGGGCCGGATCCGCTTTGGCGGCGGGCCCGGGAAGGGCGGCCCGGCCCGGAAGCGGCTCGCGCTTCCAGTCGCAAGCCGCCGCCGCGACGAAGGCCGCCGCGACTCCGATCCAGGCCCCGATCCTATGTGTTCGCATGCGTTTTTCCAGCCGGCAACCCCCTCATTTTAGGGTTTTCGGGCGAAAAGTCCAGCCCGGGAACGGCGGCCGGGCCGTTTTTGACAATCTCCCACCCCTATGCTATAAATTCCGTCCGTTCCCGCGAGTCGCGCCCCGCGCTTTTTTCCTCGGCCCGTTAGGCGATCTCAAGGAGCCAACATGATGGTCACCGGCGTCTACTCACTCCTGATGACCCCGTTCAACCGCGATTTCTCCCTGGACGAGGAAGGGCTCCGGACGCTCGTCCGCTTCCAGGTCAAGGCGGGGGTCCACGGCTTGGCGCCCCTCGGGGTGACGGGCGAAAGCCCGGCCCTGACCGAGGCCGAGATCCGGCGGGTCGTCGAGATCTGCGCCGAGGAAGCCAAGGGCGTCTGCAAGCTCGCCCCCGACACCTGCTCCTGCAACCTCGACCAGACGATCGAAAGGGCCAAGCTCTATGCCGCCCTGGGCGCCGATTACGCCGTCGTCTTCGCCCCCTTCCTGGTCAAGCCGACCCAGGCCGGCCTGGTCGAATTCTACCGGCGCGTCGCCGACAGCTCCCCGATTCCGGTCATCGTCCACAACGTCCCGGACCGGGCGGGCGTCAACATCGAGCCCAAGACCTACGCCAAGCTGATCGGCCACGGCAACATCGTGGCGACGAAGGACGGCAAGAAGGAGCTCGACCACCTGGCCCATGTCCTCTATCTCGCCCGAGGCACGTCCTTCGGCGTGCTGACCGGCAAGGACACGACCGCCTATCCGCTCATGTCGTTCGGCGGCCAAGGCGTATTCGCCGTCGCGGCCAACGTCGCGCCCGCCGTGATGCGCGAGCTCGTCGAGCACTGCCTGGCCGGCCGCTTCGACAAGGCCCGGGAACTCCACTATGCCTATTACGAGCTGTTCGAGGCCCTGCGGCTGGAGACGAATCCCATGGCCGTGAAGGCGGCCCTCTCGCTGATGGGCCTTCCCGGCGGCCCGCTGCGGCTGCCCCTGACGCCGCTCAGCCCGCCGAACCGCGAGATCCTCGGGACGCTGCTCCGGGAGCGGGGCTTGATTTGAGCGAGATCCTGCTCCGAGCGCCGGCGACGATCGCCAATTTCGGGCCCGGCTTCGACGTCTTCGCCTTGGCGCTCGCCGCCCCGTCCGACGCGTTCCGGCTCCGGCGCACGGACGCGCCCGGGGTCGCCGTACGGATCGTCGACGGCGCCGACGCGCTTCCGACCGAGCCCGAGCGGAACACGGCCGGCCTCGCCGCCCTGCGCTTCTTCGAGACGACGGGCCGGCGGGGCGGCGTCGAGATCGAGATCCACAAGGCCATGCCCATCGGATCGGGGCTGGGCTCGTCCGCGGCTTCGGCCGTGGCCGCGGCTTTCGGGCTGGACAGACTGTTCGGAACCGGGCTCGCGGCGCCCGACCTGATCGAGATCGCCAGCCAGGGCGAAGCGGCCTCGGGCGGGACGGCCCACGCCGACAACGTCAGCGCCAGCTTCCTGGGCGGGTTCGTCATCGTCCGGAACCGGCATCCGCTCCGGATCGACCGCCTCGAGACGCCGGCCCTCCCCATCGTGGTCCGGGTCCGGCGGAAATCCCTGACGACCTCGCGCGGCCTCATCCCCGACCACCTGCCGCTCGTCCAGGTCAAGGAACAGATGGCCTGGTGCGCGGCCGTCGTCCACGCGATGGCCGCCGGCGACGCCCGCCGGGTCGGGGAGGCGATCAATCGCGATCACATCTCCGAGCCCGTCCGCTCCGGCTACATCCCCGGCTACGCCGACCTGAAGGCGCGCGCCCTGGAGGCCGGCGCCTGGGGCTTCAACGTCAGCGGCGGCGGCTCGTCGGTTTTCGCCATCTGCCCGCCGGACCGGCTGGACGCCGTGGCCGGCCTCCTGCGCGCGCCCGTCGCGGCCGACGGAGGCGGCGCGCCGCTCGTGATCGTCACGAAATCCTCGAACGAGGGGGTCCGGGAGATCCATGGACTATAAGCAGATTGCGGAGCTCATCGCCACGAGCAAGAAGGTCACGCCCTCCAAGGTCTACGTCCAGGGCCGGTTCGGCCCGCGCGACTTCGACGGCGCGGGGTTCCAGGTCTTCGGCGAAGGAGCGTTCCGGATCCTGATCGGCGATTACGAGGCCATCCGGCCCTGGCTGGCCAGGCGGGCGAAGAAGATCGCGGCCCGGTTCGTCGAAACCGAGGCCCGCTATTCGGCCCTTCCGCTCCTCGACCTGCGGGGGGTGAAGGCCCGCGTCGAGCCGGGAGCGATCATCCGGGCGGGGGCCAGGATCGGCAGGGACTGCGTCATCATGATGGGCGCGGTCATCAACATCGGGGCGGCGGTCGGGGCCAAGACGATGATCGACATGAACGCCGTGCTCGGCGCGCGGGCCACCGTCGGCCGGCGGTGCCACATCGGGGCCGGCGCGGTCATCGCCGGCGTCCTCGAGCCGCCGAGCCGGAAGCCCGTGGTCATCGGCGACCGCGTCCTCGTGGGGGCGAACGCCGTCGTCCTCGAAGGGGTGACGGTCGGACGGGGGAGCGTCGTCGCGGCCGGGGCGGTCGTCATCCGCGACGTGCCGCCGGGCGTTGTGGTAGCCGGGGTGCCGGCCGACGTCATCAAGAGGGTCGACGAGATCGGCGATCCGGACAAGATCCGGATCCTGGATGACCTCCGCCTCCGGAAAAAGTAGGGGCGCGGGCGCGGGGCGGGCGAACATGGCGACGGACGTCCTCGAGCTGACCAAAGCCCTGGTGAACATCCCGTCCGTCACCGGCGGCGAAGGCGCCCTGGCCGATTTTCTCGTCTGCCTGCTGCGCGCCGGAGGCTACGACGTCCAGGAACAGATCGTCGGCGCCGCGCCCCGGCGCAACCTCTTCGCCACGCTCGATCCCCGGCCGTCCGTCGTCCTCTGCACGCACATGGACACGGTCCCGGGCGAGGCGCGCGCGACGGAGGACGAGGCCTTCATCTACGGCCGGGGCGCGTGCGATGCGAAAGGCGTCATGGCCGCCCTGATCACGGCCGCGGCGGGCTTGGCCGAGGCCGGCCGTCGCGACGTCGGCCTGTTGTTCGTGGTGGGGGAGGAGACCGACAGCCTGGGAGCCAAGACGGCGAGCGCGCTGGCCCGCGGCTCGAAATATCTGATCGTCGGCGAGCCCACGGGCAACATCCTGGGCCGGGGCCATCTCGGCATCCTGACCGTCGGCCTGGCGACCAAAGGCAAGCGCGTCCACTCCGCCTTCCCGCACCTCGGCGAGTCGGCCGTGGAGAAGCTCCTCGACGTCCTGGCCGACGTCCGCCGGATCGACTTCGGCCGCGATCCCGTCCTCGGCCCGACGCGGACGAGCGTCGTCCAGATCGCGGGCGGCGAAGCGCCGAACGTCATCCCCGACGCCGCCCGGGCCGTCGTCTCGCTCCGGACGGGCGTCGCGCCCGATGGCCTGCTCGCAAGCATCCGGGCCGCGGCCGGGGCGCGCGCGGAGATCGAGGTGATCTCCAAGTCCGATCCCCAGGCGCTTCACACCGTTCCCGGATTCGAATCCGCGGTGATGCCTTTCGGCTCGGACATTCCGCACCTCAAGGCCTTCGGGACGCCGCTCCTGGTCGGCCCCGGCTCGGCGCTCGACGCCCATACGGCGGGGGAGAAGATCTCCAAGGCGGAGCTCGGGCGCGCCGTCGATCTCTACCGGCGGCTGGTGCCGGCGCTCGCCGGCGAGACGTGAGCCGATGGACGCGAGGACGAGCCTGGTCGGGTCCCGGATGCGGGGCATCGAGAAGACGCTCATCCGGAAGATGAACGACCTCGCCGATCCGTCCTGCATCGACCTCGGGCTGGGCGAGTTGCGCTTCCCGACGCCCCGGCCGATCGTCGACCATGTCCGCGAAAACCTCGATCGCTGGACGCTCGGCTACACGCCCAACGAGGGCTACGCCGAGCTGCGCCGGCTGATCGCCGGGAAGAGCCGCGTCCCCGTCGCGGCCGACCGGATCTGCGTCACCGTCGGGGCCCAGGAGGCCCTGCTGGCCGTCCTGATGATCTCGGTGGATCCCGGGGACGACGTCCTGGTCCCCGATCCCGGCTACCCGGCCTATCCCTCCCTCGTCCGGGTGGCCGGCGGCGAGCCCCGGCCGTATCCTCTCCGGCGCGAGCACGGATTCCGGCTTCGAGCGGACGACGTCCTCGGCCTGATCGGCGGCGGGACCAAAGCCGTGATCCTCAACTCCCCGAACAACCCGACGGGCGCCGTCTACGAGGAGGCGGAGCTGAAGAAGCTGGCCGCCGGCCTGCGGGCCACGTCCGTCCTCGCGATCTCGGACGAGGTCTACCGGGAGATCGTCTTCGGCCCGGCGCCGCCGTCCATCGCCGCCTTCAGCGACCGCTGCGCGGTGATCGACAGCCTCTCCAAGAGCCACGCCATGACGGGCTGGAGGATCGGCTGGTGCTCCGTCCCGGCCGAGCTCGCCGCGCCGCTCCGGAGCTTCCATCAGCTCTCGGTCACGTGCGTGCCGGCGGTCTCCCAGCGCGCGGCCATCCACGCCTTGGGCGGCGCGGCGGACGCGGACCGGGACCGGAACGTCGCCGAGCTCCGGGCGCGCCGCGACTGCGCCGTCGAAGCCCTCCGGCGCGACACCGACCTCGGCTTCGTCCTCCCCGACGGGACGTTCTACGTCTTCGTCGACGTCGCGGCGAAACGAGGCCGGCACGGCGGCTCGCTCGACATCGCCCTGAAGCTCCTGACCGAGGACAAGGTCGTCACCATCCCGGGCGTCGCCTTCGGGAGCGGGGGAGAGGGCTGGCTCCGGCTTTCGTTCGCCGCGGAGCCCGGCGCCGTAGCCGAGGGCATCCGCCGGATCGGACGCCGGCTCGCAGGATGACGCGCATGAACCACAGGCCTCGCACCGCGCTCTCGTGGGTTGAGATCAGCCGGGCGGCGCTCCGCCACAATATCGGCCTCTTCCGCGATCTCGTCGGGCCGCGCCGCAAGCTCATGGCCGTGGTCAAGGCCAACGCCTACGGCCACGGCCTCGGCGAGGTCGCTCGGCTGTCGCTCGAGGACGGCGCCGACTGGCTCGGCGTCAACTCGCTCGAAGAAGGCCTCCGGCTCCGGAGCCTCGGGCTCGAGGCTCCCGTCCTGGTCTTGGGCTACGTGCCTCTCGAAGGGCTCGAGGAGGCCGTCGCCGCCGACCTCCGCCTGGTGGTCTACAACGCGGAGACCGTCGACCGGCTGGCGGCAGCGGTCAAACGCGTGGGGAAGGAGGCCCGCCTCCACGTCAAGCTCGAGACCGGGACGCACCGGCAGGGCGTCGCGGAGCGCCAGCTCCTGCCGTTCGTCCGCCGGATCCAGGGCCGGCCCGGGCTGATCCTCGAAGGGCTGACGTCGCACTTCGCGAACATCGAAGACACGACGAACTTCGAGTATCCCCGCCGCCAGCTCGACATCTACAAAAGCGCGGTCGAAGGGCTCGCCTCGCGGCGGATCTCGGTGCCGGTGAAGCACATGTCCTGCACGGCCGCGGCCATGCTCTTCCCCGAGACCTATTTCAACCTCGTCCGGGTGGGGATCGGCCTCTACGGGCTGTGGCCCTCGAAGGAGACGTTCCTCTCCTGCCGGCTGCGGAAGCGCCGGCCGCCTTCGCTCCATCCCGTGCTCTCGTGGAAGGCGCGGATCGCCCAGGTCAAGGCCGTCCCGAAAGGGGCGTTCATCGGCTACGGAAGCACGTACAGGACCACGCGGCCGACGGCGCTCGCCATCATCCCGGTCGGCTACTACGACGGCTACAGCCGGGGCCTGTCGAATGCCTCGCACGTCCTGATCCGGGGGCGGAGGGCCGGGGTCGTGGGCCGGATCGCCATGGATTTCCTCACGGCCGATGTCACCGACATCCCCGGCGCCCGCCTCGAGGACGAGGTCGTGCTCCTCGGCCGGAGCGGCCGGGAGCAGATCGCCGCCCCGACGCTGGCCGCGCTGGCGGGCACGATCGCCTACGAGATCGTCGCCCGCATCAATCCCGAGCTTCCGCGCATCATCGTCTGAAGGAGGGCCCCATGTCCGAGAGCCGGCTGGTCTCCGTCGACGCCTTCCGCGGTCTGACGATCGCGGCCATGATCCTGGTCAACAATCCGGGGAGCTGGTCGTTCGTCTATGCCCCCCTGCGCCACGCCGAGTGGCACGGCTGGACGCCGACCGATCTCATCTTCCCCTTTTTCCTGTTCATCGTCGGCATCTCGATCGCCCTCTCGTACTCGCGGCGCATCGCCGAGGGCCGGACGGGGGCGAGCCTCCACGCCAAGATCCTCCAGCGATCGGCCTCGATCTTCCTCCTCGGCCTCGTCCTCCACCTTTTCCCGCGCTTCCATTTCGCGACCATGCGACTTCCCGGCGTCCTCCAGCGGATCGCGGTCTGCTTCCTGGCCGGGGCGGTGATCTATCTCCATACGAAGGCGGAGTCGCGCGCGGCGCTCTCGCTCGCGATCCTGGCCGGATCCTGGGCGCTCATGACGTTCGTCCCGGTGCCGGGCTACGGGGCGGGCGTCCTCGATCCCAAGGGCAACCTGTGCGGCTTCCTCGACGTCAAGCTCCTGGCGGGCCACCTCTACAAGCCCGACTTCGATCCCGAGGGCGTCTTGAGCACGCTTCCGGCGGTCGCGACCGTGCTTCTCGGCACGCTGGCCGGCGACTGGCTGCGCGGCGCGCGGACGCAGAGGAGCAAGCTCCAGGGGATGCTCGGGGCGGGCGTCGTCTTGACCGTCGCCGGGCTTCTCCTCCATCCGCTCTACCCGATCAACAAGCAGCTCTGGACGAGCACCTACGTGATCTTCACCGCGGGGATGGCGCTGCTCGTGTTCGGGGCCTGCTATTTCCTGATCGAGGTGGCCGGGGTCCGGGCCTGGGCGGCGCCGTTCCTCGTCTTCGGGACGAACGCCATCGCCGTCTTCGCCGGCTCGACCCTGATGGTCAAGATCCTGATGATGATCACCTGGTCCGACGGCGGCCAGACCGTGAATCCCATCGGCTGGATCTACCGCCATGCCCTCTCGCCGATCGCAGGACCGTATCTCGGGTCGCTCATTTATCCCTTGGCCCTCATCCTCCTCTGGCTGCTGATCATCTGGCCCCTGTACCGGCACAAGATCTTCATCCGCCTCTAATTGGGAGACTATTTGGGAGACACAATACCTATTACCCATTTATCGGACTCTCGAAATAGGGAAATAGGTATTGTGTCTCCCATTTCGGGGAGGTATCATAGGGGGCCGTTTGAACTAGGGAGATTTCATGGATGCCATTCGCGTTGAAGATCTGACCAAACAGTTCCAGGACGTGACGGCCGTCGACCATGTCTCGTTCGCCGTCGAAGAGGGCGAGCTGTTCGGCCTGCTGGGGCCGAACGGCGCCGGCAAGACGACCACGATCAACATGCTCTCGACCCTGCTCAAGCCCACGTCGGGCCGGGCGGAGGTCGGCGGCTTCGACGTCGCCCGGCGCCGGGACGACGTCCGCAAGTCGATCGGCGTCGTCTTCCAGGAACCGGCCCTCGACGGCAAGCTCACCGGCCGGGAGAACCTCGACTTCCACGGGATGATGTACGGCATCAAGTCCGAGGAGCGGCGCCGCCGCATCGAGGAGGTCCTGGCCCTGGTCGACCTGACGGACAAGGCCGCGGTTCTGGTCGAGAAATACTCGGGCGGCATGAAGCGCCGGCTCGAGATCGCCCGGGGCCTGATCCAGTATCCCAAGGTCCTCTTCCTCGACGAGCCCACGCTGGGCCTGGACGCCCAGACGCGCCGCCACATCTGGGACTACGTCCGCAAGCTGAACCGGGAGCGCAAGGTGACGATCATCCTCACCACGCACTACATGGAGGAGGCCGACTACCTCTGCGGGCGGATCGCGATCATGGACCACGGCAAGTTCGTCGCCCTCGACACGCCCCCGCGTCTCAAGGACGTCCTCGGGGGCGACGTCGTCAGCCTGGAGATCGAGGGCGACGAGGCGAAGCGCGCCGCCCTCGAGGCCGCCCTGAAGGCCCTCGAGTGGATCAAGAAGTACCAGCGCCACGACGGCGAGCTGAGCCTGACCATGGAGAAGGGCGAGCGCCGGATCCCCGAGCTCATCAACCTCGCCCAAGACCAGGGCGTCACGGTCGGCTGCGTCCACTTGCGCAAGCCGAGCCTGGAGGATGTCTTCCTCCACTTCACCGGCCGGACGATCCGCGAGCAGGAGGCGAGCGCCGGCGAGCGGGGCCGGGCCATGATGCGCGGCCACGGGCCCGGGAGGCGCTGACCATGATGATCAATCCCTCCGCGGTCTACGTCCTCTGGCTCCGGGAGATGAAGCGCTTCATCCGGGCGAAGTCCCGGATCGTCGGCTCGCTGATGCAGCCCTTCTTCTTCCTGGCCTTCCTCGGCCTGGGCTTCAACAAGATGGCCATCCCCGGCGTCGCCGCCGGGGTGAACTACATCAGCTTCCTGGTGCCCGGCATCCTGGGCATGACCCTCCTCTTCTCCTCCTCGATGCAGGGCCTGTCCGTCCTCTGGGACCGGGAGTTCGGGTTCCTCAAGGAGATCATGGTCGCGCCCGTCAACCGGGTCTCGATCGTCCTGGGCCGGATCGCTGGCGGGACGACGACCACGATCTTCCAGGGGCTGCTCGTCCTCCTCCTGTCGCTGCTCATGGGCTTCCACGTCACCCATTGGGCCGGCCTGCTGCCCGCCCTGGTCTTCATGGTCCTCATCGCCTTCACCTTCATCGGCTTCGGCCTGATCTTCGCCTCGAAGATGAAGGACATGCAGGGCTTCGGGATCATCATCAACTTCATCATCTTCCCCCTCTTCTTCCTGTCCGGGGCCCTCTACCCGCTGAAGAACCTGCCCCTCGTCGTCCGCGTCCTGTCCTACATCGACCCCCTGACCTACGGGGTCGACGGGCTGCGCGGCGTGCTGATCGGCGTCGGCACCCTGCCCGCGAGCGTGGACCTCCTCATCATGGCCGGGTTCTCCCTGGTCATGCTGTTCCTGGGAGCCTATTTCTTCGAGAAGAGCGAGAGCGTCTGACGACCGAGCTCTGAAGGAGGGCCGGGCCATGGCGCGCTGTCGAAGGCGGGGACTCGCCGCCGCCTGCATCGTCCTGTTCGCCGCCGCCCTTTCTTCGGGCGCGGCCTGCAAGCACGGGCCCGCCGCCGGGGCGGGGGGCGCCCCCGGTTCGCCTCCGCCCGCGCCGGGCTCGCCCCGCGTCAAGCCGGGAATCGAGGTCCTCGTCGAGAAGCGCCTCGACCTCGTCCGCGGCAAGCGCGTCGGCCTCGTCACCAACCCCTCGGCCGTCGATTCCGGGCTGCGCTCCACGGCCGACGTGCTCCGGTCGACGCCGGGCGTCACGCTCGCCGCGCTCTACGCCCCGGAGCACGGCGTCCGGGGCAACGCCCAGGCGGGGGAATACGTCCCGTTCTACGTCGACGAGAAGCTCAGGATCCCCGTCTTCAGCCTCTACGGCCCCTCGATGAAGCCGCCGGCCGGCATGCTCCGCGACATCGACGCCTACATGCGCTCCTTCGACACGACCCACGCCGACAAGCAGGTCGCGCCGTCCATGACCAAGGACATCGACGTCCTGGTCTTCGACATCCAGGACGTCGGGACGCGCATCTACACGTACGAGGCGACGATGGCCTATGCGATGCAGGCCGCGGCCGACGCCGGCCTCGACTACATCGTCCTCGACCGCCCGAATCCCATCACGGGCCGGCTGATGGAGGGTCCGGTCCTCGAATACCCGGCCTTCAGCTCCTTCGTCGGGATCTATCCCGTGCCCCTGCGCTTCGGCCTGACGATCGGCGAGCTGGCCCGCCTCTACAACGAGAGGTTCCTGGAGAAAAAGGCCCGGCTCACGGTGGTCCCCATGGAGGGCTATACGCGGGACATGTGGTTCGACGAGACGGGCCTGCCCTGGGTCATCCCGTCGCCCAACATGCCGACCCTGGACACGGCGACCGTCTATCCCGGCCAGGTGTTCATCGAGGGGACGAACGTTTCTGAAGGCCGGGGGACGACGCGGCCGTTCGAAACGTTCGGCGCGCCCTGGATCGACGGCTACGAGCTCGCCCGGGCGCTCAACGCCCTCCGCCTTCCCGGGGTCGCGTTCCGCGAGCAGTGGTTCACGCCTCTCTTCTCGAAGTTCAAGGGCCAGCTCTGCGGGGGCTGCCAGGTCCACGTCACGGACCGGAACGCCTACCGGCCCTTGGCCACGGCGCTCCACGTCATAAAAGCGCTGCGGGACGCGTATCCGGCGCAATTCGCGTTCCAGGCCGACTATTTCGACAAGATCATGGGGACCGCGTCCGTCCGCAAAGCCCTCGAGGCCGGAACGCGGATCGAGGACATCGTGGCCGGATGGGCGGACGGCCTGGCCCGCTTCGCGGAGCTTCGCAAGGCGTTCCTGCTTTACGGCCCCGAAAGCCCCAAGCCTCCAACCGATTAATTCGATTGAAATTAGGCCGCTCTTTCCTTTACAATGAGGACCCCTTGACCCAAGGCGAATCTTCCGGCAAGGAGCGCGCCGCATGGCCGTGACGAAAAGCGAGCCCTACGCCCTGTCCAATCCCTTGTCCGTCCTTCTCCAGAAGCCTCCCGCGGACTTCACCCGGGCCGACCTGCTCAGGGTCGTCGCCGAGAAGCATGTCGAGCGGATCACCTTCCATTACACCGGCCTCGACGGCAAGCTCAAGGAGCTCCGCATTCCCGTGGCGGATGCGGGCCAGGCCGAGTCCATCCTCGCGGAAGGGGAGCGGGCCGACGGCTCGTCGCTGTTCAAGGGCATGGTCGACACCGCCGTCTCCGACCTCTATGTCGTCCCGGTTTACAAATCGGCTTTCCTCAATCCCTTCGACGAGGCCAGCCTGGATTTCGTCTGCCGCTTCCTGACCAAGGACGGCGAGCCGGCGGCCTTCGCTCCGGACAACATCCTGGCCCGCGCCGCGGAGCGCGTCCGGTCGCTCTCCGGCTTGGAGATGCGCGCCCTGGGCGAGCTGGAGTTCTTCCTCCTGGCCGAGGCGGCCGGGAACCTCTTCGTCCCGCCCAAGCAGCAGGGCTACCACGGCTCGGCCCCGTTCATCAAGAGCGGTCCGATCCTCAACGAGATGGTCCGGCACATCACCCGGATCACGGGCGCCGTCAAATACGCCCACAGCGAGGTCGGCTTCTTGGACCGCGTCCAGAGCGAAAACCCGGAGATCGACGGCCGCCGGGCCGAGCAGCTCGAAATCGAGTTCTTGCCCCGGCCGATCGCGGAGATGGCCGACGACCTGGTCATCGCCCGCTGGATCATCCGCAACGTCGCCGCCCAGCACGGCTCGGTGGCCACATTCGCGCCCAAGATCGAGGACGGCGTCGCCGGCAACGGCCTCCATATCCACATGGAGCTCGCCCGGGACGGCCGGAGCGTCATGACCGGCGCCGACGGCCGCCTCAGCCCGGAGGCCCGCCGCCTCATCGGCGGCCTGCTCGAGTACGCCGACTCCCTGACCGCCTTCGGCAACACGGTCTCGGCCGCCTACCTCCGTCTCGTTCCCCACCAGGAGGCGCCGACGCGCATCTGCTGGAGCGATTTCAACCGGAGCGTCCTCATCCGCGTCCCCCTGGCCTGGACCGACCTCCAGGGCCTCTCCCGGCGGGTCAACCCCGACGACGCCGAGGCCTACTCCCGTCCCGGGAGCCGCCAAACCGTGGAGCTCCGCAGCCCGGACGGGAGCGCCAACGTCCATCTCCTCCTCGCCGGGCTGGCCATGGCCGCCGCTTGGGGCTTCGGGGACGAGAAGAGCACCCTCATCCCGGGCAAGACGCCGCTCGAGCTGGCCGAATACCTCTACGTCAAGGGCAATATCTTCGAGGACAAGGAGCTGCTGAGTCGCCTGCCCGAGCTTCCGGCGAGCTGCGTCGCGTCGGGGCGGCTCCTCCTGGCCAAGCGCGGCCTCTATGAGCGCGACGGCATCTTCCCCCCGAGCGTCATCGCCTACGCCGCCGGGGCGCTCGAGGCGGAGAAGGACGAGTTCATGAACCAGACGCTGCTCATCGACTTGCCCGTCGATCAGCGGCTGGTGGCGACGCGCCGGATCATGCACAAGGACCTGCACCGGAATTGACGCGTCCGGCCGGCCCTCCGCCGTCCGGCGCGGGAGGACGAGTCCCATGGCCCGCGAGACGATGACCCCCCGCGAGCGCTGGCTGGCGCTCTTCCGCGGCGAAAAGCCGGACCGGACCCCCATGGACTACTGGGGCACGGACGAGGCCACGCTCCGCCTCATGAAGCACCTGGGCTGCGCCTCGAAGCGGGCGATGCTCGAGCGGCTTCGCGTCGACTATGCCGCCGAGATCAAGCCCGAATACGTCGGCCCGCCGCTGCCGCCCCTGACCGACGTCTTCGGCTGCCGCATCCGCTGGGTCGACTATGGTTCGGGGGCCTATGACGAGTGCGTCCACAATCCTCTCGCCGGCTTCGGGTCCGTCGAGGAGATCGAGCGGCGCTACCGCTGGCCGAGCCCCGACTGGTGGGACTACGGCACCCTCGCGGCGCAGGCCGACGAGTGGGCGGGCTATCCGATCAAAGGCGGCGGCTCCGAGCCGTTCCTCATCTACAAGAACCTGCGCGGGCAGGAGCAGGCGTTCATGGACCTTATCGAGCACCCCGAGATCGCGCACTACTGCCTCGACAGGCTCTTCGACCTTGCGTACGAGAACACGCGCCGCATCCTCGAGACCGTCCCCGGCCGGGTGACGTTCGCCTACGTCGCCGAGGACCTGGGCGGGCAGACCGACCTCATGCTCTCCCTGCGGCACATCCGCGAGTTCCTGCTGCCGCGGATGAAGCGCATCATGGACCTGAGCCACCAGGGCGGGGCTTACGTCTACCACCACGACGACGGGAGCTGCCGCAAGATCGTCCCGGAGCTCATCAAGGCGGGCATCGACCTCCTCAATCCGCTCCAGTGGCGCTGCCCGGGGATGGAGCGCGAGGGGCTGAAGCGGGATTTCGGGCCGAAGATCGTCCTCCACGGCGGCGTGGACAATCAGCTCACCCTGCCGTTCGGGACGGTCGCGGACGTGCGGGCCGAGGTCCTCGACAACCTGCGGATCCTGGGCGCCGGCGGGGGCTACATCCTCGCGCCCTGCCACAACATCCAGCCGATCACGCCGCCCGAGAACGTCGTGGCGATGTACGAGACCGGCTACGAGAACGGGCGGACCTGATCGCGTCCGGGCCGCCATGGGCGTGAAGACCGCTCGCGACGTCGGCCCGTCGAGAATCGAGATCGCCTACGAGGATCTCGGGCCGGCGGGCGCTCCGCCCGTTCTTCTCATCATGGGCCTCGGCTCCCAGATGCTCGGCTGGCCCGACGGCTTCTGCGCCGAGCGCGAAGTCCGCGAACGGGCGGGGCTGGCCTACGACCGCTCCTACGATCCCGCCGGCCTG
>Ga0335071_10004853_pt1 | contig 14044 bp, 13 predicted proteins | sample Lox_Sample_15_FD_206724 | JGI IMG/M metagenome (GOLD analysis project Ga0335071, IMG submission 206724) | Soil microbial communities from Loxahatchee National Wildlife Refuge, Florida, United States - Lox_Sample_1.5 | ecosystem: Environmental > Terrestrial > Soil > Wetlands | place: USA... | reverse complement strand
CAGGTTCGTATTGCCTCCGGACCTCAGGGCCGCGAGCTGCTGGTTCCAAAGCTCGAGGTCCCAGATTTCGTAGTGGCTGCCCTGGCCGACGAACATCACGTCGCGCGTGAGGTGCGCGAAGTCGCGAAGCTCCGGCGGCACCAGAAGGCGGCCCGCGGTGTCGAGCTCCACGTCCTGCGCGAAGCCCACGAGCAATCGCTTCCAGAGGCTGAATTGCCGATCGAGGGAGGGGAAGGACATGACGCGCGCACGGATCGGATCCCACGCGGGCGCGGGATAGAGCAGGAGGCAACCGTCGGGATGCGCGGTCAGGACGAGCTTTACCGTCCCACCCAGCGTGAGGGGCTCGCGCGTGCGCGCCGGGACCGCCATGCGGCCCTTCGCGTCGAGACTGACCTGGGATGCCCCCTGGAACACCGTTTCCTCCACGTTTTCCCACTTTTCGCCACTGTAGAGAAGCGTCCACAGGGAGTCAAGGGGCGGAGGCGGTAAATTTTTCTTGTTCTACAAAGGGTTAGCGTCGCTTTTTCGCGCCAATTCTTCGAGAATGAATGTCAGCCAAATCAATGGCTTGCGAGCTAGAGTGAAAGTAAACTGGCAGGAAGGAAACAGGGTGAGCAGGCACTCACCCGAGAAGAGAAAACGGAGGGACGCCACGGGAGTAGAACGTCCCTCCGAGGCCGAACCGCGACGCATCGCTGTAAGTGGCCGGCCGTGACGACAAGTTATCGGCGGTGGCGCCCGCCCGCGAGCCGATTGCGACGAAACGCGCAAATGGCGGCACGAAATGCGGAGGGAAAAGTGAAGCAAGCCGGTAAGCGGGATTCTGTGGACTCTTTCGAGCCCCAGCGGTCATTCCTCTGGGCCGTGCGTCGCCGCACGGCTCAAGCCACCTACCCGCAGACTCGGTGGGCCACGTCGTCGTCTGCCTACTTGGTGTTGCTCCGCGTAGAGATTGGCCGTTTCACCCCGGTCCCGAAAGACCAGGCTCGTCTCTGTTCCTCTGATCCTCGCCTCACGGCGGACGGGAGTTACCCGCTACGCTGCCCTGTGGAGTCCCGACTTTCCTCTGTGCGACATGCGTGGCACAGCGACCGCCTGGCTTGCTTCACGTCGCCATCTTATCGCCCGGCCGAGGCCGGCGCAGCGGCTCACATCCGGCCGAACTTGCCGGAGTTGAAGTCTTCGACGGCCCGGACGATCTCTTCGCGCGTGTTCATCACGAAGGGCCCGTAGCCGACCACCGGCTCGTCGATCGGTTCGCCCGCGAGCAGCAGGAGCTTTGCATCGCGGCCGGCTTCGATCGTCACGCCGCGGCCCGTTGCCGAGAAAGTCGCCATCTCCTTCTCGCGCAGGGTGCGCTCCCCGTTCAGCTGCACGTGGCCGGCGAGCACGATCACCTGCGTGGTCCAGCCTTCGGGCTGGGCGAGGTCCCCGGACTTTCCGGACCTCACGCGCACGTCCCATACGTTCATCGGCGTGAAGGTGCGCGCCGGGCCCCGCGTGCCGTCGAACTCGCCGGCGATCACGCGCACGGTGCCCGCATCGCCCGCGACGGGGACTGCGGGGATATCCGCGTTGGCGATGGCCTGGTAGCCGGGCTCGGTCATCTTGTCCCTGGCAGGGAGGTTCACCCATAGCTGCGCCATTTCGAACGGGCCGCCGGCCTTGGCGTATTTCCCCGAGTGGAATTCCTCGTGGAGGATGCCGCTGCCGGCAGTCATCCATTGCACGTCGCCCGGGCCGATGACGCCGCCCGAGCCCGTGGAGTCGCGATGCTCGACCTCGCCGTCGTAGACGATGGTCACCGTCTCGAAGCCGCGGTGCGGATGCGAGCCCACGCCGCGGCGCTTGTCGGTCGCGTCGAACGTGGTGGGCGAAGCATAGTCCAGCAACAGGAATGGGCTGATGCGCCGCGTGTCGCCGGTGTAGCCGAACATGCCGTGGACGGGAAACCCGTCGCCCACCCAATGACGATCGGGCGCGCCGTGGGTACCGAGTATCTTCTTGGGAATCGCGTTCATGGCCGTCAATATGGGGCCGCGACGGCCGGCGTTCAACCGGGGATGGCACCCTGCTTCCGGAAGTGCACGGGATCGTCGTAGAACGACCCATCCGACGTGGACGTGTGCCACCCCGGCACGCCGAGCACGGGCATCGGCGCCATCAGCTTCGCCCTCGCGAATTTCGCACGGTCCGAGAAGTGCGACGCGAGGAATTCGTCGGCGCGCGCCACCTGCGCGGCGACATCCAGCGAAACGAAGGCGGCATCGACGGGCATGAACACAGTCTTCGCGATCATGCCGACGAAGGGATCCAGGAATTTCTCATGGAGCGCGTGACCGAAGGCGAGGAACCGCGTCGTGGCTTCGAGCTCGGCCCGGCGATGCCAGAAGAGCGGCTTCCACTCGAAATCGACGATGCGCCGGAAGGCCTCCGGGCCGCTCGAAGCGACCACGACGCCGCCTTCGTCGAACACCGTGAGCGCGTCGCGCTCGGGACTGCGCCGCAGCGCCTCGGCGTCGCCCCGCTCCTCGAGGATCGCCGCGTGCTGCGCGTTGATCGCCGCCTTGGCGCGCGGAAATGCGATCCAAACAAGCGCGTTGAAGAGGTCGTGCCAATTCTCCGGGCGCGTCTCGACTTCGCCCGTTTCCGCGATGTGCAGCTCGTAGTAGCGCCGCTCGCGCACGCCGTTGCCGCGAGGCGCGACGAACCTCACGGGGACGCCGCGCGAAGTCTGCACGCGCGAAGCGATCGAAGTGAGCGCCTCGTGCGTGGGCCAGCGATCCGGATCCAGGCGGGCCAGCGCCGCCGCGAGCGGGGCGAACGGCGGCGAACGCAGGATCTCGCGCGCTTCGATCCAATCCACGAGGATTCCTACTCCGCGACGCGCCAGCCGATGGTCTGCCCGGCGCGAAGCGGAACGACGGTCTTGTCGCCGAAGGGATACTCGGTGGGCACCTGCCACTCGGACTTCTCGAGCTTCACCTTGCCCTTGTTGCGCGGCAGCCCGTAGAAGTCCGGGCCGAAGAAGCTCGCGAACGCCTCGAGCTTGTCCAGCGCCCCGGCCGCCTCGAAGGCCTCGGCATAGAGCTCGAGCGCCGCATGGGCCGTGTAGATCCCCGCGTGCCCGCACGCCGATTCCTTGCTCGCACGCGAGTGCGGCGCGCTGTCGGTGCCGAGGAAGAACTTGGGATTGCCCGAGGTCGCCGCCTTCACGAGAGCCCGTCGATGCGGCTCGCGCTTGAGCACCGGCAGGCAATAGTGATGCGGCTGGATGCCGCCCGCGAAGATCGAGTTGCGGTTGAGCAGCAGGTGGTGCGCCGTGATCGTGGCGCCGATGTTCGCGGGCGCGCGCTCCACGAAGGCGGCCGCATCGTGCGTCGTGATGTGCTCCAGCACGATCTTGAGCGTCGGGTAGCGCTTCACGACGACGGCGAGCTGGCGCTCCAGGAACACGGTCTCGCGGTCGAAGATGTCCACTTCGGGATCGGTCACCTCGCCGTGGATGAGCAGCGGGATTCCCGCCGCCTGCATCGCTTCCAGCGCCGCGTCGCACTTGCGGATGTCGGTCACGCCGGAGGCCGAATTCGTCGTGGCGCCCGCGGGGTAGTACTTCACCGCCTTCACGAAGCCCGATTCCCTGGCGCGATCGATCTCCGCGGCGGGCGTCTCGTCGGTGAGATAGAGCGTCATCAACGGCTCGAACGTGCTCCCCCTGGGAAGCGCCTCGAGGATGCGGTCGCGATAGGCCTTGGCCTGCCGCGTGGTCGTGACCGGCGGAGCCAGGTTCGGCATCACGATGGCGCGCGCGAACTGGCGGGCCGTGGCGCCGGCCACCGACTTCAACGCCTCCCCGTCGCGGAAGTGCGCGTGCCAATCGTCCGGGCGGGTGATTGAAAGCGTCTCGGCCATCGAAGGCGGATTATATCGGTCAATCCTTCTTCAGCCGCAGCGCCATGTCGTAGAGCTCGTTGCGCTTTCCGCCCGTGATCTTCACGGCGAGCGCCACGGCCTGCTTCACCGGCAGCTGCGAAAGAAGCGCCTCGAGCACCGCGCGCGGATCGAAGCCTTCGCCCGAAGCGGGAGGGCGCCCCTCGATCACGAGCACGAACTCGCCGCGGCGCCGGTCCTCGTGGGCATCGACCCACGCGCCCGCCTCGGCGAGGGCAAGCCGCGTGATGGTCTCGAACTTCTTGGTGATCTCGCGCGCGACGACGACATCGCGATCGCCCAGCGCCGCGTGCAGGTCCGCGAGCGTCTTCGAGATGCGATGCGGCGCTTCGAAGACGACGATCGCCCACGGCCCCGCGGCCAGCGCCTCCAGCTTCGCGCGGCGCTCCGCGCCCTTCACGGGCAGGAATCCCGCGAAGACCACGCCGTCGAACTCGAGCCCGCTCGCCGACAGCGCCGCGGTGAGCGCGCTCGCTCCCGGCACCGGAATCACGCGGTGGCCCGCTGCGCGCACGGCCGCCACGATGGCCGCGCCCGGATCGCTCACGCCCGGCGTGCCCGCGTCGGTCACGAGCGCCACGGCCTCGCCCTCCGCGATCCGGCGGACGACGTCTTCGGCCGCGCGCCGCTCGTTGTGCTCGTGCACGGCGACCAGCTTCGAAGTGATACCGAAATGCGCGAGCAACGATTTCGTGTGGCGCGTGTCTTCGGCGGCGACCACGTCCACGCGACCGAGCACGTCCAGCGCGCGTTGCGTCACGTCGCCCAGGTTCCCTATGGGAGTCGCCACCACATATAATCCCGCTTCCATGTCGCGCTTCAACGCGCTCCTCCTTGCGATCGTCGCATCGCTGGTGACGCCGGCATTCTCGGCCGACCCGCCGCGAGGCACAACCACGGCGCCGCAGCCGGCCGCCACCGAAACGCAGCCCGACATCGATCCGGCGACGGGGCTCGCCCGTTCCTCGGTGGTGAAGCCGCTCACGGACGTGGCGCCCGTCCCGCCCGCTGCGAACCCCGCGGCGCCGGTGCCGCGCGGCCACGTGGCGCTCATCCTTCCGATCGCCTCTCCCACGCTGGGGCGCCTCGCCGACGCCGTGCGCCAGGGCTTCGCCGCGGCGGTCGAGGCCGCGGGCAAGGACGGCCCGCCCGTGAACGTGACCTCGATCGACAATGAAGCCGCTGGGCTCGTCGATGCGTGCCACGCGGCGCAGGCCGCGGGCGCGATCCTCATCGTGGGCGGCATCACGCGCGACGGCGCTACCGCGCTCGCGAAGAGCGACTGCAACCGCCAGCCGGTGCTTGCGCTGAACGAGCCGCAGGCCGCGCCCGGCGAAGTGCCCGCGAACGTGTACATGGCCTCGCTCTCCCTCGAAAACGAGGCGCGCCAGGTGGCGCTGATGGCGGTGGGCGACGGACTGCACACGGCGGTCATCATCACGTCCAACTCGCCGCTCGCCAAGCGCGTGCAGGACGCCTTCGAGCGCGAATGGACGCGCGATGCCGGGCAGACGGTCGCGCGCATCACGTTCACGGGCGGCCCCGACGACGCGCCGCTCATCCGCGACAAGCTCGCCGACGTGACCGCCGACATGGTCTTCATGGCGCTCGACCCGCCCCAGGCGCGCATGGTGCGCCCGTACGTCTCGGCGATGCTGCCGCTTTATGCGACCTCCATGAGCGTGAACCCGCGCGCCGAGGCCATCGTCAACCTGGACCTGCAGGGCATGCGTTACATGGAGATGCCCTGGTTCGTGCAGCCCGACCATCCCGCCGTCATGGTCTATCCCGTGCCGCACGGCATGCCCATCGAGGAAGAGCGCCTGTACGCCTTCGGCATCGACGCGTATCGCATCGCGGTGCAGCTGCTGCGCGGGGACAAGATGCAGACCATCGACGGCGTCACGGGCAAGCTCTCGCTCGAGCCGCCGTCGCAGTTCGTGCGCACGCTCACGCCCGCGGAGATCGACGGCGGGCGCGTGATCCCGCTGCGCGCGCCGTGACCGCGAGCGGCCGGCGCACGGCCGCCCAGTCGAGCGGGGCGAGCGCGGAGCAGGCCGCGGAGAATTGCCTCGTGCGCGCCGGCCTCGAGATCGTCGCCCGCAACTACCGCACCCGCTTCGGCGAGATCGACCTCGTGGCGCGCGAAGGCGAGACGCTCGTCTTCGTGGAGGTGCGCATGCGTTCGGGCGGCGAACGCTTCGGCGGCGCCGCGGCAAGCGTCGATTCCCACAAGCGCCGGCGCATCGCCGCGGCCGCGCAGCAATTCCTTTCCCGCTTCGGAAGGAACCCGCCCTGCCGTTTCGATGTCGTAACGCTCGACGCCTCCGGCCCCACCTGGCTTCGCGCGGCGTTCGAATTGTCGTGAAGTGGTAAGGTGAGAGTGATCCGGGGAAAGGCTTTGGAAACGCAGATGAACGCCGATGAACGCAGATGCCTTGCGCTTCGCTGCCACTGAAGGCCGGGCCCACTTTCATATGAAGCGGAAGGATCAGAATGAAGTATCTGCGTTCATCGGCGTTCATCTGCGTTTCCGCCCTGACGAGAGCCACGCGCTGAAATGAACTCTGCAGAAAATCTCAGGAAGCATTTCGAAGAAGGCATCGAGCTGCGCAGGAAGATGGCGGAGTCGATGCCCGCGGAGATCGCGAAAGCGGGAGAAGCCCTCGCCGCGGCGCTGAAGAGCGGCCGCAAGGTGCTTTCGTGCGGCAACGGCGGCTCGGCGGCCGACAGCCAGCACTTCGCGGCGGAGCTCGTGGGGCGCTTCGAGCGCGAGCGCCCGGGCCTCGCCGGCATCGCGCTCACCACGGACACTTCCGCCCTCACCGCCATCGCCAACGACTATTCCTACGACCAGGTCTTCGCCAAGCAGGTGCTGGCGCTCGGCCAGGCCGGCGATTTCCTGCTGGGCATTTCCACCTCGGGCAACTCGAAGAACGTGGTCGAGGCGATGAAGGCCGCGCACGCGCGCGGCATGCACGTGATCGCCCTCACCGGGCGCGACGGCGGCGAGATGGGCCGCATGGTGCGCGCCGGGGATTTCCACCTGAACGTGGCCCACCCTCGCACCATGCGCGTCCAGGAGATCCACCTGCTCGCGGTGCACTGCCTGTGCGAGGTCGTCGACAACGTGATTTTCGGAGAGAAGAAGTGATGACGAAGAGACTCCTGGCCCTGCTTTTCCTCGGCGCGTGCGCCGCCACCCTTCCCGGCTGCTTCCCCGCGGTGGTCGCGGGCGCGGGCACCGCCGCCGTGATGGCCAACGACCGGCGCACCACCGGCAGCCAGGTCGAGGACGAGAACATCGAGCTGAAGATCGCGCAGCTCGACCTCGGCAAGTCCCACGTGAACGCCACCAGCTACAACGGCAAGGTGCTGCTCACCGGCGAAGCCTACGACGAGGCCACGCGCGCGTCCATCGAGGAGAAGGTCCGCAAGGTCGCGAGCGTGAAGGAGGTCGTGGACGAGCTGCAGATCGCGGGCAACTCCTCCTACGCCTCGCGCAGCAACGACACGCTCATCACGTCCAACGTGAAGACGCGCATGGTGAACAACCCCCGGTTCAACGTGCTGCACATCAAGGTCGTCACGGAGGCCGGCACCGTCTACCTCATGGGGCTGGTCACGCCCGAGGAAGCCGACGCGGCGGTGGAAGTCGCGCGAACCACGAGCGGCGTCTCGCGGGTCGTGAAGGTCTTCGAATACATCGGAAAGTAATTCCACCGCTCGTCGGCCCGTCGTGGCCGCTCGTTCCCGGAGCGGTTGCAGCTGTATTTCGCGGAGTGAATCGCATCACTTCCCGCTTCGGCCTCCCCTTGGACAATCTCCGCCATACGGATACCCCACGGGGGAAAGATGCGTTGGCGGTTCGATGCGGCGGCGGAAGCCTTGCGTTCACCCATTCCCTGGGTGGCGCTCTCGGCCGCCCTCGCCCTCACGGCGGCAGGATGGGTCGGGCTGGAACGAAGCCGCCATGAGGACGCGCGCTCGCAATTCGAGCGCCGCACCGAGACCGCCGAGGCCGCCATCCGCTCGCGCATGGTCGCCTACGAGCAGATCCTTCGGTCGGGCGCGGCGCGCATCGCCTCCGCTTCCACCATCTCGCGCGGCGAGTGGCGCGATTTCATCGCGCGCCTGCAGCTGGAGGAGCGCTATCCGGGAATCCAGTCGGTCGGCTACGCGCAGCGCGTGAAGGCCTCCGAGCGCGACGCGCACGTGAAGCGCGTGCGCGCCGAGGGACTTCCGGCCTATGAGATCCGCCCTGCGCCGGTCGACGGCGCCGACGCCTATCCCATCGTGTTCAACGAGCCTTTCTCCGGGCGCAACGCGCAGGTGATCGGCTACGATCCGTCCACCGAGGCGCGGCGCCGCGAGGCGATGGACCACGCGCTCGAAGCGGCCGACGCGGCGGTCACCGGAAAGCTCGTGCTCGCCGGCGACGCGTACCGCGGCATCGAGGGCCAGCAGCCGGGGTTCCTCATGTTCGTGCCGGTGTTCCGCCACGACGCGCGCGCATTGCCGCCCGTCGAGCGCGACGCCGAGCTCATGGGCTATGTCATGGGATCGTTCCGCATGTACGACCTCATGCGCGGCATCCTCGACGAGGGCGTGCTGCAGGTGCTCGACATGCGCGTGTACGACGCGGGCGCGACGGCCGACTCCGCGCTCATCGATACGCGCAACGCCTGGCGCGCCACGCCCTCGCAGGCCGCGCCGGAATTCTCGCGGCAGGTGAAGTTCCGCATGCCGGGGCGCATGTGGAACATCCAGTTCGTGTCGCGGCCCGAGTTCGACGCGGTGCTCAAGGACTCGCGTCCCTGGGGCATCCTCGCCGCGGGCATGTTCGCCAGCTTCATCGTGTTCGTGCTGGTGACGGCGCTCGTCTCGGCGTGGAACCGCGCGCACAGCCTGTCGATGCGCGATCCGCTGACGGGCCTGTACAACCGCCGCTACCTCGAGGAGACGATGCAGCGCGAGCTTCCGCGCGCGCGCCGCCAGGGGGAAAGCGTGGGCGTGATCGTCCTCGACATCGACCACTTCAAGGTGCTGAACGACACGTTCGGCCACGACGCAGGCGACTTCGTGCTCGAGCGCACCGGCGAGCTGCTGCGCGCGGCGACGCGAAACAGCGACATCGCGTGCCGTTTCGGCGGCGAGGAGTTCGCGATCATCCTGCCGGGCGCTTCGCTGCTGGTCGCGCGCAACCGCGCCGAAGCGATCCGCGCGGCGCTGGAATCGCTCAAGATCGAATTCGACGGCCACTCGCTCGGCCCGCTCACCGTCTCCGCCGGCGTGGCCGCGATGCCGCCCCAGGGCCAGGACTGGACCTTCACCCTGCAGCAGGCCGACAAGGCCCTCTACACCGCCAAGCAGGCTGGCCGCAACAAGGTCGTCGCCGCCGTCGACGACTGAAACCGGGGCCAGACCCCGGTTTCTCCCCCATCGTTCAACGCGGTGCTTTCCGCCAAGCCGGAAACACGGAGCGCATCGAGGGACATAGAGGTCCACGAAGCAACGCAGGAGATGATGCTTCGCGCGGACCTCGACAGCGGCGAGCGGTTGGCGCACGGAACATCTCCGAGTCCTCCGTGTTCCTTCGTGGCTCAGTGTTCCCGGCCTGGCGAAGAGCGCAGCGCAAAGGGGAGAAAAACCGGGGTCTGGCCCCGGTTTAGTCCGAAGTAGAATGCCGGCATGGCGTCCTTCGAGTCCAAGCTCTGCGATCCGGCGCGGCTTCCGGAGCGGGCTCGCGCGCTCGCGCGGCCCCTCGTCTTCACCAACGGCGTATTCGACATCCTGCATCGCGGGCACGTCGCGTACCTCGACGAGGCGCGCGCGCTGGGCGCTTCGCTCGTGGTGGCGCTCAATTCGGACGCGTCGGTGAAGCGGCTGGGCAAGGGAGACGACCGCCCGCTCAATTCGCTGGAAGATCGCATGGCGGTCGTCGCGGCCCTCGAAAGCGTCTCCCTCGTCACCTGGTTCGACGAGGACACGCCGATCCAGCGCATCCTCGCCTGCAAGCCCGATCACCTCGTGAAGGGCGGCGACTGGAGCGTGGACAGGATCGTGGGCGCAAGCGAAGTCGCGGGCTGGGGCGGAAAGGTGCACTCGATCCCGTTCCGCCATGACCGCTCCACCACGAAGCTCCTCGCGAAGATCCGCACGTGAACGATCGCGCCTCCCTCGACGGGCTCGTCGACGGACTGAAGGCCATCGTCGGGGCCCACGCGGTCTTCACCGAGCCGCTCGACCGCGCGCCGTACGAGAACGACTGGCGCGACCAGTATCACGGCCGTGCCGCCGCCGTCGTGAAGCCCGGCTCCACGGAAGAAGTCGCGCGCGTGGTGAAGCTCCTCGCCGGGCGCCGCATCGCCATCGTCCCGCAGGGCGGCAACACGTCGATGTGCGGCGGAAGCGTTCCGGACGCGAGCGGCACCCAGGTCGTGGTGAACCTCTCGCGAATGAATCGCGTGCGCGGCGTCGACGCCGCCAACAACACGATGACGGTGGAAGCCGGCTGCGTGCTCGCCACGCTCCAGGAGACGGCGGACAAGCACGATCGCCTCTTCCCGCTCTCCCTGGGCGCCGAGGGCAGCTGCGAGATCGGCGGCAACCTCTCCACCAACGCGGGCGGCACCGGCGTGCTCCGCTACGGCAACTCGCGCGAGCTGGTGATGGGCCTCGAGGTCGTGCTGCCCGACGGTACCGTGTGGGACGGGCTTCGGGCGCTGCGCAAGGACAACACCGGCTACGACCTCAAGCACCTCTTCGTCGGCGCCGAAGGCACGCTGGGCATCATCACCGCCGCGGTGCTGAAGCTCTTCCCCAAGCCGCGCTCGCAAGCCACCGCGATCGTCGCCGTCGCCGACCCCCACGCGGCGCTCACGCTCCTCGCGTTCCTTCGCGACCGCGTGGGCGAGCGCGTCACGGGCTTCGAGCTGATCTCGCGCGTCTGCCTCGACCTCGTCTTCAGGCACATCCCGAACACGCGAGATCCGTTCGCGAAGGCCCATCGCTGGTACGTGCTGGTCGAGCTTTCCGACAGCACCGCGGGGAGCGCGCTCGCGAATCTCTTCGAGCAAGCCCTCGGCGATGCGGCCGAAGCGGGCAGGATCGAGGACGGCGCCATCGCCGCGTCGGTCGCGCAACGGCTCGAGTTCTGGAAGCTTCGCGAGAGCATCAGCGAGGCGCAGAAAGCCGACGGCGTCTCCATCAAGCACGACGTCTCGGTGCCCGTGAGCCGCGTCCCGGAGCTCATCGACCGCGCCGGCGCCGAGCTCGCGCGCACCTTCCCCGACATCCGCATCGTCGCCTTCGGCCACCTGGGCGACGGCAACATCCACTACAACTGCTCGAAGAGCGAGCGCCAGGAGGCGAAGCAGTTCTTCGCCGAGTCCGGCGCGGTGAACCACGTGGTGTACGAAGTGGTGAAGTCCCTCGGCGGCTCCATCAGCGCCGAGCATGGCCTGGGCGTGCTCAAGGCGGACGAGATCGTGCGCTACAAGAGCGCGGTCGAGCTGGAGATGATGCGCGCGATCAAGCGCACGCTCGATCCGCACGGCCTCATGAACCCGGGGAAGGTGCTCAGGGCCTAGGGTCGGCGATCCAGGCGGTGACGTCGGCCGCCGCTTCCTTCTCCATGCCGATGTAGCCGTGGTGATGCAGCGCCTGGCAGGCCGGGCCGGTCGGGAACATGCTGCCGCCGCTCACCAGCAGCAGCTTCTTCACCGGCGCGTTCACGAGGGCCTCGACGATGCGATGCGCCTGCGAAGGCTCGCAGACCTCGCAGGCATCCTCCTTGTGGTGCATGACGAGCACCGGCACGCGCACCTTCGACAGGTCGAGCATCGGCACCGAGAACCTCGTGTACCGGTTCGTGCCGGTCACGCTCGAGGTGAGCACGACGCCCGCGATGGGCAGCGGCGGCTCGGCCGCGGCGGCCGCGGCGGCGGAGATCGTGCCCAGGCTCGTGCCCACGAGCCACACGGGCTTGCCGAATTTCCCGAGCTTGTCCACTACCGCGCGAAGGTCCGCGACGTGCTCGTCGGTGGAGCGGAAGTACGCATCGAGGTCGCTCTTGTCCGAGGGCTTGCCGACGACCGCGACGTTGTATCCGGCGTCGGCGAAGTAGTCGCGCGAGCGCACCAGGAAGTTGTCGGAGTGCGGCGTGCCGCCCTTCATGCCGATGCCGCCCTCGCCGCCGGGCAGGAGCACGATCGTGGCCCTGGCGTCCGGGCGCTCCATCCACCAGTACGCCACGCGAACGCCCGGCCTCGTATCGACGCTCACCAGGTGGTCCGCCGCCTGGGCCGCGGCGGTCGCGAGCATGGCGATCGCAAGGAGAATGCGCAACATCCGCTCAGGTTACTGCGGAGGCGGGTCGTCGCGCCAGCGCTGCGCCTGGAGGCGCACCACGTCCGGCAGCGATTTCGTCTCCCGATACCGCTCGCGCAGCCAAAGGCTGTCGTTCGAGGCGAACGTGACGCGCCTCGCGAGCGCGGGGAGCGCGCCTTGCGTGCCCAGGGCCGGCGCGACGGGCTCGAGCCGCTTCAAGGTCTCGACGATGTCGTCGGCGACGCGCACGCGGCCCTCGCGGAACGGGCTCACGAGCTCGCCTTCGAATCCGAAGCGGCACGCCTGGAAGCGGTTGTAGCCATATACGCGGTACAGGGGCTCCACGGGCACGCTGCGGCGATTGCGAAGCAGCTCTGCCGATAGCGTCTGCGCATACGCCGCGAGCAACGCGGCGATTTCCACCGTGAGCGGCGTGTCGCAGATGCGGATCTCCACAGTGCCGTACTCGGGCTTGGGACGGATGTCCCAGTAGAAGTCCTTCATGCTGCCGACGATGCCGTAGCCCTTCATCGCGTCGAAGTACGCGTTGAACTCGGCCCACGTGCTCACCGGGGGCAACTGCCCCGCGAGCGGGAACGACGACACGGCATGCAATCGCGATGTCTCGAACGACGTGTCCTCGCCCTGCGAGAACGGCGACGAGGCCGACAGCGCGATGAAGTGCGGAATGTACGGAGCAAGTTGATGGGTCAGGTAGACGGCATCGTCGCCGTTCTCCACGCCGATGTGGATGTGCTGGCCGAAGACCGTGAACTGCTTGGCGAGGTAGCCGTAGAGCTCGGAGACGCGTTGGAAGCGCTCCGTGGGGTAGATGCGCCGCTCCTTCCACAGGTGGAACGGGTGCGTCCCGCCGCCCGCCACCGCGAAGTTGAGCTTGTCCGCGCAAGCCACGATCGCATCGCGGATGCCCGCGAGCTCCGCGAGCAGCGCCTCGTAGCGCGAATGCACCGACGAGTTCACCTCGATCATGCTCTCGGTGATCTCGGGCTTCACCTCGCCGCCGGGAAGCTTCACCTTCTCCAGGCGCCTCAACAGGTCCGGCGCGCCGCGCACCAGGTTGTAGTCGTGCGTGTTGAGCACCATGAGCTCGAGCTCCACGCCGAACGTGAGCGGGGCGGAGCGCGAAAAGTCGAGCGGCATCCCTACGCCTCCCTCGGTGTCTCGCCGGCGAGCCCGAGGCCCCATTGGACCGCGAGCGGGCCGATCACTTCCATCACGATGAGCATCGCGAGGAAGGCGGCGCCCACTTCGGCGCCGAACGCGGGGTATTGCCGCGCCACCTGGTGATGCAGCATGAGGGCCAACGTGGACATGGGCATGAGCGAGCAGGCAAGGCCCACGGACTGGCGAAGCTTCAGGCCGCCGAACGCCGAGAATACGAGCACTCCGGTGAACTTGCCCGCGAGCCTCGCGCCCGCGAGCGCCGCGCCCGCCACGGCGCCCGTGACCAGCGCCTCGGGCGGCAGGCTCGCCCCGGTGATCACGAAGAGCACGATGTAGAGCGGGCGGCTCGCGGGCGCGAGGCTCACGTTGAGCAGGTCGAAGTTGCGCGCGTCGTTTCGCGTGAACAGGCCGAAGGCGAGCAGGGCCAGGATCACCGAGAGCTTGAGCAGCACCGCGAGCCCCACGGCGCCGGTCACCAGGCCCGCGATCAGGGTGAAGTGCAGCTCCGCGGTCTTCTCCACCGCGCGCGCGATGCCGCGTGCGACGCTCGCGAGGATCCAGCCCAGGAAGACCG
>Ga0335071_10004852_pt1 | contig 14045 bp, 8 predicted proteins | sample Lox_Sample_15_FD_206724 | JGI IMG/M metagenome (GOLD analysis project Ga0335071, IMG submission 206724) | Soil microbial communities from Loxahatchee National Wildlife Refuge, Florida, United States - Lox_Sample_1.5 | ecosystem: Environmental > Terrestrial > Soil > Wetlands | place: USA: Florida... | reverse complement strand
TGACGGGCTTCCCGTGGGGCGCCGCGAGGATCCGTGCCGTCTCCATCGTCCGGCCGAGCGGGCTCGCGTAAAAGGCGGCGATCGGCTCGCCCGCGAGTCGCTCGGAAAGTTTGCGGAGCTGCTCGCGGCCGACGTCGGAGAGGGCGACGTCCGTCTCGCCGGCGAAACGGTCCTCGGCCGACAGCACCGTCGAGCCGTGGCGCACGAGGAAGACCCTTGTGGCCGTCATCCCTTCACCCGGATTCCTTTCCGCGCGAGCAGGTCCCGGAGGCGCTCGCGCTGGTCGCCCTGCAGGACGACCGCGCCGTTCTCGGCGGCGCCGCCGGTGCCGCAGGCCTTCTTGAGCTCGCGGCACAGCGCTTCGAGATAGTCCCGGTTGTCCGGCAGGCCGTCGACGACCGTGACGTGCCTGCCGGAGGCGCGGTTCTCGAGACGCAGCGTCGCGGCGACCTTTTCCGGCACGGCCGCGTTGCCGGCGGCGAGCGTCGCGGCGCAGCGGCATTCGGCGGCGGGCCAGCCGCACCTGGGGCAGAGGCGGCCGCGCTCGGTGGAGTACACCACGCGCGTGGAAGTCACCGCGGCATTCTAGCGGCTGCCGCCGCGCGCGGGCTCGCGTGAGATACTTTCGACTCGAAACCGTGCATCTTCCACGCAGCGCCTGGGTCGCGGCCGCCGTGGCGGCCTGCCTCGGGTGGGCCTTCGAGGCCTCGGCCCAGTCCGCGTCCGAGCCGTACCGGCTGACCCCGGAGGCCGAGCGTACCCTGCGGCGCGTGATCCTGGGGCTCGAGCCCAACCGCACGCGGATGTTCATGCTCCCCGAGACGATGGCGTGGGACCCGAACACGCGCGATCCACGGGTCCGCTGGCTGCGGCGCCAGATCTATCGCCTTCACTTCGAGCTCTCGCACGGGCAGATCTTCCGGAGCGCGCCGGCTTACGGGCGATTCTTCATCGCCGTGCCCGATCCGGCCTCGACTCCGGGCGCGCTGGGAAACGAGGAGGCCGTGTTCCGGGAGTACCTGGCGAATCGCGTGGGCTGGTCCGACGCCAGGATCGACGAGCGTGTCCGGTTCTTCAAGGTGTCGGAGCCGCTGCCGTTTCCCCAGGACATGGCCGAGCCTCTCGGTTACGACCAGCGCGGACGGCTGGTCCTGGGGTTCGGCGAGGACGCGGACGCCGTTTACGCCAGGGCCGTCCAGAGTCTCGTCGAGGGCAACCCGGACGACTTCGTGCTCAAGCGCCTCCCGGACGTGAACACGGAGGGCGGCGACCTGGCGCTCGTGCGGCTCCCGGACGGCGGCATCGGACTCCTCGTGGGCTATCACCGCGTCCGTCGCTACGCGGAGCGGAAGCGACCGGGACTGTCCCCGAACGCTCCCCTTTCCCGGGCCATGGTCGAAGAGGCCCGCGCCGCCTATTCGCGGGCGTTCGACGACGTCGAGACGATCGTGGTGGGCCAGGAGGCGCTGTTCGATCCGAGCCTGTCGAACCCCGAGATCTTTCACCTGGACATGGTCGTCGCCGTGCTGCGCGGCGCCGCCGGCGTCGTCGCCTTCGTCCCGACTTACGAAGGCAGCCCCGTCAACGCGCTGTCGCACGTCCACCTGACCGAAGAGTCCGTGCGCCGATTCCAGGCCGAATACGACCGGGCCGCACGGCAGATGGCGGCGCGGGGCTATCGCGTGGTGCGCCTGCCGTTCGCCGACCATCCGGCGCGAGACCCCGTCGGAATCGGCAAGTTCGTCGACGCCTCGACGGGCCGCGCGTCCGTCCTGCTCGGGCGGTACCCCGACCACCTGGAAAAATCCGACGAGCGAAACGCTCAGACGCTGCTCCAGCTGAAGTTCGAAGACCTCGACGCGGCGGTCGCGAGCTGGCGGCGCGACCCGACGGACGCGCGATGGGAGGGCGTCAAGGCGGCCGTTGCCGCCGCCTGGCGCCAGATGGATGCCTCGCTCGCGGCGCCCAACCCGGTCTACGAGGAGCAGCGGCGGCTCTACGAAGCCTCCGGAATCCGCGTCGCGCCGCTCCCGATCTTCCCGATGGGAGAGGGCGGCGTCCACTGCCTCGTGCTCAAATAGGGCTGGCACCGCGAGGCCGATCCGTGTAGGCTTCGCCGTTCCGCCGGGGCCGCCCGGCACCGACACCGAGAATTTCATGACGAACTCCTCTTCGACCGCCGCCGAGCGCCGTCCCGACCGGCGGGGCATCGCCATCGTGGCGCACGTCGACCACGGCAAGACGACGCTCGTCGACGCGCTCTTGAAGCAGTGCGGCACGTTCCGGGCGGGCCAGCACGTCGAGGAGCTCGTCATGGACTCGGGCGAGCTCGAAAAAGAGCGCGGGATCACCATTCTGGCCAAGAACACCGCCGTGCACTACAAGGACGTCGTCATCAACATCGTCGACACGCCCGGTCACCGGGACTTCGGCTCGGAGGTCGAGCGGATCCTGACGATGGTCGAGGGCGTGCTCCTCCTGGTCGACGCTTCGGAGGGGCCTCTGCCGCAGACGCGCTTCGTGCTGAAGAAGGCCCTCGAGGGGAACAAGCGGCCGATCGTGCTCATCAACAAGATCGACCGGCCCGACGCGCGCACGCTCGAGGTCGAGGAGGAGATCCACGACCTGTTCCTGTCGCTCGCGACCGAGGAGCATCACCTCGAGTTCGAGGTGCTCTACGGGTCCGGGCGGCTCGGCTACGTTTCCCGGGACCCGGAGGCCAAGTCCGGGGACCTGCGTCCGCTCCTCGACGCGATTCTCGAGCACATTCCCGCGCCCGTCGTCGGCGATTCCCCGTTCAAGATGATCGTCGCCAACATCGACTATTCCGACTACCTCGGCCGCCTCGCGGTGGGCCGGATCTTTTCCGGCACGGTCTCGAAGGCGATCGAGCTCGCCGCGGTCCGCCCCGACGGCTCGATCGTCGAGAAGGGCCGCGCCGGCAAGATCTACATGTTCGAGGGCATCACGCGCGTCGAGGTGACCGAGGCGTCCGCCGGAGACATCGTCGTCCTGTCCGGGTTCCCGGACATCGAGATCGGGCAGACCATCCTCGACCTCGCCGACCCGCTGCCGCTCTCCGGCATCCGCGTCGACGAGCCGACGCTGTCCATGGAGTTCCGGATCAACGACTCGCCGTTTTCGGGCCAGTCGGGCAAGTACGTCACGAGCCGGCACCTGGTCGAGCGCCTGGAGAAGGAGCTCGAAAAGAACGTGGGCCTCCGGCTCTCGAGCACGGGCTCGGCGGACTCCACCATCGTGCTCGGTCGCGGTGAGCTCTCCCTCGCCATCCTCGCCGAGACCATGCGCCGCGAGGGCTACGAGTTCTCGCTCGGCCGTCCGCAGGTGATCTTCCACCGCGGCGAGAACGGGGAGCTGCTCGAGCCGTACGAGGAGCTCGTGATCGACTGCGCCGAGGAGTTCACGGGCGCCGTCATCGCCGCCGTGGGCGAGCGCAAGGGCGAGTTGAAGCACATGGGCAAGCACGGCGACCGCGTGCGGCTCGAATTCACGATCCCGTCGCGCGGCCTGCTCGGGTTCCGCCTCGAGTTCCTGACGCTGACGAAGGGTACGGCGCTGATGAACCACCTCTTCGACCAGTACGGGCCGCACCGCGGACCGCTGCCGAACCGGATGAAGGGCGCGATGATCGCCAAGGAGACGGGCGAGGTCACGGCCTACGCGCTCGACCGGCTCGCCGACCGCGGCATCTTCTTCGTCCGCCCGACCGACAAGGTCTACGCGGGCCAGATCGTGGGGGAGCAGGTCAAGGAAGGCGACATGGTCATCCAGCCCTGCGAGAAGAAGCACCTGACGAACATGCGCGCCTCGGGCTCCGACATGGCAATCAAGCTGACGCCCGCCCGCGAGCTCAACATCGAGCAGGCGATCGAGTGGATCAACGACGACGAGCTCGTCGAGGTCGCGCCGGCGGCGATCCGCGTGCGCAAGCGCACGCTCGACCACAGCCAGCGGAAGGTGAAAGCAAAGACAGCGGGCTAGAGCCCGCGGTCTTCGCTTTCCTTCCGAGCGAAACGAGGGATCGCTTTCAAGCCCTCGGGTGGACTCCGGCGCGACCACGGTGCACGGCGGGAATTCGATGCTTCACTGGAGCCCGAAGGTCTTGACGACGAAGACGGCCATTTGTCCGCGGGTGGCCGGGGTGGTGGGGCAGTAGAGGGTGGCGCCGCAGCCGCCGGTGATGGCGCGGGCGACGAGGTCGTAGACCCAAGGGGCGAAGGGGTTGTCGCAGGGCATGTCGGTGAAGGTGGCGTTGGAGCAGGCGGGCGGGGTGTACGAAGGGCCCTCGAGGGTGCGCAGCAGCAGGGGCGCCATTTGCTGGCGCTTGACGGGGTCGGTGGGGCAGTAGATGGTGGCGCCGCAGCCGCCGGTGATGCCCTCGGCGACGAGCTCGTAGATCCACGGGGCGAAGCCTGAGGAGCAGGGGACGTCGGTGAAGGTGGCGGTGGTGCAGGGCGGGGGCGTGTAGCAGAGGCCGTGTCTGGCCTTCATGAGGAAGACGGCCATTTGCTGGCGCAGGGTTGGGGCATCGACGCCGTAGAGGCCGCCGCCGACGCCGACGGTGATGCCGTTGGAGACGAGCGTGGTGACGAAGGCATAGAACTGCTGGGTGTTCGGGACGTCGAGGAAGTCGGCGACCCAGCCCTTGACGAGGGTGCCGGTGGTGCCGTCGGGCGTGGTGACGACGACGTCGTTGACCGTCCCGGGCGCGAGCACGGGCGAGGTCGCGGTGAGGGTGTGGTCGTCGGTGAACGTGACCGAGACGTCCACGCCGCCGATCGTCATCGTCGTCGGATCGGCGAAGTCGGTGCCGTGCACGGAAAACACGTTCCCGCCCGTAGCCGGTCCGGAAGTCTGGTCCATCGAGAAGATGATCCGCTGCGAGAACTCGGAGGTGTTGCCGTTGGGGTCGGTTGCCGTCGCGGAAATGCGGGCGCCCGCCTCGGTGACGACGGGCAGCGTCACGTCGAAGTCCGCGTGGCCGGCGCCGTCGGTCGTGACCTGGCTGGATCCGAGGTAAGTCTCGCCTTCGATGAACTCGCGCGGGAAGTTGGAGCAGGCCGGGTTGGCGTAGAAGTCGAGGTCGTACGTCGTCGAGGGCGCGCTGTCGAGCTTGGCGACGATCTCCGTGCTGGAGGCGCCGTGGACGACGGACCGGATGATCGGAAAGTTCTGGTAGCCGTTGAATCCCGTGTCGACGTCGCCCGGATCGTTGGGGTTCGGTCCCACCGGAACCCAGTCGATTCCGAGTTCTCCGTTGTCGTGGATGGAGTTGCCCCGGACGGTGTTCCCGGAGCCCGAGGCGATCTCTCCGAGAACGCCGCGAAAGCCGTTGAACGCGATGACGTTGCCTGCTCCCGGGACGATGCCTCCCACGACGTTGCCGTTGGCCGTTTCGACGCCGCCGACGAAGCCGACGCCCTGCAGATTGCCGAGGGGGCTCACGCCGTCGCGCTGCGTTCCGATGAAATTGCCCTGGATCACGTTGCCGCTCGTCGCGATGAAGAAGGCGACGTTCCCGTTGCCCGAGATGACGTTGCGGGCGCCGGGCGTCGTCCCCCCGACGACGTTGTCGTTCGATCCGGCTTCCAGGGAAATCGCGTCGTCCCCGTTGCCCGCGGCCCCGGTTCCGCCGGCGTCCGTGCCGAGGAAATTGCCCTCGATGTGGTTGCCCCCGAGGGTGAGGGCTCGGATGGCGTTTCCGGCGGCCGAGGATTGCCCGGCGAACCGGTTGATCACGAGGCCCCGCACCGTGCTTCCGCCTCCGAAAATGTCGAGGCCGTTCGTCTGCCCGGCATCGACCCCGCTCAGCTCGATGAGGAGCGTCCCGTTGAAGCCGATCGGGTCCGTGTTCGGGGCAGCGCCCGGCTGCGAGTAGCCGTCGACGATCACGGGATCGGTGATCGCGGGCAGCGGCGTCGCGGGGGCGATGGTGTGCACCCCCGGGCCGGAGATGGCGAACGCGATGGTGTCGAGACCCGTGTTCGCGTTGGCGTCGAGGATCGCCTGGCGCAGGGAACCGGCGCCGCTGTCGTTGGTGTTGGTCACCGTGAACGTCGCGGCGCCGGCGGCGGCGCACGCGAGAAATAGGGCCCACGAGAGAGAGACAGATCGGCGCAAGAGACCTCCTACTGCAGTCCGAACGTTTTCGTGAGGAACACGGCCATCTGGCCGCGGGTGTTGGCGTTGGCAGGGCAGTAGTTGCCGCCGCCGCAGCCGCCGGTGATCTGTTCCGTGTTGAGCTGCTCGATCCAGTTGGCGAAGGTGGACGGACAGGGCACGTCGCCGAAGATGCCGGCGCACGGCGGCGGGACGTAGGAAGAGCCGTGCTCTCCCTTCATCAGGAAGACGGCCATCTGGTCGCGGCGGACGGGGCTGGTCGGGCAGAAGTTGCCGCCGCCGCAGCCGCCGGTGATGCCCTCGCTGGCCATGGCCTCGATCCAGGGGGCGAAGTTGGAGGAGCAGGGAACGTCGGCGAAGGTGCCGACGCAGGGCGGGGGCGTGTAGCAGAGGCCGTGCTCGGCCTTGAGGATGAAGACGGCCATCTGCTGGCGCAGGGTGGGCGCGTCGACGCCGTAGATGCCGCCGCCGACGCCGGCGGTGATGCCGTTGGAGACGAGCGTCGTGACGAACGCGTAGAACTGCTGGCCGCCGGGCACGTCGAGAAAGTCGGCGACCCACGCCTTGGGGAGAGTCCCCGTCGTGCCGTCGGGCGTCGTCACCGTCAGGTCGTTGACCGTGCCGGGCGAAAGGACCGGCGACGTCGACTCGAGCTGGTGGTCGCTGTCGAAGGTGACGGAAACCGCGACGCCGCCGACCGTCATGGTCGTCGGGTCCGCGAAGTCCGTTCCGGACACCGTGATGGGCGTGCCGCCCGCCGCCGGGCCGGAGATGGAAGCCTGCATCGCGAAGACGATGCGCTGCGAGAACTCGGAGGTGTTGCCGAGCGGGTCCGTCGCCGTCGCGGAGATCCGAGAGCCCGCCTCGGTCGCGACGGGCAGCGTGACGTCGAAGACGCCATGGCCCGATCCGTCCGTCGTGACCGGGGCGGTTCCGATCCAGGTTTCGCCCTCGACGAACTCGCGGGGGAAGTTGGAGCAGGAGGCATTGGCGTAGAAGTCGAGATCGAACGTCGTGTCGGCCGTGCTGTCCAGCTTCCCGACCACGTGGGTCGTCGCGCCGTTCGTCACCGACTGGAGGATCGGAAAGTTCTGGAGGTGGTTGCTGCCGTCGTCGGCGTCGCTCGGATCGTTGGGGTTGGGCGCGGACCCCCCCGTGTAGAGTTTGATTCCGAGCGAGCCGTTGTCGTGGATCGAGTTGCCACGCACCGAGTTTTCGATCCCCGATACGTTCACGCCGAAGTGGCCGTTGTAGGCGATGAGGTTTCCCTCACCCGGCCCGGTCCCGCCGATCGTCGAGTCGTTGGACTCGTGGATGTTGATTCCGTCGACCGCGTTGCCGAGCCGTCCCGTCCCGTCGGCAGTCGTGCCGACCCGGTTGCCCTGCACGAGGATGCTTCCTTCGATCCACATGCCGTAGAGGCCGTTCCCGGAGACGACGTTGGCGGCCCCCTCCGTGGCGCCGCCGATCGTGTTGCCGCTCCCGTAGGCGGCCAGGCCGCCGGCGTTGGGGATCGCGAGCAGCCCCGTCGCATCGGTTCCGATGAGGTTGCCCTGCACGGTGGAATTGGTCGCCAGACCGTCCAGCAGGACCGCTCCCGAAAACGTTCCCGCGAGATTTCCGGAGATGAGGTTGCGGTCCGCGGGCGCCGTTCCTCCGATGTGGCCGTCGTCGTTGCCGATCTCGACGGCGGTGCCGTTGGGGCGCGCCACCGAGCCGGTCGGGTCGGTTCCGAGAAAGTTTCCGCGGATGACGCAGCCCGTGGCGCCGCCGCGGACCACGATCCCCTGCTGAAAGCGATTGATGGCGAGTCCCTGCACCGTGCTCCCGGCGGCCCCGGCCCCCAGGAGGTCGATCCCGGTCGAGACGGCCGTGGTGCCGTCGAGCTCGATCAGGATCACCGCGTTCGTCGCGACGGGGTCGGTGTTCGGGCTGGCGCCGGGCTGGGTGTATCCGTCGATCAGCACCGGGCTGGTGACCGAATCGAGCGACGTCGCCGGCGTGATCGTGTGGACGCCGGCGCCGGGAATGGCGAAGGCGATCGTGTCGAGGCCCGGGTTCGCGTTGGCGTCCAGGATGGCCTGGCGCAGGGAGCCGGGCCCGGCGTCGTTGGTGTTGGTGACGGTGAAGGTGGCCGCCGAGAGCGAGGCGGCGGCGGTCCAGACGATCGTGGCGGCGAAGAAACGATTCACGGAGTCTCCTTTTCTCTTCATCGGCATCCGGCCGTGATGCCTTCGGCGTAAAACTGTTCGATCCAGTCGGCGAAGAGCGACGGGCAGAGGACGTCGCCAAAAAACGGCGTGCAGGCGGGCGGCGCGTAGGCCGGGCCGTGCTCGATCTTGAGGAGGAAAACCGCCATCTGGGCGCGGGTGACCGGGTTCCCCGGGCAGAAGTTCCCGCCGCCGCATCCGCCGGTGATGCCCTCGGCGGCGAGCTCTTCGATCCAATCGGAAAACTGGGAACCGCAAGGCACGTCCGCGAAGACGCCCGAGCAGGCAGGCGGCGTGTGCGAGGGGCCGTGCTCGGTCTTGAGCAGGAAGACGGCCATCTGGCCCCGCGTGACCGGAGAGAGCGGGCAGTAGCTGCCGGCGCCGCAGCCTCCCGTGATTCCTTCGCTCGCGAGCTCCTCGATCCAGTCGGCGAAGAGGCCGGGACAGGCGACGTCGCCGAAGACGCCGGCGCACGCCGGGGGAACGTGCGAGGCGCCGTGCTCGGTCTTGAGCAGGAAGACGGCCATCTGGTCCCGCCGCACGAAGGCGTTCGGGCAGTAGAGCGGCGCCGGCGGCAGCGGCGTGTAGCGATAGACGATGCCGTGGCCCGAGTCGCCTCCGGTCAGACGCACGCCGTAGAGGGCGCCGTCGGCGCCCTCCACGAGGCCGGCCGTCGGTTGGAATGACCCGGCCGGCCCGCTCGGGAGGCCCGCGGGGCCGTGGCTCGTGCCGTCGAAGTGATGCAGCACGACGACGTTGCCCGCGAGATCCATGCGGTACAGAGTGCCGAATCCGAAGTCGCCGCCGCTCTCGGTCGAGCCGTAGAGAAGTCCGTCCGACGCCTGGATGAGCCCCGATCCCGGAAGCGAGCCGTCCGCGCCGTCGAAGCTGTGCAGGACGGTCAGCTGCCCGTCGGACTCGACGCGATAGACCGACCCCGCGAAGTGCGCGCCGCCGGACGTCGCCACCCCGTAGAGATGGCCGTCGCTGGCCTGGAGCAGGGCGCCCATCGGGAGCCGCCCCTCGGCGTCGGTGAACTCGTGGACCAGTGTGACGTTGCCCGAGCCGTTCATGTGAAACACGCGCCCGGCGCCGTTGGGCCCGAGGCTGGTCGTGCCGTAGAAGTCGGTGCCGGAGGTTTGGAGCAGCGGCGACAGAGGCTGGGCTCCGTCGTCGTCCGGCGTGAAGGTGTGAAGCGTGACGACCCCCGTGCCGGATTTGGACATCCGAACGAGCGTGGCGCAGGCCTGCGTGTCGTCGCCACAGTGACCGTTGGTGGTCACGACGTAGAGGTTGCCGTCGGTCCCCTCGATGGCCGGAGTCACGGCGTACCACCCGCCGGTGTCGCGGTCGAAGGCGTGGAGGGTCGATGCCGAGTTCGTGGACGGGTCGAACCGGTAGACGACACCGTCTCCCAGCGCGCCCCCGCTCGGCGTGGTCCCGTACAGATTCCCGTCGGTGGCCAGCGTCAGGCCGGCGGCGGGGAGGATTCCATCTTCGCCGGAGTTGCCGTCGAAGGCATAAACGGTCGAAACATCGCCGCCCGAGTCGACCTTGAAGATGGTCCCGCAGCCGGCGGCGCACAGTCCGACCGTGTCGCCCCCGAGGCCAGTTGTCCCGTACAGATCGTTCCCGACGCGGACGAGCGTTCCCCGGGGGCCCGCACCGTCGCCGTTCTGTCCGGTGAAGGTGTGGAGGACCTCGTACGTCTGGCCGGACAGGGGTCCCCCGGACACGACCAGGACCACCGCCGCGAGAGCCCACCGACCGAACGCGCGCATGCCTCCTCCTGATTGATTACCGCGAGAAATCGAGCCCGACCGGGTCAGCGCCCAAGTCCCGGCGATTCAACGGCTTGCATCCGGGGGTTCCGGCGCCGGCGCTTCCGATAGGCTGGCGCCCGCATCCCATGAGTCCCGAAGATCCCGGCCCGCCGCCCGGTGAGGTGACGCGGCTCCTGATCGCCTGGAACGAAGGCGACGGAGCGGCCGTCGAGCGCCTCATGCCGCTCGTCTACGGGGAGCTCCGCCGGATCGCCGAAAGGCAGTTTCGCCGCGAGCGCGCCGGTCACACCCTGCAGCCCACGGCGGTGGTGCACGAGGCCTACTTCCGTCTCGTCGACCAGACCCGGGTGACCTGGAAGAACCGCGGCCACTTCTTCGCCATCGCGGCGCAGGCCATGCGCCGGATCCTGATCGATCACGCGCGCGCCCGCGAGGCCGAGAAGCGGGGCGGCGGAGACGCCTCGGTCTCCCTCGACGTCGGCATCGCCTCGCCGGAGCCCGTCGACGACATCGATCTCCTCGCGCTCGACGAGGCGCTCGTCCGCCTCAAGTCGCTCGACGACGCGCAGGCGCGGATCGTCGAGCTGCGGTTCTTCGGCGGCCTCTCGATCGAGGAGACGGCCGAGGCGATGGAGACCTCGCCGTCGTCGGTCAAGCGCGAGTTCCGGTCGGCCCGCGCGTGGCTCTTCCGGGAGCTCGGTCGGCCATGACGCCGGAGCGCTGGCGGGAGGTCAAGGGCCTCTTCGACCGCGCGATGGAACTTCCGGAAGCGGAGCGCGCCGTCTTCCTGGACGCGGAACGCCTCCGGGACCCGGCGCTCGCGGCGGAAGTGGCGCGCCTCCTCGACGCGCACGCGGCGGCCGGCGAGTTCCTCGAGCGGCCCGCCCTCGACCAGGTGCGCCTCGTGGCGCCGCCGGAGGCAGCGCCGGAGCGCATCGGGCCCTGGGAGATCGAGCGCGAGATCGGCCACGGCGGCATGGGAACGGTGTACCTCGCCGCGCGTTCGGGGGACGGCTTCCGGCAGACCGTGGCGCTCAAGATCGTGCGCCGCGGGATGGACACGGATTTCGTGCTGGAGCGATTCCGCGGCGAGCGGCGGATCCTCGCGGGGCTCGACCATCCGGGCATCGCGCGCCTCCTCGACGGCGGCTCGACGGAGACCGGCGCGCCTTACTTCGTCATGGAGTACATCGACGGGCGCCACCTCCTCGAGGACGCCCGCGCGCGCGACCTGTCCGTGCCCGAGCGGCTGCGGCTGTTTCTCCCGGTGTGCGACGCCGTCGCGTACGCGCACCGCCACCTCGTCGTGCACCGCGACATCAAGCCCTCGAACGTCCTCGTGACGGCAGACGGAGTGCCCAAGCTCCTCGACTTCGGGCTCGCCAAGCTGCTGCGCCCGGACGCCGACGGCGCCGACGGCCGGACCGAGACCGCGCTGCGCCTGCTGACGCCGGACTACGCGAGCCCCGAGCAGGTCCGCGGCGAGCCGGTGACCACCGCGACCGACATCTACTCGCTCGGCGTCGTGCTCTACGAGCTGCTGACGGGGAACCGGCCGTACCGCGCGACGGGGCGCTCGCCGGAGGCGATCGCCCGGGCCGTCTGCGAGGAGGAGCCCGCGCGGCCGAGCGCGGTCGCCCCGTCGCTGCGCGGCGATCTCGACAACGTGGTGCTGATGGCGCTGCGCAAGGAGCCGGAACGGCGGTACGCCTCGGTCGAGCAGTTCGCCGAGGACGTCCGCCGGTACCTCGACGGCCGCCCGGTCGCGGCGCGCAAGGACACGCTGCGGTACCGGACGGGCAAGTTCGTGACGCGCCACAAGGCGGCCGTGTCCGTGACCGCCGCCGCGGCCCTGCTGCTCGCCGGGGCGACCGTGGCGGCCTTTCAGCAGGCGCGCGAGGCGCGCCGGGAGCGGGCGGCCGCCGAGCGGCACTTCAACGACGTGCGCGCGCTCGCGGACGCGTTCCTGTTCGAGTTTCACGACGCGATCAAGGACCTTCCCGGAGCGACGCCGGCGCGCGAGCTCGTCGTCCGGCGTGCCCTCGAGTACCTCGAGAAGCTGTCGAGCCTCAAGGCCGACGACGTCGCTCTCCAGCGCGAGGTGGCCACCGCCTACGAGCGCGTCGCGAAGGTGCAGGGCGGGCTCCTCGAGGCCCACCTCGGGGACACGCGCGGCGCCCGCGCGAGCCTCGCGAAGGCGCTCGCGATCCGCCGCGCCCTCGCGGCCGCGCCGGGAGCGGGCGTGCCGGATCAGACGGCGCTCGCGGAGACGCGCCTGCAGCTCGCGGGCGTGCTCCTCACGGAGGGCGACGCGGCGGCGGCGGTGACGGAGGCCCGGGGCGCGGTCGCGACGCTGTCCGCGGTCGCCGCCGCGGCGCCGGCGGACCGGACGCTGGAGGTGGGCGTCGCTCGGGGCCGCCGGACGCTCGGCCTCGCGCTCGCGCGCGCGGAGAATCGGACGGCCGCGCTCGCGGAGCTCGACGCGGCGGCGCGGACGTTCGAGGCGCTCGCCGCGGGAGATCCCGCCACGCCGGGCTACCGGCGCGAGCTGGCGATCACGCACCAGATGATCGTCCACGCGCTCGGGGGGACGCGCGAACGGGACCGCGCCGCGGCGAGCTACGCGCGGGCCGCCGCGCTCCAGGAGGAGCTCGTCCGGGCCGACCCGGGCAACTTCTCGCTCCAGCGGGAGCTCGCCTACACGCACATGGACATGGGCGCGTTCCTCGAGTGGAGCGGCGACGAAAAGGCGGCGCTCGAAAGCTACGCGCGCGCGGTGCCCGTCGCCGAGGCGCTCGTGGCCTCGGATCCCCGAAACACCGACGCGCGGCTCCTGCTCGCGGCCGCCGACAACAGCGTCGGCTACGGCCAGGCGGTCACGGGCGACGCGGGGGCCGCCGTGGCCCACCTCGAGAGCTCGCGCCGCCTCTACGAGGCCGTCGCGCGCGAGGACCCCGCGGACGTGCGCGCTCAGGTCGGTCTCGCGCGGCTCTACGAGAGCTTCGGGACGGCGGCCGAGGCCTCGGGGCCGGCGCCCTCGCGCGCCGAGAAGGCCCGCGAGTGGTATGCGAGGAGCCGCGCCGCCTACGTGACGCTGAGGAGCCGGGGACTCCTCGACCGGCAGACGACGGCCGAGCTCGAGGCAGTGTCGAAGAAGCTCGCGGCGCTCGGGCCCGGCTGAGGATCAGGCCAGCAGAAGGTCCTGGAAGTCTAGAACCGGACGGCCCCCCGGCGTGGAGAGGAAGCCAGGGGCGGGGCCCGGTCACTTTCGGCGGGGCCGCCGCGGGCCGGTGACCCGCCCGCGCGGGGCGGGTCCCGGAGACTCGGCGGAATCCTAGAGCAGGCGGAACGCCTTGACCATGAAGACGGCCATCTGGCCGCGCGTGTTGCTCGAAGACGGGCAGTAGGTCGTTCCGTCGCCGCAGCCGCCCGTGATGTCCTCGGCCTTCAGTTGCTCGATCCAGTTCGCGAACGTGCTCGGACAGGCCACGTCGTTGAAGACGCCGGCGCACGGCGGGGGCACATACGAGGAGCCGTGCTCGCCCTTCAGGAGAAAGACGGCCATCTGGTCGCGGCGGACCGGCGCGAGCGGGCAGAAGTTGCCGCCACCGCAGCCGCCCGTGATGCCCTCGGTCGCCATCGCCTCGATCCAGGGCGCGAAGTTCGACGAGCACGGCACGTCCGCGAACATTCCCGTGCAGGGCGGCGGCACGTAGCAGACCCCGTGCTTGGCCTTGAGGATGAACACGGCCATGGACTGGCGCTTGATGCTGTCGCTGATGCCATAGTTGCCGCCGCCGACGCCGGCCGTGATCTGGTTGGCGACCAGGCTGACGACGTAGGAGTGGAAGAGGTCGTTCGCCGGGACGTCGTTGAAGTTGGCGACGTAGCCGTTGCGGAGCCTGCCGGA
>Ga0335071_10004851_pt1 | contig 14045 bp, 13 predicted proteins | sample Lox_Sample_15_FD_206724 | JGI IMG/M metagenome (GOLD analysis project Ga0335071, IMG submission 206724) | Soil microbial communities from Loxahatchee National Wildlife Refuge, Florida, United States - Lox_Sample_1.5 | ecosystem: Environmental > Terrestrial > Soil > Wetlands | place: USA... | reverse complement strand
GTCGTGGCCCGGCTGGGAAGTGAATGCTAGCGTTTATCTTCCCCTGGCCAGCCAGTACCCTCCGCCGTGGACACCCATAATCATGCCCGTGGGACACGGCCCCAAGACCGGCGACCACACGCAGATTCCGGCGCAGGTGTTTGCACGCTGTGGGTACCTGGTGATTACCTTCGATCCGCCCGGCTTTGGCGAGAAAGCGGCGGGCAACGACCATTTTGTCGATGGCGTGCGCTGTTATCTGACCGGCACGACCTCGCAGCGATTCTTCCTGCTTGATGCGCTGCGTTCGATTGACTACGCGGCAAGCCGCCCCGATGTGGACATGAGCCACGGTGTGGGGATGACGGGAGTATCCGGCGGTGGCGTGACTACCCTCTATTGCACGTTGTTGGACCGGCGGATCAAGGCGGCCGCGCCTTCCTGCTTCACTTCGCCGGAAGCCTACAATCCGCTGCGCAATGCCTATGCTTGCTGCCCGGAAACGATGGTCATGGGGCGCTACCACGAGGGCATCGACACCATCGATTTGCTGACCGCCGCCTTCCCCGCCCCCCTGCTGTTGATGGCGGGAAAACTCGACACGCTGTTTCGCGCCGAATGGAGCCAACAGGTGGCCGACGAAGTTTCCCATTACTACGGCGCGGGTAACGGCCCGGACCGATTCGATTTTTATCTGGATGAGTCGCCACACAGCTATACCTATCGGCAAGCGCTGCGAGCCGTGGCCTGGATGGATCGCTGGGTGCGCGGCATCCCCGCGCGTCAACTCCCGCAGCTAACCCGCGAGGATCTGGAGTTGGTCCCGGACGACATGCTCCAGTGCCATCCACATTCCAAACAGAATATGTTCTCGATTAATAGCCGGGAAGCCGAGCACTTGGCGGCGCTGCGGCGTGGCCTTTCGATTCGCGCCTCGGCCATGAAGCTCGCGGGCCTCGAGGAGAAGACGCTGATAAGCCTGCAGGCGCGAGAGGTAGAGGCTTCCACTCCTTTCCCGGAGCTGGACGGTGTAACGCTACAGGAGTCGTTGCTCGGGACAGACGAGCAGATGCAAATCCCCGCCACGCTGCTCGGTGCCGCCAAACCCTCAACGCCGACGCCAGCCGTCCTCTATTTCGATGACCGGGGCCGCTGGCACGATTTGGTGAGCGGCGGAGCGCTGGGCGAAATGTCCGGATTAACTCAGGGAAAAGCGGCAAAGGTGGCGGTGCTGAGCGTCGACCTGCCTGGCTGGGGCGATTCCTCTCCGGCGGCCGCTCCCTATGAAGTCTATGGGTGGGGCTCACCGCATCGGTGGATCTCCTACATTTCGGCGGCCACCGCCAATCCCGCCATGGCCATGCGGATTCGCGCCGGGTTGGCCTGCCTCACCTACCTGCGATCGCGCCCCGGAGTTGATCCCGCCCGGATCGTGGTAGGCGGCCATGGCGAAGGCGCAGTGGTGGCGATGCACGTGGCGGCCATCGACGCGCACGTCCGCGGGGTTTTCGCCAACGAGATATTGGGCAGTTTCCAGTCACTTACTGATTCGGCTACTTACGCCTGGGAACCGGAAATATTCTTCCCGGGAGTGCTGAAATTCTACGATCTACCGGAAATGGCTGCCGACCTCAGCGTACCCCTGCTTGTCATAAATCCTCTCGACGCGATGAAAGCTCCTCTGTCGGACGCTCCGGCACAGCGCTTGTACGCGGCGGCATTGACGCGGGGCCATACCGAGCTGAAATCCGGGCTCGACGCGAGCGCCGCACAGGCGGCACAGATTGCCTGGGTGAATCATCTCTGCGGTCGGTGATGTGGGCGCGCCCGCCATGACGCGGTGCGGCCCTACCCGGCGCTCGCAATGTGGGGGCACCTCGCTTAGGCGCCTGTTCGTCCGTCTACCGACGAGCAAAGAGGGCAGGCTCAAGGCCTGCCCCTACGACTTCTCCCGAGCGGGGCGCATGCAGATGAAGTCCCGGCTGCGTGTTCCGGCAGGTTATAATGGCAGGATTGCGAGACGGGACGGTCGCCGTCTTTCACCCGTCGCAACGAATACGAACTGGAGTACGGGGTTGATTGAGAATCGGTTTGAGAAGAACTTCATTACGACATCGGTGGATTACGTTTTCAATTGGGCGCGCAAGTCTTCCTTATGGCCGCTCACTTTTGGCCTCGCGTGCTGCGCGATTGAGATGATCGCGTCCACCACGTCCCGGTTTGATATGGCACGCTTTGGCGCGGAAGTGTTCCGGCCCAGCCCGCGTCAAGCCGACCTGATGATTGTGGCGGGCACGGTGACGCTGAAGATGGCCCCCGTCGTCAAACGCATCTGGGAGCAGATGCCGGATCCGAAGTGGTGCATCTCCATGGGCGCCTGCTCCAGCGTGGGCGGACCGTTCAACACCTACGCTGTGCTGCAAGGTGTGGACAAGATCGTACCCGTTGATGTTTACGTGGTGGGCTGCCCGCCGCGACCCGAGAATCTCTTTTACGCGCTCCTCCGGCTGCAGGAGAAGATCGACAGCATGACGATTGGGAAGCGGCCCACGGATGTTCGCCTGGACGAGAGCATGATTGAGGACTTTAAGAAGTCCGTCCGCATCGGCAAGGCCGGCACGCCCGAGCTCGTGCAGATGGGATGAGTCCATTTGCGATTTGAGATTCTAGATTTTCGATTGACGCGCCGGTAGCAAACAACCTACGCATCTCGGACTCCGGACCCCGGACCCCGGGCTCCGGACTTTGAATTCCGAACCTGTGCCCGAACTTCCCGAAGTTGAAACTGTAGCGCAAGGGTTGCGCCGGCGCGCGCTAGGCCGCCGCATCACGAGTGTTGAGGTTCGCCATCCGGGCGCGATCGGTGGCTCTGCGGAGGAGTTTGCCTCCAGCATAGAAGGCCGCACCCTCGCCGGCGTTTCGCGTCGCGGTAAGACCATTGCCGTGGAGCTGGCGCGGAAGGACAGCACCGAGCCGCGGTTTCTGCTGGTGCGGTTGGGTATGACGGGCCAGCTCACGGTCTCCCCGCACGATGTGCCGATCGAATCGCACACCCACGTTTTGATGACCCTGGATGACGGACGCGAAGAGATCCGATTCCGTGATCCCCGTCGCTTCGGCCGGCTGCGCTCATTGTCTCAGGCGGAGCTGGACAGAGTGCTCGACAAGCTGGGGCCGGATGCCCAACTCGTCACCGAGCCCCAATTCCTCGCGGCGATGCGGGGCCGCAAGGGCGCCATCAAGAGTTGGCTGATGAACCAGGGGCTGATCGCCGGCCTCGGCAACATCTACGCCGACGAATCGTTGTTCGAAGCGAGAATTCATCCGCTGGCGCAACCCGGCCGGGTGTCACGAGCCAAAGCCCGGCAACTCTATCGGGCCGTGCGCAAGGTACTTGCTCGCGCCGTGCGGCTGGGTGGCACGACCTTCAGCGACTACCTGGATATCGAAGGCCGGCCCGGCGCGTTCCTCGCTAAGCTAAAGGTTTACCAACGCACCAGCGAGCCCTGCCGGCGGTGCGGCCACACGATCCGGCGTATCGTGATCGGTGGCCGGAGCAGCCATTTCTGCCCGCACTGTCAGACCCGTCCACGCTTTATTGCCGACTCCACCCACTCCCGCAGGCGGACGTCTCACCAAGCTGCGTAAGAGCGAACCGGTTGATTGAAGCACTGAGTACTTGTGGTATATTCACGCCGGCCTGAAGGCCAGAAGCGGAATTCTGGCGAGCACACGTTTCACCTCGCGGGAATTCAGAGTCTTTATCCTGCGTACCGTTCGGGAGGCTGACGAACCATGTCGCGAGTCCTGATTCTAGGCATATTTATAGCCGTGGCCTTGCCTGCGGCGGGCGTCCCCGGCGCACGGCTGTTGCACCAGCCTGACATTTCCCGCGATCGGATAGCCTTTGTTTATGGCGGCGATTTGTGGACTGCGCCGCGCAGTGGGGGCCCGGCACTCCGCTTGACTGAGACTCCCGACCCCGAGAGCTTTCCCAAGTTCTCGCCCGACGGCAAATGGATCGCTTTCACTCGCCTCGGGGACGTCTACGTGATCCCCTGCGCAGGCGGTGAAGCGCGGCGCTTGACCTGGCACCCCGCGAATGACCGGGTCGCGGGTTGGACCCCGGATGGCCGCCATCTGCTACTCCACTCGGACCGGCTCCGCGGCGACCTGACGCATTTCCCCTGCCTCTTCCTGCTGCCGGTGGAAGGAGGTACGCCGGAACCGCTGCCCCTGCCTCGCGCCACCCACGGCAGCTTTTCGCCGGATGGTGAACGAATCGCCTACGGACCGAATCCGGAAGTTGTGCTGTGGTTTCCATGGAGGCGGTATCGTGGGGGCGCGCTCGGCTACATCGCCATCTATGACCTGAAACAGAAACAGCACGAAGTACTGCCCCGCGTCGCGGCGAACGACGTTTGTCCGATGTGGCACGGTCGAGCTATCTACTTTGCCTCGGACCGGGACGGGACCATGAATCTGTTTCGCTACGACTTGGCCGCGAAGCGCACCGAGCAACTGACCCACTACTCGGAGTGGGACGTGAGAGATCCCAGCCTGGGCCCGGACGCGATCGTCTTCGAGAACGGCGGGTTGCTGTACACGATGGACTTGTCGAACCACTCCGTCCGCCAGATTCCCGTCTCGCTCCCTGCGGAGGCGTTGCCGACAGCAGAAGCAAGCGCGAAATGGAGGCAGGCGTTGGACGACGTTTGGCAGGCCTACAGAGAAAATGCCTTCCGTCCGGTGCTGGTTTGGGACAAGGTCAAGCCGCGCTATGCAGAACTAATGGAGAGCGCCGCCGACAGCAGCGATGCCGAGTACGTTCTGAACGAATACCTGGCGGAGGCAAGTCAGTCGCACATTATCCTGATTAAAGGGGATGAAAAAAATGGTGCGAACCCAGGCCTGCTGGGCGCCGACTTCCGCGTCGAGGGGGGATATTACCGGATCGAGCGGATCTGCCGTAGCGAAGATGCTGATGAAAACAAGGACGGGGGGCTAGCGGCGCCAGGGCTGAAGATTGACGAAGGCAACTACCTGATTGCCTTGGAGGGCAAACCGATCCCCCCAGGATTAGATCTGTCTGCCACTTTCGCAGGCTTGGCAGGCAAGAAAGCGAAGCTGTCCATTAACAACAAGCCGTCCGCAGCCGGCGCGTGGGAGATCGAGGTCAAGCTGCTATCCAACGAGGCCTCCATCCGGTACGCGGACTGGCGCCGCCGCAACCGCGCGCGGGTGGCGGAAGCGACAAACGGCCAGGTGGGTTACATTCACGTGATGGACGCGGACGACGTCAATGCATTCAAGAAGGAATGGAGTGCCGAGCGAGGCCACGCGGCGATGATCATCGATATCCGGAACAACGTGGGGGGAGGCGGGGCGGACGAAATCGTTGACTGGATCGGCAGGATGCCCGCCGCCGTCATGTACGATCGGCGCGGCCGGGTTCCGCCCGCCGGTCACTTTCTCGATGGTCCCAAGGTCATGATCTGCGACGAGAAGGCAGTGTCGGGAGGCGACCAACTGGCCCTCTTCTTCAAGCGCGCCAAGGTGGGCCCGCTCGTCGGCACCCGCACGTTCGGCGGAATGATCGGCTCGGGTGCACCTCACAAGATTGCGGGGGGCTGGGTTCTATTCGTTCCCGAATACGGTTTCTACATGCACGATACGGGCGAGTGGTCACCGGAGAATCTGGGCGTCGAACCGGATTACCTTGTACCGTTGAAACCGTTTGAACTGAGTGGCGGCCACGATCCCCAGCTTGAAAAGGCGATCGAGCTGGCCACCGAGTCGCTGACGACATACAAAACGAAGCTTCCCGACCCGCCGCCGTACCGGCCTGGATTGTGACCAACCAAGACGCGTCAAGGCGCACTATCATAGGACTGCCAATCGCGTGCTGATTACCGTAATGCCCTCTGGGGTGCACCCAGGTATAGCCTCCAGACGATCGACCCCGTATAGCACTTAAGTCCCATTGTCCCTGGTGTCACTATGCTCTACACTTTTTTCTCCATCTAACGAGACGCATCAGGGCTCGTTATTGATCTAGGTCTTGCTCGATGACAGACGCTCGCAGCTACCCCATCTCAAAAACAACTTGCTGTTCCCTTGTTCCAACGGAGCGAAGCGATGAACTCACCTCGAAACTGTGGTTGGTCCGGGTTTAAGTACGCTTTTGTCTTATTCTTCACCACTCTTTCCCTTCTGGTAGCTAGTGTCGCCGCGAATGCGCAGTCGATCCCAACGCATCATATGCGGCCCGACGTCAGAAGCGGCCGGGCGAAGTTTCTAGACCGCTTGCCGGGTACGCAAGTCCTTCGGCTGGATTTGGTCCTGCCTTTACGCGACCCCGCCGGGTTGGAGAAATTTCTGCAGGAAGCGTACGATCCGGCCAGCCCGTCGTACCGCCACTTTCTGACGCCGTCGGAGTTCGCGGCGCGGTTCGGTCCAACCCGGCAGGATTACGACGCCGTGGTAGAGTTTGCGAAACGCAATGAGTTCAGCATTGTGGGCGGGTCATTCGAGGGACGCATCGTGCAGATCGCGGGCACGGTAACGAGCGTTGAGGCCGCCTTCAACGTCAGCGTGGGCGTTTACCAGCATCCCACCGAGAATCGCACTTTCTACTCCGTGGATCGTGAACCGAGCGCGGCGGCGGGAATTCCCTTGTGGCACATCTCCGGCTTAGACAATTACTCCATTCCCCATCCGGCCGGGTTGCACCACAACAGCAACGCCATCCCCAGTGCGACGACGGGGTCGGGGCCATCCGCCTCCTTCCTTGGCAGCGACATGCGCGCGGCTTATTACGGAAGTGGCGCTCTGACGGGCTCCGGTCAGTACGTCGGCCTACTCGAGTTTTACGGCACCGATCTTGCGGACGTGACGACCTACTTCACCAACGCGGGCCAGACCAACAACGTCTCCATCAATCTGATCTCCGCGGATGGCACCAGCACGACCTGTCTCTACTCGAAGCGCTGCGATGACACCGAACAGACTCTCGACATCACGCAGGCCCTTTCAATGGCGCCCGGCATGGCCGGGCTTTATGTGTTTGTCGGTTCCTACGACACCACCATCTTTAGCGCCATGGCAACCCACACGCCGTTGGCGGCACAGTTGGGTTCTTCCTGGACTTGGAGCCCGGCCGATCCGTCGTCGGACGACCCTTACTTCAAGCAGTTCGCGGCGCAGGGGCAGAACCTCTTCCAAGCCAGCGGGGATAGCGCTGCCTACACCACGAAATCCACCAGCGTTTACCCTGCGGATGACGCCTATGTCACCTCGGTGGGCGGCACGGACCTGGTAACCAGCGGCGCAGGCGGGGCGTGGGCTTCCGAAACCGCCTGGGCGGATGGCGGTGGCGGTTACTTCGCGGCCGACAAGATTACCATCCCCTCCTGGCAAGCCCCCGTGATCAACACCAATAACAAAGGGTCGACGACGTATCGCAATGCTCCGGACGTTGCGGCGAATTCCGATTACACGTATTACGTTTGCGCTGACCAGACCACTTGCACGGCCAATGAATACGGCGGGACAAGCTTCGCGGCGCCGTTGTGGGCCGGTTACATGGCACTGGTAAACCAACAGGCCGTGGCCAATGGGAACTCGCCGCTCGGATTCGTCAACCCCGCGATCTACTCCTTAGGAGTCGGTTCGGGCTATAGCGCCGCGTTCCATGACATCACCAGCGGCAGCAATGGCTATTCGGCCCTGGCCGGCTACGATTTGGCGACGGGATGGGGCAGTCCGAACGGCGCAGGGTTGATTGCCGCCCTGGCGGGGATCACTTCCGCGCCTAACTTCAGCATCACTGCATCACCCAGCTCGCTCTCGGTCGTACGAGGGAATAGCGGCACCTCAACCATTTCCACTACCACCTCCGGCGGCTACAACTCGACCGTCACTCTCGCGGCGTCGGGCCTGCCAGCCAACGTGACGGCGAGTTTCGGGACTAACCCCATCGCCGCGCCTGGTTCCGGCAGCTCCGTCGTCACCTTCACGGTTGGGGCCGCTGTCACCGCTGGAACCTACGCCATCACGGTAACGGGGACGAGCGGGGACGGGACGATCGTCCACACGGCCAGCATCAGCTTGACTATTACGGTGCCCGCGGCGGACTTCTCCATCGCTGCCTCCCCCTCGACAATTACCATTTCCCGGGGCAGCGCCGGAAACGAAACCATCACTACGGCGGCGCTGAACGGTTTCAGTTCCTCCATAGCGCTCTCGGCGTCCGGGCTGCCGTCGCGCGTGACGGTGAGCTTCTCGCCAACGTCGATCACCGGCTCCGGCACCTCGACCATGAAGATCACCGTGAACTCGCGTGCCAGCACCGGTACCCATACGATCACCATAACCGGCAAAAGCGGCAGCAAGACTCACACCGCGACTGTCGCGCTCACGGTCAAGTAAGCTGAATTGGGCTGAAGTCAATTCGTAGGGTAAGGTAAAGGAGGCCCGGACCATCATCCGGGCCTTCTTTCTTTGGACCGATAGGCACGCCAATCGTGGGGAGAGGTAGCCCAAGCGGAAGCCCACTCTCGATCTGCGGGCCCGTGGCGCCCAAAAAACCAAAAGCCCGGCGCGAAACAGATTTTCGCGCCGGGCTGGCAAAACTTTTTTTCCGTCGGGCAGCGCCGACTATTTCTTCTCGCCGCCTTCTTCTTCCGGCGGAGCCGGCTCTTCCTTCTTGGCTTCTTCCGCCTGCTTGCGCTTGGCTTCAACTTTCTTGGCGCGCTTGGCGGCCAGACGTTGCAGAACTTCGTTGTCCACGAGTTCGAGCACGGCCACGTCTGCGCCATCGCCCTTGCGCCACCCCGCGTGGACCAGCCGGGTGTAGCCGCCCGTCCGTGCTGCGTAGCGCTTGCCCAGTTCCTCGAACAGGAACTTGACCGCCGCCGGGTTGAGCAGATAACTGGCCGCCTGCCGCCTTGCTGCCAGATCGCCCTTCTTGCCCAGCGTGATGATCCACTCGGCCAGCGGCCGCGCCGCTTTGGCCTTGGCCACCGTCGTCTCGATGCGCTCCTCCTGAATCAGCGACGTCACGAGGTTGCGCAGAAGCGCGCGCCGATGCTCTGTGTTCCGGCTTAGTTTCTTTCCGTAATTCCGATGGCGCATCTTGGTTCCTAGTCCTCAGTTGTCGGTCACCGCGCTCCAGCTCTCAAATCAGTCCTCGAACTGACGACTGAGAACTGATCACTGGTGTTCAGATTTGCGGTTGCGGAGCTTCAGCGGCAGGACTCATGGGATTACCCTTTTCATCAAATTTCATCCCCAGGCTCAATCCCATCGCCGCCAAAATCTCCTTAATTTCATTCAGCGACTTACGTCCGAAATTCTTGGTCTTCAGCATTTCTTGTTCGGTCTTCTGAACCAGCTCGCGGATGGTGGTGATATTCGCATTCTTCAAGCAATTGTAGGAACGGACGGAGAGCTCCAACTCCTCCACCGAGCGATCGAGGTTCTCATTATGGATGGAAACCGGGTGATCAGCAGTGACTTCCTGCACTTCCGGCTCCTCCTCGAAGTTAATGAAGATGCTCATGTGGTCTTTCAGCAGCTTCGCGCTCAGGCCAACCGCGTCTTGCGGCGTAATGGCGCCGTTCGTCCAGACGTCGAGCGTCAACTTATCGTAATCGGTCATCTGCCCCAAACGCGCGGCTTCCACCGTGTAGTTCACCTTGCGCAACGGCGAGTGGACCGAGTCCACCGGGATGAAGCCAATGGGCAGATCTTCGTCGAAGTTCTTCTCTGCCGATACATAGCCGCGTCCCGTCTTTACCCGCATCTCGATATGTAAGCTGCCACCCTCGCTGACCGTGGCGATATAAATGTCCTTGTCGAGCACGTCTACGTCGGCGTCTTCCTGGATCATGCCGGAGGTTACTTCACCGGGTTTGTCCACCGCCAAAGTGAGCGTCTTGGGACCTTCCACGCTGATTCGCAACGGAATCTGTTTCAGATTCAGGATAATGTCCGTGGCGTCTTCCACCACTCCGGGAATGGAGGAGAATTCGTGCATGACACCTTCGATGCGCACGGCGGTGATAGCTGCTCCCTCAATAGAGGAAAGTAGCACACGCCGTAGAGCGTTGCCGATCGTCGTCCCGAAACCGCGCTCAAAGGGCTGCGCCGTAAACTGCCCATACTTGTCGGTCAGCGTATCGGTGTTCGATACCAACCGCTTGGGTTTCTGGAATCCTTTCCAAAGCATCGCGTTCAAGCCTCCCTTAGGGACCCGCCTGGGCGGGCCGCCTCCGCTACCTTCCGGCTGGTGCTACTTCGAGTAAAGTTCCACTACCATCTGTTCCTGAATCGGGAAATTCACGTCTTCGCGCTTGGGCAGTGAGATAACCTTTGCCTTAAAAGCTTGCCGGTCCAATTGCAGCCAAGGGGGAACGCTGCGCCCACCAGAGAGATCCAAGGCCGCCTGCACCGCCGGGATCTTATGGCTGCTCTCGCGCAAAGCGATTTCCTGGCCCGGCACCACCGTGAACGAGGGAATGCTGACCTTGCGCCCGGAAACCATGATATGTCCGTGGCGCACCAATTGCCGTGCCGCCGGACGCGACGAGGCCAGCCCCAACCGGTAGACCACGTTATCCAAGCGCCGTTCCAGCGACAGCAGCAAGGTCTCGCCGGTTACGCCCTTCTTCCGTGCCGCTTTTTCGAAGTACGCCCGAAACTGGTCTTCCAGAATACCGTAGAGCCGACGCAACTTCTGCTTCTCGCGCAGTTGCAGACCGTAGCCCACGACTTTCGGACGACGCGACTTCCCATGCTGCCCCGGCGCAAAATTGCGCTTCTCGATTTCGCACTTGTCCGTGAGGCACCGTTGTCCTTTCAGGAACAACTTCATGCCTTCGCGACGGCAAAGCCGGCAAACCGCTTCACGATATCTTGCCAAACCAACCTCCCCTGCCTAGCTGTCAGCACTCAGCTTTCAGCTATCAGCCAAAACCTCTGCACCAAACCGAATTCTGCCATCTCGCAAAACCGGCTACACCCGGCGGCGTTTGGGTGGACGGCACCCATTGTGCGGAATGGGCGTGACGTCCTTGATATGCCGCACTTCCAGGCCGGCCGTGGCCAAGGCGCGTATAGCCGACTCGCGGCCCGCTCCCGGACCTTTCACACGCACCTCGACGCTCCGCATTCCGTGGTCACGCGCCGCGTTGGCGGCACGCATAGCCGCTTGCTGCGCGGCGAAAGGCGTACCCTTGCGCGAACCCTTGAACCCGAGCGACCCGGCGCTCGACCAGCAAACCACGCGCCCGTCCGTGTCGGTAATCGCCACATGGGTGTTGTTGAAGGTCGCCTCGACGTGCACGACACCCGTCGGCACAATGCGCTTTTCCTTCTTCTTGAACGCCTTTTTCTTACCTGCTGCTTTCGGTGCCGCTTTTGCCATAACTCCGCTCTCAGCTTTCAGCTATCGGCTTTCAGCTAGGCCGTCGTGTCGGCTTATCACTGAAAGCAGATACTATGTTTTGATACTCAGCCAGGCCAGCCATCAGCGACGCTTCGGTCTTTAGCTGAGCGCCGCCCGCTGACGGCTCTCCTTACGTCTTGGCCATCGACCGTTTCTTGTTGGCTACCGTCCCCTTGCGCGGTCCCTTGCGGGTACGAGCATTGGTGTGCGTGCGCTGGCCGCGAACCGGCAGACTGCGCCGGTGCCGCATTCCGCGGTACGACCCCACTTCAATGAGCCGCCGGATATTCATGGCGGTCTCTTTGCGCAGGTCGCCCTCGACCGCTCCTTCTTCTTCCAGAATCTGACGGATCTTGGCGATCTCGTCTTCCGCCAGATCCTTAATCTGTTTGTTCGGGTCAATTCCCGAGCGCATCAGAATAGACATCGAGCGGGTTCGGCCGATGCCATAAATGTAAGTCAACCCGATTTCCGCACGCTTCTTGGGCGGTAAGTCCACGCCCGCGATTCTTGCCATCATTCACCTCTCGAGGCCGACAACCCCTGGCGAGTAAAAGTCCGCTCGCCGCATGTCACTGATCTCTCACCCTTGCCGCTGCTTGTGCTTGGTGTTTTCGCAAATCACCCGCACCACGCCCTTGCGGCGCACGATCTTACATTTGGAACAGATCTTCTTTACTGACGACCGCACCTTCATATGATTCCCTCGATCAATTATCCCGCTCGCCTGTACCGCGCCGAACTTCCGGGCGACCGCCATTGCTGCCGGCGCACTCGCTCACTTGTACCGGAACACAATCCGGCCGCGCGTCAGGTCATACGGCGACAATTCTACCGCCACTTTGTCTCCGGGAAGAATGCGGATGAAGTTCTTCCGCATCTTTCCTGAGATGTGAGCCAGCACCTGGTGCTTGTTATCCAACTCGACGCGAAACATCGCATTGGGAAGTGCTTCCAGCACCGTAGCTGTTACTTCGATCGCGTCTTCCTTCGCCATATCTCTCAGCTTCTAGTCTCATCAGCGATTCGCGCTTGCTGATCAGTCTCTTTGACAACCGATGGGCCGCGTAGCTGATCGCTGAACGCTGATAGCTACAGACGCGTCAGTACATCGGGGCCATTCCTGGTGACGGCCACCATGTGCTCAAAATGCGCCGAGAGGCCACCGTCCGCCGTGACCGCTGTCCACGCATCGTCTAACACTCGAACGTCAGGCGTCCCGCTGTTCACCATGGGCTCGACCGCAAAGACCATGCCCGCTTTCAGCACGGGCCCATGCCCAGGCTGGCCGAAATTGGGGACCTGCGGCTCTTCGTGCATCGCCTTGCCGATACCGTGGCCCACAAATTCCCGCACCACCGAATACCCGTTCTTCTCAGCATACGCCTGGACGGTGGCGGAAACATCTCCCAGGCGATTACCGAGCCTGACCTCGCCAAGGGCCAGCTCCAACGACTCTTCCGTGACCCGCATCAAGCGCTGCGCCGCCTCACTGATGACGCCCACCGGCACCGTGATGGCGGAATCACCATAATAACCGTCCAGCACCACACCGGTATCAAGACTTACAATATCACCTTCGCGCAGCACACGGCGCTCGTTGGGAATGCCGTGAATAACCTCGTCGTTCACCGACGCACAAAGGCAACAGGGATAACCGCGATAACCCTTGAACGCCGGCCGCGCACCTAACTCTTTCAGCCGCCGAGCCAGGTACTTCTCCAAATCCAAAGTGGTTGCTCCCGGCCGAACTTGCTCGCGTAATTCGCCCAGTAACTGCCGCACCATTCGCCCGGCGCGCCGCAGTTTTTCTATCTCGGCCGGTGACTTACAGATAATCATGCTCTTGCGAAACCGTCCAACAACTCTTTCGCGATCGCGGCGGGCTCCCGGTTGCCGTCCACCGTCATCAGCACGCCTTGCCGCCGGTAATAATCGATGAGCGGGGCGGTTTGCAGCCGGTATGCCTCCAGCCGTTGCCGGATGGTAGCCTCATTATCATCGGCTCGCTGGAGCAGCTTCGCGCCGTCCTTATCGCAGATTCCCTCAACCTTGGGAGGGTGAAAGTAGATGTTGTAGATCTCCCCGCAGGAAGCGCAAGTGCGCCGCCCGGTCAAGCGCTTCAACAAGGTATCTTCGTCCACCTCGATGTCGAGCACCTGGGGCTTTCCCCAACCCTTGGACGTCAGCATCCGGCCCACAAACTCCGCCTGCGCAATCGTCCGCGGAAAACCGTCGAGGATGAATCCCTTTTGACAATCGGGCTCACTGACGCGTTCTTCCACGATTCCGCAAACGACTTCGTCGGGCACCAGCGCGCCAGCCTCCATCTTCGCCTTCGCCGCCATCCCTAACGGGGTCTGCTTCTTCACCGCGTCCCGCAGCATATCGCCCGTGGAGATCTGAGGGATTGCCAGACCCTTGGCCACTTCTCGCGCTTGGGTTCCCTTTCCCGCCCCGGGCGCTCCCAGGAAAATGAGTGCATGTGGTCGCATAATAGGCACTTCGCTGTCAGCTCTCGGCGATCAGCTTTCAGCTTCTCCCACCAACCAACTCGTCGCCTCCCCAAGCCGATTGCTGAACGCTGACTGCTGAAAGCTCCCTTACGATGCCCTCC
>Ga0335071_10004849_pt1 | contig 14046 bp, 14 predicted proteins | sample Lox_Sample_15_FD_206724 | JGI IMG/M metagenome (GOLD analysis project Ga0335071, IMG submission 206724) | Soil microbial communities from Loxahatchee National Wildlife Refuge, Florida, United States - Lox_Sample_1.5 | ecosystem: Environmental > Terrestrial > Soil > Wetlands | place: USA... | reverse complement strand
CGGCTCCTGGCCGCCGCGGCGCCGTCCGCCTGCTGGTGCGCCGCCCCCGCTCGCTCGCCGCCGGCACCTGCTCCCTCTGCCGCCGCTCCGGCGTGCTCTTGGCCTGCGACCGGGCCGGGACCGTGCGCATGGCCGCGACCGCTGCGGCTGCGTCGCCCGAAGGGAGCGGACCCGGGCCCGGCCAGCCGCGGGGGCGGGGACGCCCGGATCCTCCTCCCGGGCGCTTCTCGCGGTGCGCCGCCCGGCGGCTGGAAGACCCTCGTCGAGGGCCCGGGCGGACCGCCGGCGGCCGTCACCGGGCGCGGGTGCGCTGCGACCGTGCCTCGCCCGCCTCCGCCGCCGGCAGCCTCAGGGTGAAGGTGCTGCCCTCGCCCGGCGTCGAGGCCACCCCGATGGCGCCGCCGTGGGCCTCCACCAGCCCCTTGACGATGAACAGCCCCAGCCCCAGCCCCTCGCCCTCGTGGCGGTGGCCCCGGTAGTAGCGCTCGAAGATGCGCGAGAGGTCGGCCTCGGGGATGCCGGCTCCGCGGTCGGCCACGGTGATGCGCAGGCCGCCGTCGGCCCGCTCGGCCCCGATCCGCACCTCGCCGTCCGAGTACTTGAGCGCGTTGCCGAGGAGGTTCACCAGGATCCGGTCGAGCCGGTCGGGGTCGACGTCGAGCGGCGGCAGCGCCGGGTCCACCTGGTTCCTCACCCGGGCCGAGTCGAGGACCCCCTGCTCCACCTCCAGGAGGTGGTCGACGAAGCCCTTGAGGTCCACCCGCTCCCTGACCAGGCGCAGCTCGCCCACCTCCAGCTGCGCGGCGTCGGTGAGGTCCCGCAGCATCCGCTCCATCCGGCGGCCCGCGAAGCGGATGGCCGACACCGGCCGCTGCAGCGCCGGCGCGTCGGCGGACGCGCGGCCGATCCGCTCGGCCTGGAGGAGCACGACCTGGAGCGGGTTGCGCAGGTCGTGGGACACCGCCCGCAGGAAGTCCTCCCGCTGCTCGCGCATCCGCTCCAGCCGCCGGATGGTGACCACCAGCTCGTCCTCCACGTGGGCCCGCAGCGCCTCCAGCTCGCGGTAGGGCCGAAGCAGGGTGGAGACGAAGAGCGAGTCGAAGAGCAGCCAGAAGGCGATGGCCAGGTAGAGGTGGCCGGCGATCCCGGCCAGGTCGGCGCGGCCCAGGTCGAAGGCCAGCCAGGTCTCGCCCAGCCCCATGGCCAGGAGGGCCGTGGTCACCTTGCCCCGCGGCCCCGCGCCGTGGAGCGCCCGGTCGCGCCGGCCCGAGACCAGGGCCGCGCCGAAGGCGGACGCGGCCAGGGCCCACTCCAGCACGCTGCGGAGCGGGGTGAGGCCGGTCCCGGGGCGGTCGAACCAGGCCAGCGGGCGCGGCACCATCACCTCGGCCGCGACCAGCACCAGCACCATCGCCAGGGTCGAGGGCACCAGCCAGCGGCGGCGCAGCGCCTGGCCCCCGCCGTCCGACGGCATCCACAGCACCGCCAGGAGGGAGAGGACGGTCCAGCACCGGGCCGCGAACCAGTAGTAGGTGGCCCGATCGGCGCCGGGCGGCCCCAGGAACCCCGGCATGCCCGGGGTGGAGAGGAGGTGGAGCAGCTCGAGCAGACCCGTACCCAGGAAGGCGGCCGCCAGGAACCGGGCGCGCCCGTCCATGACCACCCGCGCGCCCGCCGCGAACCACTGCACCGCGAAGGTGGCCAGGGCCATGGCCACGATGGCCATCTCGAACAGGACGTGGAGGAGCTGGCGGAGGTCGGCCGGCACCTCGACCCGGACCGGCAGGAGGGCCAGGGCGGCCAGGACCGCGAGGGGCAAGAGGACCAGGGCGATCTGCGCCCGCTGGTCCACGGACTGCGAGGGCGAGGGAAGGGTCTCGAGCGGTGCGGGCAAGCTGCCGACCTCGCGCCCCGGAACGGGCCGGGAATCCGCCCACTTCTACCGCGGATGGGCCGCGGCTTGCCAGGGCGCCCGCCGGTCTTACGTTCGGGCGATGAGAATGGACCGGCTCACCGTCAAGGCGCAGGAGGCCGTGACCGCCGCCCAGGCGGAGGCGCGGCGGCGCGACCACCAGGCCGTCGACGTCGAGCACCTGGTGCTGGCCCTGCTCGAGCCCGAGGACGGCATCGCCCGGGCCATCCTCGGCAAGGTCGGCGCCGACCCTTCCCGGGTCGCCTCGCGCCTGGAGGACGAGCTCCGCGCCGTCCCGCGGGTGAGCGGCGGCGAGCCCTACCCCGCCCAGCGCCTCCTGAAGCTCCTCGACCGCGCCGAGGACGAGGCCCGGCGCCTCAAGGACGACTACGTCTCCACCGAGCACCTGCTCCTCGCCGCCGCGGAGGAACGGACCGGCGCCGGCGAGGCGCTGCGCGCCAGCGGGGTCAGCCCCGACCGGATCCGGGCCGCGCTGCAGGACGTGCGCGGCAGCGCGCGGGTGCAGAGCCCGGAGGCCGAGAGCCAGTACCGGGCGCTGGAGCGGTACGCCAAGGACCTCACCCAGCTGGCCCGCCAGGGGAAGCTCGACCCGGTGGTGGGGCGCGACGAGGAGATCCGGCGGGTCATCCAGATCCTGTCCCGGCGCACCAAGAACAACCCGGTGCTGGTGGGCGATCCGGGCGTGGGCAAGACCGCCATCGCCGAGGGCCTGGCCCGCCGCATCGCCGACGGCGACGTCCCCGAGGGGCTGAAGGGCAAGCGGCTGCTGGCCCTCGACCTGGGGGCCATGGTGGCCGGCGCCAAGTACCGGGGCGAGTTCGAGGAGCGGCTCAAGGCCGTGCTCAAGGAGGTCACCGCCTCCGAGGGCCAGCTCCTCCTCTTCATCGACGAGCTGCACACCCTGGTCGGCGCCGGGGCCGCCGAGGGCGCCATGGACGCGGGCAACATGCTCAAGCCCGCCCTGGCCCGCGGCGAGCTGCACGCCATCGGCGCCACCACCCTGGACGAGTACCGCAAGCACGTGGAGAAGGACCCGGCCCTGGAGCGCCGCTTCCAGCCGGTGTTCGTGGGCGAGCCGTCGGTGGCCGACACCATCTCCATCCTCCGCGGCCTCAAGGACCGCTACGAGCTGCACCACAAGGTGCGCATCCAGGACTCGGCGCTGGTGGAGGCGGCCCGGCTCTCGCAGCGGTACATCACCGACCGCTACCTGCCCGACAAGGCCATCGACCTGGTGGACGAGGCCGCCAGCCGGCTGCGCATCGAGATCGACTCCATGCCCACCGAGGTGGACGAGGTCCGCCGGCGCATCGCCCAGCTGGAGATCGAGCGCCAGGGGCTGCGCCGGGAGCAGGACGAGGCCGGCCGGAGCCGGCTGGCCGAGGCGGAGAAGGAGCTGGCCGCGCTCAACGAGGAGTTCACCCGCCTCAAGACCCGCTGGGACACCGAGAAGGCGGTGATCCGCCAGCTCTCCGAGGCGCGCGAGAAGGTCGAGGCCGCCAAGGTGGAGCAGGCCCGCGCCGAGCGCGAGGCCGACTTCCACCGCGCCGCCGAGATCAAGTTCGGCAAGCTCCCCCAGCTGCAGCAGGCGCTCAAGGCCGCCGAGACCCGGCTCGGCGAGCTCCACGCCCAGGGGGCCATGCTCCAGGAGGAGGTGACCCCGGAGGAGATCGCCCAGGTCGTCTCCAAGTGGACCGGGATCCCGGTGTCGCGGCTGGTGGAGGCCGAGGTCCAGAAGCTCCTGCACATGGAGGAGCGGCTCTCGGAGCGGGTGGTGGGGCAGGCCGAGGCGGTGGAGGCGGTGGCGGCGGCGGTGCGCCGGGCCCGGTCGGGCCTGGCCGACCCGCACCGGCCGGTGGGCTCCTTCATCTTCCTGGGCCCCACCGGCGTGGGGAAGACCGAGACGGCCCGGGCCCTGGCCCAGTTCCTCTTCGACGACGAGGCGGCCATGGTCCGCCTGGACATGTCCGAGTACATGGAGAAGCACTCGGTGTCCCGGCTCATCGGCGCGCCCCCCGGCTACGTGGGCTACGAGGAGGGCGGCCAGCTCACCGAGGCGGTCCGCCGCCGGCCCTACGCGGTGGTGCTGCTCGACGAGATCGAGAAGGCGCACCACGACGTCTTCAACGTGCTCCTGCAGATCCTCGACGACGGCCGGCTCACCGACGGCCAGGGGCGCACCGTCGACTTCCGCAACGCCGTGCTGATCATGACCTCCAACCTCGGCTCGGCCGAGATCCAGCGGCTGTCCGGCCGCCCCGGGGAGGACCAGGGCGCCATCCGCGAGGCGGCGCTGGAGAGCCTCAAGGCCGCCTTCCGCCCCGAGTTCCTCAACCGGGTGGACGACATCGTGGTCTTCCGGCCGCTGGCCCGCGCCGACCTGGGCCGGATCGTGGAGATCCAGCTCGACCGGCTCCGCAAGCTGCTGGCCGACCGCCAGCTCACCCTGGAGCTCTCCGAGGCCGCCCGCGAGCTCGTGGCCGACGCCGGCTACGACCCGGTCTACGGCGCCCGCCCGCTCAAGCGCGCGCTGCAGCGGATGGTACAGGACCCGCTCGCCTCGCGGGTGCTCAGGGGCGAGTTCCACGCCGGCGACCACATCGTGGTCGACGAGGGCAAGGACGGCGGCCTCACCTTCACCAGGGGCCAGCCGGCTCCGGCCGCCACGGTGCACTGAGGGCCGGCCCTCAAGGCTTGATCTGCCGGAGGATCTCCTGGAAGCGTGGCTCGCCGCGCAGCGGGTCGAGGTCGCTGTCGTTCTCGAACCACTTGCGCGAGCCGCGGCCGCCCCTCACCGCCCGCTCCAGCGCCTCGAGCGCCCGCTCCCTCTCGCCCATGGCCAGGTAGGTGCAGGCGGCGTTGTACAGGGTGGAGAACTCGTCGGGGTAGAGCTCGAGCGCCCGCTGGAGGTAGTCCCGGCCGCGGGCGAAGTCGCCGAGCTGCACCTGGGCGCAGGCGCCGAAGTAGAGGGCCCGCGCGTCGTCCGGATCCTGGCGCAGGCGCCGCTCCACCACCGCGATCACCCGTCGGGCCATGGGGACGAGGCGCTCGGTCTTGCCCAGCCCGCGGTAGACGCCGCCGAGCACGCTCAGGGCGGCGTAGTCCTCCGGATCGTTGCGCGCCGCCTCCTCGAAGAGCCGGGCCGCCTCCTCGAGGCGCCCGGTCTGGAAGAGGTGGCGGGCGTGGAAGTAGCAGGCCTCGTACAGCGCCGGGTTCAGCTCCCGGGCCCGCCGGAAGTCGCGCTCGGCGTCCTCGCTCCGTCCCAGGTGGGAGAGCAGGTTGGCGCGGGAGACGTGGGCCTCGGCCAGGTCCGGGGCCAGGCGCAGCGCCTCCTCGCTGGCCGCCAGCGCCTCGGCCCGCCGCTGCTCGGCGTGATCCACGTCGAAGTTCCACTGGAGCATCATGAAGTCGGCGTCGGCCAGCCCGGCATGGGCCTGGGCGAAGCGGGCGTCGAGCTCGATGGCCCCCCGGAACATCTGGCGGGAGAGGCGGAGGTTGGCCTCGCCGTGCATCATGAGGAAGCGGCGGCCGCGCAGGTACATCTCGTAGGCCTGGGTGTTGCGGGTGCCCACCCGCGTGAGCCGGGACTGCCCGGGGTGGGAGAGGCGCACCTCCAGCGCGCCCACCACCGCCTGGGCGATCTCCTCCTCGGTGGCGAAGATGTCCTCGAGCCCGCGGTCGAAGGTCTCGGCCCACAGCTGGTACCCGTCCCTGGCGCTCACCAGCTGGGCGGCGATGCGGACCCGGTTCCCGGCCTTGCGGACGCTCCCCTCGAGGAGCGTGGCCACCCCCAGCGCCCTGCCGACCTCCCGGGCGTCCACCGCCCGCCCCTTGAACTGGAGCGAGGAGCCGCGAGCCGCCACCCGCAGCCCGGCGACGGCGCAGAGGGCGTTGCGGAGCTCCTCGGCCACCCCCTCGCAGAGGTGATCCTGGTCCTTGGCCGGGGAGAGGTCGGCGAAGGGAAGCACGGCGATGGAGGGGGAAGCGGGGCGGGGCGCGCTCCGCGGCCGGGTCGGGCGCGGCCGCGCCGGCGGCGCCTCGCGGGGGGATCGGTCCTCCAGGCCGCGGGCGATCTCGAGGAGCGCCGGCACGACCTCGCCGCCATCCCGGGGCCGCCTCACCGGATCCCGCCGCAGCATCCTGGCGAGGAGCGCGCCGAGCGCCGGCGCCTCCGGCACCGCGAGCTTGGGAGGGGCGCGCCACCGGTCCGGCCCCCCCTCCGGGAAGGGCAGCTCGCCGGTGAGGGTCCGGTGGAGCAGCACCCCCAGGGCGAACACGTCGGTCCGCTCGTCCTCGGGGGCGCCGGCCCATTGCTCCGGGGCCATGTAGGCCGGGGTGCCGCCGTCGGCCCGCCGCCGGCCGAACGCGTGGGCCATGCCGAAGTCGAGGACCTTGACCATGCCGTCCGCGCACAGGAAGACGTTGGCCGGCTTGAGGTCCCGGTGCGCCACCCCCTGGGCGTGCGCGTGGGCGACCCCGCGGGCCACCTCCACGCCGATCCGGAGGCCCTGGCGCAGCGGGACGGGCCCGCGGTCCAGGCGCGCAGCCAGGGTCTCGCCGCGGAGGAGCTCCATCACCAGCCAGGGGCCCTCCGGGCCCCGGCCGGCGTCGAACAGGGTGACGATGTTGGGGTGGCTGAGCCTGGCGGCGGCCTCCGCCTCGCGGAGCAGCCGGTCCTCGCGCGGCCCCTCCACCCTTCCGCCGCGCAGCGCCTTGAAGGCCACCGCCCGGCCCAGCTCGCGGTCGCGGGCCTCCCACACGACCCCGAAGCCGCCCCGGCCGATCTCGGCCAGGAGCTCGAAGCGGCCCACCACCGCCCCGGGGCGCAGGGTCCCCCGCCACCCCTCGCCCTCCTCGCCGCCGGGGGCGCGCACCAGGTCGGCGAGGAGCGCCGACAGGGCCCCGGGACGGATGGCCTCCGGGCGCTGGCCCTCGTCGCTCCGCTCGCTCGCCACAGGCATCGCTGCCCTCCGCGGGGGGAGGGGAGCCTAACGGGAGCCCGCCCCTCGCGCCTGCCGTTCCCCGCCCGGCAGGGACCCGGCCCCCCGGGGCCGCTTGCGCCGCCTCAGGCGCGCGCCGCCCGGACCCGGGCCGCGGCCAGCAGACCCGCGAGGAGCGGGTGCGGCGCCCCCGGGCGCGAGCCGGCCTGCGGCACGTAGAGCGTGCCGAGGAAGAAGGGGTGGCCCTCGAGCTCCACCACCCGCGCCACGCCGTCCGCGCCCTGGCCCGAGACGCGCAGGCCGCGGGCCTCGAGCGGCGCCCGGAGCTCCGGGTTGAGGCCGTACCTGCAGAAGAAGGGCTCGACGACCTCCTCCGCCCGGTAGAGGGCGGCGGCCCGGGTGCCGGGCTGGATGCGCACCGGATGGCTCTGCCCGGCCAGGGAGCAGGAGAGGGGCGTCACCGCCAGCCGCGGCGCCCCCGGGCTCGTCTCGGCGTGCTCGGCGTCGCGGATATCGAGAAGGTCCCGCACCACCTCGATGACCAGGTGCTGGAAGCCGCCGCAGGTGCCGAGCAGCGGGGTGCCGGTCTCCCGCGCGTGGCGGATGGCGAGAAGCGCCCCCTCCATGCTGCGGTAGGGGCTCCCCGGCGAGATGAGGAGGCCGTGGTAGCGGGAGAGGCGCGCCGCCGGCGCCGCCGGCACCTCCTCGGTCGGCACCCACTCGTAGCGCGGCGGCTCGGGGAGGTGGCCCAGGGCCGCCTCGGTGGCCCAGTGGACCAGCAGGGCCGGGTTGCGATCGCCGACGATGCCGAGGGTGACGGGGGGTGGGCGGGGCTCTGCCATGGTCGACCTCCTGGCCGCTGCGGGCCTGGGGCGGTGATGGTGGGGCGCTCCGGCCGCGCAGGTAAAGCGAGACGATCTGAACGGATCCGTTCAGCCGCACCTGAACGGTCGCCCCACCCCCTGCCGGGGACGGGCCGGCCTTGCGCCACGGGTCGTGAATTGCTATATACCTTGCAGTGCAAGATAACGTGCAAGCGCTGGCGAGGGAGGTCGAGGCCTGGCGGAGCCAGCTCCGCAAGGGCTCGCTGGAGCTGGCGGTGCTGCTCTCCCTGCGGAGGGAGCCGCGCTACGGGCTGGAGCTGGTCGAGATCCTGAACGCCCGCGGCCTGGGCGTCTCCGAGGGCAGCATCTACCCGCTGCTCGGACGGCTGCGCGCCGAGGACAAGGTGGAGACCGAGTGGGTGGACCCGGGCGCGGGCCACTCCCACAAGTACTACCGGCTGACCCGCCGCGGGCGGGCCGCCTGCGAGTCCATGCTCGCCGCCTGGCGGGAATTCGCCGGCGCCGTCGAGCGGGTGATCGGAGATCGGCCATGAGCGAGCTGCCCGAGGAGGTGGAGGCGTTCCTCGTCGACCTGGAGAAGCACCTCTCGCCCCTCCCCCAAGCCGAGCGGCGGGACATCGTGGCCGAGATCCGCTCGCACCTCGCCGAGCGCGCCGGCCAGGGGGCCGGCGACCTGCTCGCGCCCTTCGGCACCGCCCGGGCCTACGCGGCGGCCTTCCTGGAGGAGCGCGCCCTCGAGACGGCCCTGGCCGGCGGGAGCTCCCTGGCCATCGGTCGGGCGCTGCTCCGGGGCGCGCGCCGGATCGGCTGGTGGTACACGGTGGCCGCGCTCGGCCTGGTCCAGCTCCTGGGCGCGGGCCTGCTGGCCCTGTCGGTCCTCAAGGTCTTCCTGCCCCAGAGGATCGGGGTCTTCGTGGGGACGGGGGTCTTCGCCCTCGGCGCCTACTCCGGCGAGGCCCCGGCGGTGGAGATCCTCGGCTGGTGGGCGATCCCCGTCTTCGCCCTCCTCGGCGCCGCCGCCCTGTGGAGCGCCCGCTGGATGCTGCGACTCTTGGCCGGGTGGCGGCTCGCGCGCCTCCGACCGGCGCTGCGCGCCTGACCGGCCCCTGCGCTCTTCCGCCGCAGGCCCCGCCGAAACCGATCCGCTCCCCGGCGGATAAGGCAGGGCGGAGGTCGCGACGGCGCGGATGCGGCGAGGGGAATGGCGCTCGAAACGCTCTCAGAGGCGGAGCTCGCCCGGCGTTGCCGGCGCGGCGACCCGGCCGCGTGGAGGGCGCTGGTCCGGCGCTTCACGCCGCTCGTCTACCGGCTGGCGCGGCGGATGCTGCGCCGCGAGGCGGAGGCAGAGGACGTGAGCCAGGAGGTCTTCCTCAGGATGCACCGCTCCTTCGGCAGCTACGACCCGACCCGGCCGCTCGCCCCCTGGGTCGCCCGGACCACCTACCACGCCGCCCTGCGCCGGCTGGAGGCGACCTCGCGCCTGACCCTGGCCGGCGAGCCGGCCGGCGAGGACCCGCTCCTCGCGCTCCCGGACCCGCGCCGGCCGAGCCCCGAGGAGGCCGCCGCGGGCGGCGAGGCGTCGGCGCTGCTCGCGAGGGCGCTCGACGGGCTGCCGGCCCAGGACCGCGCCCTGCTCGACCTGCGCTACCGCGAGGGGCTCTCCGACGCCGAGGTGGCCGAGGCGGTGGGCATGCCCGTGAGCACCGTCAAGACCCGCCTGCACCGCGCCCGGGCCCGCCTCCGCGGCTGGCTCGCGCCCTTGCTGCCGAGGGACGGGCCATGACCGAGCCGCTCGGCAGGCTGGAGGAGCTCGCCGACGCCTACCTCGACGGCGACCTGCCGCGCTCGGAGGCCCTGGCCTTCGAGCGGGACCTGGCGGTGCGCCCCGAGGCGGCCCGGGCCCTCTCGGCGGCGCTGGCGCTCCGCGAGCTGCTCGCCGGGCTGCCGCCGCTCGGCCCTCCGCCCGGCCTGGCCGACCGGATCGTCGATTCGCTGCCGCTCCCGCGGCGCGCCCCGCGCGGGAGGGCCGAGCCGTCCCCGGTCGGGACGGCGCTGGCCGGCCTCTCCTGGACGTTCCGCCCCGCCGCCACCGCGGCCCTGGGCGCGCTGGCGCCGGCCCTCTCGGCCTCGGCCGGCCTCTCCCAGGTCCGCTGGGCGCTCGGCCCGCTGGGCGCGCCGGGCCGCCCCGCCCCTCGCCCGCCGCGGCCGCTGTGGCGGCGCGTCCTCTTCCGGAGGGCCAGGCGTTGACCGTCGCCCTCGCCGTCCTCCCCTCCGCGCTCCTCGGGCTCCTCGGCCTGGCGCTCCTCCTCGGGGCGCTGCCCTTCCACGCCAGGGCCCGGGGTGGGGCGCGGAACGGCCAGCTCTCGGGCCAGCTCCGGGCGACCTGGGCCTTCGGGCTCGTGGCCCTCGAGCTCTCGGCGACCGGGGTGACGGTGCGGGTGGCGGGCCTCGCCGTCTTCCGCCCGCGCCGGGCCGGGCGGGCGGCGCTCCCCGCCCGGGCCGCGGAGGGCGAGGCCGCGGGGGAGGGCCTGCGCCGGAGCGGCCTGGCCCGGGTCCGCGGCGCGCTCGAGAACCGCCGGCCCCTCCTCCGCATGGCGGCGCGGCTCGTGGGCGCCCTGCACCTGCGGCTGCGCCTCGCTGGACGGCTGGGCCTCGGCGATCCGGCCGACACCGCGGCGCTCTCGGGCGTCCTCGAGGCGGTCCGGGCGCTGCCCGGCGTGGAGCTCTCGGTGGAGCTCGACTGGCTGGGCGAGGCGCTGGACCTCATGGCGGAGGGCTCGGCCCGCCTCTGGCTGCCCGAGGCGCTCGGGGTGGCCGGGTTCCTCTTGCTGCGGCGCGAGAACCGGGCCGCGCTCCGCGCGGTCATGGCTTGACGAAGGGCTGATTGCACCAGGAGGCGAGGATGGAACACGTGACCAGGCTCATGGCGCAGGTGAAGGGGGTGCTCTCCCGCTCCGCGCTCAAGGACGCGGTGGTGTCGAAGCCCATCTCGGCGGGCGACCAGCACGTGCTGGTCCTGTCCGACGTGAGCGTGGCGCTGGGGGCGGGCGGAGGCATCGGCTCGGCCCCGGCCAAGCGCATGGCCACCGGCACCGGCGGCGGCGGTGGCGGCGGGGCCCGGGCCCGCCCGGTGGCGGTGCTGGTGGTGGACAAGGGGCAGGTGCGGATCGAGCCCCTCGGCAACTGACAGGGAGGTGCGGCCATGAAGCACGTGGAGGAGATCCTGCAGGCGGTGAGCGAGGAGCTGGGCGGCGCGAGCAGCGGCCAGGCGGTGATCGGCTCGGCGGTGCAGCTCGGCCCGGCGACCGTGTACCCGATCTCGATGGTCAGCCTGGGGCTGGGCGGGGGCGGCGGCGAGGGCGAGCAGGCCGCCGTCGACGGCGGTGCGGCGGAGAAGGGCACCGGCGGCGGCTCGGCCGGCGGGGCGCGGGCCTGCCCGGTGGCGGTGGTGGCCTTCACCCCCGAGGGCGTGAAGGTGCTCCCGCTGCCGCAGCGCCGGGGCGCGCTGGAACGGCTCCTGGACAGGATCCCCGACCTGGTGGACCGGGTGAAGGCCCCGGCGGACCGGTCGTGAGCGGGGGGCGGCGGCGGGGGACGGCCAGGCCGGCCCGCCCGCGGGGCGGCCCGGCCTGGGCCGGCGCGGCGCTCCTCTGGCCGCTCCGGCTCGCGCCGGCGCGGGTCGGGCGGGCGCCGCGGGGTCCGACCGCCTTCGACGCCTACTTGGCCTGGATGTACCTCTCGGCGGTGAGGAGCTCGGCCGTCAGCACCGCCCCGCCGGCCGCGCCGCGGACGGTGTTGTGGGACAGGCACACGAAGCGGTAGTCGAAGAGCGGGTCGGGCCGGAGCCGGCCGATGGTCACCGCCATGCCGTCGCCGGCTTCGCGGTCGAGCCGGGTCTGGGGCCGGGACTCGTCCTCGAAGTAGCGCAGGAAGGGGTCGGGCGCCGAGGGCAGCTTCAGGGCCTGCGGCCGGCCGGAGAACCCCGCCCAGGCGGCCAGCACCTCCTGGCGCGACGGCTTCTTCTCGAAGCTCACGAACACCGCCGCCAGGTGGCCGTCCGAGGCCGGCACCCGGATGCACTGGGCGGTGATCACCGGCTCGGCGGCGGGCACGATCCGGCCGTCGGAGAGCCGCCCCCAGATCTTGAGGGGCTCCTTCTCGCTCTTCTCCTCCTCCCCCTTGATGAAGGGGATGACGTTGTCCAGCATCTCCGGCCAGGTCTCGAAGGTCTTCCCCGCGCCGGAGAGGGCCTGGTAGGTGCACACCGCCACCCGCTTCGGGCCGAAGGCGAGGAGCGGGTGGAGCGCCGGGACGTAGCTCTGCAGCGAGCAGTTGGGCTTCACCGCCACGAAGCCGCGCCGCGTCGAGAGGCGCCGCCGCTGCGCCTCGATGGCCGCGGCGTGCTCCGGGTTCACCTCCGGGATCATCATGGGCACGTCGGGCGTGGCCCGGTGGGCGGAGTTGTTGGACACCACCGGCGTCTCGGCGCGGGCGTAGGCCTCCTCCAACCTGGCCGTCTCGTCCTTGGGCATGTCCACCGCGCAGAAGACGAAGTCCACCTCGGCGGCGATGGCCGCGACCTCCGCGGCGTTCCTCACCAGGAGGGCCGCGGTCGCGGCGGGCACCGGCGTCTTCATGGCCCAGCGGCCGGCCACCGCGTCGCGGTAGGCCTTCCCGGCCGAGCTCTGGCTGGCCGCCACCAGCGTGACCTCGTACCAGGGGTGTCGCTCGAGGAGGGCCACGAACCGCTGGCCCACCATCCCCGTCGCCCCCAGCACCCCGACCTTCAGCTTCTTCTCGCTCATGGCTCTGTTCTCACCCGGACCGCTCTAGATAGCACATCGGTCCTGGGCGCGCTGCGCGCCCGCGGCCTCAGCCTTCCTCGTCCTCCGGCTCCCCTGCCGGCGGCGCCTCGCCGGCGCCGCCGTAGAAGACCTCCTCGAGGTACAACCCGTGCGGAGGGGCGGTGGGGCCGGCCCGCGTCCGATCCCCGCCGGCGAGGAGCGCTGGCAGGGAGCCGGGCTCGCGCTTCCCCAGCCCGACCTCGACCAGGGTCCCGGCCAAGTTCCGCACCATGTGCTTCAGGAAGGCGCTGGCCTCGACCACCAGCTCGATCCGCCCCCCCGCCTCGCCCAGGACCTCCAGGCGGCGCAGCTCGCGGACCGCGTGGCGGGCCGAGCAGTCGCTGGCCTGGAAGGCGGCGAAGTCGTGCCGGCCGAGCAGGTGCGCCGCGGCCGCCCGCATGGCCCCGGGATCGAGCGGCGGGAACTGCTGCCAGGCCCGCAGGCGGGTGAGCGGCGCGCGGGTGGGCGCGTTCTCCAGGAGGTAGCGGTAGCGCTTGCCGCGCGCGCTGCGCCGGGCGTCGAAGCCGTCCGGCTCGAGCCGGGCCGCCCGCACCGCCACGTCGGGCGGCAGGAGCGCGTTCATGCCCTGCACGTAGGCCCGCAGGGGCAGCGGCGACGGCTCGGGGAACGAGGCCACCTGCCCCCGCGCGTGCACGCCGGCGTCGGTCCGCCCGGCGGCCGTGACCCGCCGGGGGGAGTGGTGCAGCGTGGAGAGCGCCCGCTCCACCTCGGCCTGGACCGAGGGGCCGTTGGGCTGGACCTGCCATCCCACGTAGCGCGAGCCGTCGTACTCGAGGATCAGCGCCACGACCGGCATCCACGAAGGCTACCACGCGCCTGGCCGGCGCCGCAGGGGTCGCGCCTCGCCCACCTCGGCCCGGCCCTCGCCACCCAGGCGGCCTGCTGGGAGTGCGGGATCCACCGCGACGAGCTCCGCTTCCGGGTGCGCGGGCAGCGCCGCCGGCCTGTACGCGGCCACCCTCGCCTGAGGAAGGAGGCTGGCTCCGGACTCGTCCGGCCCGTCGGCGTTCCCTGTGGCGACCCGGAGCCTCGGCCCGCCATGCGCGACCGGGAGTCGAGGCCTTCCGCCCAGGGCCAGGCGGCCCATGGCGACGCTCGGTGCCCGGCGGCAGCGAGGAGGCCGCCCGCCGCGCCAGCGGCTCGGCGTTGCCCTCCGTCCGGCCGCTGCCCGGGAGGAAGAGGAGGCGATCCGGCAGCGGCGGGGCCCGGACAGCCGGCCGGACCGCGGCCACGGGGAGGGGGACGCCACCTGCGCTCGCCGCGCGCTCGGTTGACCCCGCCGCGCTCACCGCGCTATATGCCTTCAACTTTCGTTGAAGGAGGCGGTCCGGGAGGTCCGGCGGCGGCATGGCCAGCGAGCAGGAGATCCTGTCCCAGCTCGAGCACACCTCGCAGCGCGGCCCGCGGCCCGAGCGCGCCCGGGCCGCCCTGGCCGGGATCGCCGACCTGGAGGAGAGCCTGCT
>Ga0335071_10004847_pt1 | contig 14051 bp, 13 predicted proteins | sample Lox_Sample_15_FD_206724 | JGI IMG/M metagenome (GOLD analysis project Ga0335071, IMG submission 206724) | Soil microbial communities from Loxahatchee National Wildlife Refuge, Florida, United States - Lox_Sample_1.5 | ecosystem: Environmental > Terrestrial > Soil > Wetlands | place: USA... | reverse complement strand
ACCGTGAGCTCGGTGCCGACCATCTGCGTGAGTGCGGGCCCGAGCCAGGCGTCCTTTGGGTTCTGGGACAGGTTGCCGAAGCCCATGATCGCAATGATCCGCGACCCGGCATCTTTCGATCCCATACTGGCGATGGGCGCCACCGGCCAGAACCACAGTGAGGCGAGCGCGACCGCCAATGTGACGCCGGCGAGCGCGAGCCAAACAGTCCGGCGCCGCCAGAGCGGCGGCTCGGATTCCCGAGCTGCCGGCGGGCCGGCGATGGGTTCCGTCGCCTGGGCGTGCGGTGGCGGCGCTGCGGCCGATGCCGCCGCCGCGGCACTTCGGTCAACTGCCGTCACCGCGCCGATGAACCGGTAGCCGAGCTTCGGGACGGTCTCAATGAACCGTGCGTCCTGCTCGCCGTCGCCAAGCGCGCGACGAATCAGCCAGATGTGCTTCGTCAGGTTCGACTCGTCCACATAGCCGCGTGGCCAGAGGGCGTGCATCAGCTCGTCCTTGCTGACCACCCGGCCGGCGTTCTGCACGAGCAGCACGAGCGTGTCGAACACCTTCGGCGTCAGCGCGATGGGTCGCCCGGCCGCCGCGAGGCGCCGTTCGGCAGGCTCTAGTTCGAACTCCGCGAATCGAAAAATCTGCTTTTCTCGCTGCATCAGGTACTTACGACGCGACGCCGCACGTCCCAGAAGTTTGCCAGAAATCTGCCATCCGAACGGCTAAGACCGCGCGGGCCCGGCGGGGCACTCTTCGCCCGCGAACCGGGCTGATCGGCGGCGCTCGTCGCCCGAGGGACCGGATAGGCAAGACGGGGGGACGGGCGGGTCATGAGAGCACCGACGAGCGGCATACTGGTAGTGACGATCGCCCTGGTCGCGCTGGCACTTGAAGCGCGTGTCCTCTACGAGGCCGTCGGCCTTCTCGTCCTCAATCGCCTCGCGGAACTTCAACGCGTTGCCCTGCTGCCGGCCAGGCCCTCGCGGAGCGGCGAGCCGTGACCGGGGCCCGCGCTCTTGGCGACCGGCCCGGATTCGTGGGTGGTTTGCGGCGCGGCGTGGCCGTCCTCTGCCTGTTTGCGTCCACGCCGACAATGGCGGCCGCGGACGGCATCCGCGACATCGACTGGCGCACGAGCCCGCTCGACCTCAACCTCCGCGGACTCAACGGCGAGCGCTTCCGGTTCCGGTGCCCGCCCGGCAAGCCCGTGCCCGACCTCGTCGTCGGGTCACATCCGTACGCGGACAGCTCGTCGATCTGCACGGCAGCCGTCCACGCGGGTCTCGTGCACGCGTCGGCCGGTGGCGTGGTGACGATCGAGATCGAGCCGGGCCGCAAGGGATACCACGGCACCACCAGCCACTACGTCACGAGCAAATCCTACGGCGGGCCGTGGGGTGGGAGCTTCGTCATGCTTGCCGGCGATGTCCCGCTGCGTCCACGGCAGCCGTCGACGGCGGGAGCGCACGGGTGAGCGCCGTGCGTGTGCAAGGCAGCGCCGCGTTCGAGCGCCGGCTCTATGGCGCAATGGGCGTGCTCGCGTTGCTCGTGGTGCTGGTTGGCTTCGCTCGCTCGTTCTACCTGAGGAGCCTCTTCGGCGCCGCACCGCTGGCGGATCTCCTGCAGTTGCACGGCGCCGTGATGACGCTGTGGTTCGCGCTGTTCCTGATCCAGGTCTCGCTGGTCGGCGCCCGGCGCGTGGAATGGCACCGCCGCCTCGGCGTCATGGCGGCGGTGGTCGCGACGCTGCTCGTGCCACTCGGCCTCGCCACGGCCATCGCCTTCGTGCGCCGAGTGCAACCCGATGCAGAGCAGGCCGCGGAAGCGGCCGGCATCGCCACCTACGATGCCATCGTCCTCGCGTTGTTCATGGGCCTCGTCGCGATCGCGTTGCGCTCGCGGCGCCGGCCCGACGTGCACAAGCGCCTGATGACGCTCGCGACGCTGAGCCTGCTCGGCCCGCCGCTCGGGCGTCTGATGCCGGACCTGGTGGCTGCGCTCGTCGGACAGGGCCTCGTGCTGCTGCCGATCGTCGTCGACACCTGCCGCAATCGCCGCCTGCACCCCGCGTTCGGTTGGGGCGGCGCACTGGTCCTGGTCTCCAGTGGTGTCGCGGTCGCGCTGGCGGAGAGTCCGGCGTGGCGCGCTGTCGTCCTGCCATGGCTCTCCTGATGGCGCCGCGAATGGAGCGGTTGAGACCACCCGCCTGAAGCGAGACTCGATGAGCACGTTGGGGACAATGCCGCGGCGCGCCGCGCAGCACCGTTACTACCTTACGGCCTGGGTGGTCATCGCGGGACTGACTCTTTGGGGCTTCGGGCCGAGCTTCTTCCTGCCAGGGCTGGTCCAAAGCAGCGACCTGGCACCACTGCTCAGACTTCACGGGCTCGTGATGACCGCGTGGCTGTTCGTCTTCCTTCTCCAGACGCGCCTCGTCGCCTCGGATCGAGTCCGTTGGCATCGGCGAGTCGGCGTCGCCGGCGCGATCGTTGGCTTCGCCGTCCTTGCCGTCGGGCTGGCAACGACCATTCGCGCTGCCCGCTTCCGTGAAGGTCCCCCGGGCGTTCCGACCGACGTGTTCGTACTCGCCTCGCTCGCAGCACTCGCAACCTTCGCCCTGTTCTTCCTCGCGGCGCTCGCGCTCCGGCGGCGTCCCGACTGGCACCAACGGCTGATGCTGCTCGCGACGTTGATGCTGCTGGGAGCGGGCGTGTCGCGCCTGCCGTACGAGCACTTCCCATGGCCGGACTTCTGGCGTTCCGGTGGCCCGTTCGGGCTATTCACCATCGACATGCTCGTCATTTACGCCTGCGCCGGCTGGGACACGGCCCGAAGCCGCCGGCTGCATCCAGCCTACGGCTGGGGTGTCGCGGCCCTGCTGCTCCTGAACAACGCCCTGGTCGTCCTCGTCGCCGAGCTGCCCGCGTGGCGGGGTCTCGTGCAGGCGCTCGCCTCGTAGCGGAGCGGGAATGACCATCCCTGAAAATGCCGCTTTGCGCACCGACGTCGGGACGACCGGCCGAACCGTCCGACGCGGCCACGTCTCCTATCTCGTCGCGTGGGGCGTCGCGGCGATCATCGTCATCGCGGGTTTCGCGCCGACGTATTTCCTGCGGGCCTTTCTGCCTGCACGTCCGTTGACGGCGCTCGTCCACCTGCACGGCGCCCTCATGACGTGCTGGTTCGTGCTGTTCCCGGTGCAGTGGCGCCTCATCGCTGCCAATCGCCCCGACTGGCACCGCCGCCTGGGCTCGATTGGCGCCGGAGTCGCAACCCTGATCGTCGTCGTCGGCGTCACCACCGCGGTCGAGGCGCAACGACGTGGTCATCGCCCGCCGGGCGCCCCGGTCGGGGTCACGCTCTACGCAGGGGTCGTGCCGCTGCTCGTCTTCGGAGCGCTGGTCGCGTCGGCCGTGCTGCTGCGCCGACAGCGCGGTACGCATCCGCGGCTCATGCTGCTCGCGACGTTGTCGATCGTACAGGCCGCGGCGGGCCGACTGCCGCTCGGTCGGCTGCCGTTGCCGGAGATCCTGCAAAGCGGCGGTCCGTTCGGGCTCCTTAGCGTCGACCTGCTGGTGATCTATGCGTGTGTCGCGTGGGACACGTGGCACCACCGCCGGCTGCATCCGGCCTACGCCTGCGCACTCACCATCCTGTTGCTCGTCGAGAACCTGCTGCTCGAACCGCTCGCCGGCTCGGGCGCCTGGCGGGATCTGACCCATCGACTCGTTCCCTGACCCCACCTGCGAGGAACCTCCTCATGCGTGCGTCTGACGTCATTTCGGTCCTCCTCTGTGCGCTGCTTATCACGGGCTGTACGCCGCGCTTTGATGCAGCTACCGCCTCGCGCGACCTCCTGAAGCGCGATGCGGAATGGGCCGAGCTCGCCTCGGCCGGGAAGGATGTCGAGCGGGTCGTCTCGTACTGGGCGGACGACGCCCGGATCATCGAGCCGGGCCAGCCCGTGATCGCCGGCAAGGCCGCGATCCGGGCCTACGTCGCCGCGAGCTTCCAGACGCCGGGGTTCCACATCCACTGGGTTTCGGAGGCTCCCGTCTTCTCGGCCGACGGGACGCTCGCGTACATGCCCGGCACCGACGAGATGGCGGTCCCCGGGCCGAACGGCCAGCCGCTGACCATTCATACGCGGGGCATCTCGATCTGGCGACGCGATCCGGATGGCGCCTGGCGCTGCGTGATCGACATCGCCAACGAGGCACCGCCGGCCCCGGAGGCCGCCGAGGCACGAGCTACCCCATGAGTGCGGGCGCGCCCCACGTGCCGGTCGCGGGCGAAGCTTCGGTACACCCGCCCGCCGTTCCTCTGCCCTCGGTCCTACGTGCCTATCGCAACGTCGGCTACTGGCTGCTGTTGCTGCCAGTCGTCATCGCCGCTGGCTTCTGGGTCCCAAACCTGTCGCAGGCACCGCACTTCCCTGCCCGCATCACGCCCACCGTGCATGCCCACGCGCTGCTGCTCTTCACCTGGCTGGCACTGCTCGTGCTGCAGCCGCTCCTGATCCGCAGCCATCAGATGGACTGGCACCGCCTGCTCGGCCGGCTCACGTACATCCTCGTTCCACTCGTTGTGGCGTTCGCGATCGCCGTGATCGGCAAGGACTACCGTGATGAGATCGCGAGCGGCATGACCGCCGGGGCCGCCCGTGACTCGGAGTATCTCGCGTCGGGCGGGGTCGTCCTGATCATCCTCTTCTATGGCCTCGCCATGCTTCGCATCCGGCAGCGAAACGTCGGTGCGCACCTGCGCTACGTGGTCTGCAGCGCCATCGTGTTGCTGCCGGCCGGCCTTTCCCGCCTGCTCGGCTTCGGGTTTGACATCCCGCAGGGCACGGGGCAGATCGTGTCGTTTGCCGCGATCGACCTGGTGCTGCTCGGCCTCATCGCCTACGACCGTCGCCACGGTCTGTCGCATCGACCTTACGCCCTGGCGCTCGTCGCGTGCGCCCTGTTCGAGGGCGGCTGGACGGCTCTTGGGTTCCCGGTATGAGAGGCATCGAGCTCATGGAGGCCAGGCGCGGCATTGTCGTCTCGCCCGGAAAGACCACCGGGTCCGATGCGGTTCCGACGACGGCTCGTCGCTCTCACAATGGATCGGCGCTACCAACATGAGACGGAATTCGGCAGTCCTCACCAGCAGCGGCCACGAAGCTCAACAGGTTGGCGCCTCGCCGCGCGCACGCTGCGCGCCGCTACTTGCTTCACTTGGAATTCTCGGGGTCGCGGGTCTCGCCGCCCAGACGGCAGCCGCAGGCCCCGCCCCGGATCTCGTGCTGCTCAACGGCAAGATCTTCACGAGCGTTGCCGGCGCGCCGTTCGTCGAGGCGGTCGCGATCCGCGGCGAACGCATCGTCGCGACCGGTGGTTCTTCGGAAGTTGATCGGCTCGCCGACGGGCACACCCGACGCCTGGAACTCGGCGGCCGCACCGTGATTCCGGGTATCAGCGATGCGCATAATCACCTCGGCATCTCACCCCCGAGCGCGGTGCAGCTAAAGTTTCCGCGCCCGGATCCTTCCTGGCCAGAGGTCGCGGCGACTATCGCGGCTGCAGAACGCCAGGTCGCCAACGATGCGTTCCTGCTCGGCACCATCGGCTGGTCGGCGTTCAAGGACGTGTCCGTCACTCGGCAGGCCCTCGACCGGATCGCACCGGGGCGCGCCGTCGTGCTGACGACGTTTAGCGGTCACGCTTCCATCCTGAACAGCGCCGCGCTGACCCGCTTTGGTATCGGCGAGGATCAGGCCGATCTTCCGGGCACACGGTTCGAACGGGGCGCGGACGGCAAGCTCACCGGCGTGCTGCGCGAGTATGCGCGCATGATCGTCCGGCGAAAGCTGGCCGAGCAGACGAGCGATGCCGACGGCGTCGGACAGATGCGCGGCGATTTGGACGACGCCCTCAGGCTCGGCATCACGTCGATCCAGGACATGGCGAACGTCATTCCGCCCGAGCGCGCCGTGCGCCTGCTCCAGCAGGCTCGGAGACCCGTACGGGTCCGCGTGATGCGGATGCCGCTGCCTGGCGCCAGCGGGCGCGACCTCAGCGAGGGGTGCGGTGTGCCCGTACACCCGACGGCCCGGATCAGCGTCTCGGGCACCAAGTGGATGCTCGATGGCACGCCGCTCGAGGGAACGTATTCTCCGCGCGATGATGACCGCTCGCCCGTGGCATTGTTCGAGCAACTGGGCCTGACGTTTCCAGAAGACGGCGTGAAGCGGATGCTCGCGGAGTCGCGGCCGACTGGCGATCAGCTGCTATTTCACGTCTCGGGCTATCCGGCCGCGAAGGTGCTGCTGCAGGCGATGACCGATACGGGTGGAGCGGCGGTATGGGCCGCGCGCCGGGTCCGCATCGAGCACGGCGATGGCCTGCTGCCCGAGCTGCTGCCGCAGGCCAAGCAGCTCGGCGTCGTCGTCGTGCAGAACCCGCAGCACTTCGCAGGTCTGCCGCCGCCGCTCGTGGCGGCCATGGTCGCCAGAAGGCTGCAGCCGCTCAAGTCCCTGCTGCAGGCCGGCATCCCGCTGGCGCTGGGTTCGGACGACGACATGAACCCGTACCTCGACATCATGCTCGCCAGCTCGCACCCCAACGACCCGCCCGAGGCGATCACGCGCGAGCAGGCAATCATCGCCTACACCCTGGGATCGGCGTACGCGGAATTCTCCGAGAGGGACCTGGGCAGCATCGAACCGGGCAAGCTGGCGGACCTCGCGGTCCTCTCGCAGGATATCTTCACCGTCCCGGCTGAGCAGCTGCCGGCAACGGTCTCGGTGCTGACGCTGGTGGGCGGAGGAGTCGCCTTCGACCGCCAGGCTTTGGACGCGCCGGCATCGCCACCGGCGACGCGCCCGGACGGGCACGGAGACGCCGTCGCTCTAGTGACGCGCTGGCACGTGGATGCCGATGGCCGGACCATGCACGCCCGCTTCGACGACACCCACGGGCACGTCATGGAGCAGACGGGCCACAAGCTACCATAGCCGCTCGGCGCAAGCCGGCGTGCCATTCCAATCAATCTGTACCGTGACTTGCTGATGTTCATTCCGAGTCGGCCGATACAGAGGAACCCGCCATGCCCAACCATTAACCTAGGATTTGCAGATTGCTCGCGATGAGCAAGATCTATAGCCAGACTCAGCGCGATCAAGCCACGGGGGAAAGCTGTCTATGGAACGGGCCTACCGGAATCTCGGCTACTTCCTACTCGCGCTCGTACCGGTGTTTGTTGCAGGCTTCTGGATTCCGTATCTCTCCGAGATTCCCAGTTTCGAAGCTTCCATCACTCCGGCCGTACACGTTCACGCTGTCCTGCTGTTCGCCTGGCTGGCGCTGCTGATTGCTCAGCCGTTCGCCGTCCGATACCGAGCGCTAGCGATTCACCGACAGCTCGGAAGACTGTCTTATGTGCTCATGGCACTGATCGTGCCGTTCACAATCGCGATGATTTTCAAGGAATACCACGAAAGGGTGTCCGACGGATCGCCGATCTATGTTGCCCGAAACGCAGAACTATTATCGGCTGCGCAATTGGCGGTCACCGTTGCCGTGTACCTATTGGCAATCATGCGCATTCGAAGGCGCGACGTAGCCGCCCACATGCGCTACATGATTTGCATCGGGATCTTTCTGTTGCCGGCCGGTCTCGCGAGAACGCTGGGCTACTGGTTTCAAGCGGGGCAGGTGACATCACAGACGGTTAGTTTGGCGGTCATTGAGGCATGTCTTGCGGCCTTGATCGCGTTCGACCTAAGCCGTGACCTCAATCCACGGCCTTACGTCGTCGCATTTCTGACTTACAACATTACGGCCGTTGTCTGGCTCGCGATCGGGCGGCCGGTCTAGTGCCGGATAGGTAACAAGGACAAAGAACCCCATGGGCAAAGTTCGACACACGTCCCGCTGGCCGCAGTTCCTCCAAAGGATCGGGTGCGCGGGCATCGCGGTCCTCTTTATCGTCACGGCGTGGGCCGCAGATGCGCCGGAGGTCCCGGTGACGGCCTATCTCGGCGGCTCAGTGCTTGACGCGACCGGCGATCGATTCGTCGGCGACGCGGCCCTGCTGGTCCGCGGTGAACGTATTGTGGAGGTCGGTCGCGAGGGCGTTGTCGCGATTCCGAAGGGCGCCGACGTCGTCAGACTCGACGGCCGGTTCGTCGTGCCCGGCCTCATCAACTCTCACGTGCACCTGGCGACACTCGCCAATCCCCGCGAGGCGCGCGCGTATCTGCGCCGCGAGCTCTACAGCGGCGTGACCGCGGTCCGCGACATGGCGGGCGACGCGCGGTTGCTCGGGGAGCTCAAGCGCGAGGCGGCCTTCGACGAGATCGTCGCGCCGGATGTCTACTACGCGGCGTTGATGGCGGGTCCCTCCTTCTTCGCCGATCCCCGTTCGCACGATGCGTCGCGCGGCATCGAGCCGGGCGCGGCGCCATGGATGCGTGCGATCACGGCGGCGACCGACGTACCGCTCGCGGTGGCCGAGGCGCGGGGAACCGGCGCGACCGGCATCAAGCTCTACGCCGACCTGCCCGCCGCGAGCGTACGCGCGGTCGTCGCCGAAGCCCATCGTCAGCACCTGCTCGTCTGGGCGCACGCGGCAGTGTTTCCGGCGAGCCCGGCCGAAGTTGGCGCCGCCGGCGTCGACGTGATGAGTCACGCGTCGTTCCTGGCCTACCAGGGGCTCGACCCGATGCCGCAGAGCTATGCCGCGATGAAGCAGGTGGATCTCAGTACCCGGCATCTGACGCCGGCCATCGAGACCGTGCTCGAGACTATGAGGGACCGTGGCGTTGTGCTCGACGCGACGCTCGACGTCGAGTTCCACATCGCGAACCCCAAGTGGCCCCCGGCGCTCGCGGTCGAGATCACCCGTGCCGCATATCGGCATGGCGTTGCCATTTCCGCTGGTACCGACGATGACGCCGACTGGACCGACCCCGATAGCGACCTGCTCGTCGAAATCTCCCGGCTCGTCCAGGACGTCGGCATGAGTCCCGCCGACGCCCTTCGCTCCGCCACGGTCGTCGGCGCGCGGACCATCGGCGAGCAGAATTCGATGGGCGCACTCGAACCAGGAAGGCTCGCTGACTTCGTTGTGCTCGCTGGGGGCCCGCTCCGGCGGATCAGCGAGTTGCGCAGCGTGGTCGAGGTGGTCAAGCACGGTATCCGTCATCCGCGGGCCGACTATCACCCGGTTACCGGCGATTCGATGCGGAAGAGCGCACCCGAGTGAGTGGCACGTTGACATCGTCGACTCCAGCGAACGGCGGGCCGCCCGTACGACTTGACGCGATGCGATACAAAGCGCCGTCACAAGCCCCAACGTCCGGTTCACGTGAAGCAAAGACCTATGCGGGTTCTTGAACATCTGCGCATCGGTAGTGGTGATGGCAGCTCTTGAGGTCGTACCGACCCTGTCGCCTCGACCGCAGTCTCTCGCCGTCCGGTATCGTCATCGGATCCAGGCAGCCTGCGCCGGCGCTACACAATGGTGCCAATGGATATCATCGCCGTACTCAGATAAGCTGATTCTGTGAAGAACCGCACAGCGATCGAGTGGGCCCGGAACCCCGTACTGGCAGCGCTGCTGCTGGTGGCGTTCGTTAGCCGCGCCCTGATCCCGGCCGGCTTCATGCCAGGGGCCGGTGGCCTCGTCGTCTGCCACGGCTACACACCTGCGCCGGGCGCGATGACGGCCCATAGCATGAGCCACGACGTGGCCGGGATGGATATGTCCGGAATGGACATGTCGCAACACACTGGCCAGCCGTCAAAGACGGGCGGTCTACCGGCGCACGAGGGCTCCGGTGTCTGCTCCTTCGCCGCAGCCGCCCCGACCATGGCGAGCGGGAACGTCGCCACGCTGGCCTCGGTCATCCACGTTGTTACGCCTCGCATTGCTCTGCCTCCCCGGCCCTTTGTTCCTCGCGGCACGATCGTGCCGACGCGGCTCCCACGCGGGCCGCCCGTTCTCGCCTAAGAAAGTCCCCGGGGAGACCTAAACCCCAGTTGGGTGGGGCACCCCAGGTGCGTCCAGAGACTTTGCTATCACGGTTCCTCATACCGTGGTGGAAGGCGATGTACACAAGACGAGCCATTGGTGTGGCCGCGGTCGTGTTGCTGCATGGGCTCTTGCTCGCAGCCGCATGGTTCGCGCGCGTAGACCTGCCGCGCCGGGAGGAATCGGCGCTGGCGGTCGCGTTACTGAGCGCACCCACACCCGTGCGCCAGGAAGAGCTGCCGGCGCCAGTGCCGGTGCGGCTAGTCGCGCCCTTGCCGGCTGTTCTAGTCGATGCTCCTGCCGTCCAGCTCCCCGTATTCGACCAGCGTCCCGCGGAAAGCGCGGTCGTTCACACGGCGCCCAAAGGTCCGGCGCAAGCCGCGACCGAGACTCTCGCTACGGAGTTGGCTGTTCAGTGTCCCGAACGTGCTCCTCCCCGCTACCCGCCACTGGCCAAGCGCCAGCGCGAACAAGGGGAGGTCAGGCTCCGGGTGGAACTCGACGAAAGCGGTCGCATCGATCGCATCGCAATCGTCAGCAGCAGTGGATCCCCTCGCCTTGATGAGGCAGCGCGCACGGCGATCGAGTCGTGGCGCTGCCGACCAGCGCAGCACGATGGCCGACCTGTTCGTGCCGTGGCTCTGCAAAGTCTCGCATTTGTCCTCGAGCGGCGCTGACTGAACGCCGGACGATCCCCAGAACCATCTTGGAGAACAGGACCATGACGATTTCTCGGCACTACGCCGCGTTCGCCTTGCTTTGCAGCGGAGTCGGGACCCTCGCTGCGAATGCGACCGAGCCCCAATCGCCGACTGAGCTACCGAAAATCACCGTCCATGAGACGGTCGAAGGCGGCTATTCCGTCTCCAATGCGAATACCGGAACCAAGACGGACACGCCGATCCTCGAGACACCCCTCAACATACAGGTCGTCCCGCAGCAGGTACTGCTCGACCAGCAGGTCACGCGCATCGACCAGGCACTTCGGAACGTAAGCGGGATCGCCTTCACAGCCGGTGGCGACACGAGCTTCGGGAACCCCTTCGACGCCGTGGTGCTGCGGGGTTTTCAGACGGACTCGCACCTGCGCAACGGTGTACGCATCGATAGCGCCGGGGGCGACACGGAGCTCTACACGCAGCAGTTGGCGAACGTCGAAGTCGTCGAGGTGCTGAAGGGGCCCGCCGCGATTCTTTACGGCGCCGTCGAGCCCGGCGGAGTCGTCAACATCGTGACCAGGCAGCCGCAGGCGATGCCCTCGTATTCGATTGATCAGCAGTTTGGTTCTTACGATCTCTACCGAACGACAATTGACGCGACGGGACCGATCAATTCCGCGCACACGCTTCTGTACCGGTTCGACGGCTCGTACGACACGGGCAATTCGATCGTCGACCTCGGCTTCCACCGGGACCTGTTCATCGCACCCACGCTCAAGCTGCTGGTCGGCGAACTGGCCCAGGTGACGCTGGAGTACGAGCACAAGGACGCGAATTTCAACGGCAACTACTCGATCTTCCCGCTCATCCAGGACGCGAGCGGTCAATTCGTGCCGCTCTTCGACGATCGGAGCCTCAATTTCGGCGAGCGCTCCACCATGCGCGAGCAGACGGACCTCGCCGGCCTGCTCTGGTCGTACCAATTCGCCCCGGGCTGGACGGTCAAGCAACAGTTGTTCGCGAACCTCGTACACTCGACCGCGCCACAGGTGACGACCTTCGGCGGGATTGGTCCAAGCGACCCCAACAATCCGGCGAGTGCTCCGGCCGTGTACCGGGTCATGGTGCCGTTCGACACGCACGACCAGACTTACGCGACCTATCTTGATCTGACCGGCCACTTCGCGACTGGACCGGCGAAGCACACGTTGCTCTTGGGTGGCGACTGGTATCGGTTCAACTCTAAGTTTGTGCTCACGAACTCCAATCCGAACTACGTGTTCGATCCCACGGTTGATTCGCTGATCAACCTTTTCAACCCTGTGCATCCGGGTACGCCGTTCGGCCCTCCTCAGCCATACGTTGCAGGCACCGGTCCACAGGTCAGCTGGGGATTGTACCTGCAGGATCAGGTGGCCCTGCCGAAGGACTGGTTCCTGCTCGCGGGCGCCCGTTACCAGCATGTCTTCAATGCCAACTATTTCGGCGAGACGCTCGCCTCGCTTACGTCGACCCCGGTCAGCGGCGACAAGCTGACACCGCGCGTTGGCTTGCTATGGCAGCCGGCGAACTGGGTCAGCCTGTACGCCAACTACGCGGAGAACTGGGGGCCCAGCAACGGCTACCCGATCACGGGTGGCGGTCTCGCTCCGCCGACGGGTGCTACGCAGTACGAACTGGGCGTCAAGTTCGCAACCGCCGATGGTCGACTCACCTCGACCATCGCGGTCTACGATCTCACGAAGACGAATATCCCGACGCCCGACCCCAACAACCCCGGGTTCGATCTGGTAACCGGCAAGGTCCGAAGCAAGGGACTCGAGTTCGATCTGCAGGGCGAGCTCGCGCGTGGCTGGAACGTGATCCTCAACTTCTCGGACATCGATGCCCGGATTCTGGTGAGCAACGATCCGGGCAATCCCCCGGGAACCCAGTGGCAGCAGACTCCGCGGATCATCGCAAACCTGTGGACGACCTACGACACGGCGCCGAGCGCCGACAAGGGCTTTCGATTGGGCGCTGGCGTCAACGCGCAGGGACCGACGCCGCCCCTCAACTACACTGGCGTACCGGCGGCGCAGACGAGCGACTACGCGCAACTGCCGGGTGTTGCAACGTTGAACGTGATGGTCGCATACAGGTTCACGACCACCAGCACGCGCTGGGCGCTGCAACTCAACGCCTCGAATCTGCTCGATCGGCGCTACTTCAGCTACATCTCCCTCAACAACCCCCAACCCGGCTCGACGTACGCCTACGGAGGCAACGTCTACAGCTACGATCGGCGTCTGTACGGCGACCCGAGGACCATCCTCGGCGAAATCTCCGTTCAGTTCTGACGGCGCGGCACGTCATGCGGCCGTGGCTCGTCTGGCTCCACCGGTGGACCGGCCTCGTGCTGGCGGGCTTCCTGCTGCTCGAGGGGATCACCGGAAGCGTCCTCGCGTTCAGACGCCCGCTGGAAGCTCTGGTCGCGCCGGAACTCTACGCGGAGCCGCACGGTGCCCATCCGCCGCTGCGACTTGCGGAGCTCGCCGCTCGCGCCGAGACGCTCGCGCCGGAGACCCGCGTCGGCTACTTCTGGGTCGACGACCGCCAGGCGGTATTTAGCATGCTGCCGCGGTCGAACAGCGCGGCAGCGCCCGTGGCAATTCCCTCGTTCAACCACTTGTTTCTCGATCCCTGGACCGGCAGGGAGCTAGGCCGGCGTCGCGACGGGGATCCCTCGGAGGGACGCATCAACGTGATGCCGTTCATCTACCGCCTCCACATGGACCTCGCGCTCGGCGCGGCGGGAGTCTGGATTCTGGGCGTCGTCTCGCTCGCCTGGACGCTCGACTCGGTCACAGGGCTCTATTTGACGTTTCCGGTCTCCGCGAGCGGATTTCTGAAACGCTGGCGACCGGCGTGGCTGGTCAAGCGCCCAGCGAGCGTCATTCGGACGAACTTCGACCTTCACCGTGCGGGAGGGCTGTGGTTCTGGCCCATCCTGATCGTCTTCGCCTGGTCGAGCGTGATGTTCGACCTGCCGAGTGTGTACGAGCCGGTGATGGCAACGCTTTTCGACTATCGGTCCGAGGTCGATCAGATCAAAGCCATGCCGCTGCACCCGAATCCCAATCCCCGGCTCGGCTGGGACGAAGCCGAGCGCCTGGGCGAACAGCTGATGACCGCCGAATCAGCCCGTCAGGGTTTTCGGGTCCGGCGCCCCTACGGGATGGCCTACATTGAGGACTGGGGCGTCTACACCTACGGCGTCCTGAGTGACATCGATGTCCAGGGCCACGCGTGGACGACGTCGCTTTGGCTGGATGGCGACAGTGGCAAGCTCGTGAGCGTCGACGTTCCTCGCGGCCAGCGCCTCGGCAATGCGATCGG
>Ga0335071_10004842_pt1 | contig 14054 bp, 13 predicted proteins | sample Lox_Sample_15_FD_206724 | JGI IMG/M metagenome (GOLD analysis project Ga0335071, IMG submission 206724) | Soil microbial communities from Loxahatchee National Wildlife Refuge, Florida, United States - Lox_Sample_1.5 | ecosystem: Environmental > Terrestrial > Soil > Wetlands | place: USA... | reverse complement strand
ATTCTTGCCGCCGGCGGCAAGGCGAATCACGCATTTCCATCGCTTAGACCTAATTGAGACACCCAACTCTACAGGAGGCTTTATGGTTCGGGCAATACTCAGTATCGCGATTTTACTAAGCAGCACTGCGCTTGTTCGGGCACAGGCGGTTTGCACCCGATCGATGCTTCAGGCGGCAGCAGACAGTTACATTGCCGCACAGACGGCAGGAGATTTGTCAAAAATGTCGCTGGCACCGAAGGTGAAGTATCTGCAAAACATGAAGGAGATCACGCGGGACAAGGGACTCTGGAATACGGCCTTGCCGATCGCCCTTCACCGGAGCATTTACGATGTGGGACGGTGCATGACCTTTTCCGAAGTGATCGTCACCGAGGGAGGGCATCCCTATGTTCTTGGCACCCGCCTGCGAGTGAAAGACGGAGTAGTTACGGAGATCGACAGCCTGGTCACCAACAAGGGAGACTGGTTATTCAACGCGGAGGATTATCTGAAATATTCAAAGGCCGAGGATTGGGACATATTGCCTGTCGATGACCGCGTCGGCCGACAAGACCTGATTAATGCAGGGAATGAGTATTTTGACTTCGTGTTCATGGACAAGGGAATCCGGGCGCCTTGGGGCACTCCCTGCGCCAGACTCGAGGGGGGTGCCTATACGAATCCTAAAAACGAAAGCAGTGACACCTGCCAAATCCCGGCTCCATTGGGAAACATGTTTATCGTAAACCGGACCTACGTGGTCGATGAAGAGATGGGAACCGTCAATGTCTTCTGCCGCTTTGGAGACAGTAGTGGCATGCCCGATTCTCACACCTTTCGGTTGGTCAAGGGAAGATATCGCTGGATCCACACATTGAGCGTGAACCTGACCGACAAGCCCGTCGTCGTTCCCAAGTTGCAGCCGGAAAACTAACTCAAATTGGGAACGGGCCGCACATTTGGAGATGCTCGGACGTGGTCTGTCCCCATCCGCGATGACATTGTCCATTGACGCCTCGGGATTCCCAAAAGCTGCCTGAGAAGCCTGTGGCCCTTCCTCTCCATAGGCTTCTCTCATTCCCCAGGGAATTCGGATTCAACTCGAGAAAATAAGATTGCGCATTTCAAATCCCTCAAGCAACTGCCCGGTCGATTGTCTGCCTGAAATCTGTCTTCTCGGTTGATTAGGGAACCCGCCCTGAGTATGATGGTCGCGCCTCCAAATTCCCGCCAACCGGAGAGGCTGTCGATAAAATGGGTGCTCCGCACAAAGTGTTCACGGAGGTCATCCCCGAGAACGAGCGGCCGTCCCGGGAAGAGATGGTCAACACCGCCAACTATTATTTCACAGGGTTGCAGAGAAATGACACGAAAGGATATTACCCCTTTACCGATGACTGCGACCGCTTTGAAAACGGCATGCAATCCACCAAGACGGATTGCAAAAAGCAGTTTGAGTCCGGACAGCTCCGGAACATCGTGTCGAGAATCCGCGACCGGCGTTTTGTGGCCGTGGATCGAGAACGCGGAATCGTCTTCGCATTCGGCTTTTTCGATCATGAACAAATCAATTGGACCTGGCAGCTTGCCGAGTTGTTCAAGATCGAAAAAGGAAAAATCCGCCGCATCGAGGCCGTCTTTCACCGGTGCCCCTATGGGTTGAACTCCGGTTGGAACACATATGAGCAGAGGAAGTCGGAAGAGATACAAAGCGTAAGGTAATTAGGAATTACGAATTACGAATGACGAATGACGAAAGGCGCCTTTCGTCATTCGTCATTCGAAAAACAATCGTTGGGCAAGTACAGCCTTTCATCGATTGTCCTCGCCCAAGTGTTCATCTGCTGCTGCATTTTGCTTCGAGAGTTGCCTCCCTATCCTCATATTCGGGCAGCCACCCGCCCGCTTCATCTCTATAGAACCGGAACCTTGACTCAAACTGGTTCCGTCCCGTCTGAAAATATCTAAATCCTTGCGGATCCATGAACCTTCTCGTGGCTCGAATCATCATAAATTGCATAACCAGTGAAATTGGATATTGCGTTAAACCGACAGGAAACATGCGGGCAACCCAGGAAAACTCGGTGAGTTCCCGGAACTCTGAGATGAAAGGGACCTATGATGATATCAACTTACGTAAAAGCGATCGGTTTGAGAAAAATCCTGGCGCGATATCTTCTTCCGGCCGTGATTCTGATTCTCATGATCGTGATCGGCGGCCCTCAATTGTTTGCGGAGAATGAGGCTACCGTAAACCCTTCAAGGAACCGGGATCAGAGCAGCCAGACCGATTTCAGCTTTACAGCGCCCAAGGGTTTTTTAGGTTTTCGTATCGGTAGATTCTTCCCGCAGGCAGACAGCGACTTCTTCGACATGGTCACGAAAAACCTGACTCTCGAAAAGAGCGATTTCCAATCATGGGACTTCGGGATTGATGGAGGCGCAGACCTGCAGAAGAGAGTCGAACTTATCTTCAGCTTTGACTACTCGAGAAGGACAAAGGCCTCGGAGTTCCGCAACTATGTGGATGCAAACAACCTGCCGATTACTCAGACGACAAGAATAGAGCAGATTCCACTGACCGGCGGCGTTAAGTTTCTGCTCATACCGCGCGGACGCGGAGTGGGGAAATTTGCGTGGCTGCCTTCCGCGATTGTGCCATACATCGGCGGCGGCGCAGGAGTGCTCTGGTATCGGTTGGAACAGGAAGGAGATTTCGTGGACGAGTCCAGCAACGAAATTTTTTCCGATCATTTGACGTCTTCGGGGTGGGCCCCAACCGTGTATGCAGGCGGTGGGGCCGACATTCACGTTTTTAAAACAGCCTTTTTGACGCTCGATCTACGCTATGTCTACGCAAAGCCCGAGCTGAATCGCGAATTCGTTTCCTTTAAATCACTCGATCTTTCCGGACTTCGCGTTTCAGCCGGTTTACAGTTTCATTTCTAGGAGGTGAAATATGCGGGAAAATATCCGATATATTTTGCCCTGGTTGCCTGTCAAAAACAGTGCACACCATTCCGTTGCGGCGGCAGCTTGTTTTGCCTTACGAGCCATGAGCGCACTCGGCATAACTCTGGCGGTTTCGTTTTCGTTGGCAAACCTGACGCTCGCCGCCGAGGAGCCTGCCGCGCGTTCTGCTGAAAACGTCGACTCACGGTGGTTACCCTGGATCGGGTCGTGGCAATTGATTTCGGATGGGGTCCGTGAGGCAGACAGCATCGCGAAGGACAATTATCTGCTGGAGATCCGTCCTGGAAGCGACGGGAGTTCCATCACCATGAAAAGCTACCAGGGTGAAAAACTCCTGCTTGAAACGAGAATCGCGCCCGGCGGCTCCCGGCAGCCGCTGGAGGGCAGCCAATGCAGTGGCTGGTATAAATATGCCTGGTCGGATACCGGGAAGCGCCTGCTCTTTGAGAGCGAAGCCGGATGCCCTTCAGAGGCTCCGCGTAATATCTCCGGAATTTCGGTCATCACCGACGACCGGGATTGGATCGACATACAACTGTTGCGGAGCGGTGAAGACCATGCGGTGAGCGTCCGGAAATATCGTACGGTTTCCGCGAGCGAAAGCCCAAATACCGGACCTGGTGTAATCGGGGAGCCGCGATTTCCGGTCGGCGCTGGTTTGTCTGTCGATGAAGTGATTGAGCTGAGCCGCAAGATCCCGTCAGAGCTTCTGGAAGCCGCAATTCTGGAACTGCAAAAGCCGTTCAAGATCAATTCGAGCGCCTTGAAACGACTGTCGGACGCCGGAGTTCAGTCGCAGGTGGTAGACCTCATGGTGGCACTCTCATTCCCTGATAAGTTTACCGTGAGTCGTCAGCGGATATCGCCGGTGAGCCAGGCGAATACGGGGTCATCGGCTAATTACGGGCCTCCATATGTCTGGCTGCCTTTTGGCTACTGGGCCATCAATGGTCCCTATTCCAGCTGGTATTGGGGGGTGCCCATCTTCTGGGGATGGGGTTGGGATGTTTGGGCCGGTGGGCGTCCATACCGGCATTATGGCGGATGGAGCGACTATAATGGCGGCAGACTGGTGAACGGGCGGGGATATAGCGCAGGGAGCCGCCCTGGCACCGCACGCCGCCCTGCACAGCCGCGCAGCCAATCCGGCAACAGCGGCAGCGGAAGCCAGGGTCAACCAAGATCCTCTCCTCCGCCTGCATCACGGGGCGGCAGCTCCCCGCCTTCAAGTTCAAGCGGTTCATCCGGCAGCCAATCCGGAAGCAGTTCCTCCAGTGCTTCCCCGAGCGGCTATCACAGCAGCGGCAGCAGCGAAGGCGGCCAGGCCAAACCGCGCGATTAGGCTGAACCGAGCGGCGCCGAATCTGTTTTCGGAGAGGAGGGCCCTCCAGAACCGTCCTCTCGATCCCTGCTCCCGTTAATGGACGCCGTCTCCACGCAGAACCTTCCTGAAAGCCTACTTCGGCTGAGTTTTCGGCATGTCCTTCGGTGGCGGGATTACAGGGCAGCCGTTCGGGCAAAGCGTTATGACGTGCACATAGCGCAGTTTCCCGTTTTCCAGCCGGAAGGTGTGGGCATCGGGCAATCCCTTCTCGCCGCCGAAATCTATCTGGCCTGTCACCGTTCCCATGTCGACATCCACGATGTATCGTCGGTTCGTCATGGGCACTCCGCCGCCTTTTGGCACGCCTTCGGTGCAGGACGGATTGGGATGATTGTCAGAATTGGTATACATGCCGCCTTCGATGCGAACGCACGGGATGCCCCAGGGCACTTTGTCGAAGGAAGAATAATCCTGAAAGATGTCGAAGTAGTCGCTCGCGACTTTGATCAGGCTCTGGCGGTCGCTGCGCTTTTCCGGAGGAATGATGTCCCATTTCTCAGTCGACGAATATTTCAAATAATTGTCCGCATTGAAAAGCCAGTCTCTTTTGTCGCTTGCGAGGCTTTCGATCTCCGCGATTTTGCCATCGACGACCTTTAGGCGGGTCCCGACCACATACGGATGATCGCTCTTTGCCTGGATGATTTCGGTAAAAGACTCGCAAATCTCCACATCAAAATAGCTGCGGCTGAAATCGACAGGGAAGGGTTTTTGCCAGAGCCCCTGTCCCAACGGGATTTCCTTCCTCCTTTCGATGTATTTCGCCTGCGGCGCAAGAGGCATCAGAGACGGGTCCCCTTTTTTCAGTGCGGCGACATATTTTTGGGTTACTTTTTGAAGTCCTGCACGGGTGCATCCTTTCACCGCGGCTGTCAGGACGGGTTCCGCCCACGAAGGCGCGGCAAAGCAGAGCAGTACGAACATGGCGATTGCCCGATTCATAGTTCCTCCTTAGGTGTTATTTTGTGCTTGGCATAATTTCGCACATCTTACTATCGATGGCTGGATGCAAACAAGAAATCTTCATCCTCAAGAATTCACTGGCAAAATGTGGATCTCCGGTGCGATGCTCGTCCATGTTGCAAGAATTTGCGAAGGAGGTTTGAATCCACGCAATCGCAAGTCGGCAAAGAGATGGAGGAATGCAGCGGATTGCCGATGGGATGCGTCATTCGTGTATCAGGAGGCGTGTATGCAGTCATGTTGGGTTCGCAAGTCGCTGTTCGTTCTGTTCTTCCTTGCCGGCGTCGCGGCAGCGGCGGCACAGGAGATTGTCAAATTGCCTGCACCAAAGACGGAAGGCGGCATGCCTCTGATGCAGGCGTTGAAAGAACGAAGATCCGGACGTGAATTCAGTTCGGAAAAGATTCCGCTTCAAACATTGTCAAATATGCTATGGGCCGCCTGGGGAATCAATCGCCCGGACGGACACCGTACGGCGCCTTCGGCCCGGAACATGCAGGAGATCGACGTTTACGTCGCGCTTGCCGACGGGTTGTTCCTCTACGAACCGAAACAGCACCAGTTGCAGAAAATCGTTTCCGAGGATGTCCGCGCGGCGACAGGAACAAATCCTTACGTCAAAGATGCGGCATTGAACCTGGTTTACGTGGCAGATCTCGCCAAGGCGAATATGACGGACCAGGCGGCGATCGAGTTTTACACCGGCGCCGACACGGCGTTTCTGGCTCAAAATGTGTATCTGTTTTGCGCTTCGGAGAAGCTCGAGGTCGTGGTTCGGGGAAGCATCGATCGAGCGGCGCTGGCCAAAATTATGAAGCTGCGTTCCGATCAAAAGATCACATTGGCGCAATCCGTGGGCTTCCCGAAAAAGAAGTAATCGGCCTGAGGCAATAGAGCCTTCCGTTCGCAGGCTTCCTGTCCGGGTGACTTGATTCGCTGTTGCGCAGCGGCAGGAAGCCGCCCGGGCTTTTCGGAGTGCGCAAGCCTGCTGGCGCTTTCATGGATACCCTGTGAGGACGGCTCTTCACAGGAGAGAATGAAGCGGGATCCGACAAAAAGAAAAGCGCCGGGAATATTGCACGCCCGGCGCTCGCAATACACTCCAGTCTTTTTCTGACTTACTTCTGGGTTTTCGCCTCGATGTGCTGTTTCAGCTTGCCCCATTCCGGATAGAAAATTTCATCCGGCATAAGCTTCAGATCGGGTGAAATGCGTGGCTTGAATTCCATCTGAGCCAGGATGTCTTTTTCGAGATCGATGCCCGGCGCGATCTCGATCAGGGTTACCTCTCCGTCGATCAGCCTGAAAACCGCCCGCTCCGTGACATAGAGGATGGGTTTATTGCTCTTCGCCGCATACTTCCCGCTGAAGGTAATTTGTTCGACGCGATCCAGGAACTTCTTCTGTTTTCCTTCCTGAACAATTTTCACCTTGCCGTTTTCCGCGATCACCTTGAGATCGCCCGTCGTGAAGGTTCCGCAGTACACGACCTTTTTCGACGACGTTGTAATGTTGATGAATCCGCCGCACCCGATGGGCCGGCCCTTGAACTTGCTTACGTTCACGTTGCCGTATTTGTCGACTTCCCCCATTCCGAGGAATGCCTGGTCGATTCCGCCGCCGTCATACCAATCGAACATATTTGGGTGGCAGACGAATGCTTCGGCGTTATACGTCATGCCGAAGTTGGGCCAGCCGGCCGGAACGCCGCCAACGGCGCCGACCTCGGTCGTAAGCGTCAACATATCCGTCACGCCTTCGTGGGCGGCCACGGTTGCAAGACGATCGGGAATCCCGATACCGAGGTTGACCACGGAGTTGGCCGTGAGTTCCATCGTCGCACGACGCAGGATGAAGAGTCTCTCGTCGAACGGGAGCTTCGGAAGGGCGCCGAGCGGCATGACCACATCGCCGCTGAAGGCGGGCTGATAGTAAATGCCTTCGCTCTGCATATGGAATTCCTGGGGGTTTTTGGCGACGACGATGTAATCGACGAGAACTCCCGGTACCTGGATCGACTTCGCGTGCAGCGTGCCTGCCTTCGCTACATATTCCACCTGAGCGATGGTGATGCCGCCGGAGTTTCGAGCTGCCTGGGCAACCTGAAGGGCTTCAAGATTGGCGCCTTCTTTTTCCATGGAAATGTTGCCGCGTTCGTCGGCCTTAGTTCCGCGAATCAGGCCGACGTGAATGGGGAAGGGCTTATACCAGATGTACTCCTCGCCGCCGAAGGTCACGACTTCATTCAGGTCGGGAGCCTTGCGGGTGAAATCATTCATCTTTCCACCTTCAATGCGGGGATCGACGAAGGTCCCCAGGCCCACCTTGCTCAGCATTCCCGCGCGCTTTGCTGCGATCTCCCTGTAGAGCTGCACGACGATGCCCTGCGGGAAGCAGTAGGCGAGCATCTTGTTTTCCTGGATCAATTTTCCGATATTCGGCGATCCGTGGGTATGAGCTCCGATGTACTTTGTGATCAATCCTTCCAGGCCGATCACGTGAGGCCCCTTGTCTTTGTGGTTGCCCATTGCGGATCCGCAAACCAGGGTGAGTCCCTTCGGATGCCCTGTTTCCTCATATCGCTTGGCGATCGCCCGTCCGATTTCCTCGGGCCAGCCGGCCAAGCCTATAATGGGCGAACAGATGGTGACCCCATCTTGTATCAGTTCCGCAGCCTGTTCGACAGTGATGACTTTCGATCCACTGCCTTTTGCAACATCTGCCATTTCGGTTTCGATCATCGAAGTTCTCCCTTACTGTTTTGACAAAAAGTCCGATTTATGTCGCCATCCCCCGTTGAAATGGGTTGGTTTTATGGATCTCGTTAATGTCGCTGTCCAACAACCGGCGCAGCATGAAAAATCCGCAGCAATTCGCGGCTGGCTGCAAACGGCGTCACCTGTCCTCGCCGGACTTCCTCCTGCAACACCGGCAGCCTCGAAGCCACGGCGCGATTGGCGCGGAGCGATTCTTCCATGCCCAGCATTACCAGCTCGTTCATCCATTCGAGTGACTGCTGACTGCGCCGTTGCGCGAGGAATCCTTTATTTTCCATCAGCTTCCGATGGTCCAACACCATCTGCCAGACTTCTGCGATCCCTTCGCCGTTGAGAGACGAACAGGTTACCACAGGTGGGGCCCATCCGTCAGCAGAAGCCGGAAAAAGATGCAGTGCGCCGGCGTATTCGGTTCGCGCCCGCTCCGCCTTTCGCTTATTGTCGCCGTCGGCCTTGTTGATTGCCATGCCATCCAGCATTTCAATGATGCCGCGTTTCATGCCCTGCAGCTCGTCGCCTGCACCGGCCAGCATCAGGAGCAGGAAAAAATCGGTCATCGACCGCACGGCGGTTTCAGACTGCCCGACGCCCACGGTCTCCACCAGGATGTTGCGATACCCGGCCGCTTCGCACAACAGGATCGTTTCCCGTGTCCGCCGAGCCACTCCGCCAAGGTGGCCCCGAGAGGGCGATGGCCGTATGAAGGCCCGCTCCTGGATCGCGAGACGTTCCATGCGGGTCTTGTCCCCCAGTATGCTGCCTCCTGAAATCGGGCTGGAGGGATCGACACTGAGCACCGCCACGTTTTCGCCGCGATCGCGAATCAGGTGCATTCCGAGTGCATCGATAAAAGTGCTTTTGCCAACTCCGGGCACGCCGGTGATTCCGACACGCCGCGATTGGCCCGAGTGGGGGAGCACCCTGTCGAGCAAGCGCGCTGCGAGTTCGCCGTCGACGGGAAGATCGCTTTCGATGACGGTGATGGCGCGTGCCAGCACCATGCGGTCCCCGGCCAGGACGCCGTCCACGTATCGCTCTAGCGGCAGACGCTTCCGCGGCGTTGATCCGGTGGTTTTAAGGCTCGCTTTCGGAGTATTCACGTCTTTCCCAGAAACTGTAAATGCAACCACGTATTTCACGAATTTCACAAAACAACAAAAATTTGAAATTCGTGAAATACGTGGCCAGTTCTTTTATAGGACGTGATTATACCTGAACGGTACCGATAAGCGCTTTCAGAATCTTCTGTGCGCAGGTCGGGATTACCGTGCCCGGACCAAACACGTCCGTCACGCCTGCCTGGAAGAGTTCGTCGTACGCCTGTGGGGGAATCACGCCGCCGACGAATACCAGGATGTCGCCGCGATCCATCTTCCGCAATTCGGAAATCACTTCCGGCACCAGCGTGGAATGCCCGCCCGCCAGGCTCGAGACTCCCAGCACGTGGACATCGTTTTCGACCGCCATTCGCGCGGCCTCGCGCGGAGTTTGGAACAGCGGGCCGACATCGACATCGAACCCGAGGTCTGCGAACGCCGTCGCAATGACCTTTGCACCGCGGTCATGGCCATCCTGTCCCATCTTGGCGATCAGAATGCGAGGACGCCGCCCTTCGATTTTGGCGAACTCCTCGGCCAGTCCATGTGCCTTCTTGAATTCCGGATCCTCGCGGCTTTCGGAAGAATAGACACCGGAGATCGTTCGGTTTACAGCCTGGTATCTGCCGAAGACCTGTTCGAGCGCGCATGAAATTTCGCCGAGCGTTGCCCTTTGCCGTGCGGCATGAATCGAGAGTTCGAGCAGGTTGCCTTCTCCCGTTTCCGCGCACCGGGTCAATGCCGCCAGCGCCGCATCCACGGCCGCCGGGTTGCGTTTCGCTTTGGTTTCGGCCAGCCGTCGCAGCTGCGATTCGCGCACCGCCTTGTTGTCGACCAGCAGAACGTCGAGAGGCTTTTCTTCGGCAAGACGGTATTTGTTTACTCCGACGATGGTTTCGCGGCCGGAATCGATGCGCGCCTGGCGGCGTGCCGCCGCCTCTTCAATGCGCATCTTGGGAATCCCGGTTTCGATCGCTTTGGCCATTCCACCCAGCGACTCGATCTCCTGGATGTGGTGCCACCCCTTGTGAATCAGTTCGTGGGTCAGAGATTCCACGTAGTAACTTCCGGCCCACGGATCCACGGCTTTCGTAACGTCGGTTTCCTCCTGCAGATAAATCTGAGTATTGCGCGCGATGCGCGCGGAGAAATCCGAAGGCAACGCGATGGCTTCATCCAGGGCGTTTGTGTGCAGCGACTGAGTGTGTCCGAGCACGGCGGCCAGCGCTTCCACGCATGTGCGGGCCACATTGTTGAACACGTCCTGTGCCGCCAGGCTCCATCCGGATGTCTGCGAGTGGGTTCGCAGGGCCATGGATTTTTCATTTTTCGGATTAAACCCCTTGATGAGTTTTGCCCAGATCACGCGCGCTGCGCGCATCTTGGCGATTTCCATGAAGTGGTTCATGCCGATGCCCCAGAAGAAGCTCAGCCGCGGCGCGAAGCTGTCGATATCCAGCCCGGACTGAATGCCCGTACGAATATATTCGAGCCCGTCGGCCAGCGTGTAGCCGAGCTCGAGATCGGCCGTGGCGCCGGCTTCCTGGATATGATATCCGCTGATCGAGATGCAGTTGAATTTCGGCATGTTGGCCGAACAATAGCGGAAGATGTCGCCGATGATGCGCATCGACGGCTGCGGCGGATAAATGTAGGTGTTGCGCACCATGAACTCTTTCAGGATGTCGTTCTGAATCGTCCCGTTGAGTGCCTGCGTGCTCACGCCCTGCTCTTCGGCTGCGACAATGTAAAAAGCCATTACCGGCAACACGGCGCCGTTCATCGTCATGGAGACGGACATCTGGCCAAGAGGGATCTGATCGAAGAGAATCTTCATATCCTCGACCGAATCGATGGCCACGCCCGCCTTGCCTACGTCGCCAATCACGCGTTCGTTATCCGAATCGTAACCGCGGTGTGTGGCCAGGTCGAAGGCTACCGAAAGTCCTTTCTGTCCGGCAGCCAGGTTGCGCCGGTAAAACGCGTTCGATTCTTCCGCAGTCGAGAATCCTGCGTATTGCCGTATTGTCCACGGTTGCATGGCGTACATGGTGGAGTAGGGGCCGCGCAAAAATGGAGGGATCCCGGCCGCATATTCCAGGTGCTGCATGCCCTTCAGGTCGTCTGCCGTGTACAGCGGTTTAACGGGAATTCCCTCGACCGTCGGCCAGGGCGCCGATTGATCGGCCGGTGCCGCGGTTTTCTGCGGGCTGATTTTGTATTCGATGTTCGCAAAGTCCGGTCTCATTGCCCGCTCCTCATTCCAAGTTTGTTCTGCCATTCGGTCAGCGTTTCAATGGCATCGCTGAACACGTGAATGAAGCCCTGTACGCCGGCCGCTTGCAGCGCTGCAATCTGGTCCTTGGGATTCCCGGCCACCAGCACCGGGACCTTCACCTTGGGACAGACTTCCTGAGCAAGCGCGAGATACTCGGGATCGGAGCTGCATAGAACAATCAGATCCGCATCGGCGATCTCTTCCGATTGGAGCATGTCGAATGCGGCGCAGCCGAAAAAGTTCAGGCAGAAATTCGCGCGCGCGCCCTTCATCCTCATATCGCCCCGCAGAAGCAGAAGTATTCTGGGATAGCGCCCCGTAGCGAGGGCATGCTCGATCGTACGTTGCCGGATCTTCTCGAAGGGTTCCGCGATCCGGTATTGAGGAAGAGGACTGCTGAGTGGCGCCAATGGCTCGGCCTCGGGCCTCGTTTCCGTCAGGTTCGGATAATTGTTCACGCCAACCAGGACTCGCCGGCGGCTAGACATCGCCTTGTCGCGTGCGGCACGCGATGCGGCCAGGGCTTTCCCAATAGTGCCGGAAGCCAGTGCTTTGGAATAGCCGCCCTCGGACTCAACCTGCTGGAAGAGCCTCCACGCTCCGCGGGCAATCGAGTCGGTCAGCGTTTCAATGTAATAGGATCCGCCGGCAGGGTCGGCCACCGCGTCGATGTGCGATTCCTCGCGCAAAATTCGCTGAATATTCAAAGCCAGATGATCGTCGAAGCCGAAGGGCTCGATGGTGAGTTTGTCGCAGCCGCCGAGGACGGCCGAGAGCGCTTCGGTGGTAGCGCGCAACAGGTTGGTGTAGCGGTCGCAAACGCTCTTGTTCCGGCGTGGTGTGCGCGCGTGCAGCCGCATGGCGCAGGATTCGGCCTCTTTCGGTCCGAAGGCGGCGACGGCCAGAGCCCAGAGAATGCGCGCGGCGCGCAGCTTTGCGATCTCCATGAAGTAGCTGGGGCCGATGGCCATGACGAATTCTATCTCTCGGGCGGCGGCATCCACCGGTTTTGAAGCGGTGAGCGCTTCAAGGTGCTCGACGCCGGCGGCGATGGCATATCCGAGTTCCTGAACGGCATGCGCGCCGGCTTCGTGCAGCAGGTCCGCACGGATCGCGCCCTCGACAGGAATGGCGTCCGCAACGGTCTCCCATCCGCGGCTCGTGCGGCGCATGGAGACCTGGGCCTCAAGACCGGCAAGATTTTCCTGCCTGTAATAGGGCCGGACCGCCAATCCCTCTTCGTTGTGCCACACGAGCTTTTTGTCGTAGTCGGCGCCTTTGAGGTCTTTGGCGATCACTTTCTCCCAGGCGGCTGTCGGAACCGCAGGGAATTCCCGGCCCAGATAGAACGCTTCGGTGTCCGGCGCAGAATCAGGCATGAGAACCCTCCTGAACCACCTCGATCAGATAGCCGAACGAGGCCTTTTCCGTGGCTTTGGGGTGAATGAAGAAAACCATGGTGCCGCGCGATCCTTTGCGCGGAGCTTTGTCGACGAGTTTGAAGCCGTTTTCTTTCAAATAGTCGAACGCTCTCTGAATGTCGGCGACGCGCAGCGCCACGTGGGCCAGGCCGCCGCGTCCTCCGTTCTTCTCGATTTGCTTTGCCACTGGCGATTCGGCGTTCAGGGGCTCGATCAGCTGTACCAGGTTCGGCCCGTCGCCGATCCGCAGGAGAACCTCGCGCACCTGATCGGTGCCGAGTACATCCTCGCGGTGCAGTTCCTGAAATCCCATGGTCTTATAAGCGTCGACGTGCGCTTCCAGCTCGCCGGGCTTTACCGAGATCGCCACATGATCAAAGAACAAAAATCCGGGTATCCGTTCCAATTGAGTATTCATCATTCAAACTCCACCACCACCTGGCCCGATTGAACGCTGTCACCCTCTTTTACGGGAATATTGGCGATCTTGCCGGGCGCGGGCGCTGTAATGTTCGTTTCCATTTTCATGGCTTCCAGGACCAGGAGCACATCGCCGGTCTGGAGGGTCTGACCTTTTTGGGCCGCCACACGGATCACGATGCCGGATACGGGGCTGCGGCAGACTTTGGTCTCGTCCACCGGCGTATGATCCGCAGCGGCAGGAGCGTGGCCTGGCGCCGGAGCTGCAGGGACACGCACGGCGGCGGATCCCACGGGCAGACCGCGCATCAGCGGCGCCGGGGCGGACGGTTCCACGGCTTCAACCTCGACTTCGTATGTTTTTCCATCAATGGCAATATTCAATTTCATGGCGACTCCTAATTATGCAAGTAATGGGACGCCTGAATCGACACACGCCCCTGCTGTGCCCATGCATGCGAGCTGAGCAACCGAATCTGCTTAATGCGAACGCGCACTCCGAGGTATGCGGCCAATGCCGCGGATATTGCGATCAGCTCTTCCTCGCTAATTTCCGGCTTTGCCGGCGCCGCCGGCGGTTCCGGTGCCGGCGTTGCCCGGGCCGGAATGGTTTCTTCGACGCCGGGCTCATTCAATCCTGCGGATTCCAGTTTCTCCACGCGCTCCGAGAGCGCCGCAAGTTGCGTCTGGACGCGTTCCAGGACATCCGCCAAATCCTTCATCGTTATTTTTGCCATGTTTTCACCTCGGCTCTATAGC